>Ga0307981_1000090_pt1 | contig 92217 bp, 86 predicted proteins | sample OrgLakmetagen987_FD_201849 | JGI IMG/M metagenome (GOLD analysis project Ga0307981, IMG submission 201849) | Saline water microbial communities from Organic Lake, Antarctica - #987 | ecosystem: Environmental > Aquatic > Non-marine Saline and Alkaline > Saline | place: Antarctica: Organic Lake... | reverse complement strand
AGAAAATGGACTTAAGAAAACAGATACTTGTATCGATAAGACTTATAACGAGTCGATTTTTTATTACTGAGAGTTCGATGATGACTTTAGTTTGTTAATTTATCCACTGCGTACCGAGTACAACCGATGAGTATCGAAGAGTTGATTACAATATCATTACTCCTTCGCTCCCCAATCTTGAAGAAATCATGCTTTGTACATCAGGAGATGTCTTTGCGAGTAAATACTATAGGAGGTATTTGACCAATTTTAATATAGAAAAGTATCCTAAAGTTCAATTTTCCATCATTACTAATGGGCTTCTTTTGACTGCTGATGTTTGGAAAGAGATCAAGCATCTAAAAAATAATATCAGTTCTATCCAAGTCTCTATTGATGCTGCAACTCCAGAGACTTACAAGGTTTTAAGAAGAGGTGGGGACTTTCTCTATCTTCTAAAAAACCTAAAGATGCTTTCACGTTTACGTAAAGATGGTGAGCTTAAATCCTTGGGTGTATCTTTTGTCGTTCAGGAGTCAAACTATAAAGAGATGCCTGCCTTTGTGAAAATGGGACTAAACCTAGGCGTTGATAATATCTACTTCATGAGAATCGCTAATTGGGACACTTTTACTGAAGAAGAGTTTAGGGATCACTGTATTTGGGACAAAGAGCATCCTGAACATGATGATTTTAAAGAACTCTTAAAAGATAGTTCTTTTAATCATCCCAACGTCAATCTGGGCAATGTCTACGAATTTACAGATGAGAGATAAATCTTAGTAACTACTAACTGCTGAATCTGGTACGTGGTTACTTTTGGGAATAGCTATTTCTAATTTGAGGATGAAGTGCCAGCAGGCCTATCCACAGAACTATAGAGCGCTGCAAATAGACCTTACAAAGTTCTGGGCCTAACGACCCTTTGTGCCTGCGCCTTGAATCGGTCCTGTAGAATTAGTAGGAAAGGGTTGAGCGATTTCAGGAATAATTGCTCTGGAAGGTAAATTCATAATCTCCCTAGAGGCCACAAGATTCACACACTGAACATCATTTTGTGAAAGAACACCATAGCCATCTTGATCGTAGTGCTTTGTTCCCATTGAATTGGTAATAGAGTCTTCATCCACTCCCTCACCCACTTGAACCACCTCAGTCACCCCATCAGAGACCCTATTTGAATCCCAACAATTCTCATGCTGAAAGCCAAGAGAGTGCATGGCCAAACTCTACTCTCGAAAACAATTTTTTGATTTTATTTTTAAAAAACCCTAGACCAGTGATATTTCATTTCTAAAGCAGAAATAAAAAAAGCCAGATATGGGTTAAATATCTGGCTTTTTACATGGTGCCCCGACGCGGATTCGAACCACGGACACAGGGATTTTCAGTCCCTTGCTCTACCAACTGAGCTATCGGGGCATGCTTTTTGAGTAGTGATAATGTAAGGTTAGCGAGAGTTTTCGTCAATTTAATTCTCGAATTAATTAGGCGTTTCAGGTACTTTGAAGACCATGAGTCTAAAAATAAAAACGTTACAAATTCCCTTTCAAGACGCCTCAGCCACCAAGCACACTAATGCCTTGGCCTTTATTCCAGCTGCAAAAAACCTTAAAAGTAATCGGCTAGCGATCTTCACTCATGGCTTCACAAGCCACAAGGCGAGCATCTTCAACTGGCCTTTGCGCCTTGCAGAAGAAGGAGTTCCCTGTATCCTCTTTGATCTACCGGGTCACTTTTTGGGGACATTCTGCGAGGTCGATAGCTTTGAGGCTTTCAAACAAAATGCTCCTAAAATGTTTGCCTCGGCCCTAGATCAAGGCAGCTCCCTTATTGCCAACAATCCAATTAATAACCTCGTCCTTGGTGGTCACTCTCTTGGTGCGCTGATCGCCTTAAAGGCCATTGGCTTAGAAGAAATGCGCTCAGTTGCCAAGAAAACAGCTATCGCCGTTGGTTTTGGCCTTCCCCCCGAAGGAGTCACTCATATCTTCAAAACACCGTTTTATAAATCGACACTAATGGTGAGGGCCCAACTCGTGAGCAAGTGCCTAGACCCGGACGCCGTTTTTCCTTGGATCAAGCAAGAGAAAGAAGCCCTCTCCCTACGCGGACAAAACCTCTACTTTCTTACTGGTGAAGATGACATGGTGGTTGGAAAGGATGGCACCCAAAGACTAGCCCAGCAAATGAGAGACCAAGGAAATGAGGTCACGTTAGAGATGCCATCGAAGCTCCCTCATCACTTACCTGAAGGCGCGGCTCCTCACATTAAAAAATACCTAAAAGACCAAGGCTTCTTTCTAGCGTAGCCAAAACCGTAAGTTTTTAAGCATTCCCAGTCTTCCTGTTCTTTCAAGTGGCGTGCCTAAGAACTTTCTCTTATAAGCTCCATTTGAAAGCTGCTCGAGCTCGCTTACCACTTCTTCTACGGGCCTGCTCAGAAATGTCTCAAGAATCAGTTTATTTTTACTTTTAAAGCCTTCTTCATCTACTAAACTCACGCCCGCCCTTTCTGCACGAGAGTTCCACGGACAAACATCCTGGCAAATATCACAACCAAAGACCTCTCCATCGGCCTGATCCATTCCAGAAGGCGCCTGTGCACTTTCTTTAAACATCTCGATGGTAAACGTGGAGATACATCGAGAAGCGATGATTTGTCTCTCTTCTTCTAGAATCGCATCAGTGGGACAAGCGTCGACACAGGCCCTGCATTGTCCACAGTGGTCAGTATCGAAGGTTCTCTCGGTCTCCTCCTCTAAGCGCTGATTCAATACTAAGCTGCCCACAATAGTGAAGGAGCCTATCTTACGTGAAATGAGCATAGAGTTTTTTCCAAACCAACCCAAACCCGAGCGATAGGCAAGATCCCTTTCTAATATGGGATGAATATCTAGGCAAACGCGATAAGTAAGACCTGATCGCTCTTTGCTTAAAGTGCGCCCAAGCAGGTCTAAGCGCTCTTTAACTTCATCATGATAGTCGCGTCCATTGAATCCAAAAAGATAAGAAGCCATTTTAAGAGGAGTCTTTAGCTTTCTAAGAGTATTTTCTAATTGTATTTTTTGAGGATGATAATTAAATAGAAAGACCAAGGCGCTCTGGGCGTCCGGTATAACGGATGTCAAAGATTGCCTTGCTTGCATGCGATGATCTTCAAGATAGCTAAGCGGCTTACTGTGCTCTTTCTCAACCCACTCCTCGTAGCGACTATAGCTTCTTGGCGAAATTTCTTCTGTATAGCCCCAGTCAGCAATATCAAGTTGTTCTAAAAGGCTTTTTGGAAATAACAATGCTTCCCCTTCTTAAGAAGTCTTAGTCCTGAGGTAGAATTTCAATTGCCCCAGTTGGGCACACACGAATACATTCATAGTCCATTGTACAGTCACTAACCTTATTTGAGTTGATAGTTGTCGAGCCGTCTTTTTCAACTTCCCATATATCGTGAGGGCAGATGCTAATGCAATTCTGACAAGAAGCACAGACTGAACTATCGAGGAGGATTTTTTTCTTGTTATCACTGCCTTCAATCAAAACATCGTGCCCACCGAGAATGTGAGGTGCATCTTTTATTATTTCAACTTTCACAGAGTTAGAGGAGCCACGAGCAAAGAACTTGCCATCCCCTCTTGTGATGACGATTTTATCGCCATTAAGAAGTTTCAACTCCTTCTTAACCGCGTTTATAATGTCTTTTTGAAAGTCAAAATCGTCCTCGTCGTAGTCAAACAGATGAAAAGGCGTAACTCCCCAATAAAGAGAAATTCTTCTCACAGTATCGAGGCTATTGGTCACACCTAGGACTTGTGTTTTGGGTCTAAATGAGGAAATTCGTAAACAAGACTGTCCTGACTCTGTTACCGAAAGAATACGCTTAGCCTCCATCTTCTCCGCAATCATCGAAGCCGCAACCATAACCGAAGCATTAACATTGGACAGATCAATATCTCTTAAAAAGGGGCGCTCTTTCGGACTTTTTTCAGCTTCAAGAATAATCTTATCCATCATCTTAATGGTCTGCACAGGATATTTTCCTGCCGCGGTCTCGCCACTTAACATAACTGCATCTGTCCCATCCCAAATGGCGTTAGCAACATCAGAGGCCTCTGCACGCGTTGGAGTTGGATTATCTGTCATGGACTCGAGCATCTGAGTGGCGGTAATAACAGGAATACGGTGCTGATTACATAGGCGAATCAACTGCTTTTGGGCCGCCGGTACAAGGTGATTTCCAAGTTCAACGCCCATGTCACCTCTGGCGACCATGATAACGTCGGTGACCTTTAAGATCTCTTCTATATTGTCCAAGGCCTGAGGTTTCTCAATCTTTGAGACAATGGGTATATTCATTTTAAGACTATGCAAAAGGTGCTTAACCTCTAATACATCTTCCTTCTTTCTCACAAAAGATAAAGCGATATAGTCACAGCCCTCTTTCAAGCCAAACATCAGGTCAGCCCGATCCTTTTCAGTAAAGGCCGGAGCAGAGACATCACAGTCTGGTAAGTTTATGCCTTTATTACTCTTTAAGATCCCGCCGACAAGAACCTTGATCTTGTAAACTCCTCGATCTTTAGTCACTGCCTCTGCACTAATAAGTCCATCATCAAACAATATGCGGGCCCCATCATGACAGTCCTCGACAAGGTTTTCATAGACTGTTGGGATGTAGCATTTGGCGTATTCTGGGTAGTCTTTCCTTTGACTGCTGGTTCCAATCACCCACTCCTGCCCATCTTTCAACTCAAGGGGCTGATCAACTTTATCCACTCGAATCTTAGGACCTTGTAAGTCTAGGAGAATTCCAACCTCTTGTCCTACATCTTTAGAGGCTTTTCTGATGTTAGCAATAACCTGAGCATGCCCCTCATGGGTACCATGACTCATATTGATTCTGGCCACGTTCAGTCCAGCACGAATTAATTCAGTAATAACTTCTACTGAGTCAGAAGAGGGACCGAGTGTTGAGACAATTTTGGCTCTTCTTAAGGAGGAGGATAAACTCATACATAACCTTTATTAAAATGTAGTTCATTTTAACATAAGTCTTCTACGTTTATCTAAGCTATAAAAAAAGAGGAAATGGGTGTTTTTTTTCTATTAGACTTCGCCAGAGCGAGTAGATTTAACTTCAGACGCTAATCTATTGGCTTCTCTCAGTTTATCCATTTTCAACTCGTATTGATTAGTTAATGTTTCTTTTTCAAGAACATTTTTATCTACGAGTCTGTTATAGTCGGCTTTCATCATCGAAACCGTTCGCTGCAGTTCTTTGTTTGCATCAGTTCTTTGACGTATAAGTTCGTCTTCATAGCGCTCCGTAAGTTTACTAACATGAAGATCGGCATTCGCTTTCGCCGAACCAAGGCGTCCTTCATAGTCAGACCTTACATTTTGAAGTGTTTTGTTAAACTCTCGCTGTTTTTTCGCCATTGCCCTCTGAGTGGAGCGACGATCTTCTGCTCTTCTTTCACTTTCGAAGACTTTTAGCTGCTCCATCTCTTTGGCGGATTTAGCCTTGAGCATCGAGATTTTAGCCTCATATTTATCAGTTATTCTATTATTCTCTTGTTCCTTTTGAAGGATTTGCTTAGTCAAGCTCTCTGACTTTTTAGCGTGAACAGTCTTCATATCGACTTTAAGATCTTCGATTTGATTGTGAACGTCACGTTTTGTCTTTTGATAGAATTGCGTTTGTTCTTTAGCTACTTCATCTTGGATTTCACTGATGGCCTGCTTATTTGCGTCATTGATTTGATTCACAGTACGACCAAATTCTACTCTTTGGCGTGACAAATTATTAGTCAGCTTTTGCCTTGAGGTCACTTCAAGCTGCTCTCGATCGGAGTCGGCTTTTTTTAACTTAGAGGCCGTCACTTCCTGATAGTTATCAAGGCGCTCTTTTAAGCCTCCTATCACTTCTTTTCTAAGGTCTCGCATCTCAGAGTCTTTGCGATCAAGGTCTCTATTATGCATAATCTCAGCTTTTTTACTCTCATCGGAGAAGTTCAAGGCCATCTTTTCACTTCTTAAAGAATTATTGTAGTTATTCTCTTCGATATTTCCCTGAAGAGAATCAATACGTTTTTCATATTGATTTACGAGATTCTTTCTTGTGCGCTCGACTTTGTCGGAGGAGCCTTCGTTAAGAAGCTTATTTGTTTTCCTCTCTAGCTGGATACGGTCTCTTGCAAAATCCTTCTCTAGGTCTCGCTTATCGGCCTTATTTGCCCGATGGGCATTCGTCAATTCGTCAGAGTTTCTCTCATAAATTTCATTTGTTAGCTTTTCAAACGTCTCTCTTTGAGCCTCGTTTTCGGCATTTTTTGTCTTTCTTAGATTCGCGTTCGCATTTTCAAAATTATTTCGATTAGTACTTTGTTTTTGCTTTGCATTTTCTCTGAGCAACTCCATGTCGAGCTGATGGCGAGAATTGATCTTATTTCGCGAAATACTAGCGTCTTGAACAAGTTGTTTTTTCTCACTAGAGTGCTCGACGAGCATCCTTTTCTTCTCTCTTTGCTGATCGTCTCTATATTGGTTAATTTTTTCTTCACTCGATTTTTGAGTGCTAGATAGTTTTTGATTGAAGTCTTTCTCTCTTGCCGCAAGACCATCGTCATAGCGTTCATTTATATTGTCTTTGTACATGGCATGGAGCTTATCTTTTTCACTATTGGCGGTTTCAAACGACTTGGAAATAGTGAAAAGTTTTTGATTATATTGGTCCATTTGTTTGCGACGGGTATCATCGAAGTCTTTCTTTTTAATATCCAGATCTTTCTTGTAGCGCTCTGTCCGCTCTTGGAGCGCTGACTTGAGAGTTTTGTCGTAGCGCTCAAGCCTGGCCGATGCACTCTCTTCCATGGCCAGCTTTTGATCGTTGTAATTTTCCCTTTGGGATTTTTGACGAGTCTCGTGATTTTGCTCTAAGCTGTCGACGTTACTATTGTAGTTTTCCTTCAGCTCTTGCGACGCTTCACTGAAGCGGTTTCTAGCTTGGGCTAATCTCTGAGAATAGTCGTTTACTTCCATAAGCCTTTACGCCTTCCTAGCGAGTTCCTCACCCTAATATTATACACAGATGACTATTGCGCGACGCTCACTGGTAAAACTTTCCGGCCATAAAAAAAGGGGCAAAAATTGCCCCTTTAGTTTCTATTCATTTAATTGCGTGATGAACTACATTGCCATTTGCTCGTCAATGATTTCAGAGAATACCTCAAGAGGCTGAGCACCGTTTACCATCTGCCCATTAACAAAGAATGTTGGAGTAGACTTTACCCCTACTTTCTTTCCTTCTTCCATATCGCCTTCAACCACTTTCATAAACTTATTGTCCTCAAGGCATTTACTAAAAACCTTAGAATCCAATCCAACTTTCTTGGCCTTGGCAATTAGTCCTTCTTTGTTAAGTCCTGACTGATCTTTAAACATCTCGTCGTGTAACTTCCAGAAGCTTTCCTCTTTCTGCTCTTTGGCGCAAAGAGCTGCATTAGCGGCCATTTTGGCGTGGGTATGAAATGGCAAAGGGAAATTCTTAAAAACTATTTTTACTTTTCCTTTATATTTCTTTTTAATTTGATCCATAATTTCTGCGCCTTTTGAGCAATAGGGACACTGGAAATCGGAAAATTCAACAACCGTCACCTTTGCATCAGCTTTTCCCGTGAAGGGAGAAGCTCCGATATTAATATCTTTCACCGGTCGCTGTGGTTTCTTTAAATAGATTTCAACAGGGCTCTTCTTTGTTTTGTCCGCCAGCCACGCATCGATAGCCTCTTGCTTCTTCTCTTTTAAAAGAAACTGCTTAATTCTTCCTTTAAGCTGGGCATCAAGATTTTCCTTGGGAATTTTTCTCTCAGTAGCGAACTTATCAACTTCCTTATCACTTACTTTTGTTCCCTTGGCGATTACACTGTCGAGAAACTTGTCGTTGTCTCCCTTATAAGCGGAGTCACTTTCCATAAATTTCTTGAGCACCATCGCTCTTACTTGATTCATTTTAATCTCATAAACCTTCATTTCAGCTTCAAAAAGATCGTTTTCGACGCCTTCTAAGAGCTTCTCATAAGTGACGTCTTCTCCTTTAATTTTGGCCGCAACATTCTCATTAGGCGCAGCTTTAAAAATAAAGTTAGGCTTACTATCAGCTTCGTTAGTACAAGCAAAGAAAGTCACTAAGGACATGATGGTCAATAGACCCATTGATAAAACAGTTTTTTTCATTTGAGAGATCTCCTCTATAAATTTAAGAAATTGAAATTCTAAACACCTGAAATAATAACCTAACAGACTTTAGAATGCGATAGCTCTGCTAGAAATTGTGAGTAGGCTTCACAACGAATCATTAGATCATCATGTTTACCCGAGTCGACGACTCGGCCATCATCAAGAACCACAATGTTGTCCGCATGTGTAATAGTCTCTAAGCGATGGGCAACAATAAACGTTAGTGAATTTTCCTGTATTAAGCCAACCATCTCTCTAAGAGCGAGCTCAAGTTCTCCGTCAAGGCCGGAGCTGATCTCATCAAAGAGCACAACGGGCTTTTTTAGAAAGCAAGAACGAATCGCCGCAAGAAGTTGTTTTTGTCCAAGAGAGAGACTTCTTTGATTTAAAACTTCATCGGGCCTTATTCCCCAAGTAAGAATGTAGGGAATCTTCTCTTCCACCGTTTTCCAAAATCGGGAAAAGTCCGCAGGAATCTCCCTTTTCATGCAAATATTAAAAGCTACGGTATCCGAGAAGATATGACTGTCTTGGCTTACTATTCCGACCTGTTCTCTGTAGTGAATTGTATCCTTAACATCAGTACCGGGAAAAGAAAGGCTAGCACCGTCTTTGGCGATCACTTTAATCTCCCCCTCATCAGGATAAATATTAGCGGCCATGATATTTAATAAGGTAGATTTTCCGCAGCCAGACAGGCCAACAATGCCAACAAGCTCACCTGGAGAAGCCCTGAAGGAAATGTCGCTCAAAGCAAACTTTGTTTCTTGTGACTCTTTTCTTGGATATTCAAATTTTTGAATATTAACTTGAACCTCTTTTAACTCGAGAAGACCAATTGGCTTGTGTTTAGCGGAACTCATATCCATATCAAGGTCGGTAAGAAATTCATCAATACGAATAAGTCCCGTGTAGGCCCTTTGGATATTAGCAATCTTTGCGGCGACATCTTTCACTGGACCAATCGAGCGCTGGATTAGGTCTACGATTGCAAATATAATTGCCGCCTCAGTTATATTGGAATAAGGAAAAAGAAAAACGACGAAAGCCAGCATCAGTGGATAAAGAGATTCTGCCGTTGAATAGTAGCCGGCATCCCAAACATTAGCCGTGAGCATCTTCTTTAGGAAGTCATGAAAAACGACCTCTCCTCTTTTAGAAGCGTAGTTTTCATGCCGAGTGTAAAAGGTTTCTTTAATTCCTCCCACCATATTGGAGAGCAGCCGGCTCATTTCAGCACGAGATTTTCGTACCTCCATGAAAATTTTTCTCATGTAGCGCGAGCCCCAAATCAACAATGCCGCAGAAACCACTTCAGCGATCGCAATCGCTACGCCACTTGTCTTATTTAAGCTAATAAAAGCACTTAGAGAAAAAATCACAAAGAAGACGTCGATGAAAATACCAAAAGTCCCAGAGGTCATGAGTTCTCTTAAAGACTCAGTGTCATTCATAATCCGAGAGATGACTTCCCCTTGAGGGTAGCGCTCATTACGGCTACTATCTTTGGTTTTAATATCGTAAGCATGAAGCCACTTCTCGTAACAAATAGCGCGGGTGTTTTGCATGAGAAGCTGCATATATTTATTGAGCCCGAGCTGATAGAAAACCCTGTTAAAGTAGACACCCATGAATATAGCGAACAGCTGCCAAATAGAGCCATAATAAAGATTTTTATCTTCATAGTTTGCCGCAAGATCTCGCATTTTAAGCGGGGTCATGGCGCCGAGAAATGAACTTATAACTAAGCACACTGCTACAATAAGCAAAAATCTCTTTCCACCGGGAAAGAGAAAGAATTTAGACCATTTGGTTTTTGAAGTACTCATAAGTCTCTGTTCTGGAGGAAAGAAGCTCTCTAACCTCTCCATGTTCTTTTATTCCCATCTCTTTTTCTAAGTAAAAACAATAGTCACTCGCTCTTACTGTCGTGATTCTGTGGCTGGATAAGATTATTGTTTTACTCGAAATGCCCGGCCATTCTTTTAGCTGAGCTATGATTTTCTTCTCTAGAATAACGTCAACTGATGAAAAAGGATCATCCCAAATCAAGATGTCCGCCCTCGCCATTAAAGAGCGCACGAGACTTAACCTTTTTGACTGACCACCGCTTAAGCGTTTGCCCTTTTCTCCAACTTCCATTTTAAGCAGCGACTCTTTACTGGCAGCAAGGTAGTCGAGACCGAAGAGACATAAGAGTTTATAGGCTTCATTCACTCTTTCTTCGCTTCGCTCCTGTCCTAAAAAAATATTATTCAAAACAGAGTCGTTATAGAGATAAGGATCTTGAGCAACATAAGAGATCGCCTTTCCCCTAAGTTTCAACACGTCAGCGACTTGAGAGATCACATGACTTTTTCCGCACCCTGTCTTCGCTGCGAAAACACTCCACTTCCCTCTTGGAAAATTGAGGTTAAGCTGAGAGTCCCAGAACTCCACATTGATATTAAAGGACTCATCCGTCTCTACGCTAGTAGCTGGATTGTTTTCTTTTAAACTGATTTCTTCTTTGGAGGGAACATCGATATCTTTTACCAGCGCTTGAATTCTCTGCCACGAACCATAGGAGCGAGCAAAAACCACACCAATCCAAGACAAAAACATAATGGGCTCTAGAAAAAGATAGATAAAGCCACTAAAGAGAATAAGTGTACTGGCCCCGAGATTTTGCTCAAACACAATGTGAGCGCCCCAAAGAAGACTGAAGCCAATGCCTAAGGGAAGAAAAGGAATCGATATTCCGACGCCAACTCCGGCCTTGTGAAAGTACCAAAGCTCTTTCCAAGAGTAGTCTTTGAACCAATCGATGAATGGTCCTTCGGCTTGATAGTTTTTAATGGTTTTCTTACCAGCGTAGGTTTCAATAATAACGTTTTGAACTTCCCCTTGAAGGTCTTGAACCTTTTTATAATAAACCCTGTTTCGGCTGACGATTGTTGTGAACAAAATAAACGCTACGAAGAGCGGAGACAATGCCACTAACAAAGAGCTATTAAAGCCGATTATCTTGGGAATTAAAACAATCATTGCCACAACGATATTCCCAACTTGTAAAAGGGCAAAGCCTAATAATGCCCGAAGTTGCTCCATGTCCATTTGTAAAACTTGAAAAAGTTGACCGTCTGAATGATGACGGTAACGGGTGGGGCTCACCGCCTCTAACTTTTCAAGCAACTCAACTCTCAGGTGTTTTTGAAGAACACGGGCCGGGTAGAAGAAGAGAAGCCGACTAGAGGTTCTAAAGACGATGATCCCTAAGGCCAGTGCAAAGAACTTCCATGTTTCTATTTTATCCGTGCCTGTTTGAACGACATCGGCCAGTTCTTTGGCAAGAAATGGTAGATGAGATTGAATCCAGTGAGTGCCATAAAGACAGACCAAAGCCCCTATATAATAAGGGAAAAATTCAGTGAATTGGTGATAAAGAAGACCACCCAGTGATCGGTTAATTCGGCTTTTCATGGAGACTTAAAGTAGCGAAAAGAGAGGCATGTGTCAGAAATTATTTTGCCAAAATGTAGGACGGCCAAATAAAAATGGTGCGGCCGACTGGGATTGAACCAGTGACCCCCTGCGTGTCGGGCAGGTGCTCTCCCACTGAGCTACGGCCGCATTGTTTTACTGATGGGAGTTTAGGAGATTTGCGGTGATTCCGTCAATAAAAGCATTTAACAAGACGCGACAAACCAAATGAAGCCAACTTGTGACATCGGGAAAAAGTCTATTTAAAAAAAACTAACTTGGGATTGAAGACTTCGAACAACCCCTATTCGTTGCTGATAAGACCCGAAAAAAAATAAAAGTAAGCGCTATTTATGGAAATAGATACCGGCTAGAGTCTCAAGCCCTTCTTAACAACTATGATTATAAGAAAGAGTTTCAAAGTTTTTCGGCTAAAGATGGCAGTAAAATACTTGATGCCGCTTGTGGAACAGGAGTTGTCTCTCGCTTTCTTGCAACGAAATTTCCGAACACAACCGTTATCGGTTGCGATATTGGGGAGGATAATCTTGAAAAAGGAAAAAAAGTAGCTCAAGGAATTTCCAATCTCTCTTTTCAAGTTCAAAACCTTACAAAACTCACTTTTGAAGACGAAACCTTTGATCACATTATTTGTAGGTATGCTATCCAGCACGTTGAAAAAGGAAAAAGGCAAGCGGCGCTCAATGAATTATTTCGCTGCCTAAAGCCCAGCGGAACTCTAACAGTTGTTGATTTTGACGGAACTCTTCACAACATCTTTCCTAGAAGTGAGTTCCTCGATACTTGCCTTAAGAAAATAGAAAAGGAAGAGGTTGTTGATCTACGAATTGGAAGAAAACTTCCCAAGATGTTCAGCGAATCTGGTTTTGATCAGATCAGCCACACGATCGACTGTCTGTCTTTCACAGACAATAGCTTAAAAGAGGAAATCAACCAGCTTAAATCTCGAATTGAAAACGCGATGCCATTCTTTGAAGGCACCTTTGGTAAAGAAGAAGCGGCCCAATTTGCTGATGAGTTTCTCCGTACTTTCAAAGACCCGGGCCTCACCTACTTCTACAATAAGTTTTCTGTAGTAGCGACCAAGCCCTCTCATCTCTCCCTTACCCATAAGTAGGAATAGTTGGCCAACAAAGGGTTTGAAATTCATGGAAAAAAAGTAAGGCTTCTATACTTAGATAACTTCTATGAATCTTCAAAATGTGAGCAAGCCCAAAAGCTCTTTGGAAGCATTCTCAACTGGAAAATACTAGGATATAGATCCCGGTATGAAGCTTCTTTCATACCGGTTGATCAGTCTGACTATTTCAGTCGTCACTATGTTTTTTGCTTTGAGGAAAGTGATGGAAGCCTCTCCCCTTTCTCTGGCCAAAGATACATCAGCCTTAATCGATGCCTAGAGTACAACTCGCTATTTCCTCTTTTGAGTACGGTCAAAAGCTCAGCATGTGAGAAAAACCTCAGCTTTATCAACCATAGGATCGATGATCACATAGAGAGAAAGGTCGATATGATCTACCCCTCGGGCTACACTCTCAACAGAAACCTCTCAGGACAAAAAGAGTTCAGCTCTTTTGGAGCAGAAACGACAGCGGCGATTCACTACTTTGAAAAAGAGATGAACCCAGAATCAAGCTTCATTACAGCGTCAGTTGTGAGGTTCAAAACCTATCGACTCCTGCGAGATGTCGGCCATCAATTTTCGACTTGGGATGGTGAAGAACTTCCCTCATTTTCAAAAAGGCAAGCTGGAAACGAGGAGCTAAAGCTTATGCACTTGAATAAGCTTACCCGGTGGACAGTGGAATGTTACGATAAACTGGAGCAACTCTTCGACAATGCTTTAATCGTCAAAAGAAATGTTAGTGAACGGGTTGATAGGGCAGCCTAGGTTTCGAGTCTTCCCATGAAATTGAAAACAGTGAGCTTTTGTCTCCATCAATAACAGAAGAGAAGGTCGCAATTTCACCCATCTGCTTTCCAATAAATTTCAAAACAGATCTAAAGGCACCGATAAGATAGCTCTCTAGTTCTACATTTATAGGAGACTTACCTGAAAAATGCTCCAGAGACTCTTCACTCACTGATATACGAATGACAGAAGAGGATTTTGTGCTCTTTAATATCTGATAATTGAAAAGATTGTCGTAATGCTCAGGAATTACTTCCTCCACCAGGCATTCGTATAGCTCTTGCCCTTTAGAGTTTTTTTCAAGTTTATGACCGGCCACACGCTCTAAGGACTCAAAGGTTCGCTCGCCCATTATCCGAAAATGATCGCGGTAAAGTCCGTGGGAGCTGAGTTCTGCCAATATGTCGTAAGGTAACCAAGAGCTCACTCTACCGGAACCTGATGTCAAAAACAGCTCAGGATCGATTTGAAACTTAAAAAATATATTACGAGTGAATCTCTCACCATAGAGGCTATTTAAAAATGTAATGATTGTTTTAATGCCGTTAGCTGAGGAGAGCTTATGTTCTGTAACGTCATAGAAAGCTGCTACTGAACATTGCTGATTAAAGTTTCCTTTTATTGCGTGATAATCAAGTCTACCTTCCAAAAGACTTTGCGGAGAAATGATCAACTTTTGAGTAAGACTCCAAAGCTGCTCGACACCAAGCTCTTGAGAGCCCTCAATCACTTCGTCGTAGCTTTTGGAATCTAGGCCCAGTAGAGCTCCCATCTCACAAGAACTTAACGACAGAACGTTCTGAATTTTAAGAGTGGTTTCAATAAGTCTTTTTTGAGTTTCCATGGGTGCCCTCTAGGAATATCAGAAGCTTATATAGGGTGTACCCCTAAATTCTTGATCAGTAAAAGAATTTTGTTCTTCTACGGGGGCACCTAAGACTAAAAAGACAAGCCAAACCCAACCTTAAGCTCTTTGTTTGCGGCTTCATTTCCAATAGCCGTGTAACTGACGAAGAGTCTGTCAAAAATTTTAAGTTTATTATAATCGAAAAGATAACCTCCACCGATTGAAACGGCCGAGAATGCCCCGCCAGTTGTAGAGGTCCACGACTGAACACCAAGACCACCACTCAAGTAGAAGCCACCATCAAAGAGCGAATATTCCGCTTCTACTCCAAGGTCGTAAACTAAGAAGGTTTCCGAATCTAGACCATCAACAGGCTCAACACTAATAAAGTGCCCGCCTACCCGTCCTCGAGCGGCCCATTTCTGAGCAAACTGCCAACGTGGTGTCCACGCAATATCGATGGTGGCTACCGTATTTTCGTTTGCGTCCTGAACCTGAGTCATTGCGCCACCAAAAGCCAGTAGCTGAAACTTCCGATCTTTTGGAATTTCTTTTGTGCCTTTAGAGATCCTTATAATCTCTTCGTTACCTTGATTGCTTTTAATCCGCTCCATTCTAAAAGGTGCAGTGTCTTCAATACTCTCGTTTAATTGACGACGATCTTCCTCTAGGGCATTGCTCGAAAGAGAGTCTACAGTCCCCTTTCTCATTGTCGGATTAGATCGAGAGCGCTCAATGGCCAACTCTTTTTCTAATTTTGAAAATTCATCGTATTCAGTCATCTCTCTTTTTATTTTCTGAGTTCTGGCCTTAATCCTGCTTTTGATCATTTTCTTTTGGGAGTCGTAAGCCGCCTGTCGCTTCCTCTTCATCTGTTTTACATAACGGTACTTGCTAGGATTTCTAAGAGGCTTTTTCGAAACACTCATGGCAAAAGACCTTCTGTCTCGCGGGAGTTGCTTTAGCTCCGAGCGAATTCTTCGAGACTCAGTAATACGAGAGAACGTTTTGTTAATGAGACCACACTTATACTTTGAGACGCACTTAAGTTTCCGAGCGCCTACTCCCTTACACTGCCAAGAGCCTACTTTTTCTGGTAGGTAGAAGCCGCGGCAAAAGTCTGTGCTGCGAGCAAGCTTAAGCTCTGCCCTTTTTTGATAAGATCCGATCGTGTTCTTTCTTGCTTCAATAGAAACATTGAACGACTCATTTCCTGTTGCTGCAGAGCTGTTGCCGCAAAGAGGGACCAGGAAGGCCATTGATAAACAAAAATGAATGAAGGTTACAAAACGCATAGATTTAAGTCCTTGTAATTCCATCATATCAAAGAATCATGACTCAAGGCTCACAAGTGTTTCGTTGTAACATTTTTGCCTATCACTACGCCGCGCCCAAACCTGACAATTTTGCTCTTTGTTGCTAAGTTATCTCAAACAAACCCAAGGAAGCAAAATGTCCGAAAATCTAGAGCACTATAAGTCAATTGCCATTCATGACGAGGCCATTGCGGCCCTCAAGTCTTATAAACTCCCCTCTGATCTAAGCTTTGGAAAGGCAATCGCGCCAGTTATGGTGGAAGCCGACTACGACAATGGAGTTTGGAGCGAGTTCAAACTAGTTCCTTATCACCCGCTAGAGCTCGATCCGACCTGTAAAGTTCTTCACTACGCCCAAGAAATCTTTGAAGGAATGAAGGCCTATCACACTAAGGGTGCGGGTCCTTTTCTTTTTAGACCTGATCAAAATGCTGAGCGTTTCAACTTGTCGGCCAAACGCATGGCCATGCCAGAGGTCCCGACTCAAGACTTTCTTACCAGTATTGAGGCAATGACCTCATACTGTGCGGAGTTTATTCCAAAGCGCTCGGGAGACAGCCTTTATATAAGACCATTTATGTATGCTAGTGAAAATAACTTAGGCATTAAGCCCAGTGAAAAGTTTAAGTTCTTAGTTGTCGCCTCTCCTTCAGCGGCTTACTTCTCATCTGGCTCGGTCCGAGTCTTGGTTGAGCAAGAGTCCGTTAGAGCGTGCCCCGGAGGGGTTGGAGCGGCTAAAACGGGTGGTAATTACGCAGCAAGCTTACTGTCGATGATTGAAGCCAAGAAAAAAGGCTTCCATCAGGTGCTGTGGCTCGATGCTCTTCACAAGAAGAACATCGAGGAAATGAGCGGAATGAACTTTTTCGCGGTTTACGAAGACGGGATTCGAACCCCTAGTCTCACAGCAACGATCCTTGATGGAATCACAAGAAAATCGATTATCGAGATGGCCAAACATTTAGGCATTAAGGTTACCCAACAAGAAATGGGAATCGATCAGCTCATAGAAGATATCAAAAGTGGAAAATGCCTCGAGTGTTTTGCCTGCGGCACTGCCGTGATTATTACACCAATCGATACTATAGGTCTTCCTAACGGTGAGCACTTTCCTCTTACCCATACCTTCGGACCAACGACAAAAAGGCTAAGGGATGCTCTTCTCAATCTCCAAGAAGGAACGGGCGAAGACCCTTTCGAATGGAGAATAAAGCTTGAGGCGATAAAGTTATAAAAAAAGCCCCTATAAAAGGGGCTTCGTTTATACCACTAAATTTAATAAGCTCTTAATAAGCTGCTGATCACAGACTTGGAAGCACTTGCAAACAAATCATCGCGATGATCGTTGGGCCGATAGCTCCCAAAAGAAGCCCCAGCGGGCTAATGCCATCTTCACCAAATCTGCTTTTTAAAATCCCAAAACCTGCGGGGTTTGGCGCATTGGCAATAACTGTCAAACCACCACCAGCAACTGCACCGGCCACTAGGCTGTATTTGGCAGAGTCGCTTAAATCGACAAGGGATCCAAGATAAGTAAGGGCCGCATTGTCAGTAATTGCAGTTAACCCAGTAGACCCAAAAAAGAGGGGTAGATCGGGCATTGTCGTAAGGATTGGCTGCAGCCACCAAGCTTGAACACCGCCTAGAGTTACGAGACCACCCAAGAAAAAGCCCACAAGAAGAGATTCCTTTAACTTGATTTGATCTTGATACTCTTGAGTCACCGTAGTGAAACCTAAGAAGAAGAGAAAGAGACCAAGGAAGAAGACCATATGGTGAGCCGTATAAACACAAAGAGCAAGAAAGCCGATGTGAATCAGAGTTATCCACCAGGTAGGAACCATGTAGTTGTCGTGTTTTTGCTTAATTTCCAATTTTCCCATAAGTTCTTTTTTGAACATGAAGGCGACAATGATTGTTGAAATAATAATAGCGACAACTGATTTATAACCAAAGTTCGTTACCATATGCATGAGACCCCATTGCCACTTACTTGCCACCATTAAAACCGGGGGAGCTGCAAAGTGTGAAAGAGTTCCACCGATTGAGACATTCACAAAAAGCAAGCCAATCGTCGCATACTTGAAGCGAGTGCTCATTTCGCCAGAGTAAAAATACTCAAGAAGAATAAGTGCCGTTACTGTCATGGCCGCGGGCTCAGTAATAAAAGAACCTAAAATAGGTCCAAAAACAAGAGCAGCGACATAAAAGGCCATCTTTCCCGGAAGAGGAATCAGCTTAGCAACGATGAGAATCATTTTTTCAGCAAGCAGAATGATGGGTCGAGTTCCCGCCATACACATGACCACGAAGACAAATGCCGGCTCTGTGAAGTTTAGGCTCTCCAAGTAATGAAGGGCTCCTGCTACAACATGATGAGAGTCATCGTAGACCACGAAACCCTCAACAAAGGATCTAAAAATAATAAAAATGGCGGCCCAAATGCCAAAGACCGCTTCAACTTCCCCGAGAAAGTGAAACAAATTCTCGCCCATCGAGCCTTCAGGATAATTATGGGCAAGCTTTTGAAATTTAGATACTAAGAAAGTGTGGACCACGGCCAGCGCAAAAAGAATGGTCCCCACTAACTGAACAGTCGTTGGGTTCATGAACTCTCCTCTTCCGTTAAGGAAATATTATCAATAATAATTTAATACTTATAAATAATATCAAGAAGATACGTTTGACACAAAGAATATTAAAAAGGAGGACACTTTGGTCCCCCTAGCTTACTTTTTTAATAGGCATTTTGTTACTTCTGGGATTACCCGTCGTCGCCAATTGAGGCAACTGGGCAAGCTTCTAGTTGCTCCATGCAAAGCTCTACTTCCTCGTCAGTAGTTGGCTGCTTAACCACATAAGCGTTGCCATCTTCGTCTTCCTCGAAAAAGTCAGGAGCTCCAGTGTAGCAAACATTGCAAGCTATACACCCTTCACCATTATCATCATCGGGATCTGTACAGTACCACTTGCCAGGAATATTCTTGGGGTGTTTCATGCTGGGATTTGCCATATCTTTCTCCAAATTCATTGTCTTTAATTAGTCTCTAAAGGCCAATAACGTAGGTATTGGTCTTTATGACTAGAAAACTCAAGTTCCCCTTCAATATACAAACTTTTTCGGCGCAGTTAAAGCAGTTTCATGCTCTATGGAATATTTGTCGCATTGTTATAACCCCCATAAGGTAAAGGAAGGGACTCCCTGTATTGCCTATATTGACCACTTTTGCGAATATAGGCTTTCAGCGAAAACTGTTCTGAGGTGGCAAGCGCCACCCCTTACTCTCAAGTAATGAGGAGTTTCATATAATGATCACATCAAGCAAGCAAAAAGCTCAAGAATGGGCCAATAATCCGGCCTTTGATAGCGAATCTCGAAAAGAGGTCCAAGAACTTATCAATAGCGGGGATGATAAAGAAATCGAAGAGCGCTTTTATAAAGAGCTTGCCTTTGGCACCGGGGGGATGCGTGCCATTCTTGGTCAGGGAACCAACCGACTCAATAAATATAATATAAGAAAGGCCACTCACGCCATCAGCCTAGTTATTCTGAAAGACCACTCCAGCGATAATCGCGTAGTGATTAGTTATGATTCGAGAAACTACTCGCTTGAGTTCGCTAAAGAAGCAGCAGGAGTTTTTGCGGCAAATGGAATAAAGGCGTTAATTTATAAGAGACTCAACCCTGTCGCCCTCTGCTCATTTGCTATTCGCCACCATAAATGTCGAGCAGGTGTCATGGTCACGGCCAGTCACAATCCTCCTGAGTACAATGGCTTTAAAGTTTTTTGGGATGATGGCGCCCAAGTGACTCCCCCTAATGACGCGAATGTTATCGAAGCTTTTAACTCACTCAATGACTACTCCTCCCTGCCTCACATGGACTTCGAACAGGGAAGAGAAAAGGGCTTGATAGAGTGGCTCGGTGAAGAGACAGAAGAGCTCTACTACGAAAAGATTAAAAATAAATGTCAGCGCTTGGAGCTCACTCAAAAGTCGGGCAGTAAGCTTCAGATTATCTACACGGCCCTTCATGGAACAGGCTCCTACCCTTGCTTAAAGGCCCTAAAAAACATTGGCTTAACCAACGTAGTCTCTGTAGCCGAACAAGACAAACCCGACGGATCATTTCCAACAGTAAGCTCCCCTAACCCGGAGAATCCCGAAGCTCTCGCCATGGCGGTTGAGCTAATGAAAAAAAATAACGCCGATATCGTCATGGGAACCGACCCTGACACTGATCGTGTTGGAGTCAGCCTACTTCATCAAGATAGTGTTCATTACCTCAATGGAAATCAAATCGGCTTACTCATGCTTAATTACATTTTGAAGACCCATCGGGAAAAAGGCACCATGCCTAAGAACCCTTACTTTGTAAAAACTATCGTAACGACAGAGCTTCAAACCTTGATTGCTAATAGCTACGATGTAGAAACAGAAAATACCTTAACGGGCTTCAAGTGGATCTGTCGTCGAATGGGAGAAATCGCAAAAGAACAACCTGAGCGCTCATTCGTCTTTGCAACCGAAGAGTCTTTTGGCTACCTCTCCCATGAGTATGTAAGGGACAAAGATGGTGTCTCCTCTATCGCCTTGATGGGTGAAGTTGCCCTTTATTACAAAGAGAGAGGAATGACCCTCATTGATGGCCTTGACGAGATATACGAGGAGCACGGCTTTTCCCAAGAGCTTCTTCTGAGTCTTAACTTCTATGGCCTTGAGGGCGCTGCTAAGATTCAAAGAATAATGGATGTTTTTCGCGACTATAGCGAGGAAGGTCTTAGTAGTGAGGTCATTGAATCTCTAACCGATTATCAAAACCTAGAAATTAAAAGCTTTAGTGACGGAAGCAAAAAACCACTTGGCTTTGGTTTTAAAAGTAATGTACTGGGCTTTAGTTTTAACTCCGGAAATAAGCTTTTCCTAAGGCCTTCTGGAACAGAGCCAAAGATAAAGTTCTACATAACGATTGCCGAAAAAAAGGGCAGCCTCCTCGATAAAAAGAGAATTGCGATTGAAAAGGCTCAAGCAATGGTCGATATTTTAAAGAAAAAGGTTGAAGCAATATGAGTTCAAAAAAAGAAGAGCTTGCTGTTGTTCTAGTAAGCGGTGGAATGGACTCCCTTGTCACAGCAGCAATCGCGGCAAGCGAGTATGAGAACCTAGCTTTTCTCCACCTCAATTATGGACAAAGAACTCAAGTGAGAGAGCTTGAAAGCTTTAAAAAAATAGCGACACACTATGGAGTATCACAATCCCTTCAAAAAGTTATTGATGTCAGCTTTCTCAAGCAAATCGGAGGCTCTTCTCTGACGGACGACTCAATCGAAGTTAAGAAGTATAGCGGTAATTCTGAAGAAATCCCCGATAGCTATGTTCCCTTTCGCAACACCCATATTGTAGCAATGGCCGTGAGTTGGGCAGAAGTGATAGGGGCAAAGAGAATCTATATAGGTGCAGTTGAAGAGGATAGTTCCGGCTACCCCGATTGTCGGCCGAGCTACTACAAGGCCCTCAACAACCTAATAAAGGAAGGGACTAAGGACGGGGACATAGAAGTCGTCACACCTGTTATTCACCTCACGAAAGAGCAGATCGTTCTTAAGGCTTTTGAACTCAATGCTCCCCTAGAATCAAGTTGGTCATGCTATGACCGCGAAGACTCTGCCTGCGGGGTTTGTGACTCGTGTGCTCTTAGATTGAGGGGGTTTGAAAAAGCAGGGAAAGAAGATCCGATCGATTATCTAATAAGACCCAGCTATCTTTAGCTATCGTCTAGGTTTGCCCTGACTTTAGAAATAACTTGCTCAGTAGATTGAATAAGATCCATGTCTCCTTTAATCAACCTTATCTCCAAAGCCTCAAGTGAATAATCGAGGGCCTCACGATAGAATTTCTGTTCAAAGCGAGACTTAGCAAGGTGCTGGAGAGCGAAGTCTAAAAAACGATTAATTCGTTCATCTTTTGAGTTTTTCATTACCTTTATGGCATTAACGTAGAAGTTATCTGCTTTGGCGTAGTCTCCTTTAAACTGATGAACAATAGCGAGGCGCAGTTTAACGGCCAACGCCTGATCAGACCTTCCCTTTTCTTCTAGGATAACCAGAGAATCTTGAAACGAACTCTCAGCAACTTCTAGATCTCCTAACATTCTTGCAAATGTCCCTATTCTAGAAAGAGTGGCAGCTGCTTTTGGTGACTTTTGATCCTCCATCTTTGAGAAGTTCTCCTGAAGCCAAAGCAGTCCTTTTTGCATCTGAACAGCATCATCTGGAACTTCCCTCAGATCATCACCTATTGAGTATTTCATATTAAAAGGTATCTTACTCACGCTTATCCTTTATCTGATTCTCGGTCTTTTTTATATCCTCTAAGGAAGTCTTTAAGAATGAGGCAAAGTTACCAACACCAAACAGATAGGTTTCTTTTCCCATCGAGACCAAAGGGGTAAAGAGATCCCCATAAGCCTTGAACTTTTGTATTCCCGTTGAGTCGAAACTATTTCTTTCAAAATCTCCAAGGACAACAAATTGTACTCCACTATTTTGAAGTTGTTCATTAACTTTAAGAGCATCTGGGCTACCATAGAAATAAGCAATTTGGGCCCTTCTCTTATTAATTTCACTATTAGTGGCGCCTCTGAGTCGAACGTGATTATGCCACCCCAGATAAGTCGCAAGACCTGTATGCATTGAGATTCTTGCTCCCAATTGATCAAAGGAGGACGAGTCTTTCTCCAAGATCATGGGGAGCCCCTTAACATTCTTTCGCAGCCAATTCACGACCTTAAAGTCAGAGGGACTACTTCGCTCAAGATAGCTGCCTCCCTTCAGTCCATAACCTAACTGGGCAAATGGCCTTGAGCCGACAACGGCAAAGGTATTTAACAAAAAGCCGATCAGCTGAGAAATAATTATCACACTGCTGATACCAAAGGTGAGCTTTGTGAAGCCTCTTTTATCAATGGCCCCAAGCGCTGAAACACTATAAAGAGCAACAATCCCGAGCCAAGAGTAAATGTTGGTATAAGTCTTAAACAGGGTATTAATCCTGTCCATGAAGATAATATTCTCCGCAACTAGGATAACAAGAAGAGACCCCAGAAGAAGATTGACCATACTTTTATCAACCTTACGCTTAGTCAGTTTTAGATGAAGACCGCACAAAGAAATGATAAAGAGCCATCCCCCAAAGAATAATAATAAAGAGCGAGGGCCATTCATTGGTACAGTACTTATCAGAAGTTCCTTTTTAGCTCCCCCTAACAGGCTAAAAAGAATGGGAGAAGCCAGTAAAACCCCAAGAAGGTGACCCGTAAGAAAGCTTAACCAGTTTTTGAGATATCTTCTGCCGCTTAGGCCTTGAAGAATCCATAACAAGCAGGCAAGGAGGGAATAGATCAGAAAGTCCCAGCCATTTACTAAGAGTAAAAGTCCATAGGAGAGTGCGTAGACACCAAGGAAAGCTCCATGCTTATCAAGTTCAAATTTAGACCAAACATATCTTAGGCCATATAAGAGCAATGTTAGAAAACAAATAGCAAAAGGATAACTCAAAACATGAGCGTGAAGATCGGCAAAAAGGAAAGACCAGCTTGGATACTCCGCAAAAGCTCCCTTCGAAAAAACGCGAGAGCTTGACCAAAAGTAGGTCATATCCAGTGGTCCTTGCTTAAAAAAGAAGTAAATCAAAGAGGCGATATTGCCAGAAAAGAGCAAAATAAGACTTCCAACAAGCCTGTGACTATACTTTTTGACAGCGAGTGAAAGCACACCATAAAAAGAAACTGCCAGTAAAGCACCACTTAGCGCAAGCCCACAGCCATAAGCTAATTCACTACTGAGCCCCGCCATCTTTGCGAGATTCGCTACGTAAAAATAGCCCCAATAGTAATAGTGCATCCTGCTGCCCGCAAACCAAGGGTCCTCGGGAGGAAGATCCGGATAGCGTGACATAAACCCAAGGAGAGAAAAATCCATAGGTTTCTCTCCCCAATAAAGCTCGGGGTGCATGGCGTACAAACTTAAAATAGCAAAGAAAGTCACCACGAAAAGAATTTCTATATTTAAAATATTTCTGTAGTTCTTGATGGCCTCACGAGAGAACTCTTCCTGTGAGTGCCTAAAAAAGCTAAAGATAACAACCAGTAACATTATCGAACTGGTCCAAGGACCATTGAGAAAACTAACATGGTGAAAGAGCCACATGAAAAAGAAGAAAAAACCAACGCCAAGCACCTTCGCGATGCTATAACTGGAACTTTTCATATCAGGAAGAGCACGCAAGCATATTGGCCAGAATGTAACTCCAAGCAACCAACTAAGTAAGACATAAGATAGGAGAGAAAGAAACTCAACGGCCCCTAAATTAAAAAGAAAAAAATTTAACGACAGGAGACAAACAAAGAATAAAAAAACGAAAGCTATTTTACTTCTAGAAAACGTCACGTTCGAACAGACTCAAGCAGTTCGCTTAACTTAAAAACTTTTTCTTTTTCCATTAGTTTTATTAACTCGCTAGAAAAGTGTTCCAATACTTGAGGGCCTTGATAAATGAAGGAGGTGTAAATCTGACAAACCTTTCCTCCCAATTCCCAAAATTCAAGTAAGTCATTAAAATGAGAAATCCCCCCCACTCCAATGACTTCGATGGACTCTCCTGCTTCTATTTGGCCTAAAAGCTCAGCTCTCATGGCCTTTGATTTTTGCTGAAGCAACTTACCAGAGATACCTCCTACTCCGATATCTTTTCTGATTGTGGTATTTGTTGCAATGATTCCTGCAAGGTCGTAGTGCCGAGCTAAATTTACAATTCCTGGAATATCATCAAAAGAAAGATCTGGGGATATTTTAAGATAGAGGGGCACGACTCTGCCTTTTCTGAGATCCGCTAGATTATCAAAAATGAGTTTTAGGGACTCTATATTCTGTAGGTCCCTTAGACCAGGAGTATTGGGAGAGCTCACGTTAACAACAAGATAGTCGGCAACCTCTCTAAAGGTCTCATAAAGTTCTTTATAGTCCCTTGGTGCATCGTCTTGAGAGGTATCTTTATTTTTGCCTAGATTGACTCCCAAAACTTTAAAGTGCCGATCTGAACACTGAATATTTCGTAAGACTTGTTGCGCCCCTAAATTATTAAAGCCCATTCGATTCAACAAGCTTTCCTCTTCTTTAAGGCGAAACATTCGCGGCTTTGGATTTCCCTGCTGTGGTCTTGGGGTTACCGTCCCCACCTCTACACAACCAAACGGAATCTTAGTAAAGAAATTAATCGCTTCCGCATTCTTATCTAACCCTGCAGCAAGACCAACGGGAAAACTCCATCGATTCCCGTCACTTAATTCCAAAGAAGTATCAAACCGAGGATCCACTTTTGGTAAAAATAAGCCACCTAAGGCTTCTGGAAATTTCGAAAGAAGGGTCATGCTTTGATTGTGAGCAAACTCTGCATCTAAATTAAAGGCAACATTTTTAAAAATATTATAGAGCTTCAAATTATCCTCTCGTGGCTTTCTTAATAAAGCTGAACGAAGTCCCCTTCAACGACAGAGCCTCCGGAGTGAAGAATGGCTATTGATCCGTCAGGGCCAAAGTAGTCTATCACTTCAATAGTACCCTTTACTTCCCCCTTAGAGACGCCAATTAGTGCGCCGGTTTCCGGATCAAAAATTTCCTGCCCCTCAGTGATCACTTTTAAAATATCACTTATCTGCAACCCAGACTTTCGACCTGCATTGAGATAAATACGATTGCCTAAAATACGTGCAACACGACCGACCCAATCGAGCTTGGTAGATATTTCAATAATTTTAGGAATTGTCTTTCTAACTGCGACTCTCACAGCATAACGCATGAGTTGCCTACGATAAGTCAGCTTCGACTCTCGATCGCCTTGAAAGAAGCGATAGTTCGAATCATCCGCATAACCTTTTACCTCGTCAGTAAAAATCTCTTTATTTGAGTTAACATCAAACAACCTTACTTCTACTTTAGATTCTGTGTAGGACTTCGTCTCTCTCACTATACCAATTTCATCCGTCTTCTCTCGAATTCGAGCGTCCTTAACTCGGCCAAAAATAACGAAATTAAGCCCCGCGACCTTTGCCTTCCTCGCCAGCTGCACGAGTTTAACTCCACCACCGGCATAGATCTCTTTAGACGAGCCAAAAAGTTTTTTTGCCATGGGATCTACGATAAACTCCCCTGTTCGTGATAATTCCTTTCTCAGCTCTTCTGTAGCGGTAACTCCCAAGTCTTGTCCACCATAGGGAGACTCATTAAAGAAAGTTAAAAGAGCGACTTTCTTTCTAACACCGTTAAAAAACTTTCTTGGCGCTTGCCGTGGTCTTTTGCCATTGGACTTTCTTTGCATCAAAGGAAATGAGCAGCCTAAGCAAGCTAAGCTCATAATAATGACCAATTTCTTAAGATGATGACTCAAGAGGACCTCTCTAATTGCTAGGAAGACGACTTAACATCGCGGGCCTTTTTGTTAACTGGCCGTTGCTCCCTAAAGTTACCTTCATCAGTGTCTCTCTTTTTTGAATTTCCATTAGATGAAGGCCTAAGAAGATTCAATTGAAAAACCTGATCAGTTCCGGCAAAAGTAATAACTTTGTCATTAGCCACCGGAACATTCGCAAGACCCTTGAGGATGTTGATCATCTCTTCATCCTCTCCCGCGTACTCCAATAATATTTTAGCATTATTGGCGGAAAAACTCTCAAGAGTAGGAGTAAATTGCTTGGTAATCCCTCTTTCTCCGATGATTTTAGTCAGGAGGTTAAGCTCTCTGATGTTTTCATAATTGGTGACTTCGAGAGTAACCTGCTTCATTCCAGTGCGCGCTGAGGTTAGTTTCGATTCTAAGTCTTTAAAACCAAGTAATGGCATCTGATAAACGGCGTTAGCAAGAGCACTACTGAGTGCTTTGTCGGTCTCATAAGAGTAAGACTTCTTTTGCTCATCAAAGTCAGCAAAAGCGATAATATCGTGACTGGCCAAGTCTTGAAGAAGAAGATCTCCGCTAATTTCAAACTCTCTACGTTTTAGCTCTTCTACCTCTTTTATTTTCTTCAAGGTAAAATTCATTCTCATCCAAAGAGAGTTCGAAAAGTCACTATCTCCCTCAATAATCCCTCCCCCTGTCTCCTGATCCTTTGCTAGATTATTACGAGCCTCAAGATTAATTCGAGAAAACTGAAGAAGCTGATCTTCAAGAGCAGCGTCAGTGAAAATAATGCGATTTATTTTTTTACCTATAGTGGCTTCAATTTTCTCTTTCCAGCTGTTATTTAAAACTTGGGTAAAATCTGTCTCGACCTCGACTCCTGTATCAATCCAAGAACTATCAATCAGTCTGTACTTAGGCGTTAAATAGAGAGTAGAGAAATGTCGATTGGAGTTATTCGCGGTAAAGTTTAAATAAATACGATGAAGCTCTTTTCTATCGACTTTAGCACTGATTCTAATATAGCGGCTATTTGGTACCTGAGGAGAGCGCGACATCTTCTTAATTGAGTACTGAGGAATAGCCCTATTGAGTCGGCCGTATCTTCCCCTGAGAGATAACCTTTTTAGGCGCTCCTCTTTCTTGAATAAGTTTCGAGATCTTGCTTTTACATTCTCTTCATCAAGTCCGTATTTCTTCTCGAGCGTTTCCTTGATGGGTATATAGTATTCGGAAAACTTATCTTCAAAGCCTCTCCAGAATTTATCCGGATCAAGTCCCATTTCCTTAAGCTCTTTTGAGTAAATGTCTCGAAAAGCTTCAGATAATAGCTGCTTCTTGATAAAGGAGAGCGTGTCATCGTCTTTAGAATAGAACCTGCCATCGCCCTCAACGACATCTATTCTTCCTAAAGCACTGAAGCTCAGAAGAATAAGTAAAAGGAAAGAAAGCTTAGTGAATCCCTGCACATCGACCTCAATTTTTAAAATTTATACTGAAACATTCTCTCCGTCTTCAAGCTTGCCGTCTACGACAAATTGAACAGAGTTTCGATTAAAAACCTCGTTAATCTTAGCGGCCATTTGCGGTGTCGGGTTGACTAAAAAATCTTCTCCTAGAGGAAGTCGAGCTTTTGCTCTTTCATTCTCGAAGATCACATGAGCTGGTACACTGCCCCTATAACTCAAAAGAACCTGTTTAAACTTCTCAAGTTTTGTCGAAATCAGCTCCCCTATCTCAACATTAATACGAACTCCTGTAACCCGCTCCTCAGCTTGATCTTTCAACTTCATGATCTTGCTCGGAAAGAACTTCCTGGGCTCCTCTGAAAGATTAACATTTCCAATCATAATCAGAGCTTCATCAGTCGCTATCAGCTCTTCGTACTCAGCGTAAGTTTTAGGGAAAATAATACATTCTATTTTTCCCGTTAAATCCTCTAAGTTGGCAAAACACATTCTATCACCTTTTTTGGTGATAATAGGCTTTCGGCCGGAGATCATCCCTGCCAAAGTCATCTCTCTCTTTTCTTCACCGAGCATATCTGCTACCTGAGAAATTGGCATGGAAGAAAGCTGGGTCATCACATCTTGATAGCGATCGAGTGGATGGCCAGAAACAAAGATACCCATGAGGCTCTGTTCATAACCAAGCTTTTCTCGATCATCAAAGTCTGCCACTTCTTGAATATCAAGACGCGCCTTTGTCGTTTCATCATCAACTTGTTCAACATCAAAGAGTGAGACCTGACCTAGAAGTCTTTCCTCTTGGAGTTTTGAGGCGTAAGCCACAATGAGCTCGAGGCTCTCAATAAGTGTTTTGCGGTTCATTTTCTCACAAGAGTCAAATGCACCCACTTTTATAAGCGACTCCATCATTCTCTTATTTACAAGCTTCAGATCAACTCGCTCGCAAAAGTCGATAAACCCTTTAAAGGCTCCATTAGTCTGTCGCTCTTTTACGAGGGAGTTAACAGCATTTTCTCCCACATTTTTCACGGCCCCCATTCCAAAGCGAATGTTGCTCTCCACGACATTAAATTGCCAAAGTGATTCATTAACGTCTGGAGGTAAGACCTCTATGTCATAATTTTTGGCATCGTTGATATAGATCGTGATTTTATCTGTATTTGAAAGCTCTGTTGAGAGTAAGGCAGCAAAGAAGGGAGCGGGGTAATAATTTTTAAGGAAGGCCGTCTGATAGGCAATCACAGCATAAGCCACAGCGTGAGATTTATTGAATCCATACTCGGCAAAGTTGGCCATTAAAGAGTAGAGATCATTGGCGATCTTTTGATCGTAATTTCTCTCCTCAGCACCCTTTAAAAAAATCGCCCTGTGCTCTTCAATAAGCTTAATCTTCTTTTTTCCCATAGCCTTTCGAAGAATATCCGCTTGACCCAGAGAATAGCCCGCCAGCACTTGAGCAATTTTCATCACCTGTTCTTGGTAAACAATAACGCCGTAAGTATCATTTAAGATCGGCTCAAGCTCGGGGAAAGGGAAAGTCATCTCCTTTCTTCCGTGCTTGATATCGATGAAGTCATCAACCATTCCAGAGTTAAGCGGGCCTGGTCTATAGAGCGCGTTCACGGCAGTAATATCTTCAAGATTATCAGGACCCAGCTTTTTACACAGATCAATCATGCCTGAGGACTCAAGCTGGAAGACGCCGATCGTTTCTCCACGAGAGATAAAGTCGTAGACATTAGTATCTTCAATATCGATGCTTTCAATATCAAATTCTTTGTCATGATCGCGACGAATAAAATTCACGGCTTTATCTACAACAGTAAGTGTTTTAAGCCCAAGGAAGTCAAACTTAACAAGACCGATGTTTTCACTAAAGTCTTTATCAAACTGAATAACTTTTTCGCCCTTAGCTCCTTTAAAGAGCGGGCAATACTCAACGAGAGGTTCATTCGTTATAACCACGCCTGCAGCATGAATACCAGCGTGTCGATAAAGACCTTCCAGTCTTTTAGAAATAGCAAAAATGTGACGGATTTTCGGATCAGTATCTATAAGTTCATTAAGCTTTGGCTCCATCTCGAGAGCTTTTTTCAGCGTAATGCCTATCTCATCGGGAATGAGTTTAGAAATCATATTCGCTTCGGCAAAACTCAATCCAAAAACTCGAGATACGTCTTTAACAACTGCCTTAGCCTGAAGTTTCCCAAAGGTAATAATCTGGCCAACTTTGTCTTCTCCATATTTCTGAGTCACATATTCAATAACCTTTGGTCTTCCGTACTGACAAAAGTCGACGTCAAAGTCAGGCATGGAAATACGCTCAGGGTTAATAAATCTTTCAAAGAGCAGGTCGTAGGGAATAGGATTAATATTCGTGATATCTAGGGCATAAGCAATAATAGAGCCTGCTCCTGAACCACGGCCTGGCCCGACAGGAATCCCATTATCTTTTGACCATTTAATGAAGTCGGAAACTATTAAAAAGTAGCCGCAAAAGCCCATTTGAAGAATCATATTTAATTCATACTCAAGACGTTCGTAGTACTTGGGTTTTACTTCACTCTCCCAATTTTCTTGAGCAATAATTTTCGTAAAGTGCGGGCCTTCAAATCTTTTCTCTAATCCCTCACGCGACATTCTTTCAAAGAACTGCTCATCTGTTTCGCCAGTTTCAATTGGAAAATCTGGCAGATGATAGACCTGATTGCCCTTGTCATCGGTCCATTTAAGCTCGACATTGCATTTATCCGCAATTCTTAGAGTGTTATCGCAAGCTTCTGGGCAATAAGAGAAAGCCTCACGCATTTGTTCTGCTGACTTAAAGTAAAACTCTTGTGAAGTCATGCGCATTCTATTTTCGTCTGCATAGGTTTTACCCGTTTGCACACACAAAAGAACTTCCTGCGCCTGAGCGTCCTCAGGAGTCATATAATGGCAGTCATTTGTCGCGACAATATTAATATTGTTCTCGGTGGCATACGCCACAACTTTTTCATTAACAATTTTCTGTTCGGGAATCCCATTTTCTTGAATTTCTAAATAAAAGTCATCTCCGAAAACTTCATGAAGTTTTGTAATGGCCTTGGTTGCCTTCTCATCCTGACCAGTAAAGAAATTGTAGCCAACCTCACCCTTTAAACACGCCGTTGTGCAGATAATGCCTTCGCTATACTCTTTAAGAAGCTCAATATCGGCCCTTGGCTTGTAATAAAAGCCTTCAAGGTAAGCCTGACTGAGAAGCTTACATAAATTCTTATAACCGGTGTTGTTTTTACAAAGAAGAATGAGGTGATGAATTTGACGACTTGATTCCTCGGCGTCTTGGGAGCTAACGTTCTTGGCCCGTTTTGCCGCTTTACGATCAAAACGAGAACCAGCAGTGAAGTAAATTTCAGAGCCTAGTATCGGTTTAATCCCTTCACTTTTACAGCGAGTATAGAAGTCGATGGCACCGAACATATTTCCGTGATCAGTCTGGGCGATAGCTGGCACACCTGTTTTCTTGGCCTCCTCAATAAGGTCTGTCAGGCGAATAGCCCCATCTAATAAGGAGTATTGGGTATGAAGATGAAGGTGAACAAAACTTTCAGGTCTCGTTACCAACAAAGAATCAGAGTTCTCTTCAGTCATGGGGCATCTCTCAATTTAAAGTACTGCAGTGTGGTTGTGTGTAGGATTATTATGACAGGGAAACACCCATTTAGCATGTCGTAGCGCAACGCATCCTCAGCTAATTAATGATGTAATTCTAGTGACTTAAATAAAAAAGGCCCAGACAAAGTCTAGGCCGTTATGTAATTATTTTCTTAAAGAAGCTCGTCCTATCGGATAACTTCACACCTCATTGTTCCTCTTGCAGCTGCATTGCAGATATTAAGAGCTTCATTACAGGCGCGTTGGCGAGCTTCTGTGTAGTTTCTTGCAGTTGCTTGTCCTGTATACACATTACCAGTAGGGCGCCCAATTCTTCCTGCCAGAAGTTCAGCACGACAAGTTTCAGTGACGAGTCTTGGCGTTGGAGCTGGTCTAGGTCTTGGAACAGGTCTCGGTGATGGTCTCGTATCAACAGAAGTTTTTACACATACTGCATCTGATCCCACCATGCCCCAACGTCTTTGATACTCAAGCTCGTCTTCACATTTGTCTTCAGCAGCTTCGCATGATCTGAATCCGGTGGCCGTAAATCTTTCTGAAGTAAAGCCACGACGAGTTTCAATTCTATACTCACAGCTTGAGTCTCTAGGCTCAGAAGAGTAATCCTCTTCACAGCGGTACTCGTAAGAAAAAGCACGACTTGATTTTTCCTGCTGGCAAAGTCTACGGGCATCATCGCAAGCGAAGCGTCCGAGCTCAGTAAAAGACTGAACAAACCGATATCCAGTTCCTCTATAGGCTTCTCTCTCGAGGTTAATGGTACAAGTCCTGTTGTTTCCTCTTTGAGCATTGGCGGCGATCGTTATAAACAGGGCCGCTGCAATTAATATAATATTTTTCATGGCTCTCTCCTGGGTTCTTCAGGTTCTATAGGGTTTTCTTTGAAGAATCTTTGTTCTTTTACCTGAAAGAGATATTCATGCAACAAAGATCGTTTGGGAGCGAAATAAATACAAGCCAGTGCCTTTTGACACCAGCTCTAAACCCGATTAGGAGCCTTTAATAAGATGGCCAGAAATGGCAACAACAGAGCTCAAAGGAAGGGATTCTCCACCGCGAGGCCAGTGACTGGTCAGCTCCTGCAAGCTGGAAGACTTCTCCCCAGGGTGCTGTACGCTTAAAAAGAGAGTTTTCCCATCAGGGGCAAATGAGAGTCCTGTTAGTTCGGCATCCGTTGGCGCTGAAGCTATTTGAAACACTTTACCGGCTTCTCTTCCACTCATTGGAACATAAAAGAGCCCGTTATTCTTAAACTTTTCATAGGGCGCTTTGTTCATGGCCCCCCCACTAATATCTGTGGCAAACCAAAGGTTTCCGGAGCTATCAAATGCGAGATTATCCGGGCAGGAAAAGTCATTACCGCCAACTAAGAAGTCTTGGGCGACAAAGTCCTCCGCTCCATGGTCACCATCACGAGGAGAGATTTTTAGAATACTGCCATGATAATTACCAACAGGAGTATTATTCGTTAAGCAAACAAAGACCTCTCCCGTTTTTGGATTAATTTCAATATCTTCCGGACGGGCCAACTCTGTTGCCCCAAGTAGCCGTGCCGCTTGTCGGGTATGGATTAGTATATCCGTTTGATCTTTAAATTTATCTTGGAGAAGCTTGCTCTTTTTAATGTCTAAAGACATCCACTTTTTGGTCCCAATATTGGCGACAAAAAGTTCGCCCTTTTCAAGAGAGTCCTTTCCAGAAGAAATGAATTTATAGAGAAACTCACTATTTTTATCGTCACCTGAATAGACGGCAACTCTACCATCCTCGGTTCTTACACAAGTGGCGCACTCGTGGGAGAAGCGCCCCAGACCAGTTAACTTCTTTGAAGCTCCCGTTCTTGGATTCACCTCAACCACCCAACCATAGTGTTCCGGTGGGTTTTGATAGAATTTTTCCCAGCCCAGTCGACTTTCGCTTACCGCCCGGCCACGAAACTCACGCTCGCCGTAGAAGAGAAAGTAATTCTCCTCACAGGTAAGTATAGTGCTCCACGGAGTTACACCTCCGGCACAGTTGGCGAAGGTTCCTTCGGCAATTAGGGAGCCCTCAATCTCTCTGTCACTTATGATGGGAATTTTAGTTTCCCCGTTAAGTCGCCTGTTAAATTGAGAGTTTTCTTTTAACTGCCACTCGCCTCGAGCTTGGCTTTTAACTAGGTGAAGTAAGCTTCCTCCTACACTGTAGCGTTCTTGATCAATCATTTCTTTCGTTCTCGCCACCCCATTGAACCACTTAGATCCAAAGGGAAGGTCGGGGTATTCATGATTTACCCACATGATGACTTCGTCTCCCTCGCGATTCAGAGGAATGAGGGCGGTGTAATCATTATTGGCACCAAAAGTGTCTTTTTTAGAAATTTTATCTCCAAAAGAAATCAAGACTTTCGAGCTAAAACCATCCGCGAGGATCAAGTCATCGGCACTGGAGAAAGCGAGCCCTTTGAAGTCTTCTGAACAGCTAGTGAGACCTGACAGTCCCGAAAGAATTGCAGCTGAGCCACCCATAAACTTCACAAAATCTCTACGATCGATACCCATTTCAAGTCTCCTTAAAAAATCCCAATGACGTGCCATTATAACAGGGACTTGCGATAGTTGGTTCTACAAGATTTGATCTGACAAAAAAAGAACACAACTAAGTTCTCAAAATAGGAACCTTTTTACCACCGCTCTTGCGGGTGACATAGCGCAATGTTATGACTTGAAGTAGCGCCTCAGTATCCTGAGTGCCCATAATGGGCCCTTAGAGACTTTTGGAGTCTTAAAAAATGGTAAAGATCCGGCTTAGCCGAAAGAGGGTCCCTAACAATCAAGCTCAAATGGAGCTCTCCCTCTACAGACCACAAGAAAATGACCGCAACCACCATCTCGGGGGAAGAAGTTTCTATTTCTTTGATTTTGATGACAATGTCGCTTACCTCACCACTCCAATTGTTATCTTTAACAAAGAAACAGGAGCTGAGAGAACCCTTAGCTCTGGTGAGTGGGCCCGCTACCACAGCAACATTGGAAAGTCTGGGCCCTTTTCTAACTACACTGTAGACTACAACGATGAAACTGGATCTTTTCGCTACTTCCGTGATCAGCAGCTTTCTTTTATCGATAAAGTGGTCAGACGAAAGCAAACCTTTCTAAGTGATATTGAAAAAGCACTGATGCAAGCGGACTACTCTTGGAAAGCTCCATCCTGGAATTGCTTTTTTCATGCCACTTACAACAAAAGACCGACATCGGTAATCACGGCCAGAGGTCATCAAAAAGAGACGATCCGTGAAGGGATAGATCTACTTGTTAGAGATGGCCATCTGCCCCATCAACCAAACTACCTGAGTATTTTTCCTGTAACCAATCCTCAGGTACGGGTCAGCGAGCTCAATGATCCTAACCTTAAGGCCGGAGTCGCCGACCTGAAGCGAGAGGCCATTAATCAAAGTGTGGAGGAAGCCCTTAAGCTCTATGGCAATAATCCTCATCATAGATTTGGCATGTCAGATGATGATCCTAAAAACGTCGAACTCATCACAGAGGAAATGAAAGTACTAAAACGAAAGTATCCGCAAATGTCATTCTTCGTAATTCAAACCTTTGAGGACTCTTATGTAAAAACAGAGGTCTTGGAGACGAAGACACGCAACTCAAGCAAGGCCAAGATCGAGTCTTCCCTTGATAATAATCAACTCGCCTTATTTTAAAAAAGTCTTTGAATTTAAAATAAAAAAAGGAAGCGAGATTCGCTTCCTTCTTAATAAATTGTTATCTTGTTGTCATTTAAAGAACGCAGTTTACACCAGGCTGAGAACACTGCTCTAGTGAGGCAGTATCATTCACGCATTGAAGTCTCATAGTAAGATCATCCATTTCAAGCGCTCTCATAAGCGGAACCTCTGAAAAAGTATTATGAACTCTATATTTACCGCTACAAATAACTTTCGCTCTTTGCTGGCACTTTGTCAGATTCCCAAGGCATTTTACATCATAACCTGCGCTTCCGTTTGAGAGTTTTACTTCTTTTACTGATGCACTCGAGCAACCAAGTAAAAGCCAAAGGCAGAATGATAGTGTTCCAATATTTTTCATTCCTGTTTGGTAGCATGCGCCATCATTTCGCGTCAAGATCTGGGTCACAACTATGAAAGGATGACTGCTAAAAGCTCGGCGCTATCCCGCTTTTCTAACACCTTCTAACCTCAATCCCCTAAGTACCTAATAACCCAAAAATTCCCACTGTGAAAAAAGGTAAGGCTTTGAGCACAAGCAAAAAAAGTGACTAAGATGACCTCATTCCAAAAGCATGACCTATAAAAAGGCCTGGACCACGACCTAAGAAAATTGCGTGCTTCAGGCCTTTCTGGTATCTAACGTTGATGGAAAATACTTTTAAGCAGTTGGATGAAAAATTTAGCGACATTTCCGAATATTCACCAAAGAAGTTAAGAACTCTTAGGAATAATCTGAATAATCGAATAGCTCACTTTAACAATAAAGGGGATAGCTCTCAAGAGCTCAAACCAAGCCATAGACTTTATGGTCTGGGAGAGGGCGAATGCTCAGAGCTTCTCAAAAGAGTACGAAAAGTTTTAAGCGACTCTAGTAACTCTTAAGAAAATCACTCCCATTCAATAGTTCCCGGCGGCTTACTCGTAATATCGTAGACAACTCGAGTGACGCCCTTCACTTCATTGGTGATACGACTTGAGACCTTAGATAGAAAGTCATGAGAAAGATCCGTCCAAGTGGCCGTCATAAAGTCGGTTGTGGAAACCATTCTAAGACAAATAACTTCTTCATAAGCCCTACCATCTCCCTTTACCCCTACAGTCTTTACCGGCAAGAGTACCGTAAAGGCTTGAGCAATAGATTCATAGATTTTTGCCTTATGAAGTTCTTCAAAGAGAATCTGATCACTTAAGCCGACCTTTAAAATAGACTCTTCATTCAGTGCCCCGAGGACACGTATCCCGATGCCAGGTCCCGGAAAAGGATGACGATAAACCCACTCATGCTTAAGTCCTAACTCTTCACCAATTTGGCGCCCTTCATCTTTAAAAAGGTAGCGAAGAGGCTCGAGCAACTTGAGCTTCATCCTTTCGGGGAGTCCCCCGACATTATGATGACTCTTTATGGTGGCAGACTTTCCCCCTTTCTTATGAGGAGAAATACTCTCAATGACATCTGGATAGAGCGTACCTTGCAAAAGGTACTCAAAGTTTATGCCTCTTTCATTTTCAAACTGATGAACTTTTTTTTCAAAAACCTCAATGAAGGTGTGACCGATAATTTTCCGCTTCTCTTCGGGATCACTAACACCGGCTAGTTTATTCAAAAAATCACTTTTCGCATCAATCACTTCAATATTAAGAGGCGTTTGCTCTTTAAGAGTTTCAATATGGCCGTAGTCTTGAGGTCTTAGTAAGCCATTGTCGACGAAGAAGCAAAATAGGTTTTCTCCGATAATATTATGAGCAATCGTAGCCGCAACGAGAGAGTCTACTCCTCCACTAAAGGCACAAAGAACCTTAGCCTCTCCAACCTCTTTTACAATAGCTGATGTTTCCTTAAGCATTTCGCTTGGGTTCCAGTCTTTTTCGAGGCCTGCAATATCATGATAAAAGTAATTTAGTATCTCTTTGCCACAGGTAGAGTGCTCGACTTCAGGGTGAAACTGCAGGCCCATAAGTTGAGAACTCTCGTGCACCATCGCTGCGATCAATCCATTATCACTCTCCATAATGGCTTTAAACCCTTTCGGAACTTCCGTAACATGGTCAAAGTGACTCATCCAAACTTGAAAGTTGTCTGGGACAGAACCCAAAGAGTGTCCATCTGCGATATGAACTTGGGAACGACCATACTCCGCAATCGTTCCTGGAGCGACAGTGCCGCCAAAATAGGAAGCCATGATTTGATGACCATAGCAAATACCTAAAACAGGTAAGTTTTGAGAAAAGAGAAACCCATAGTCCGTTTTATCTGTAGATAGTGAATCTGGACCGCCACTCAAGACGAGACATTCCGGCTTATCCCCTTTTTCAAAGGACTCCTGGACCCCCTCTAAAGTAACGATCTCTGAACTAAAGCCAAGTTCTCGCGACTTTCTTGTGATCAGTTGGGTGTATTGGGAACCAAAGTCAACGATCCAAATCTTTCTTGATAAACTTTGCATACACTAGGCCTTTGAGTAGTTAGGGGCTTCTTTTGTGATCATAATATCGTGAGGGTGACTCTCCTTTAATGAGGCAGCCGTAATTTGAATAAATTGGGCTTTTTCAACAAGCTCAACTAAGTTCTTAGCCCCAACATAACCCATCCCAGCTCTTAGACCGCCAATGAGCTGAAAAATATTAGAAGCGAGACTTCCTCTGTAGGGCACCTGCCCCTCAATCCCTTCCGGAACAAGCTTACCAAGATCATCCACCGCCCCTTGTCCGTAGCGATCTTTAGAGCCAAGGACCATTGCTCCAAGAGAGCCCATCCCTCGATAGACTTTGTAAGAGCGTCCTTGATATAAAATTCTCTCACCTGGAGTTTCGTCGGTTCCAGCAAAAAGAGAGCCCAACATAACCGTACTGGCGCCTGCTGCTAGAGCTTTTACGAGATCGCCTGAGTATTTAATTCCTCCATCGGCAATGAAAGGAATTCCTGCAGCTCTACAAACCGTTGAGCAATCAAGTATCGCCGAGAGCTGTGGAACACCAATGCCTGCGACAACTCTTGTGGTACAAATCGATCCTGGACCAATACCAACTTTAATAGCATCGACACCAGCAGCAATAAGATCCTCGCAAGCCTTAGCGGTTGCGACATTACCGGCCACTAAATCAATATCTTTATATTTTGCTCTTAAAGATTTCACCATTTGAATAACGCCAAGAGAGTGACCATGAGCTGTATCGATAATGATGGCGTCAACGCCGGCTTCGGCGAGGGCCTGAGCTCTCTCCTCTTCTTTTCCGCCAACACCGATAGCAGCAGCGACTCTCAGTCGACCAAGCTTATCTTTATTCGAGTCAGGAAAATCAATGCCTTTCAAAATATCTTTTATCGTGATGAGACCTTTAAGTTTGCCTTGCTTATCGATGACCGGAAGCTTCTCTATTCGGTTCTTGTGAAGAAGGTTCTTTGCTTCATCTATTCCGACACCTTCTGGAGCAGTTACAAGACGATCAAGAGGCGTCATCACTTCTTTTACCTTTTGCCTAAAGTTTGTTTCAAAGCGAAGGTCTCGGCTTGTTAAAATTCCTATGAGCTTTCTAGAGCTATCAACAACTGGCACTCCTGTTATTCTATGCCGACGATTGCTATCGATTACAGATTGAAGTGTTTCTTCAGGTCCTACCGTAACGGGATCTAAAATCATTCCCGATTCATATTTTTTTACTTTTCGTACCTCTATCGCCTGTTTCTCTGGGGCCATATTCTTATGAATAACGCCAATGCCGCCATTTTGTGCCATCACAATAGCAGTCTCTGCTTCAGTAACCGTATCCATTGCTGCGGAAACAATCGGCATTTTCAAATCAATATTACGGGTAAATTTGGTATCAAGCACAGTTTCGCTTGGAAGATTTTCCGAGTAACCTGGCTTTAATAAGACATCATCATACGTAAGGTAGGGTTTCTCGGCGAGGGGTGTTGGTGCGGTCATGAAAGACTCCAATAATGGTAGAACAGAGTTCTCTCATTATAGGGTCTTGAACGAGAATTTACGAGTAATCAAAGACTCAAGAAAGTCAGAAATTAATAATCCTTCTTGTAGTCCATATCGATGGATTTTAACTGATCAATTAACTCATTTACTTGTTGATCATGACGCATCTGTTTTTTATATTGTCTACCAAGCTCGGCCTCAAAGGGAGAGACTTTGACCTCAGGCAACATGCCCCCAACACTTGCTGGAGTTCGAGCTTTTTTGAAGGTCTTCTTAGAAGAGGGACTAGAAAAAGAAGCAGGATATCTTTTTTTCTCTACCTTAGGCGAAGAAGCGCCATAGATGACCACAGGAACACTGCTCTTCTTTTGTTTATAAGAGCGCTGCCACTTCTTCTTAGGGGCAGGCGAAGCGAGCTTTTTCACTTTATTTTGATAATAATTCAAAAGTTTGTTCTCACTCTCTTTCACGCTTGCGGGACTGCGTAACTTAATAACAGTCGTTTGTCCTGGAGCGACCCCTTGATCACCTAGAACTTTGGAGAAGGGATCTGACTTGGGAGTGTAAGCTTGAGAAGCGGGAACTCTTTTCGCCACAACAGGCGCCTCATTGGTAGGATAAGTCTTTTGTTTATTTATTGCCGTCTTATCAAAGGCATCTATATCGGAAAAGAGTGAAGTTACCTTTTGATAGCTAGCATATCCAATTGGGGTCGGCCTCCGAGGTGAGCCTTCCTCATGATCATTTTGAATAAAGGAAAACTGGCCCTCGGTCAAAGCGATATTTTGATATTCATTGAGTGAATTTCTAAAAGAGAAGTCACCTTTAATAGTCAGTATTTGAGTTTTTCCAGAGTAGGAATCAAAACTAATAATAGCTTCGCCAGTCTTATTCTCAGCGATAGCATTTGCCGTGTTGACTCTAAGCGGTCCTTTTAATTCGTCATAAGCCAAACTCTTAACCCAAAGATAACCCTCTTTAAGCTCAATCAGGTTGCGATGAACGATCACGTGGCCCGCTCCCGATAGGTGATAAATATGATCATAATAGTCATTAATAGAAACTTGGGCTCCAACTTCAGTAAAAATTTCAGTTTGAGCACTGAGGTGCATTCCTGCTTTAAGCGGTTTAGTCTTCCCTCCAATTGAGAAGAAAGCCTGTCCCTTGAGATCACTTACTACCGCCATCACACTTGAGCGAGAAGTGGCCATGGAAGGCATAATACTTAAGGTTAAAATTAAAAGGCTTATGACTTTTTTCATCTCTCTAATTCCTCTTAAATTTTTGAACTATTTTTTCGTAGTGGGGACTCAAAATTTTCCACTCTTCTGTGTTGCGATACTTTTTTCTGAATTCTTCTACTGTTGAGAAAAATTTAGCTTCATCTCCTAATTGAAGATAAGTGAGGGCCATCCATAACTTAGCGCCTCTGTAGTACTGAGAAGTTGGATAAGCTTTAACGAGGCGATCAAGATGTTCGATCGTCCACTGAGGGTGCTTTCCTGATTCAAAGGAAGCAACACCTGCTTGAAAGAGGAATTGGTCATCAATTTTTTTGTGACCGGGGAATCGCTTTGAAAAGGTCATAAAAAATTGAGCTGACTTTTCAAAATTCTTACTTTCAAATTCCTTTTGGGCCATCGCCTGAACCTGAGAAGGAGTCCATTTGTAGACATCGAATTTAACGAGGTCTTTTTTCGGGTTCACAGGAGCGATGCTAGCGATACCTCTTGAGCTTGCGCTCTGACCTGTATTCGCCAACTTATCTTGGTGCTTATCTAGCTGTATTTTTAAATAATTTTTTTCAGACTTTAGTGTCTGAATATCTGCCTTCAAGCGACTAATATCGCTTTTTAAATCTCTATTTTCACGGGAGAGATGAAGGGATACTTTTTCATAACGATTAATTCTTTCGGCCTTTGCCTCTAGGTGCTCCCATTGCTCACAAGAGCTAAGAGAAAGAATCGCCAGTAATGTAAATAGTCCTGAAGTTTTCATCGGTTTCAGCCTCAAATAAACAATAGTTAATGAGCCCAAAGAGGCTCTTCTCTATTGTTATCGGGAAAAACCAAGTGAAAGTTTAGAGTTTTTCTTGAGTGAAGAGTTTCCGACTAGTTAGCACCGATACTGAATGACTGTTTCAATTGACTTACTAAATGACACTCGCTGTGCTTGAGTTTACAATAAAAAGTATATGACAAAAAAGTATGTAATAGGACTCGATATAGGCGGCACTAAAATAGAATGTGTCCTCTACGGCTTCTTAGGACCTTATAAAGACTCAACTGATCTAGAGAAGCTCGCTTCCCAACGCATTCCGACCCTTCGGGATCAGGGCTACGAAAACGTTATGGCGAGAATAGCCGATCTGATCAGGCAAGTTCTAAGCGGCGCCTCCGTTAAGACCCATCAATTAGAGGGAATTGGTGCCGGCCTTCCTGGCTCTATCGATCCCCACTCCTTTAAAATGATAAATGGAAATTCTCAAATATTTATCGGCCGAGCCTTTATCGATGATCTCGCCAAGCTTACCGGAGTGAGCAATATAAAAATTGAAAATGATGCCAATCTATTTGCACTTGCGGAAACTCTACAAGGAGCCGGTCGCCTATATGCCAAAGAGAATGCTTGTTCTCAAAATAAATTAGTTGGAGTTGGTATTATTTTGGGTACGGGTTGTGGTGGCGGATTGTGTCTAGATGGAAAGCCTTATTCAGGAGTTCACGGTGGTGGGGCCGAAATTGGGCATAGTGTTCTAAAAACAGAAGGGAGACCTTGCTACTGTGGTCGAAAAGGCTGTGCGGAACAGTATTTGTCAGGAAGCTCGGTGGAAGCAATGTTCAATGAAAGAAAGAGTTCAGAAGCTTCTAAGCTTATCGCAAGTGACATTTTTGCCCCTAAAGATTTAGATAAGCAAACCTTGAAAGTAGCAACGGAGCTTCTTAGGGAATATCAACACAACTTAAGTGAGTTTCTTACTAACCTCACCGCCTTCTATGATCCACACTTCTTTGTGTTAGGCGGAGGTGTCAGCACGATAAATGCTATCTACGATCGCTTAGAAGAATCTCTTTGGGAAAAACTATTCGTCAAAGGTGCACGACCCAGAGTCTATAAACACCAAATTGGAGATAGTGCGGGAGCACTTGGTGCAGCTCTATTGTTGCGGCCTTCTTCTTAGCTTTTTATTTATCCTTTTTTTCCAATTTTCTTTAATCCTCTTTTTTTAATTGCCTCGTTCTGCCTCGAACCTTTTAAAGAGCTCAATCAAAGTATCAATACCTGACTCAAAAAGAGCAGGCCCAGGCTGTAAGAAAATCTCGGGAGCAAGCTCTATGATTTTCTTATTACGCACAGCTCTGATTTGCTCCCACCCCAGCCTTGATGCTATTTCCTCTATTTCCACTTTTTTCCCACACCAACAAGCAAGGATGAGGTCGGGGTTTTGTTCAATGATATGACTAGGCTCAGGAAAGCGCTCACTGGCCTTAAAGCCATCTTTCAAATGAGAGTTTATATCGATACCACCACATAAACTCACAAGCTCAGAGAAATAGGCAATTCCAGAGATTAATGGTTCATCCCACTCTTCTAAATAAACCCTAGGTTTGGCGCTCAACTCTTTTGAAAAATCTTGAGCTAACATGATCTTTCCTCTCCAATGCTCAAGAAGCTTTTGAAAAGTCTCATCGGCTCCAACCATTGCACTCAGGGTGTAGCAATAATTAAGTGTTTCATTCAAAGTTCGATGATTACTAATCCAAACGTTTTGCCCTTGTTCAATAAGATCTCGTGCAATGTCTTTTTGAATGTCACTGTAACCTATGATCAGATCCGCCTTCATCTCTATAACTTTCTTTTGATTGGCATGAGTAAATACACTAACCACTGGCTTCTCTTTTTTCACATCTGCCGGCCTAACAGCATATTGAGAAACGCCAACGATTCGATCCTGTTGACCAAGAAGATAGAGAAGTTCCACCGACTCTTCAGTTAAGCAAATAATGCGTTCAGGTAAATTTGGCTTAAACATGACTCTCCCCTTACAATTATCCGACTAAAAGCGTTTAATGTATTGTTTACTGCAGACTCTTCCAACAGTAGCAAGACAACAGATCACTTGTGTATTATAAAACCTGTAAAACTACGATAGGAATCCACTAGAATGACTAAAACGACTCTTTCGCTCATACTCGCCTTTTTCTTTTCTCACTTTGCTGCCATAGCAAATGAAGATATTCCTACGAAGCCGGTTGAAACCTCATTTTCCAGTATTAAGAATGATGCTGGTGAAGTTGTCTACGCTCTTACTTATAAAAATGCCCCTCACTGGCACACCTACTGGAAAAACCCTGGCGATGCTGGTCTGCCTACAACGCTTGAACTTATCAATGGTGAAATAGAAGAACTTGAATGGCCAATACCAAAACGCTATATTGAAAAGGGTGACATTCTCGCCTACGGCTACTCTGGCTCCTACACTCGATTTTTCAAAGCAAAAAACTTGGATCCCTCCAACAAGCTAAACTTAAAATCGACATGGCTGGTCTGTAAGCATATTTGTATTCCTGGAAAAATAGAAATTGAAGCTAATCTCGATTCTGGGCTTATGGTCACGTCATCTAACTCCTCCGACTTTAATCAAGATAAAGAGGTACTTAAACGTGAGCTCTCCGTTCTACCTAAACCTGCGCCGTGGCCGGATAACCTCGACATTGTCTTAAAGAAAGGTCCTAGTGACTCTGAGTTGGTGATTTTTACGAGTTTCTCCAATCCCGGTGGAAAAGAGCTCATTCACCCCCTTAGTATGCTTACTCCTCTTCGCCAAAAACTTCTCGATATAAAAAGAGAAAAGCTCTACAGAAACTCTAAGGGTAGCTATTTTGGTAGAATTAGTGCTGCTTGGGATGGTGAATATATGGAGCCCGTTGTCGACTTCCCAGTTGACGGCAACTTTGAGCAACCGATAAAAATGGCCTTTTTATTTCAAAATCCTCTCGATCAAACATTCACAATTATCGAAAGGTCTTTCTCTCGTTTTGATCTCACAGGAGTAAATGATCAGGATGACCTCCTTCAGAGCATGACCTTTGTTGCTCCAAAAAACCCAGACACAGGCGAGCTTATAGAAGGCCAAGGCCCAGCAACAACAAATCGAGAATCAGCGGTGAGCGTAGCGGCCTCAGGCACGAATCAAGCAAGTGAATCTCTTCTCTTTATTCTCTTTTTTGCTTTTTTAGGCGGGCTTATTCTCAATATCATGCCTTGTGTCCTTCCCGTCATCTCCATCAAGCTCTTTGGTCTTGTTTCGCATTCCAATGAATCTAAAAGAAGTATCCTCAAGCATAATATTTTCTACACCCTAGGAGTTCTTGCTACTTTTCTCTCTCTGGCAGTGGCCGTTCTCATTCTCAAATCGACCGGTGAAAACGTAGGGTGGGGCTTCCAGCTCCAAAGCCCTATTTTTGTCGGGCTAATGATTATCGTTCTTTTTATTTTCTCGCTGAACCTTTTTGGGCTTTTTGAATTTGCAACACCCGGAGGAAGAAGCTTGGGAAATGTCCAACTCAAAGAGGGAGTCTCAGGAGATTTCTTCGGTGGAGTACTTGCCACGATTCTCTCAACACCTTGTAGCGCTCCCTTTTTGGGGACAGCATTGACCTTTGCTTTTAGCTCAAGCCCAGTTGTTATCATTCTTATTTTTCAGGCCATAGGCTTGGGACTTGCATTTCCTTTTTTAATGACAGGAATTTTTCCGTCCACAATCAAGCTCCTCCCAAAGCCTGGCATGTGGATGGAGCATGTTAAAAAGTTCTTAGGACTAACCCTCATTTTGACATCACTTTGGCTACTTGACGTCTTTATCAGCCTCACAGATGGCCATACTCCCCTAATGAAGCTCAACACAGGTTTGATCTTTCTCTTTTTTGCTTTCTACTTTCAAAAAAACATCTCAAAAAAGTTGGGCTGGAAAGTGATCTTTTTTGCTCTTCCCATACTAATGTTAGTCAATCTTTTCCTCTCGCCAATGACAACAAGCTCAGGAAGTTCTCAAGCGAGAGTTCCAGGTGAAACACCATTGCTGCGAGAAAAAAACCAAAGCGGGGCCCTGTTTTGGCGGCCTTGGTCTGAAGAGAAAATGAAGGAATTAGAGGAGCAAAAGGAGCTTGTCTTTATCGACTTTACAGCGAAGTGGTGCTTTACCTGCAAGGTAAATGAAAAACTTGTTATTGAGACAAGTGGCTTTGAAAAGCTTGTTGCCGATAAAAATATCAAGCTCTTACTGGCCGACTGGACCAAGTACGATCCAAAGATTGGAGACTTTTTAAAGAGAAATGGTTACGTAGGGGTGCCAGCCTACTTTATTCAAAAGCCTGACGGAACTCTTATTAAGCTCGGAGAGACAATCACTCTTTCTAAGATTGAAGAGAACCTATAGGTAGGAAACGTGAATTGATTTCGAAGGGACTTATTTAAAGTGACTCGCTTTATATTAAGAAATCACTCTAACTCAAACTTAGCGGGAACTAGCATCATTTGTTCAATGACTTCACGGGCATCGTAATTCTCGTACAGCACTTTATAAACGCCTTGGAATATTCGTGCTCTAATTTCGTAGCGCTCTGACAGAAGAAAGGCGGCTTTAGCCGTTTTATAGCCTTCAACAACAGTTCGCTGTGAATCGATGATTTCCTGCGGTGCTCTTCCCTTAGCTAACTCCAAACCAAAGTTTTTATTTCGAGAAAGGCCCCCTGTCGTGGTCAAAATAAGATCGCCCATGCCAGAAAGCCCATAGAAAGTCTCAGGCCGAGCATTGAAAACCTGACCGAAGCGTAACATTTCAGCAATTCCTCTCGTGATCATCGCGGCCCTCGTATTATGATTGTAACCAAGGCCTTCAATAATACCTCCAGCGATGGCTATTACATTCTTGAGAGCTCCGCCAAGTAAAACACCTTTAACGTCGTAGGAGCCCAGACACTTAAAGTAAGGAGCCTCTAGCATATCTATTACTCTTTTTACGACTTTGCGATTCTTTCCGGCCAGAGTCACCAACGTTATTTGCTCCATCATAATTTCTTTAGCGAAACTCGGCCCCGAAAGGAAGGTAAAGTTTTCTCTATATTTTGGAAACAGATCAAAGAAGAGATCATCGGCCATTTCTAAAGTTTCAGGATCAATACCTTTTGATAAAGAGACAACAGAGACGCCCTCGCTTAAGTATTTATTAAAGCGCTCAAAATTATCGCGATAAAAGCCTGGTATACCCGGAGTCGGAATTCCATTTACGATAAGCTCGTAATCCCCCTCTCCATGAGCATCGACCTCATCCCAAGTTAAGGCAGGGCTTAGGTTTTCTGGAATAGGTAATCCTGGCAGGTAAACAGAGTTTTCACCCTTTTTGATGGCGTCGTATACATCGACAGACCTAACTTTCAAGATAACACTTTCAAATGTCGTAGCAAGCACTGTTGCTATTGATGTACCAAAAGCCCCTGCACCGACGACAAGCGCCTTTTTATATTTTTTCTTTTCCATTGAACTCTCCCGCCACCTCTCTCATTAAAGAGAGAGAACACCATCTATAACCGAGACTGATTTGTAGACCTGTACAACTTCCTCAGCATTTTCGACATATCTTACTATCGTAACACTAATATAATTTCCTTTGGCACTGGGTTTTGTCGAGAGACCTTTCTCTTCGGGGAACAAGGAGAGAATTTCACTCAGACCCGCAGTGGGAACGATGAACTTAAAAACATAACGGAGCGGAAAATTCTCCTCAGCTTCTAGGAGGTCTTTTATTCTTTGTAGTTTTTCAACATCTATTGCTTTCATCTACTCTACTCACATGGGAAAGTCGGGAACTTCGGGAACAATATTTTGGGCATAGCGAACGAGATCTATAACCTGACGGACAGCACCTCTTCCACCAGAGAGAGTCGAGACGTAATCACAGACATCCTTAACCTCTCCTACGGCTTCTGAAACAGTAGCACTAAACCCAGCGGCCTTTAAAAGCGGTATATCAAAGAACTCATCACCCATATAAAGGATCTCATCTGATTTAAGCCCAGTACTCAAGAGTTCATCAAAGGCATACCTCTTGTCTTCTTTTCCAGAGTGAACAAAATCAAGACCCAAGTTTTCTTTATAACGCTTTTCGATCGATAAGCTGTTACCACCGGTAATGACACCGACCTTAAGCCCCGCCCTTTGCAAGACTTTTAGACCGTAGCCATCACTTGTGTGTGAAGTTCTATTCCAGCCAACTTCTTCGCCTTCCCACCAAACAGTTCCGTCAGTAAGAACGCCGTCTACGTCGAATGCACAGGCTTTTATTTTTTTAAGTTTATTAACAAGTTCTGATTCCAGATTTTTAAATATCTCTCGAGCATCCATTAAACAACCTCATGAATCTTTAAGAGAGATTCCACAACCTCAGAAACCTTTGAGAGCTCAAGACAGGTACTGGCGTCACTCAACGCTTTCTCTGGGTTGGGATGACACTCCATAAAAACACCATCCGCTCCCGCCGCTACTGCCGCCTTGGCTAAAACAAGAATCTGCTCTCGTTTACCACCTGTTTTGTTACCAAGGCCACCAGGTCTTTGAACACAGTGAGTGGCATCATGAATGGCCCTCACACCGAAGGACTTCATTATTGAAAATGAGGCCATATCAACAACAAGGTTATTGTAGCCAAATGAGCTCCCTCTTTCAGTTAAAAGGATTTTATCCTTCATCAAAAAGTTAACCGCCTTATCGACAATATTTTTGGTTTCTTCTGGGCTTAAAAACTGCCCTTTCTTTATCTTTAAAGTACCACCATGCTTTGCGCATGCCTTTGCACCAGCAACAATCATATCGGTTTGCCGACAGAGAAAAGCTGGAATTTGTAGAGTATCAACAACACTTGCAACTTCCTCGGCCTGCTCAGGTAAATGAAAGTCCGTAATCACAGGTAAACCTGTTTTGGCCTTAACGGCCTCTAGAATTTTGAGACCTTTCTCAATACCAGGTCCTCTGTAGGAGTCGATACTTGTCCTATTGGCCTTGTCGAATGATCCTTTAAAGGTGAGTTGAATTTTATTACCAAACCCTGTTAACTGCTCCTTCAAGCTCATGGCAATATCAATCGCCAGTTGCTCACTCTCTAAGACGCAAGGACCACTAAAAAGAAGAAAAGGCTCTTTTGTTATTTCGCTCATATTATTTCCTATTGAACACGTTTTCCAGATTCTTCCACAAACCTTTTAAAGAGAGGGTGGGGAGAAAATGGCTTCGACTTAAACTCTGGATGATACTGACAGGCTATGAAAAACGGATGCTCTTTAAGCTCCACGACTTCCACCAGGTTAAGCTCTTTATTGACACCTGAAAAAATCATGCCTCCCTCTTCAAGAGCTTTAATAAAGGCATTATTCACTTCCAATCGGTGACGATGGCGCTCTGAAATATCAGACTGTCCATAAACCCTATGGGCCAAAGATCCTTCTTTCAGGTGACAAGCATAAGCTCCAAGGCGCATGGTTCCACCCTTTGCTCCTTTTGTGCTTTGACCTGCCATGTAGTGAATAACCTGCTCTCCTCCCTCTGAAAATTCTTGAGAAGTTGCACCAGTGATTCCAGCTATATTACGTGCGTATTCTACAATCGCTAATTGCATCCCCAAGCAGATTCCAAAGAAGGGAATATTATTTTTTCGGGCATATTCGATAGCCTGAATTTTCCCCTCAGTTCCTCTCTCACCAAAACCACCTGGGACAAGGATTCCATCAACTTGACCTAGAATATCGCCCTTGTTCTGGGCGGCCTCTATTTCTTCGGCATCGATATATTGAGGAATAAGTTCTACTTGATTGCTTAAAGCCCCGTGAGTAAGAGCTTCGTCTAAAGACTTATACGATTCTATAAGTTCAGTATATTTACCAACAATACCAATACGAACTTTCTTCAATGGGTTTTCAAAGTTATGAATGACTTTTTCAAGGTCAGATATATCTGGTTCCGAGGTCCACATCCCTAAGAGCTCTGTGACTTTTGCATCGAGCCCTTGTCTATGAAAGTTAAGGGGCACCTTATAAATAGAGTTGAGATCAATTGAGCTGAAGACATGGGGTCTTGGCACATTACAAAAGAGAGCAATCTTATCGACGATACTCTCATCGATCTCTCTATCACTACGACAAATAATCAAATTTGGAGAAAGCCCTATACTTCTCAATTCTTTCACCGAGTGCTGGGCCGGTTTTGACTTTAGCTCCCCCGCCGCACTCAAGTAGGGAATTAAAACCAAGTGAACAAAGAGAACATTTTCATGCCCCACGTCCTGAGCAAATTGGCGGATAGCTTCTAAAAAGGGAAGAGACTCAATATCTCCTACGGTTCCACCAATTTCACCTAAGAGAAGATCCGAATTATCTGAAGCCACATGAATTCTTCTTTTGATTTCATTCGTTATGTGAGGCACAACCTGAACAGTTTTCCCCAAGTACTTACCTTCCCTCTCGTTTTCTATGACCTGCATATAAACTTGCCCGGTGGTAAAGTTACTGGGTTTGTGAAGAGTGAGGGTGGTGAAGCGCTCGTAGTGCCCGAGATCAAGATCAGTTTCAGCACCATCATCGGTGACAAAAACCTCGCCGTGCTGGGTAGGACTCATCGTCCCTGGATCAACATTGATATAGGGATCCATTTTAAGCATGCTTATTTTTATCCCTCTGCGCTCCAGTAAGGAGGCCATCGCGGCAGCGGCCAAACCTTTTCCTAAAGATGAAGAAACTCCTCCCGTGACAAAAATATACTTTTTCTGCGTCTTTCTGTTCACTGCTGGTCCTTGATTCACGACAAGACTCCTTCTACTCGTTCTTTATCTTCTGGAGTATCAACTCCAATTAATTCATGATCTATAGTTGTTGCTCCGATGGACATTCCAACGGCGAGCGCTCGTAGCTGCTCTAAGCACTCCAGCTCTTCATAAAGGCTGGCCGGACTTTCAACAAACTTAGTTAATGCCACAGGTGTATAGCTATAAACACCTACATGCTGATGCCACTCTTTAGAAATATTTTCTCTTCGATAAGGAATACCGGCCCGAGAAAAGTAGAAACACCTACCACTTTCATGCTCCCAGACAACCTTCACTCTATTCGGGTTAGAAAATCCCTCGTCGTCGCTACATTTATGAACCATAGTCGCGATATCAAAAGGGGCCTGAGCGTGAAAGTCTATTAGCTTTTTTAGGTCATCTGCGAAGAAGAGCGGCTCATCGCCCTGAACATTTATAATGTGATCATAGTTTTCTTGCTTATAAAAACGCTGCCAAGCGAGCGAAACTCTTTGAGTCCCACTCGGTACGTCATCATCAACTCTATGAACAACTCCACCAAAGCTCTTTACGTGAGCTTCAATTCTGTCATCATCAGTCACGACCGCGACGTCCAATTTAAAGGAATTTACGAGTAATTCTTGTGCCTCAGCACACTGAGAATAAACCCTTTCGATCATGCTTTTACCGGCTAAAAGGGTCAACGGCTTTCCAGGAAAACGCGTCGATGCATAGCGAGCAGGAATTAGCACGAGGGCTTGAGCGGTTGGGATAAAAGCCTCCAGCACTTCAATATTCAAAGGTCAGAAATTACCACTGAAGGCCTCTTTTGGCCAAGTTATGTTAGCCTTAAAGTATGCTTACCAGAAAAAGAATAACATTCCTGACCTTTACACTCGGACTGGTTTTGTCGACTCACTCACAGGACTATAAGAAGACTGTGGTCACAGACCCTGCTATTTCTCGTCGCTGCGACGCTCTAATGAAAGAAAGAACTCAGAAAATTGACCACAAGCAAAAGATTTCAGGCCTCCTTGAGAGGAACAAGAGATTAATCAAACTCACACCTCTTGAAAGAAAGACTTTGCGCACCAAGCTTAAAAAGAACTTTAAGCGCTTAACTCAAGAGCTGCGTCACACTCTCAATCAAATTCAAAACCGAGAAGAGAATATCATAAGAAAGGGCTGCCCTGGGATTACCCTTTAGGGCCTTCCCTCTTTTGTGGTTGTCCGACCGATTTCAATTGATCTACAATTTTTAAACACACACACACACAAACAAAAGTAGATGCTTTGAGACAAATTCTTCTTTCAATTCTCTTGCCACTGGCAGGTCTATTTCCAATGTATACCCAAGCCCAAAGTGGAAAGCTTAGTGCAGGATCCTATGTTCAGGGGTCGGATCGTTTTGCTAAAATCGATCAAAGAAAAGCCTTAAGTTTAACAGCGGCCATTGAACAAGGATTAAGGGCCAATTACGATCAAAACCAACGAGACCTTTCTTTAGAGGTGCTAGACCTCAATTGGGAAGATACTAAAGAAGCCTTTTGGCTGCCCCAGCTCCAACTCAACTTAACTTCAGGCCCTCAGAGAGTTGGCCGAATCAAGGCCGGCCAGCTAGGTAACCAAGGGTATTCCCGAAGACCAACGGGGACTATCGGCATCGGCCTAGGAGACTACACCCTCTTTAATTGGGGTAAGGACTACTTGGCTTACCTCAATTCCAAAGAAACCTATCGTCGCTCAAACACGGTCTTTAAAGAACAAAAGCGGGCACTTAAGCACTCCATTATCATTAAGTATTTTGAGTTGGCGTACTTCAATCGCCTCATCGAAATCTATAGGCGCCAACTACGCCATGCCTCCTTCGTCTATCGCTTCAACAGAGAAAAGGTTTCTATTAGGAAAGTTTCAAAGCAAGAATACTATCAGTCTCGTTCTGAGTATCTGCGGGCCCAAAACAGTTTTCAAGACGCTACTAGAAACTTAAAAGTCGCTGAAGAGCAACTTGCCTTTCTTATTACCGATGCTCCCAGCACTCGATATATACTTAAAGATCAACTCGACTTTCAAAGAATTCAGCTTCCGTTAGAAGATGCTGTTGGCATTGCCAAAGAAAACAACCCACAAATTCGTGAATCCAATAAAGATGTAAAAAATGCCAAACGCAGCTATCAGATTCAGTTGCGAGAAAACTTACCACTTCCAAAGTTCTCAGTGAATCTTGGGGCCTATAATCACACCTTTGCTCCTGGAGTCAACACAACTCGCTACAATTCGGGGCTATCAGGTAATCAGATCGATGTAGTTGCGACAATTAATGCGACTTGGAGCCTGACTGGAGTAGGTGGGTTTCTCAACCAAAGAACAACCCGCAGAGCTCACGTAAATCGCACAAGAACTTTTAGTGAATTAACAGAAGCTCGGCATCAAACTCAGTCAGATATACAAAGGGCTTACTACAAAATAAAAACCTTCGAGCAGCAAATTAGAATATTAGAAGCTGCAAGTGTGACGAACACCAAAACCTTTGATGTTGTTCTTGAAAACTACCTCAACAGAAAGACTCCTTACATCAATTTTCAAGACTCTCTTCTTGAGGCCGTTGCAAGTGATATCGGTCTAGCCGAGCTTTATTACGCCCACACGAGAGAGAAAGTTTTACTTGCTCAAGAGATGGGGGTCGATGAGTTCCCTGGAAAAAGTTTTGAAGGTCTGGCCAAGCCAGCGGAGGTCAAATAATGAAGCTACTTAAGTTGACCATCATTTTTACGACCTTTCTTTTTATGATGTCCCTCATGGCACAAACAAGAAGCAGACAAGGAAGCGGCTCTGCAACAGATGAAGACCTCATGCAGACCTTTAGCCAAGAGGAAGTTGAAGAACTCGATAGCCTTAAGTCAGGAAGTGTTCTGAGCAAGAGAGACTTTGAGACAGGCTTATTCTTAGACGACTATAATACTTACAAAGATCAAAATAGAGTTAGTTTTCTCTATCACCTCAATAATGACCTCACTGCCCTCACGAACCTTCAGACTCTAGAGTTTAACTGGGCCCACCGTTTTGATCTGGCTTGGCTTGAGTTTTTCTTCTTAAGAACTCAGGCTAAATTTGAAGAACTAACTGAAAATAATCCAAAAGAAGGTGGGACCTCCTCAGACCTTTTACAATCGGATGATATTGTCATCGCAGCTGGAGCATCCCTTTCTTATCGAGGTAACTGGATTGGCGAGCTGCTTCAATCAGATAAGGTATTCTCTACAACTTCGGCTGGAATAGGCTGGTATCGCTTCACAGAAAGCCTGAGGGGAAGTACTTATTCAGGGCCGGGCTTAAAAACAGACTTCGGTATCCATCGACGCTCCTCACGCTCTCTTCATTACGGTATGAAAATGAGCTATCACCTCTCCCATACTAAAAGGGCCGCCGAGTTTGAAGGAGAGAGCTCTTCTGCAAGAGCTCAAGTTCTCTCTTGGCTAAGCTTAGGCTTTGATTTAACTTTCTACTTTTAGAACTCAATTCTATGGAGCATGAATGATCCCGCGCTACGACAAGACAGAAATCTCTAACCTCTGGAATGAGCAAGCTAAATTCTCAACTTACCTTGAAGTGGAACTCGCGATATTGGAGAGCTTAGAAGAAAAAATGGTTCCACCGGGAACAGCGAAAAAAATTAGAGAACAAGCTGTTATCAGCGTCGAGAGGATCAACGAAATTGAAGCGAAAACGCGCCATGATGTTATCGCTTTTTGTACCTCCATAACCGAAAACCTTGATGCCCAAACAGGAAAGTACTTTCACTTTGGTGTCACTTCATCTGATATTATTGATTCTGCGACTACCATTCAAATGAAGCGAAGCTTGGAAGTTATTCTTCCGGTTTTCAAGAACTTGCTTAGAAGCCTTCACAATCGGGCCGTTGAAATGAAGGACATCGTCACAATGGGCCGCTCCCACGGCATGTACGCCGAGCCGATGAGTTTCGGGCAAAAGTTACTGGGTCACTATAATGAGTTCGCTAGGCGCTACCAGGAACTCGAAGACTTCTATGAAAACGAATTAACTGTTCAATTCTCTGGTGCCGTTGGTAACTATACAATCCTCACCCCCGAGCAAGAAAGCGCGGCCGCCTCTTCCCTAGGTGTTAAAGTTGAACCTCTTTCAACTCAAGTAATCCCCCGTGATCGAATCGCTAAAATGATCAATATCCACGCTCTTATCGGCAGTGCCATTGAGAGGTTGTCGGTGGAAATTCGGCATCTTCATCGCTCAGACGTCGGCGAACTTCATGAAGGCTTTAAAAAGGGTCAAAAAGGCAGCTCAACAATGCCTCACAAGAAAAACCCCATTAGTGGCGAGAACCTAACAGGAATGGCGAGGGTCCTTCGCTCTCACACTCTGATCGGCCTAGAGAACATTGTTCTTTGGCACGAGCGTGATATCAGCCACTCCTCTGCTGAGAGGCTCATGCTTCCAGATAACTTTGGTGTGCTTTTTTACTCCCTTCAAAGACTCGCCGATACTGTAAGAGATCTTGTTTTTCATAATGAGAAAATTGAAGCGCGAGTAATGGAGGGTCACACTTATCTCTCTAGCTACTACCTTCACTACTTGATAGAAGGATCTGACTTTAAAAGAGAGGATCTTTATTACTACGTTCAAGAAGCCGCTTTTGAGGGCGATAAAGCCGCAAGTGCTGAGGTTTTTCATGATGCCCTCGTGAAAATCATGGAAGAAAAAGGCTTCAAAGTTGATCTCCCTCGTCCGACATTTAAGGAAATTAAGAAAATCTACATGCGTCATGTGGATAAAGTTTTCTCTCGGTCCCTCAAGCTCTATCCAATAGAAAAATAATTGTTAGAATGAAGAGATGAAAAACCTACTCATCCTCTCCCTTCTCACTTTCAGCCTCTGCGCTCATGCCCTCCATCCCGACGACTTTAATTGGAAGATTAAAGAAGAGAAAGAGGGGATTAAAATCTTAACCGCTCCGAGGCATAAAGAAACAGGAATTGTACCTATTAAGGCCCAGACCATTCTCAATCATCCTATGCCAAAAATTCTATCGGTACTCGCTAGTACTGACAGAAAAAAAGAGTGGATTCCTAAATTATTAAAAGCATACGTGGTCGAGAAAAAAACAAAATATGAACGAATTGAATATGCCCTCTACGATAGCCCCTGGCCTTTTAATGATCGTGCTTTCGTTATTTCGACTAAGGGCCGCTACAACGAAAAAGACAATACGATCTTCATTGATATTCACTCGGTAGATCATCCAAAAGTCCCCCACAATAAAGATCATGTTCGAGGAACTACTTACATCGGCTCAGTCTATATGAGAGGGTTAAGCGTTGAGAGGACCTATTTTGAAATTACTTTGTTAACTGACTTTAAAGGCGCAATTCCCACGTGGATCATTAATCTGGTCCAAGGGAAGTGGCCTTATAAAATGTTCTCTAACTTGAAGAAACAACTGACCAAAAAAGACATTCAGATCTGGCCAGAGTTTACGAAATACGACCCTTAGTGATTGGCCACATCTGGTGTCATTTGAGCTTGAATAAAGTTCTGTACGCCAATCTTTTGGATGAGACCTTGTTGGGTTTCTAGCCAATCAACGTGATGCTCTTCAGACTCAAGAATAGAGCGAAAAAGATCTCTTGAGACGTAGTCTCTTTCTTTCTCTGCTAATTCAATGCAGTCTTTTAAATGAGGAACGGCAGCGTTTTCAACCTCAAGATCACACTTGATAACCTGCTCAACGTCAGTTCCAATTTTTAATCGATCAAGTTTTTGAAGATTAGGAAGCCCTTCTAAGAATAGAATTCTTTGAACAAGCTGATCAGCATGTTTCATTTCATCAATAGAAGCATCGTATTCAAGCTTCCCAAGCTTTTCCATTCCCCAGTCTTGCAACATACGAGCATGGAGAAAATATTGATTTATGGCCGTTAATTCTTTGGTAAGTACGGAATTGAGAGCATCAATAACCGCTTGTGAACCTTTCAATGGAGACTCCTCTTTAGCTGTTCTTTTTTGCTATCTTAGTGTCTTTCGAGGCAATTTGCATACCCACTTTTTCCATAGCATCTATCAGACAAATGCCACATCCCTGACCAAGATTAAGTTTACGCAGCGTTTCCGGAACACTTCCATTAGATTCATTGAAGGTCTCTTGTAATTCTTGTTCTGTAATTTTATGGCAGATACAGGCGTACATGATTCTTTCCTTGTCTAAAGCCCAATCACAAGAGCTTGTATCAAGCGTACCACGACTGTTCGGCAGCTCAAACTAAAATCTTTAGTGCCTAATTTTTAATCACTTATGCCTACAAATAGCGGAAATTAGGTAACTTTAGGACTTACAACGAGAGAGACTTCTCTATTTCTAAGGCAAACTCAGACCTTTTTTGAGTTTATCGCAGGCCGTAAGCCCAATAAAGTGCTTCAAGACTTTCCCTCTTTTGAATAGGAAAGTCTGAGGGCTCAAACCTTCCCTCACCTTAAAGCGAGAGAGGGCTTGCTGACTTGCTTGATAGATATGCTTACCAAATTCACCTTTCAGGTTTAACCTCTGCGCCTCTCGCCAAAGCTCTTTCTTCTTGGCACCGAAGCCCATTGCAACTCTTAAATAGGAAGACTTTAAACAACCAAACTCTTTGACCTGTTGGCGACAGGCGGAGCAATCTGGCTTAAAGAAAAAGATAAGCCCTGAGTCTTGCGAAAGTTTGGCTAATTCTTGGCTGGAGTTTCCATATATCTGCATTACTTTTTGCGCCCTTAGGGGGCCTGCAAAAAATAACAATAGCATTAAGGCAAGAAACGAGCTTTGCCCTTTAGTTTCCGAGAGCATATTTCAAAGGAATATTCAGGGTTATTTTATCACCCATCGTTGCGGGCAGTGGTTTGAACTTAGAAACTTCTTCAACGAGGGCAAGTGCAGCCTTATTAAGAATAGTGAAAGGAGAAGCTTCTTTTATATGAATTCCATGAAAGTTTCCATGCTGATCTATTTCAATGCAGATCTTAACCGACCCGGCTTGCTTTAGTCTTAGGGCCATTTTCGGATAGTACTTACGTGCCTCGATGTATTTTCTTAGTTCTAGGAAATACTGATTTAAAACGTCCTCTCCTTTTGCTTCGGTTACTTTTTCAACGACGACTCTTTTAAGTTTTTTCGAAGGAGTGGCTTGAGAAGTCTTTCTTTTAATAAAGGGTTCTTTCTTGAGCACCCTCTTCCTTTTAATTACTTCTATTTTCTTCTCAAGTTCTGCAACATCGGACTCATTCAATTTAAATGTTAAGTGAATAATCTGACTACTAGACTCAACCCTGGGCTTAACAAGACTTTCTTTTCTTAGATCACTAACTCGGCCCATGAATAAAACGCCCAAGTGAATAAATAAACTTATAAAAAAAACTTTCATGGTCCTTGCACTTTTAAGAGGTTCGCATTAAAACATATAGCAAATGCAAGTTAGTTGCAACAATGACAGGGGTTTTTTATGAAAATTTATCACACATTGGCTTTATTCTTCGCTTTAACTCTTAGTGCATGCGCTCAGGAGCCTACTCCGGTCGTTGAGTCTCTTCAGGGATTTACCGGTGTATCTGACCTCTCACCTGGAGACTCTGTGAGAAAGAATGCTCTCATCTTCAAAGGCTTCGACTTTTTTGGTCAATCTTGTGAACTTGCTCTGTCTCTTATAGAGGAAAATAGCGAACATGTTTTTCTTACGAAAATTAATTACGACCTTCATGGAGAAACTCTCCCCGATGTAGAGTCTTCTCTTTATCGCTTTGAGCTGGGCTCAAACTCATACAACAATGCCCAAACAGGATCAGGAAGCCTTACCCTAGCGGCCGCCCTATTAAATGATGGTTCAGAAGCTGACCTTAACAGTCTCAGTGTCTATGAGGCTCAAGGAAAACTTATTTATTCGGTAAGAATCGAAACATCAGCATCCTCAGCAACAAGTTTCGAGGAAGCTGTTGAGAAGGTTGTGAATGACCCATCGGAATTGGCCGCATATACGTCAACCCTAGATCAAATAAGCCGAATCGTTTTCAAAATCAGCCATGCTGGTCACTACGACGCTGCAGGGTGTGTTAGTTTAAAGCTTGACGCAGTTTCAGAAACCGAATTTGCAGTAGGCCATCACGATGACGATCACGATCATGACGACGACCATGATCACGACCATGACTAAATACCTATTTTTCATTGCTTTTCTTACGGCCCAAACAACTATTTGGGCCGAGTTTTCGACAGGGGAAATTCTTGTCAATGGTGGCCGTGAGGCGACTTCTCCCGTTCTGAGCAGCAAGTCCTTTAAGACTGAAACTGTCTCTTCTCAAAAATTCGACGACCCTTTCAGACAAAGTTTAGCTGATCTTGTCAAAGATCAGGTTGGAATTGACACCCAAGTGTACTGCGCTAACTGTGGGGCAAAACGACTAACCATCAATGGACTCAAGGGAGAACATACTTCTATTCTGATTGACGGCATCCCACTTCATTCAGCGGTTAGTAGTTTCTACGGTGTCGACAGCGTTCCGCTGCTAGGACTAAGTAGTGTTGAGGTCATGCGCGGAGCTGGGGCAGCCCTCTCAAATCCAGAGTCTATTGGCGGCACACTAAACCTTATCACTACCGACCCGCTTGATTTCACTTCAAAGATCAGGACCTCATTTGGTGTTAATGATGCTGGAGATAGGCAATCTCAAAACTATAATGTCCTGACTGGAAAAACGGCTGAATCAAAGAAATGGGGTTTTATTCTCGGGGGCTCTTTTACCAGAAACGAAACTTGGGATGAAGATGAGAATAAGGTATCAGAGCTGCCTCAAAGAGAAGGAAAAAGCTTGCTCGCCAAAGGCAGGCTACTTCTCGGGCAAACACTTGATCTAAGCTTACGTATTGGCTATGCCGACATAGAAATACTTGGCGGCTTTCATAATCCAGTAAGACCAACGAGAGTTCGGCCAGTTGCTGCTTCCCAATCGGACTTTAGGGAGGGAGATGTGAATAAGCCTTATGTGGGCGATCCGGCGAGAATAACAGATTGGGTAAGCCTTGATCGACTGGAAAGCGCACTCTCGGCCAGTAGCTATTTGGGTGAAGCGACTTTGCTCGAATGGAAAGCGGCCCACGCAAGACAAGAGCAAAAAGCGATTTATCAACATGGATTTGACTACGCCCATATCAATAACCTCTTTGTTACTGATCTCAATATTCAACAGTTTTTTAACGAAGCATTTAGCCTCAAAGCAGGACTATTCGCGAAAGACGAAAGACTTCGATCGGCTTCTGCAGCACTCTTTGAGAGATATGCACCTACTGACGCAAATGATGTGAAAAAAGATAACTTCAACTACACTTCAAAAGCTCTTTACACAGAAATCTCATACTTAAAAAAAGAGTTTGAATTCAACTTCTCTCTGCGCGCTGATCATATTGATATTAATTGGCTAGAGTTAACAAATGAGATCAAGGAGTGGGTATTAGCTCCTAGAGCAAACCTTGTTCACAACATTAATGATCACTTCACTCAACGTTTCTCCTACGGACTTGGTTACCGTGCCCCACTAACATTCTTTGAATCTGGTCATGGTAATGAAGAAAACGGCTACGAGGTTGCTATAACAGAACTAGAAAAAGCGCATTCGCTGGTCTACTCCCTAAGCTATAATACCCCCACGGGCTATGCCACTGCTGGAGTTCACTATACTCACCTCATGAATATGGCCTATGGGTTTGAACAGTTTAATCAGCCAATCAAATATCAAAATAGCCAGGAAGACTACGATATTCTAGTTAGCGATCTCCTTCTAGGCTATAAAGTATCTCATGACTGGCTTTTAGAGGCTTCCTTCGAGCTATTTAAATATCAAAGTGGCTACAAAAGAAGGCTTCCTACTGCGGCCATAGAACAGAGGATCTCCCTCAACTCAACGCTAAATGTTGGAAACTGGACTCACCGCTTTTCGGCCCAGTATGTGCCCTCCCGCAACCTCTCTAACTATGGACGCTACTTTGATCACTACCGTATAAGAAATCAAGCTCTGGAGCCCCTCTTAGATGACTCTCTACCTAAAAAGTTACAAGAAGCTCCTGGCTTTTTCTTGTTCGATACGAATCTTTCCTATTCATGGAGCAACGCACTAAAGCTGAACCTATCTATTCAAAACCTTCTAGATTTTACTCAAGCAGGGAGGGGCGACTCGCCTGCCACTTGGCACTGGCACTTTAATCACGCTCACTATGATGGTGTTCACACGTGGGGACCAAATTCTGGCCGTCAATTTGCTTTGGGTATAGAATACGCGTTTTAAGAAGGAACCTAAGGACACAATCATGAAATCATTTCTATTAATCGCAGTAGCCTCACTTCTTTTTATTACCTCATGTGCCAAGGTAGGAACTCATGAACATAAGAAGAATGACGCTCACAACGACCATAAAAGCCACGCTCACGTCGATCACCACCACAAGCACCACAAAGATCATAAACACGATCACAAGAAAGCATGTGGCCACGATTCACAAAAGCATAAAGACCATACAGACTACAAGCATGATGGGCATCTGCACCATCAAGCCGATGGTCATACCCATGAATGTCACACCGCTGAGTAAAGAACTAGGTTGAACTAACCTCTAAAGGAGATCCTTCATGGAAGGATCTTTTTTTATGGACGCTACGATCTTTTTAACATCCTGACTCCTACTTTTAGGCATCACCACGACAGCACCATCGTTAACAACGACAATGAGATCATCAAGGCCCACAATTGAAACATGCTTACCTGGCGCAAAGACGATGTTACCGCGGGCTTCTTCAAAGTAGTGCGCCCTTGTATCAACATTAATATTTCCGTCCTCTTTTTTCATCACTCCTTCTAGAGCATCCCAGCTTCCTAGGTCATTCCAATCGAAACCTGCCGCTACAACACTGACCTTGTCGCTTTTTTCCATAATTGCGTAATCAATAGAATCCTCTGGCAACTGGGCATAGGCTTGTGCGAGCGCCTCTTCATCCTCTAAGTTTTCCATAAGGTTGGCGTAATGCTTAAATGTTTCCGGGCTACATCTTTTAAATTCGTCTTTGAGGGTCTTTAATGTCGCCACAAACATGCCAGCATTCCAAAAGTAATCCCCACTTTGCAGGTACTCTTGAGCGGTCTTACTATCGGGCTTCTCTTTGAAGCTTTTAACCGAAAAAGATCCCGAACCATGCTTGGCCCCTTTTTCGATATAGCCAAAGCCAGTATGGGGACTCGTTGGCGTTATTCCGATGGTGACGATACTTCCCGACTCCAAAGCAAGCATCCCTGCGGTTTTAATGGTGTCGCGAAACCCTTGAGTTTCTAAAATAACATGATCGGAGGGAACAATCGCAAGAACATCATTATCCGTCGCCCCTCTTTTCTCCAGCGCCGCAAGACTTAGCAAAATACAGGGTGCCGTATTTCTTCCAGCTGGTTCAAATATCAGTCCAGCTTCATTCATATGATCTTTTCCGCATTGATTAGCGAGCTCTTTCTGTTCTCTAACCGTGACAACATATCTATTTTCGGCCGCCACTAAACCCTCAAAGCGCTTAAGGGACTGAGTTAAAAGGGCTTCACCTCCAACTAGACTCATGTACTGCTTGGGCTTTGCAGTAGTGGACTCAGGCCAAAACCTAGTGCCTTTTCCTCCGGCCATGACAAGTGCGTATAGTGTTGAGTTGACTTCCTGATTCATTATCAAGCTCCCTAATTATTTAGAATTTGTATGAGGTTAGTTTGGCCAATAGAGGCTCGTTAATCAAATCGAGCGAAAAAATGATCTTGCCCTTGAAAAAGGGTATATTCTTTTTTGACGTATTCTTTAGCTTCCGTAATATTTTCAAAAACCCCAAGAGAAACTCGGTACCAGATACCTTTGCTCGGTAGCTCAACTTCGTTAATAATCGGGTTATAACCTCTTACTTTGAAGCCCTCAGCAAAGCCCTGAGCCTCTTCCATACTTTGGTAAGCACCAAGATTGATAGTATACTTTCCCGTATATTGATCAGGAGCAGGCTGAGTTCCTGAAGAGGTATCAACGGACGTATTAGGTTCCACCTGATTTTTTTTCAACAGATCTTCATTCAAACCAGAACTCGGGTTTTCTGGTTCTTCAGAGGGGGTGATCGAATCTAAATCTTGCTTCTCAAAGCGCTTTCCCTCACCACCGGTTTCGGTCTTAATGTGCTCCTCGAGTTTCTTATTCAGATCTTCGATAATTACTTTGTCTTTTTTCCCAGATTTTTCGACCTCTTTAACAACCTCGTTCACCTTTTCTTCCTGTCCTGAGAGAAGTTCAACTTGATCTCTCTCAACAGGGGTTAAACCAGATTGCTCATAAGAATAATTCTTCCCAATCTTGACCCCAAACACAAATGACGTGAGAGCAATCAAAAACATGAAAAGAAAAATGAGCGCCACTTCTCTTTTGGAAAAGACATACAGCTTAGTATTTTCGTCCATGTCCTTAATTTTAGATGGGTTATGGGTTTCGTGCAAAACATTTTATGGGGAAAAAAAGTTCATTTCGCTATTGCAATAATTGATTAAAACAATCAACAGGCTGAGTATTCACTGACAATGTGCTCAAAACCTAAAAGGAGATAGCTATGAAGATGATTTTAAAGAAGGCCTTAAGCGAAAACCAAGGACAATCAGTTCTCGAATACATCATCCTAACCTCCTTGGTCGGTGTTTTCTGTCTTGTGGGGATTAAAACATTTGGAGAAAGAGTCAAGAAGCGAATCGAGTATGTTAACAATCAAGTGACCAAACAAATTAAAATCCGATGATTCACTCCCTTATTGTCTGCTTCTTCCTGATTGCCTCCATGGCCTGCGCTCAAATTCAAATGAGTCTGCGAGTCCACTGTCAATCCTATTCTCTTCTCAAGGAAATGAGAGCACTAAGCCAGGCCAAGCTGGCCCCAAAAGCTTTGAGCTTAATCAATGTAGCTTGCTCGAGCTCTCAATCTTTTTTTAGCTTAGGAGAAAACAATGAAAAAACGAAGTACCACCTTAAAAGACCTCTTTGGTGGAAATAAAGGATCGATTGAATTGTGCGCCCTCTTTCTCTTTTTTGCCTTATTCACTCTCTGTCTTTTTATTAACCAACGCTTGAACCTTTGGGACAAAGAAATTAAGCAGCGGGCACGCTCACTCACCTGTTTCAAAAAGATAATGGATTCTCACGAAGGGGTCCTGAAAAGCATCAATCTCACAAATAAGGCCATAACGGCCGCTAATGCAACTTTTCTTCTCACTCAAAACCCCATTTCACTACAGATAAAAAAGGCTACACAACTTGCTCAAAATTTTTTTATAGCAAAATATTTATCGCAAATGACTTTCGAAAAGAGCTGCCGTATCAGTCAAAAATTGATCCTATCTCGCTTTAGCCCACTTTTTTTCCCAATAAAAAGACACCTCTCTGGAACAATTCGTTTAAAAAAGAAGAGATGGCTGCTGATCCTGCCAATCACCTTCTATCCCGCCCCATTGGCTTTCCTTAGAGGGTACGTTTCAACAGAAAGGAAGTTTGAATTCTCAGCAGCGAAGGAGTGGTCACATATATGAACATCATCACGACCTTACTTCTCGGAATCTCCTTACTTCCCCTAAGTCATCAGCTTGTTAATCTTTATAGGACCTATCATGAATCAACACACAGAACGATGGACCAATTCACCAGTCAGTGGAATCAAGCAGCGACTAAAGCTATTGGCCCCAACAGTCGAAGCATCCCCCGACCTCTCTCCAAAAGAAGTTTTTCTCCTTAGGGAAAAAGGCTTCAAAATCAAAATGGGAGTCCTCCTTATTTTGAATAATCTATTTTGGCTTACTATTTTTTTTACTCCCGAAGAAGAAATAAGAAGTAAAAAACCACTCCCTGTTAAGGCTGGCTACGAAATAGTAAAACTCCCAGCTCAAATTTTCACAGAGACTCCTCATGAAGGAAAAAGGCTGCACGTCACACTCAAACACCACTCCAGTAGCTTTAAAACTCACGGCTATCTCAGAGATGTCCTCTCTGATGCCTATGGTGCAACGGGCTCAAAGATAGTTGTCGAGATACAGAAAAAAGACCTAGAGAAACTCAATAGTCTCAACTCCTACTGGCTTGTTTACCCATTTTTTAAGCAAAAAGAAAAAGTCATAACAAAGAAAACAAGGAGGCTTCATGAAGTTATTTTTTAATCTTATTTTTATTTTTTTTATTACGAACGCCCAACAAATAAAGGCCCAAGCTATCCTGATGAGCGGACGATTGTCCCCTCTCGAAAGAGAGCTTGCTCAAAATGTAACGCGAAAGCTTTTAGGAGAGAGCAAACTCATAAAGTGGGAGCAAGACAATCTTAATTGCAATAAAAAAACAGGTTACCTGCTACAGTTGTGTTGGCATGGAAAGAGTTTTTCGATGGTTTATCAAAAGCGTGGAAAACTGGAGAAGTCGATTGGAAGACTGATTGAGATGAAACAAACAGAAAAAGCCTTTGAACTAAAGGCTTCTTTGTGAAAATAAATTTTAGAGAAAGTAACTACTTATCAGTTTTTTCTAGATGGATGGGAAACTTGGGGGTTGTCCCTTTATTGTTATTTCTAGCCTTTCTTTTTTGGCCTGACTTAACTTTTTTAGCTTCTCTTTTATTTCTCGTAACTCGTGTATTTGAAACCATTTTTCAACTCCTATCTAACCTCGAATTAAGAGGCTTCTTACCAAAGGTAAGTCATCTAACAAAATTACCTAGTTTCTTTAAGTTGCAAGTTTTACCTAGACCTATTTCACATGTCAAAGGTTTCACCTTTGCCTCAGTCCTAATTTTCACAACGCAAGCCAGCATAGCTCAAGAGAGATCGAATAATCAAGCACTTACCAATTTCTCTCTTAGCCTTGCGAAAGGAGAAATCATTTCAGTTCCCTTGAAAGAGAGCAGCCACTTTACGATCGCTAACCGAGAAGTCATTTCAGTTAAAGCCGCACAAGCAGGTAAGAAACTACTTATCAAAGCAAAAAGCCTTGGAATTAGCGACCTCATCGTTTGGTCAGGCGCCAACGCAAAGAAAGCGAAACACTATCACGTTACAGTCCTTAGCAAAAAAACCCATCAACGTTTGGACTTTCATAAACGTAAACTTAGCTCTCTTGGGCTTAGTAGTATCATAACGGGGAAAAACATTTTTATCTCGGGCACTATTTCCTCCGCAGAGACTTACCGACAGCTCAACGAGTCAGCCAACTCTTTGCCAGAGCGTCTTAAAATAAAGGCATTAAAGCTATCTCCTAAAATGAAATCTAAAATTTATTCTCACTTTTTAGTGGAGCTAATGAGACGTAAAGTCTTAAGTCTCGATTGTAAAATGGAGGATCTCTACATCAATTGTTTTGAGTCGAAAGAAATAAAGTCTCTACTCGATGACTTGTCACAGGATTTTCTTATCAAGACCATTTCAAGTGAGGTTAAGAACCATTCGCGCCAATTTCAAATTCGCTTAACCCTTCAGCAATTTGAAAGTGCCAACGGCGAAGTTTTCTCACTAGGCTTAGACAAATTAGAGGCAACCTGGCAAGAGATCATCGATACTAATCCCTTGGCCCTCATTAAGAAAAACTCTGTTCAAGTTGCCAAAAATAATTTCAAATCTAAAACGATAGCTAGACCACAAATTATCGGTCAGCTCAATAAACCAATCCAAGTCAGAATCGGCCAAGAAATATCATTCTTTCAAAACAATTCTCAAAATGGTCTGCAAGACCTGCGAACTAGACAGTGGAAGTTCGCCGGTCTATCCCTAGATATAAATGTACGCTCCTTTGGAGAGGATCTACAGATTGAGTATAAAAATACTCTTTCAAAACCAGAGCAAGACATCATATCGACCAATAGCCAGGCCAGTTCGATAATGCTCAGCCCCGGTAGCTCACGGGTTCTTTTTAATATCGGTTTCAAAACAACCCAAGAAGATATTTCGAAATTCCCTGTTCTAGCCAATATTCCTCTTTTGGGAAGTCTCTTTAAATCAGATGCACGTAGTAATACCTATAAAAAGATTCTTTGCTTAATTGAGATCGAGGAGATTTAAAAATGATAAACCAAGCACTCGTTCAAGACGACACAAGTCTGTTCAAAACAATTATCCGCAAGCAAATTTCTCATTTCATGAAACAAGGAAGTACAAACTTTTTAGAGGTAAAGCACAAAGCCTTAAATCACGTTGCTTCTCTCGGTTACGATGTTACTCCTGAGCTTTACAATAGTCTTGAGGACTGGCTCGGAGACCTTCTTGAGCTCAATTTTATTGGCAAAATCATCCAACAGTTTGACGATAAGGATATCGAAGAAGTTATTATTCACGATCAGTCATGGATACAAATTTTTGGAAGGACGAGAAAGGAGTTCTTTGGAGATTCTCTTACCAAGAGTGATTATCAGCTTGCTCTTGAAATCTTTGTCTACAAAGAAAAAGTATTGTGGAATGAAAGGCTTCCCTTTCAGAGCTTTCAAACCTCTCTCTTTGGAGAGAGTTGGAGAGCGACGATTATTCACCCAAACCTTGGACCAAATGAAACCGCAAAACTCTTTCTGAGAAGTCAGAGGCCCCAAAGCTTCTCACTTGACAGTTTTGATGTGACCCTTGGTCAAAGAGACTTCCTCACCCAGATGATAGAGAGGAAAAAAAACATTATCGTCTGTGGCGCTACAGGCAGTGGGAAGACATCTTTTCTTCAAACTCTACTTGAGCTTGTCCCAAAACGCTCTCATATTACGATACTAGAAGACACTCACGAAATACACCTATCTTCTCCCTTTGTTACCAAGCTTCTGGCCCAAGAAAAGGAAGGATTTAGCCTAAAGGACTTCTGCCACTATGCCCTGCGACTCAGACCAGAACGTATCATTCTCGGCGAGATCCGAAGTCACGAGGTCGTGCCCTTTCTTCTATCTCTAAATACAGGACATGGTGGAATGATGGCATCTGTCCACTCGAACTCTGCTTTAGACGCTCTTCAGCGCCTTTGTTTACTGTTTCAAGTCTATAGTGGAGAAACGGGAATCCAGTATCAAGAAATCCTTAAGCTATTATGCACTGGCATCGACCTCATTGTTCATATCGAAAATAAAAAAGTTGTTGATATATTAGAGATTCGCGGATCAGAGGGCATGACTCCCTTCTATCAAAGCTGGAATTGAGTAACGAGATTAGGCTCTGTGCCTTAACTAAAATAGCGGGTATACCAAAGATTTAGAGTTTCGCATTCATCATTGCCCGGAATAAAGAAAGAGCGAAATTCTTCTCCTCGATCGATCTCGCTTTGCTCTATCTCTATCATGTCCACGTTCTCTCCAATAAGAGTTACGATGAGACCATCTGAGCGCTTCTTAATACAGACAGAGAGTAGATCTTTTCCCTGGAAAGGTTTAAAGCTGATAAGGCTCCCCTCATCAAGAGGTTCCTGACTATTTCTCACAAAGACCGGAATTTGTTGTTCTCTTAGAGGAGAAAGGGTTTTTCCAAATAAAACCTTGGCCCCGGATTTCGCCATTCTGGTAGCTTGATCATAGCTCATGTAGGGAATTTTTCTAGCGTGGGCCACAATATTGGGATCGCACTCAAAAATACCATTCACATCAGTCCAAATTTGGACTTCTAATGCCTCGAGGGCCTGAGCAAAGAGCGCAGCGGAATAGTCAGAACCTTCCCTACCTAGAGTGGTAACATTACCCAACTCATCTCTACCGATGAAGCCTTGTGTAACAAAAAGCTCGCCCCCTTCAAAAGGTTTTTTAATAATACTTTCGACTCTATACTTAATTTTCTCTGTGAGAGGCTTCGCCAATCCAAATGAAGAGTCTGTGGCAATATAGTCGCAGGCGTCTAACCAGGACATCTGGCGTTCCTGATCTAAAAGATTCTCTAGCACGCAGTAGAAGAGGAAACTCGAAACTCTCTCTCCCCAACTAAGAATTAAATCTTTTTGACGAGGGTCGCAGCTTTTGCTCAGCTCAATTGGCGTTATACTAGTCAGTAACTTTTCCGCCTCATAGGCGTAGTCCTTTAATTGCTCAGCATTAAGACCAAGCTCTTTCGCCATTGAAGAATGCCTGTCGACGAGATTCTTAGCTAAAGCAGATGAGGCTCCCGCTTCTAATGAGGTTAGGCTGCAAATTTCCTCCAGAAGATTAGTGGTGTTATAGGTCGCCGATATAATCACAAGACCCAAAGAGCTGTCCTTAGCAACAATATTGGCGCACCGACGCATTGATAGTGCGTCCTTTACTGAACTACCTCCAAACTTCGCAACTTTCACTCTAGTCTCTCTTAAGTTTTTTATAAGAGATTCTTTTGGGCTCTAGCGCTTGGTCACCAAGACGCACACGCTTGTCTTCTTCATATTCAGAAAAGTTGCCGTCAAACCAAGTAACTTTAGAGTCACCTTCAAAGGCCAGCATATGGGTAGCGATTCGATCTAAGAAAAATCGATCGTGAGAAATCACAACAGCACAGCCAGCAAAATCAACTAATGCTTTCTCTAAAGCCTGCAATGTATTCACGTCGAGATCATTTGTTGGCTCATCCAGAAGAAGGACATTAGCCCCTTCTTTCAAGGTACAGGCGAGGTGGACTCTGTTTCGCTCCCCACCAGAGAGTTCACTTACCTTCTTTTTTTGGTCTTCTCCAGTAAAGTTGAACTTCCCAATATAAGCCCGAGCGTTCACTTCTCGATCACCTAGTTTTATTAACTCTGTTCCACCAGAGATTACATCGACGATGGTTTGATTAGGATCCAGTTCACGGCCTTGATCAACGTAAGCGATTTGAGCCGTCTCTCCTACGCGGAAGTCGCCTTCATCAGGTGTCTCTTGACCCATGATCATTTTAAAGAGCGTAGTTTTACCTGCACCGTTTGGACCAATAACACCAACTATTCCACCAGCAGGCAACTTGAAGGTCATATCGTCATAGAGAACTTTGTCACCATAAGCTTTCGCTATAGAGTTTGCCTCTATAACAATATCACCGAGTCTTGGACCTGAAGGAATAAATATTTCATTGGTCTCTGAGTACTTTTCACTGGATTCTTTAACTCTTTGCTCGTAGTCCCTAATTCTTGCTTTTGATTTTGCCTGGCGAGCTTTCGGAGAAGAGCGAATCCAATCGAGCTCCTCTTTTAAGGCTTTCTGTTTTTTACTTTCACTTTTTTCTTCCCTTGCAAGTCGAGCATGTTTTTGATCTAGCCAATCAGTATAATTGCCTTCAAAGGGGATTCCTTGCCCGCGATCCAGCTCTAAAATCCAACCAGCAACATTATCGAGAAAGTACCTATCGTGAGTTACGGCAATAACAGTACCTTTATAGGATTGGAGATGTCTCTCCAGCCAGTAAACGGTTTCTGCATCCAAGTGGTTAGTCGGCTCATCCAGCAATAAAATATCTGGCTCTTGAAGGAGAAGTCTACAAAGAGCGACTCGTCTTTTCTCACCACCTGAAAGAACGCCACACTTTTGTTCAGAGGGAGGGCACCGAAGAGCATCCATGGCCAAGTCGAGGCGACTATCAATGTCCCAAGCATTGCTTGCATCGAGGCGATCTTGTAGTTTTGCTTGTTTTTCAAGTAGTTTATTCATCTCATCATCGCTCATGGGATCTGAGAATTTCATTGAAATTTCTTCAAAGTCCTTGAGATCTTTCATCACCTGGCCCACGCCTTCGGAAACGATTTCTCGAACTGTTTTTTCAGGATCAAGGCTTGGCTCTTGCTCGAGAAAACCAACGCTATAACCCTTAGAGATTGAAGTTTCTCCTAAGTGATCATCGTCTAAGCCAGCTAGAATTCTAAGGAGTGTAGACTTTCCAGATCCGTTCAAACCTAGAACACCTATCTTAGCGCCGTAAAAATAAGAAAGACTGATATTTTTAAGGACGTGCTTTTGTTTGTAAACCTTACCTACTCTGTTCATAGAATAGATAATTTGTTTCTCATTAGCTGTTTTGTCTTTTGCCATTGCTGTCTCTCCAAAGGAAAACTAAAGTCGTCTTGAATTTTTCATTATTTGTTTAATTCTTATACATCCCTGAGAAAGAAATGACGACCTACAACCCTAACTGACTACCCAAACCAAGCAGTGCAGAGGCAAAGAGAACCGGAAGAACAAAGGCAGAGCTCCAAATAAAGAAAAAGAGGGGCCCGACTCTTGCAAATTTCTCACTTCGATGCTGACTGAGTGCAACAATATCTTCAAGGAGTTCATTCAGGGGACTTAAGTCCGCGCTTCCTTGAAGCTTCCAGCGCTCAACTAGAGATCTCATTCTCTTGAAGATCATTTGAGCTGATCGATCTTTTTGCTGTTTTAGCTCAATTTGAACCTGAGTTAGATTGCCGCTAAATCGTAAAGAATGAAGAGTTAAGAGAAGATCTAGAAGCTCTGATAAAGAATCAAAGTATTTTTTTTTGAGACGACCAATGACTCCAAAACCGATGCACAGACCAAAAAGCTGCCAAAGCCCAATTCCCACCATAGTAAAGCCTGATAGGCTGTTGACCACAACATAGTTGAGAAAGGCTAAGAATACCCAAACTAAAACAAGGACGCTTATTATTTGAGCCCGCATCAGATTGAGGGCTTCAGATTCTTTAACTTGCCTTTGAAGATCTACCCTGAGAAGAGCCTTTATCACTCTGAAATAAGGGTTGAGCTCACCACCTCTTAGCTGAACTTGAGACCAAGCTTGATGGATAAAGTGGCCAAAAGCTTTGTAACTGTTAGCCTCGGGAAGACTGGCCCCTAAATCGAATCCGACTCCATCTAGTCCAAAAGAGTCTAGCCAAAAGAGAAGTGATTCGCCCCGAGTCAGAAGGGTTTCTCTTTTGATTCTCACCTTAAGGGCTTCAAAGTAGCGGTAGAAGTGCTCTCGAGGCACTAATAGGAGTATCAGGAATGGAATAAAATAAAGAACGACCATACTTTTCCCTTTTTGGAACTCAAGTCTTTTTGTCCTCAGTGCAAAGTCCATGCACTTAGCAATTGACTGAAATCTCCGTTTAAGCGAGACTGCCCCATGCAAAAAAAACAAAATTTAGCCACTCTCAGTCTAGACGGCTTGAGACAAAGGGCAGAAGTACTTAAACAACTCTGCCTCGATCTTGACCCCTACTCTCCTCTAGGAGACGAGCAACTCGAAACCCTAGGAAACCTCGGTCTTTTAGGTCTTGGGGACTATCGAGATAATGTTGATCCATTTCGCCTCACAAACCAGCTTATCCTTTCTATGGAAGACACTCTTGAAGAAATTATCCAAAGAGAAAAGTCTGAAGTTAAGACAAAAAAAGTTACTCCTCACCTTCACTAAGCCAAGCCCATGAAAATTCAACTTAAGACCTCTAAACAGGAACTTCATCCCGCTAGTTATCGCCACTTGAGCGCGGGACATCCTTGGGTCATTAAAGACCGCTATACTGATGCAATCGGTGCAAAAGATCGGCTCATTCAGTGTGTGTGTAAAAAGTCTGGTGACCCCTTTCTCTTAATTGCCGATACGGCCCACCCCAAGATTAAGGCGAGATTATGGAGCCAGCCAGAAGAGCCAGACTCCTTCTCACCCGACGCCTTCTTTTCTGTATTAAGAGAAAGGCTTATCGACGCTATCTCTGATCGATCGGCCATCCTTGCAGGCCGATCCCGTGAAGATATGTTTTTAGCTTTTGGTGAGGCAGACTTTTTACCAGGACTCTTTCTTATGCGTTTAGGAGATGGACTCGTGATTCAGAGCTATAGTGGTTTTTGGAAAAAAATCCAAAAAGAGCTAATACCCTTGATAAAGGAAGCCCTGACCGAAGCTGGCTTTGATGGAATGATCTCGTGGATATCTTGGCAAGAGAGAAACGATCAGAAACATTCTCCATTGAAACCCATTTTTGGGAAGATGCCCGACAGCAGTATTATTAAAGAATTTGGACTAAGTTACCTCACCCGATTCGAATCGGGGTATGACCTTGGACTCTATCCAGATATGGCCGCCATAAGAGAACGATTTAAAAACTCCTTTAAATCTAAGAAAGTATTGAACCTCTATGCCTATACTGGAGCATGGTCTCTCTTCGCTTTAAGTAAGGGAGCTTCAATCGTGACCAGTGTTGATCTCTCTCAAAAGTATATCGATTGGCTTGAGGAGAATATCGCCCTCAATCAAGCGAAGCTTCCTGGGGAGCATCAGTCAATATGCTCAGATGTCTCAACGGCATTAAAACGACTGGAAAAAACCAATGCCCAAGAGTTTGACTTTATAATTTGTGACCCCCCAAGCTTTAGCAGCGACGGAAAAAAAACGAGTAATTCTTTAAAAAGTAACGAGCAGCATATTAACCACTTCTCCACGCTCTTAAGCAAAGGAGGAGAGGTCATTGTTTTTGTCAATACTCACGCTCTTTCTTGGAAAAAGGTTAAAGAGACCCTTATTTTGGCCGGTAAGAAAAATAAACTAAAGATGATGGGGACGATATCCCTCTCTTCAGATTGCCCTACGCTCTCAAGCTTCCCCGAAGGGGAATATCTCAAGGGACTGCACTTTAAAAAGATCTAAATGGAGGATCGATGAACTTAACTTATATACTCCCTCTTTTGGTAGGTATGGCCGGAATCCTTCAAGGCGGAATAAACCGTAATATGTCTGAAACTCTAGGTCTCGCTCATGCTTTAATGCTCGGAAACTTTCTTGTTCTCCTCTATACTGCACTTCTGTATTTCGGAGTCCTAAAGTCTCCAGACTTTTTCCCCGAGTTCTTTCGAGTCAAGACCCACTTACTCACCTTTAAGTGGTGGTATGTGATTCCTTCCGTTTGCGGGTTTATTATTGTTTTGGGTATTCCTTTAGGTATTTCTCAATTAGGCGCCGTAAAGGTCACAGTGCTTATCGTCGCTGCTCAAATGCTTACATCAATTGTTTGGGATATTTTTGTGGAGAAATTGCCGGTTAATACAATGAAAGGAGCTGGAATGCTTCTTTCTCTAATATCAGTCGCCTGTACCCTAAAATCTTAAAAAAGATATTGAACGGCAACTTCAGGGTGCATTGAAAAGTCTTCTTTTATTTTGTCTTTATCAAAAGGACCGTTGTAGCCGCTGGTGCGACTTCTTAACTCTTGTTGGTAATCATTCCTCGTTGGCTGATCTGGACTGACAAAAAGGCCATCTAGTGTTCCAGTTAACGTGAACCCAAATTGAACAAGCCAATGCTTAGATTTAAAAAATAGTGAGGCACCAGTATGGAGTCGGGGGTAGCGGTCCTCAAGATGAATCATTCCCAACTCTCCTTGAATTCCCATATACTCTGTCATTTTCACTTCATGAAGAGTTGTAAAATTTAGCTGATACTTTCTTCTGTTAAAGGTTGGTCTTCGAAGAGAGAAAGGGTATTTCTCATCAAAGAAGTAGGAGATGGTGGTATTCCAGTGAAGCCTGTAGTTGTCTCTTACGTCTTGAGAGTAAATATAATAAGCCATTACAGATTTCTGCTGATAGGTCGAGTTCAAACGAAAATCAGAATTGACCCTACTGATCTGATCCTTTTCGTTAAAGGTATCAAAGTAAGCGAATTGAAGAGTTTTCTTGTTACCTGATATTTCTCTGTTTAAGCGTTTTATAAAATAAATATTGGCCATGTTGTAAATACCAATAAGAAAGGGACTTGTCCCTATCGCCCATGTCTCAGCTCCACAGGCGACGACTTGTATCCCAACACTGCAGGTCTTCTCTGGGAAATAATCGGTATGCGAAAGATTGTGTCCAAAAGGTCTATTCTTCTCGTGAAAGCCGCCAAAGGCAACAAAATGAAAAAAGAAAAGAGGCAGTAATAAGCAGATTATTTTTTGCAAGGCAGATCCTAAAATTAATTTGATCTAGGTTACCAACCTTTTGAAATGATTCCAGAAAAAAGTATTTTCTTTGTTAAAAAAGAAAGGAAGGTCATGTTGACACCATAAAGAAAAGACCAAGTTTTTATCTCCGCCTTGTCATTACTGCGCGAGCTTTGAAGAATGCTTTCATGAAAATAAAAAAGAAGTTCATCTATCTCTTTATTCTTCTTGTGAACTCCTCTTGCGGCGATAGCAAGGATGCTCTTCTGGGGCCGATAGAAAGGGAGAGCTCTTTAGACGGTCAATCTTCGAACCCAACAGTCCGAATAAAGAAACTTCGCTGGTATAATACCCAGTGGAAAGAGAGCTGGACCCACTCTTTAAGAACGACGATTGAAACCAGCTCCATTGAGAGTATTCGCCTCTCTTTCTCAGACCTTAAAAGATTAAAATGCTCGAGCTACAACTCCTTAGCTGCGAGGCAAAAACAAGATTTTTGGATCATTTTTATTGCGTCCATTGCTGCTAGTGAGTCTGGCTTTAACCCTAAGCTGCGCACCTACGAGCCCAGCCTGAAAGAATACTCGCAAGGACTACTTCAGTTGAGCCTAAGCGATAGACCTTCCCACCCCAACTGCCGAGCACTTACTCGAGAGTCCATTCTTAAGCCCCGCCCAAACCTTCACTGTGGGCTTGGTATTCTCATTCGCCAACTTCGAGGAAGTAAAAGGTTCAGACTCCCCCCTGGCACCCTTTTCCCGAAGAAACCCTATTATTGGTCTGTTCTGACAAAGAGTTCCTCGCAAATAAAAGTTATAGATTTCTTTAAGCTGCACCTTTCCCAGCTCAGCTTTTGTGAATAGTCACCCAAAACGCAGGGTCACCGCAATGACACTGGGGCCAGTTTATTGACCGAGGCCTTACCTCAAATTAAGGACTTCCCCCCTTTCTTACTGGGCATACGGCCTGCAGGTAAAGAGCTAACAACGATCGAAAGGAGTTATCGATGAAAGTTTTTTATATAATATTTGGGGTTCTTGTTTTGACAGGCTGCAGCCAGAAAAGAACGAAGAATTTACTTCCAACCCTATCAAGTCTCAACTCCCAAGCCCAATCTGAGGTGCTGCGCTCAAAGCAAACGAGAGGATATGCTAGCGCTCAAACAAAAAGCCTTGGGATAATGACAACTGAGGAGTTGAATATTAGGAAAATTGAAGTCACAAAAGTTTTCAAACAAAATCAAAAAATTATGTTGGTGGGAGAAGTGAAACTCTCTACCAGAACTAATGACTTTTTCACAAAGGTAATATTTCCTTATGAAAACGGAGGAGAGGTTTTTAAAAAGCTTGTTCTGACCCTCATAAAAGCTTCGCCAGAATTACGGGCAAGCTCAGTTGCCTCAAAAACTCCCGCAAGATTTAGCCTGCTTTGAAGCCTCCCCTATCTGGGGAGAAAAAAATGATTTTCAGTAAAAAAAAAGGTCTCTTATGAGACCTTTTTTCTATTTTACTACTCTATGCTTCCAGGCCCTTATATCTTCGGCCAAGTAGTCATACTTCATTTCTGAAAGTGTGTACTGGGCAAATTCATAGTCCACAGTGTGGGTTAAACACTCTGTGGGGCAAACTGTGGTACAAAGACCACAATAGCAGCATAAGGCCGTATCTATTGTGTATTGATTTAAATCTAGTTTTATCGGAGTTCCGTCATCTGTCTTTAACTTTGGAGCTTCCTTATCTCTTCTAGTTGCCGTGATATAAATACAATCAACGGGACAAGAAGCCGCACACTGAAGACATGAAATACAATTGTCGACGTCGTTAAAGAGCCTACTTCGACTGTTACTCGGAAGCTCTTCTCTTACCTCTGGGTATTCAATCGTCACCGGCTTAACGGCTACAATATAGCGACCAGTGATCATTAAGCCTTTAAAGCAGGTTCTTACTGCGTGCCCAATATTACCAAGCCATTTTCCAAACGTAAGTTCTTCATGACCAATTTGGTTATCTTTAGTTGCAAAGTCTGAAATATCAGGTGTTATTCCACTCATCGATCAACCTCTCCTAAAACTATATCTATAGAGCCAATCGTGGCCACAAAGTCTGCAATCAACTGACCAGGGGCCAGAGCTGGTAACATGGAAACGTGAGTGAAGCAGGAAGACTTAACTTTAAGTCTATAAGGAGTTTTACCTCCATCACTAACTAAGTGATAACCAAGCTCACCGCGAGGGCACTCAGTTCTCATGTATATCTCACCTTCAGGAACCTTTAAAACCTTAGGGACCTTGCCCATGATAGAACCTTCTTCAATTCCATCTAAGCATTGGCGGAGTATCTTGATAGATTCGTGCATCTCAAGAACCCGAACTTGGTAACGGTCCCAGCAGTCTCCCACTGTACCCTTCTCACCCTTTCCAACATGCACATCGAAATCCAGTTCTTCATAGATGCCATAAGGTCTCTTTTTACGAAGATCCCAGTCTACCCCAGACCCTCTTAAAACTGGTCCAGTAGCACCAAAAGAGTAAGCCATCTCTTCGGATACAGTTGCGACGTTAGCCGTTCTTCCGATAAAGATTTTATTCTCACCTACGAGGGCATGAAACTTCTTAAGCTCTTCGTCGAGGTTTTCAATAAATTTACTGATTCGCACTAACTGGTCATCTGTGATGTCATTCCAAACACCACCTATCCAAATATAGTTATACAGAAGCCTGGCACCGCTCATCTCTTCAAAGAATCTGAGGATTTTCTCTCTTTCTTCAAAGGCATATAAAAAGGGAGAAAAGGCTCCGAGGTCAATTGCGTAAACACCATAGAATAAAAGATGAGAAGCAATTCTTTGTAGCTCTCCAACAATCGTTCTTATGTATTGGGCCCTGCGAGGAACTTCTGTTCCGAGCATTTCCTCAACAGTGACAGCGTAGCCCCACTCCATGCCCATGGCACCAAGATAGTCCATTCTGTCGACGAAAGGAACGATGCCTCTATAATCGATACTCTCAGCGTGCTTTTCAAAGCAGCGATGAAGGTAACCCAGATAAGGCTTCGCCTCGGCAATCACTTCGGAGTCGGTCTTAATTTCTACTCTTAAAACGCCGTGAGTAGCGGGGTGTTGAGGACCCATATTCAGCGTCAAGAGATCCGACTTCATTTTTTCGTCTTGAAGGTCCGTCAAATCACTTATTTCTTTTCCATTAATTTCTATCATATCTAATCACCTAGCCTCTTAAGCTTGTGTCTCTTTTGCTTTTGCTTTCTCATCTTCTTCGTCGTCACCTTTCCAACTAAAAGTGACTTTCTTTTTTTCGTCGCCCATTTTTTCTATAATATCTTTAAAGAAAAAGTGGTCTCCATTATTGACCTTTTCCTCAGGATTTACGGTCAATCCATTCCAGGTTTCTTGAACTTTATAGTCTCGCCTCAAAGGATACCCTTCCCAGTCTTCCGGACAAAGGATTCGACGATGATCGGGATGATTTAAAAAACGAACTCCAACCATGTCATATGTCTCTCTTTCAAGAAAGTCAGCGGACAACCATAGAGAGCAAACAGATTCGATAACAGGTACGGCATCGGGAGTGGTTTTAGGGAGCTTCACTTTGAGGATAAATTCGGTATTTTTGGTAAAGCTCGCAAGCATGTAGCAAACTTCGATTCTCTCGGGGAAATCGACACCAGAAATAACCTGGAGAACATTCATGTCAAACTCTTGCGACTCTTTTAAGGCTTTAGCACAACCAAAAAGTTTTGATGCATCGACAGTCACACAGCCGTGACCCACTTCCGCCAAGTGTGCATTTGCTTCCGCGCCATTAACAGCGCCATTTAAAAAAGTAGCGATTTCGTTAAGCATGCTTTACCCACTTGTCTCTGAGGATCGACTCATTAGCGATCTTTTTTTGAAGAGTCATGATGCCTTCAATGAGGGCTTCTGGTCGAGGTGGACAACCTGGGACATAAACATCAACAGGCACAATCTCATCGACACCTTTCAAAACGTGATAACCATGCTGCCAATAAGGACCGCCCTTATTTGCACAAGATCCCATGGAGATAACATATTTTGGTTCAGGCATTTGCTCATAAAGAGTTTTGATTCTAGGAGCCATCTTTAAAGTGACGGTACCCGCAACAATCATGAGGTCGGCCCTTCTCGGAGTCGCCATAAAGGCACCACAACCGAACCTCTCGAGGTCGTACTTAGCAGCTCCTGTGGCCATCATTTCGATTGCACAGCAAGCTAGACCAAAAGTCATAGGCCATAGAGAGTTCTTACGTCCCCAGTTAAAAAAGTCATCTAGCTTCATGAGAACAACGCTATCTTGCATTTTCTAAACCTCAAATAATAGTGAATGGAATGACTCTAAATTTACCTTTCAGCGATCTTCAAGTCAATGAAACTAAAAGGTTGTTGATGCTTTGATCGGCCTAGAAAAGCAGTAAATAACGCAGTTAACCTTAAGCCTCGAAACCACCCATATTGGGCTTTCAACTAAAAAGGTCGGACTCATTATTTTTTGTTGGGACTTTTCATTAAAGCTCAAAAGAGCTGCATCTCTCTTTGTGGGAGCTTGCCAGATACCTGAAACCATTCCCTCGAGCAGAAGCGGGAGCTCTCGCTTGGTTTTGCCGCATAATTGCAAGTCGCCTTTCATCATTGGCGCAGACTCTTTGCATTATAGACTCGTACTCATGTACTGCGGCTAAAGGATAAGGGAGACCATAGGCTGAGGAAATAAAATTTGCTTTATCTGTTCCTGCGCTTGAAAAGTCTCTAAGTCCCAAATCGTGTTTTCGGAGGGAGTTATGGAAGGCCTTGTGATAGCGACCCAACTGATAAAACTTTTCTACCCCCAAGCTTTTATCAACTTTACCTGTGGCAATGTTGATAACTTGATCACAATTTGAATCGCCTCTTCGGTCCTTAAAGAGCTCAAGCAGAACTCTGCACTCTACCAAGTAAGCCTCTACTTCACCACCTGCCCCCTCTACGGTTGAAGTGATAAAGTCTTTTAGACCAAAAGCTGTTTCGTACGGATTGAAAGGCTCCCTTAGTGAAAAGTGAGTAAGCTCGTGGGCCAAATCGAGAACAGCATTTTTAACGGACAGGTTCCTATTGATATAAACTTTCGAGCGACTCTCATAAGCAATTTCATCAGGATGACTAGGAGAAAACTTTCGAACTAGTGTTGTATCGGTGAGACTGCCCTCTCCAGCTAAAATCAATTCCTCTAGCGTTTTATTTGTGGCGGCCGCTTTTCTTCGCGCCATTTTTAAAAGTGCTCTTCCCGTCTTTGAGCGCGATAAAATCTTTAAAAGCTCCTCAAGTGCGCGAGCTTCATCGTTGTCGATGTCAGTCCAGTTTTGATCATATCGGTATGACTTTGTCGCCTCTATGGTGTGAACTTTTCTAACGAACATCTTGGCCTGAGCCTGGGCCACGAACAAAGTAGAAAGAAAAAAAGTAAGAACAATTCGATACATCATCAATAGATGTATCGGTGTGAATCTGATTCTTAGTTAAGCTCAAAGACGAAAAGCGGCTTTGGGGAAAAAATGACCTAGTAGGTTTCTTCATGAAAGCGTCGATAATCGCGCTCCCACTTTCTTACAGCGAGGTCCCATCCGTTGACCTTCCAAAAGCGCTTCTTACCCAGCCTCGCCACGTCTTCTAATGATTCAACAAAAAGCGCTTTTGGTACTTCAATCCACAAGCCACAACTAAAACCCTCTATCTCTTCCGTGTCACCGATTTTAGGGGCGTATAGCCGACGTTCCCAATAGGTGGCAAGAATTTTTGAGTTCTTCAGATTCTTTTTAAAAATACCAAGACCTTCCGAGGCGAGAACAAGGCGCCAATTTAGCTCAAGTTCACCTTCCTCCTCCGTGCTGAGGTAGAAGTCGACTATTCTTCTGGCTAGATCATCTCGAGCGTAGACGCGAACAATATTGCAGGCTATTTCTTGCGAAATTTTTGGTCCTGACTCGAAGGAGAAATAGAAATGACTTTCTTCATTTGCGGCAAGCTCTGAGCTGGCCCCTTGAGGGTATTGCAACCAACTTGGCCTGATATCTTGGGAGGCATTGACGACCGAGTACTCAATACTCCCTTTTTTGACGTTTCTTTTTTTAAACTTCAGAGAGCTGAAGGAACAACCCCCATAAAAAAGGGCGAGAGCTATGCACAAAAGAGGTCTTTTGAAGCCTGAATACCCGTGTCTATCCCTTTTATTCTTCACTTTTCGCGAACTCCCTTGATGTTTATATCAACAGATTTTATAACCTATAAGACGTTAATACATTATATAAACCAATCAGGAGAAAACAATGGAACACAAATTACCAGAACTACCATGGTCTAATGATGCCCTTACTCCGCACATTTCACCAGAGACTCTTGAGTATCACCATGGAAAGCACCATGCGGCCTATGTATCAAAGCTAAATGCTGGCATAAAAGGAACTGAGTTTGCCGAGATGTCTCTCGAAGAAATCATAATGAAAGCAGACGGTGGTCTTTTTAACAACGCTGCTCAAGTTTGGAATCACTCTTTTTACTGGAACTGTCTAGCACCAAAAGCTGGTGGTGCTCCTACGGGTGCTGTGGCCGACGCCATTAATACTCAGTGGGGATCGTTTGATAAGTTTAAGGAAGAGTTCACTGCAAGTGCTGGTGGCAACTTCGGTTCAGGTTGGACCTGGCTTGTTAAAGATGGATCAGGGAAGCTTGAAATCCTCAACACTGACGACGCCGATACAGCAATGAAGCACGGGAAAACAGCGCTTATGACAATTGATGTTTGGGAGCATGCCTACTATGTGGATTACAGAAACGCTCGCCCAAAGTACATTGATGCTTTTTGGAATCTTGTTAATTGGGATTTTGTTAACAAAAACATAGCTTAATTAATTTAAAATTTTAATTGAAGAAGGCCTGCGCGAGCAGGCTTTTTTTTTGCGTTAAACAATGACTCTGAGAACTTCTTCAATAGAGGTTAGACCTTTAAGAACTTTTTTCGCCGCGTGCAACCTTAAGGGAAGAAACTTTCCTTCTTGAGCCTTTTGCAGTTTTTGCAATTCGACACCAGGCTCAATCATGTTACGAAGCTGATCGTCTAAAACAACTAGTTCATAAACACTAATACGCCCTTTATAACCGCTATCTTTACAATCTGGACAACCCACTGGTTCATAAACGTATTGGGGAATCTTTGTTTTGTATGGGGCAACCATAGAAAGCCACCAGTCTTTCTTAGTCTCAACTTTTTTCTTGCACAGAGGACATAAAACTCTAACCAATCGTTGAGCAAGTATTCCTTTTAGGGTCGCGTTGAGAAGGTGTGACGGAACTCCAAGATCGAGCAACCTTGTGATCGAAGAAAGAGCATCGTTGGTATGCAGAGTACTAAAAACCATGTGGCCAGTAAGAGAGGCTTGAATGGCCATAGAACTGGTTTCTGGATCTCGAATTTCCCCAACCATGATGATATCGGGGTCTTGTCGTAAAAAGGCTTTAATAGCGCTGGCAAAGGTAATATCGATAGCTTTGTTAACTTGCATTTGATTGAACTCATCGTGAACCACTTCCACAGGATCTTCGACAGTACAAATGTTGACCTCTGGAGAAGCAAGGTGCTTTAGAGTCGCGTGAAGCATTGTGGACTTACCTGAACCAGTTGGACCCGTAACGAGTAAAATTCCGTTCGAGTTTTCTGAAAGGGCTTTCCAACGACCCAAGTCGCCTTCATCCATTCCGACATCATCCAATGTCTTATCGGCCATTTTCGGATCAAATATCCTCATGACCAGTTTTTCTCCATAGTGAGTTGGTATAGTAGAGGAACGTATTTCGATGACTCGATCCTCTGCAATTTCTCTTTTGACCCGTCCGTCTTGGGGCTTTCTTTTTTCGTCAACTTTCATTCCTGACATGATTTTCAAGCGACTCAAAACGGATAGCATAATTTCAGGCTCAAATTTATAAACGATTCTCAAGGTCCCATCTATGCGAAACCTAACAAAACCGACTCCAGACTTGGGCTCCATATGAATATCAGAGGCACGTTCTTCCCATGCATACTGGAAAAGCCAATCAACGATTCCAGAAATTCCTTGCTCATCTTTTCCTGCCATTACGTTGTTAGCATTTCCGAGCATCTTTTCAAGATCATGAACACGAGAGGAGTCTTTATCAAGAGCTCGCTCTTTCATGAGCTTAGAGACCGCTTTTCTAACGGTATAGAAATCCTCAAGGCAGCTAACAAGAGACTGTGGGCTAACGAGAACTCTCTTCACTTTTTTACGGCTTATTCTCTCGACTTCATCGACCCAGTCTGTCTTAAAAGGCTCACTGGTGGCAATTGTCACTGTATCTTCATCGACTTCGAGCGGTAGAATGAGAAGTCTTTTTGCATAAGCCTTTGGCAGAACTTTTGTGATTGCATCTATATCCACTCGAAGGGGATCTATTTGCACGTAATCCATTTTTGAATCGGCCGCAATCCACTTCATGACATCATCGATAGATAGGATTCTCCCCTCGTTTCTGCGATCGGGAATGTCACACTCAACTATACTCGCGGCAGGGTGCAAGTTTGAACGGCCTTTTTTTCGCAGGATAAATATTCTCTGTTCGGCTTCAATAAAACCAGCAGACTCAAGCCCCTCGAGAACTTCCTCGAGGCTCAGGCTACGGTTTGCATTGTTGTAATTAAATTTGAGTGCCATAATTCTCCTACTGTTCCTTTTTATCGGTAAAAAAGAATTAAATGTTGAACCCTTAATACCCGACTAATTAACGAGATTATGACTAAAGAAAGTGGCCCCCAACTTGTAACCGATGACCTCGAAATCATTGACCTTTTCCGTCTTCTCCACCGAGACAAGGAGAAGCTTTGGCTTTGGCAGCAAATTCCCAACGAGGAGGGAGATAGACCTGTTCACTACTGCTTGATCAAAAAAGTAGATGTCCTTAAAAAAATGATTACCCTTACTCCTCTGACTCAGGAGGGCTTCACTTTCAAGAAGTCTCAAAAGGAGCTTTTCCTCTACTCAAAAACTAAGAATATCGCTACGAAGATTTCTCCAAGAGAAATAGATCCTGCATACATATTCTTTCCGATACCTGAAAAAATAAATGCTCTATCAGAAGAGCTAGCAGCGAAAATTAATCTGGTTGAAAAAGAGAATGAGAGCGAAAACTCACACAAGAGAAGCCAACCCAGAAAACAAGCGACAGGAAAACAAACGATTCGAGCCTACAAGGAAGGTAACGATAAAAAGATCCTTCCCTATACCCTCTACGATATTTCTGCAGGAGGACTGGCCTTAAAGACAATTGATCCAGGCATGTTTAAGCAAGGTGACTTCATCACTATCGTATCGATCAATGCCAAAGAGCTTGAGATGGTCATTAGCGGAGAAGTTGTATCAGTCAGGCACATGGAAGAAGAAGATGTATTTAAAGTTGGGGTACGTTTTGTTTAAACGCCTGTTTTTTTTGTTTTAATCGCATGGAATACCCATAAAGGCCCTATTAATAGGTAGCGAATATCATCAAGAAAAGAGGGTTTCTTTCCTTCAATTTTATGGCCGATAAATTGACCAATCCAAGCAATTACAAAAACTCCAACCCAAAGACTAAGACTTGCTCCAGGAGAGAGATTTAGGAGTACTCCATGAACGATTCCCAAGCAGGCGCCGACATAGAGGCACATAATAAGTGCATAAGCAGGGCTTAAGAGAAAGTAATAGATGAGCATTCCAACGGCCAAAATACCGCCCCAATGAAGGCCTGGTTCATCAGCAAATGGAAAAGGAATGGTGCTCAAAAGACCAATAATACTTAGGACTATCGCGGGAACGCAAAACTTATGAATTAAAATATTCCGAGCATTTTGATGAGACTCACCATAGGTCCGCAGTCTCAACTGAAGAACACTTTCACTTTGACTCATAACTCTACCTTCTTAAAAGAGCTCTTTCTCTTTGCCTTGAGGCCTGCCATGAGATCAAGGGCTTAAATATTGTATCAATTTTTTGGCCGTTAAAGTGAATTTCTTCCAATGCACCACTATAGAGTTTAAGCTTACTGGTCACAAAAATGACATCACTGTGATCATCAAACATAGGATAGTCACGAATAAAGGCCCGCTCTTCGATCTCATTCTCCAGATTCAGCAGCACGGCTAAAAAGCTTCCTGACCCTTGAGGTATTGGCGTCCGAGGGGCAATAAAGGTAAGCTCCTCAATTCGGTTTTTCAACACTAATTCTCTCTCTTCTTTTTCTTCAGGTAGATCCCGCGTCGTTAGCATGTAGAAGACCATTTCTATTCCAAAGCGCAGTTGATCCTCTGGATTAATTCCCATTAATGCTCGGGCGTCTTCGGGATCAGTAAGAAGTAACTTCTGGGTAAAAGAGTCTAGCTGAGGAGCAAAAAGAACATCCTCACAAAAAAGAAAAGGCTCCTTCTCTCCTGTAATGAGAATACTAACAGGGTTTACTTTTATACTCGTTAGGCCCTCATGATTTTTGAGCATATTAACAAGTTGCCCAAGCATCATCGTTTTTAAAGGTATCGCTTCGCGAGCACCAAGATCAATTTGCTTATTTAGAAGGTCTGTTGCTGTCCATGATCCCTCTATTCTTGCTCCGAGATCTGGCCTTGTAAAAATAAGAGCACTTTCAATATCTTTTTTATTTTTCTTTAAAAAAAGAGGTTTACCATTATCATCAACAAGCACATCCACAAGATCGTAACTTCCTAGTTTGCGCGAAAATTTACGATAGTCTGGGTCATTAATAATTTCCGACTTAAGTATTTTCCAAGCGGGACTCTCCCTCAATGATAGTAAAAATGATGCATCCACTTTACCCTCCTTATTCCCCCCCATATTAATAAGAGTACCTACTAATGACAATGATTCTTAGAGGCTGCTTAGATCAAAGATGTCCTCAACGTAGAGGTGCTTCAAAACCCGATTCCAAGCACTTAGCTTTTGATGCAATTGGCTCTTACTCATTTCACTTGCCCTAAGTTCATAGAGCCGAGCTGACTTGGGTAGCCACAACGAAAGACCTTTAAAGTAGCCCAGCAAGTAAGCGCTCTCGGCCCCCGCTGGAGCATCGTAGTATAGTGGGCCGAAACGAGCATCAATAATGGACTGGCCGATTCCTTCTGTCGCAATAATGGCAAGAGCCTTAAGTTTTAGTGAAAGAGAACTCTCACGCCCGCTAAGCTTCTCACGCCACAAGAGCTGTTCAACCAGCCCATAGAAAAGACCAAGATCAATCATCTCGCCCTGAAAACGCGGAGCCTTCTCAAGAAGAAACCTTAGCTCCTCTCTTCTATACCTATCCTCCTCGAGATAATTTATGAGGACTTGAGAGAAGGCTTCAAGCTCCGGTAAAACAATTTCTTTTAAGTGCCAGCTAGAAAGGGAAGACATGGTAAAAGTCTCAAATCCATCTTGATCTGCTTGGGCTTGGTAGCCCCCACTCTCCCAGGAGGCTTTTGTTAATTGAGGTAAGCGTCGTGCGAGCGACTTCGCTGACGTTCCCAGATTCAACTCATCTAAAATAAGCCGATATGGCATTCCCAAGTAATTTTGAATCTGATTAGAGCCCACAAGAAAGTCAGCACTCTCTTTAAGCTCACTGAGCACTTCTAAGCTTTGCATAAGGCATGCATCAAAAGCCAAGATATCAATTTTCTGTCTATTCAAAAAAGTATCGTTCACTTTTTTCAAAGACTGTGCAATTTCAGGGATACTTAAGTAACTTTTCTCCGAGTGATCAAAGCCAATACCTCCAAAGGGTTTATCGAGAGGGAAAATCTTAGCATTGGGAAGATCGGAAAAAGGGCTTAACGAAACCTCATTTTCTTCAAAGAGTAACGACACGGGACTGGCATCACTTGAGCCTACTTTCAGTTTTCTATCGCCTTGGCTACTTTCCTTACCAATAAATCCTTCTCCATGACCCCAGATAATAACCATATAATGCTTAGACGGATATTTTTGAACTCCCCACTGGAGAAATTGAGAAAAACGATCAGAGCTAGAAATACCCTCTTCACCTTCTTTTTCCATGATGAGCTCAACAATGGGACTTTTGATAAAGCGAGGAGTCACTCTATCAAAATCTGCAAGGTTCATTTTTTCATTATAATTGTGACTCGCTTGAAACATATGAAGACGACGAATACCGTCTCTTCTCAAGGTATCGAGTTCAACCACAACATCAACTTTATCTGTGCTTGCACCTAGGTTTAGCTGATTAGAAACTTGAGCTTCCATTTCGTGTAAATCCCAATAGGCATAAGGAGACAAATCATTATCGGCCGCCATATAGATCAAGACAGTCCAGTCTTTTTCGCACTCTCCTCGCGCGACTTCTTTAGCGTAAGTCTGATAAGCTAAATTTCCCTGCGACGAGGGTTGAGCGTATTTAGAGAATTGATAAGAGCCTTGTGATGGTAGATGCTTCCATTGATTTTCGCAGCTTTCTTTATTAAGCTTTGCCAGTGCGACCTGACAGGTAGCAAAGGAGATCGTCGCAAGAAAGAAAGCACGGAGAATCTTTTTCATCAATTATCACTAAAGAATAAAGCTTTTGGAAAACCAAAAGCCTTAAACTCTAATCCTTCGATTTAGTTAGACTGAGCTCGTGAGCGTTTAATTAACCCCTCGACGATCAAACCAAGCGGCTCTCCCTCTTTAGAGGCTTTTGGTGCATTTGTGGCCCAGATAGCAGGAAGATCATCATTTTCGCCCCACTCAAGATCACGACGACCGTTACCGATGGCACTAATAATTTGCTTATCTAGATCTGTTAGCGCTCGGGTATTTTTGGGTGGAGTCCAAAGAAAGTCTGGATGCTTATTAGAATACCATTCGCCGCCAATAATTGTTCCTCGTCCATCAAGCTCCAAATCATAGCGGTAAGTTACCCCTGTCACGTAGTCGTAACTATCGTTGTCAAAAGATCTGTGGGTAGGTTCCGTTTCAGCGATATACTCGACTCGCATTTCTACCCCCACAATTTGTTTTGTTTTAGGGCTTCTATACTTCTTAAATTTGTCTTTTTTGAAGTCACTAATATCGATCGCCACTTTTGTATAGTCATCCTGTGAAGTTTCATAGTTCTCGGGATTAAAATACTTGTAGCTGTATGAGTACACCGGCTGATTCCAAACTTCGTAATCATAAGTTGCATCGATGATAAAAGAGCGGTCTGAGATACCAATCTGATTAACAACGGATTTATGCCAAGAGCCAGGGTTTGTGTCAAAACACTCCTGATCTTGAATCCGACCAGAGTCACTATCTTTTTTGGGATCTTTACTATTACAGCGACCACCAGAAAACTTAGTGTATGTTTTTACATTTGCCCACAAAAGTGAACCCAGTGACTTTATGTCTGATGGATAAAACGGTATTTCTAAGCCTGTAACAGATTTAACAGTCACTAGCTGAGTTGGCCTGTCCATCATGTAAGCAGCGGGCGCCCAGCCATGACATATCCCCATCCAGCTCTCAACCTTACCTGTACTCTCGTAGTAGTAGCGGCCTTCATTGATCATTTTGTTTGTGAGAGTAAAGTTTGCATCTCCGATTAAGAGGTCATATTTTTCTGCAGGAGAAAGAATGCTGATCATTCCACTTTCGATAAAGGTATCTGCGGGTATCTCCGTAACATAATCAGTATGGGCCTTCCAATCGCCATTATTCTTGTTAGGATCAGCATAGCGATAAGAGAGAACGCCTTTGGCTATGGCCCAATAATCATCCGACCATGGCTTTACACTCAACTTAGCGCTGCTTAAATTTCTTTGATCCATAGCTCCTAAAGTTTTAATAGCCCTTTCACCTAGATCCACAAGAACTTCTGCCCGATCATTACCACCGATACCAGCGCGACCAGAGAGACTGTCTAAGCAAACCTCAACGCCTGAAATAGAGTCGAGTTTACAGATTTGACTTCTTTGGGCATCTTTTTGCTCAACAAAGGAATTCCCGATACTCGCTTTAACAGGAATGACCGTAGCTTTTTCAGATAACGAATGATGCCCATCTTTTACGGGAATTTGATCCATGACGTTCTTTGTATCCGAATGAAACTCTTCTAAGAATACTTTTAAATCAATAGTTTGATGAGTTTGACCCCAAACGGAGCTCGATAAGGCGCAAGTGGCAAGAATCAGCTTCATTTGCCACGAAGGGTTTTTGGGTGTGTTCATGATCTCTCCTTCAGAACGTAAATATAGAAACAGCGTATTCATACCTCATAAAGGAGATCGGTATCAGTAAAAGGAATTTAGTAAGAAAAATTTACAGTAATAGAAACAATATAATTGCTTCGAAGAAGGAACTTAAGCTAGGGGCAAAACGCCAGCGTCAATAATGAGATTTTCTTCAAGGGCCATGCCTTCATATTGAAGCAGTAATTCCCTAAGGATAAAGTAGCTGATGCCCCAAATCGTATGGCCCTCGAAAACAATACAAGGCCTGTGAAAGCTGCCAGTGAAGCCTTTAAAGTTTTGGCTTGTGACATGGTTAGGATTTAGAAGGTCCCCCACTTTAAACCAGAAGGCTTCTTGGACTTCCTTAGGTTGGGGAGTGAGTTTGGGAAGCCCTCCAGAGAGAACTGAAAGGTGTGAGCTAATACCGAGGTTTATAGGCTCATCTTTAACCTTTATTTGAAAGGAATAAAACTGTCCGAGATAGCTCTCTTCACTTACGCCCAAGCCAACTTCCTCACTGGTCTCTCTCAAGGCGGCCTCTTTGTGCCCCTCACCCTTTTCAACCCTCCCACCGGGAAAGGCGTAGTGCCCCGACCAAGGATCTTTTACGTTTAAAACTCGCTTGATCATAGCCACCCTCCAGCAATCACTGTGATGAAGTATCAAGTGAACTGCTGCCCATCTGTGAAGAATCTTGGGATCGTATATTTGCTCGCGATGCTCGAGCCGGCTTTGCATTTGATTACGCAAATTAAGAAAAACTTGATTCATGGAGAAATCTTAAAAGAATCCCATGGAATTGTCTGCACTTTGGCTTCGCCTCTTCGAGTGCAGGCTGATAGCAAAATCAACATGGGACGCCAAGAACCGAGACTCACCTACCTTGAATAACTCTACAGAGTGAAGAAAGCACAGATCTACATCTGCAACATCGCCGATGTAGATGCGGTAAAAACGTGAACGAACCATCCCCTTCACTCCGTTTCTGAATTCCCAGTCAATCTTTTCAAGTTTACATACTTCGCACATGACAACCTCTACCCTTTTTTTATTTATCGACATCGAAGGTCTTCTTCTTTAGGAGATTATTTAATTTATTTATCGGGTTCAAAAATAAATATATTTATAGGGTTTCCGAAAAGAAAATATCGGAGGAAATTTTTGAAAACCTACTTTACTGGTCTACTCGTTCTCATGCTGGGCTTTACTGGATTTTTACTCTTCAATAGGCCTGGGGCCATAGAAGAGCTCATGTCGGCTACCGCGTCAGTCACGGCCCTCACGCCTAAAATGCCTCAGTTTGAGGCCCGCGTCCCAACCATAAATACAAAAGAGTACCCCTACTTCAGCTTTATCTCTGGGGATATTCTCGTTAATACTCAGGCCCAAAGTTACTTAGCTCAACGAGATTTAGAACTTAGAGTTGGGGACCAAATCATGATTTCTTTTAACTCTTTTGCGATCATGGCCTTAGGCCCTAATAAGTACCTGAGACTAGGTGAGGGACCAACTGTCAAGGTCTGCGAACCACCACAGTGTAAAAAACTTTGTGATGTTCCAGATGATTTGATGGATTTATTCATGCCTATGTTACTGAGATCGCTAAAAAACTCAGACGGGCTCTCATCTTGATGAAGCGATCTAATTCCTGTCGTTATTTTATTATCCCCTGCAAAAAAGTATATTTTCAGATTATCTCTCCCTATTTCAACCCTATGGATTAACCGACTAATAAGTTTTGTCTTCCATTCAGGTGAAATTGTAGAGAACTCTCCAAAAATAGTTTTAAGAAGCTTTAAATATTCTTTGTAGCTAGTTAAGCTTGCTGGCATTTTTTCAGCTGTCTTATCAAACTCAGCGGCTTTTCTAAGGTCAACTTCGGCCCTCTCTTGATCAACTTTAATTTTTCGCATTGTCTCATAAAACTGATTTGCAGAAATATCAATAGGAAGCTCCGCAATACGTTCAACGAGGCCATCGACTCTACTTTTATAACCTGCGATTTTTCTTTTTAGTTCCCTGACTTCACTCTTTTCATCAAGGCCTCTATAAATCATTTCTGCTTCTTTAATAATACTTTCAGCAATGCTTTCTTGTTTGAGTAGTACCTCCACTTCTTTTAAAACTGCTTTCTCTACTTTACTTGCCGAGACTCTATGAGGATCACATTTATAAAGCTCTTTTAAATGAGTTGAGCCTCTTTTGGATGCCCAAGAGTGTTCATAATAAGGATACTTTTTACTACGCCCATGTGCCGATTTACCGCACATAACATCGCCGCAGCTCTGACAATAAGTAAGCCCTGATAAAAGATAAGGCCATACTCTATTCTCATTTAATGGTTTTTTCTTAGATAGGTTCTTATCAAGAATGAATTGCACTCTATCAAATATTTCACTATCTATAATAGGCTCCCACTCGGCCTTTACATGCTTGATCTCATTATTTTCAACATAAGCTCTTAAGCCTATATAAGAAGTATTTCTTAAAATATGCTGTAAGTTAGTAACATTCCAATAAGAAAGCCTTGACCAGCGTCCACCTCCCTGAACAGTCCTTACTATTTTTACAGCTTTGCATTCACCATCATCGCCGTTTAAAAGCTTCGCTGCTTCAGATAAAGTCTCTCTCTTTAAAAAAGCATTAAAAGCTGCTTTTATACTAACAGCTTGATCTGGGACGATTTCTAAATACCCCGGCCTATCTTCTACAACCTGATAACCCATTGGTATTGTGCCGCCGCAAAAGAGTCCTCGCTTTGCTCTAGATAAATGTGACAAAGTCACCCTCTCTTGAGTTTGCCTACGCTCAAACTGTGCAAAGTTAGCAATCATTAAAAGCATCATTTCGCCAGCAGCAGATGTCGTATCGAAGTCCTCTCGAAGGCTTACAAATTTACAATCATGATCTTTAAGAAAGTCCCATATCTCATTAAAGTCTCTTGTGTTACGACTAATTCTCGATAATTCATTAACGAGAATCATATTGATTTTCCCTTTCTGAACATCACTTAAGAGTTTTTTGAGGATAGGTCGGTTCATATTCTTAGCAGACAGTGAACGTTCCTCGTAAACTTCAACGACTTCACCTTCAAATTTATCAAACCGATTATTATTTCTTGTTTCAACCCATTCTGTAAGTCTAAGACGTTGATTTTTAATTGTGCCTTCTTCTTTGTCTTGTTTTTCATCGGAATTTCGGGTGTAAATACCAATAAGAAAATGACTAGCAGCTTTCTTTATTGAGCCAGCTCTTTTCTTCTCTCTTTGATGATAGGCTAATTTACTCATGCGGATTCCTCGTCTTGAATCGAATCCGTACTATCTAATTTAGAAATGATTGGCTTATTATTTTGGCTATTATGAAACTGGCTAGCTACATCGTAAAACAGTTGGGCAATTTCTGTCAAGAACCTACTCGCTTCTCTCTCATCTATCTTATGTTCAACAATTTTAATATTAAAATTACTTGAAGAATTAAGTCTCTTTAGTTTGTTGGTCATGTCTCCTCCTTATATTTAGAAAGAAAAAGGGGACCCAAAGGCCCCCCAATCATTTTTATTTTTCTTAGCTCTTATTTTTTATTCTTTTTAAAAAGCTTCTCTAATGACTTTTCAAGTTCTTCTGGTGTTTTGGATTCCTTCATAATTTGATAAAGTGCCTTCTTCTTATCAAAAAAGGCATCTTCGAAGTATTTCTTCTCTTTATCAAAATATTTATTAAAAAATAACTCAACGATGGAAGAAACTAGCTGAGAGTCACTAAACTTAAGACTTACTTCATTTTCTTTTAATTTACCTCTCATCACATCAATTGCACTCGATGGAGCGTGAGTCAGTCCTATTCTCTTTACGATGGCCAAAGCTATTTTTTATCTCTTTTGTAGAGATTCACTTGATACTTAACTTTTCTAGAGCTAGAAAGAGTGTGAGTATCTCTACTAATATGAGGATTAAAATTTCTTTTTCCATTTCCTGCACAGCTATCAAAACCTAAAAATCCAACATTAAAATTATATGCATCAGGGTCAGGTTTGATAACAAGCTTAATCTCACTTGTACCTCTAATCATTTCACTTGAGACTTTAAAACCTAAGATGACAGAATTGATCTTCCCCCGAAAAAACGGACACTGCTTTAAGCAACAAGACGGTTTATTTGTTCAGCATAATCTACAGGGCTCAAATATCCAAGCGAAGAATGAAGCCTTTCTTGGTTGTACCAGTTTATATA
>Ga0307981_1000087_pt1 | contig 93257 bp, 85 predicted proteins | sample OrgLakmetagen987_FD_201849 | JGI IMG/M metagenome (GOLD analysis project Ga0307981, IMG submission 201849) | Saline water microbial communities from Organic Lake, Antarctica - #987 | ecosystem: Environmental > Aquatic > Non-marine Saline and Alkaline > Saline | place: Antarctica: Organic Lake... | reverse complement strand
GAAACGGTTGACGCGCATTTTATCTCTCCCGCTTTGTTTTCTTTAAATGAGCGTGGCGAAATAGGTGTAAAAACAGTTGACGATAATAATCGCGTACAGTTCTACACCGTAAGTATTTTGCAAAGCGATTCAAATGGCGCATGGGTCGGTGGCCTACCTAAGCGTGCTAATGTCATTGTGAGCGGACAAGGCTTTGTTTCAACAGGTAGTGAGGTGCGCTCTGATAATACCAACAATATGTTGAGCGGCCCCAGTGTGAGCGGCGCAGGCAACTGAGATGAATAAAATTATTGATGCCGCTTTTGCACGCTCTCGTTCTGTTGCGCTTGTCTTTTTAATGTTGTTGATTGCTGGTGCCAGTTCGTACTTTTCAATTCCTAAGGAAGCTGAGCCTGATGTCACTATTCCTATTGTTTATGTATCGGTAAGTTATGAGGGCATTTCACCCGAAGATGCTGAACGCTTATTAATCCGCCCGCTAGAAAAAGAGCTCCAGACCATAGAAGGCCTGCGAGAAATGCGGTCGAATGGCTCTCAAGGTTTTGCCTCGGTAACCTTAGAATTTGATGCCGGTTTTGATGCTGACCAAGCCATTCTTGATGTACGTGAAAAAGTCGATATGGCTAAAGCAGAGCTACCGCCCGGAAGTGAAGAGCCGCGTGTAACAGAAGTAAACGTGTCTTTGTTTCCTATTTTGACCGTAGTACTTTCAGGAGATTTGCCTGAACGCTCATTATTAATGATTGCGCAAAATCTTAAAGACCGTCTAGAAGGTCTAAGCGGTGTTTTAGAGGTAGAAATTGGCGGCGATCGCGAAGAACTGCTTGAAGTTGTGGTAGACCCTATCGCACTCGAAACCTATAACCTTTCATTTACCGACGTGTTTAATTTTGTTAGCTCAAACAACCGCTTGGTTGCTGCTGGTGCCCTTGATACTGGCGCTGGGCGTATGGTGTTTAAAGTACCAGGCGTGATTGAAACCATGGAAGATTTGTCTACTTTACCGGTTAAGCGAGTAGGCGACACCATAGTTACCTTTGCTGATGTTGCCAGTATTCGACGTACCTTTAAAGATCCCACTACCTTTGCGCGTATTCAAGGTGAACAGGCTTTGGCCTTAGAAATATCTAAGCGCAATGGTGCCAACATTATCGAAACCGTAGATCAAGTGAGAGCAGTGGTTGCGCAAGCGGAGCAAGCTTGGCCCAGCACCGTGAGTGTTCGCTATTTACAAGATAAATCTGAACAAATTAAAACCATGCTTGGCGACCTAGAAAATAACGTGATCACCGCTATTGTACTGGTGATGATTGTAGTAGTGGCGGCGCTCGGCGTAAGACCGTCAATCCTAGTTGGGCTCGCCATTCCTGGTTCATTTTTGGCCGCCATGGTAGTGATTAATTTCTTCGGCTATACACTAAACATCGTAGTGCTTTTTAGCCTGATATTGGTTGTAGGTATGCTGGTAGACGGCGCGATTGTCACCATTGAACTTGCCGACCGATATATGCAAGAGGGAGAATCTCCCGTAACGGCTTTTGCCTCTGCGTCTAAACGCATGGCTTGGCCTATTATTGCGTCTACTGCGACGACGTTAGTGGTTTTTGCGCCATTGCTGGTGTGGCCCGGCTTGGTCGGGGAATTTATGAAGTTCATGCCGATCATGGTGATTATTACGCTAACCGCATCATTATTAATGGCTTTGATTTTCATTCCGGTGCTCGGCAGCGTGTTGTTTAAGGCAAAGATGTTTTCAGGCAAAAAAACCGAAGTATCGAGTGCAAGCACAGATATCCGTACTGCAGAAAAAGGTGATTTAAACGGCATAAAAGGCTGGGTGGGCAGTTACCTCAAAATGTTGAATAAAATCCTTCAGCACCCGGGTAAAACTGCACTTTCTGCAGTTATCGTTCTGCTGCTAGCCTACGGAGCTTATTTTGCTTTCGGTAAGGGGGTTACTTTTTTTCCAGAAATTGAACCTGAGTTTGTGCAGGTGCAAGTGCAAGCGCGCGGTGATTTGTCGATAATGGAGCGTGATGCATTAGTAGCTCAAGTAGAGAGCGTAATGCTAAGTCAGCCTCATTTGGACTCGGTATATACTAAGACACTTGGTGCCGGTATGCAGTCACAATCAGATATGCCCGAAGATGTAATAGGCGTAATTCAACTTGAACTGGCTGATTGGCAAACGCGCCCAGAGGCACAAGTACTAATTGATGGTATGCGCGAAAGGGTTATGAATATTGCAGGGATAAAAGTACAGGTTCGTAAGCAAGAGTCTGGACCCTCTCAAGGCAAGCCTATTCAATTAGATCTTAATGCACAAAATCCGCAGTTACTAATCCCTGCAATACAGCATATCCGAGAGGCCATGGATAAGATTGGCGGTTTTGAAGATGTAGAAGATTCTCGTCCCTTACCTAGCATTGAATGGCGCTTAAAAGTGAACCGAGAGCTTGCTGCAAAATACAATGTGGATGTTACTTTATTAGGCAATGCGGTTACCTTAATTACTAACGGTGCATTACTTGCTGACTATCGTCCTGACGATGTTGAGGACGAAGTGGAGATAAGACTGCGTTTCCCATTAGAAAGCCGTAATCTTGACCAATTATATGCGCTCAACATTCCTACCAATAACGGTCTAGTGCCCATTCGCAATTTTGTGAGTTTTGAGCCAGCTCAAAAAACCGGTCGGGTGACGCGTACTGATGGTCAACGCTCAATGTCGATTAAATCTAATGTGAGTGAAGGCGCCCTTGCCGATGCTCAGGTACAAATGCTAAGAGCTGCGATGCAAGAAAATCCCTTACCAGATGGTGTGACGGTAAAGTTTAAGGGCCAAGAAGAAGACTCGCAAGAGGCAATGACCTTTTTAATCAATGCATTCATAGGATCGATATTTTTGATGCTGGTGATTTTGATCACGCAGTTTAATAGTTTTTATCAGGCCTTTATTGTGCTTAGCGCGATTGTATTTTCTACTGCAGGTGTATTAATTGGTGTGCTATTCAGCGGTCAAGCCTTTGGCATTGTAATGGGCGGAATTGGTGTTATTGCTTTAGCCGGTATTGTGGTAAACAACAACATTGTATTGATTGATACTTACAACGACCTAAAAGCTAAAGGCTTAGACTCAAAAGAAGCGATTTTACGAACATGCGCGCAACGTATTCGTCCGGTCTTGCTAACGTCTGTTACGACCATATTAGGCTTAATGCCGATGGTATTTGCATTGACCATAAGCATTATCGACAGAGACTTTTCTATTGGCGCCCCATCTGCTCAATGGTGGACAATGCTTGCTAGTACGATTGCAGGAGGACTCACCTTTGCGACGATACTAACTTTATTGGTAACCCCGAGCTTATTGATGCTTGGCGCTAACTTAAAGCAAGGTGTTAGAAAAAGTGGCTCAGTTAAAGAGGTGCTATCATAAGGCAAAAATGTCAAAAGCGGTATTCATTGTCTTTGTACTCAAAATTCGCTTACTATGCGAGTAACCAATAAATACTCGAAAAGCATCTTATTTAGTGTCCCCAGTCTTTTAGATACTAGGGACGGATTGATAATTTATGATGCCTAACAACGAGTTAAACAACACTGATAACACCATGAACTTTGATTATATATTTAGTTATCTCAATGACGCTCTTGTTGCAGTCGAAGACGCGCTAAGCACTCCCCACACTTACTTTCAGCTATTGACGGTGGCCGTTATCTATTTGATCGCGTTTTTAATTGCCAGCAAAGTCCGCTCATCAATAAAATTTATGCAAGAGACCCCTAATGAGGGCACTCATCCCTTTATTACCCTAGTTTATCGAATTGGCGAACTTATCTTCCCATTGTTGGCCTTGATTTTGTTAATGATGTCCGCAGGTTTTTCAGAAGCGATGGCGTATTCGCCATGGTTAATTAAAACGGCATATGCCATTGCGGTGATGTTATTCTTTTATGCATTAGTTACTGCTTTTGTAGTCAACCACATAGCCTCCTCACTGTTCAAGTGGATAGGTTTACCCATTATCTTTTTAAAGCTTGTTGGCTTATTACCTGCCTTGATTGAAGTACTTCGTGATGCATCAATGGAGGTAGGCAACATCAACATTACGGCTTACGGCGTTGTTCGTGTGCTAATTTTTGGTAGCTTTCTATTCTGGCTTGGCCGTGCTTCTAATAACTTTGGTAAGTCGGTTATTAAACGCCAAGAATCACTAGATGTACCTACCCGAGAAGTATTTTCAAAGCTTTTCGAGGTCACGTTGTTTTGCATAATCGCACTGCTTTTACTTAACGTTATGGGTATTAACCTTACTACTCTTGCGGTATTTGGTGGAGCACTGGGCGTCGGCTTGGGCTTGGGTTTGCAGACCATTGCCTCTAACTTCATATCTGGGATCATTATCCTGATTGATAAGTCTCTTACAGTTGGGGATTTTGTAGAAATGGATGACGGCCAAAAGGGCTTCGTACGAGAATTTAGAATGCGCTACACCATTCTTGAAACCTACGATGGTAAAGATATCCTTGTTCCAAACGAGAAGTTTATATCGTCGTTGATGATCAACTGGACTCACAAGGACCCAAAACAACGCTATCGTGTAGATTTTTCGGTTCCGTATTCGACTAACATTCGCGAGATGGTTGAGTTTATTAAAGAGGCCGTGGCAGAGCACCCGCAAGTAATAAGTGGTTTAGACGTCCCCTACGAAGAACGCCCAGACTGTGAAATAGACAGTTTTGGAGATTCTGGTATCAACATGTTCGTGGAGTTTTGGATTGAAGGAATTGACGATGGCAAAAACCGCGTTGGCGGTGACTTGTTGCTTACCATCTTTGAAACACTTAAAGCGCACAGTATTGACATACCCTTTCCACAACGCGAAGTTCGTGTGCTTAGAGATGATGAAGGTTTTACAGCGAATATTAAAATGACAAAACATAAGGCTGGCAAGTCGGGGGATTGATTCGATAGCCAGAAAGTAAAAGGGCACTCTTAATAGTGCCCTTTTATAGTTATCCTTTAATCCTAGTAACAAAACTGTAAATTAACAAATAGGATGCTACTAATCTCACATAAAAACCTTTAGCATTAAGTGTTCTAGCCTTCATCTTAAATTAGGCAAACCAATGCCGAGTGCGATTAGCAAACCACACTAGCGACAGCATTACTGGTACCTCTACCAGAACGCCAACCACAGTTGCTAGCGCGGCCCCTGAATGTAATCCAAATAGCGATATTGCCACCGCGACTGCTAATTCAAAAAAATTCGAGGTACTAATCATACAGGCAGGCGCGGCTATGTTATGTGGTAATTTCATGCGTTTAGCTGCCCAATATGCGAGGGCAAATATTCCGTAAGTCTGAATCAGAAGCGGTATTGCGATTAATACAATTACCTGAGGTTTTGATAAGATTGTCTCTGCCTGAAATCCAAATAACAAGGTCACGGTTGCCAACAAACCAAGGGTTGACCACGGTTTCATTTTGCCCAATAGTGCATCGATTTTTGAGTGGTCGTCCCCTTTGTCGAGCTTTTTGCGCGTTAGCACGCCGGCAATAAGGGGTACCAATACGTAAAGCACAACAGAGAGCAATAGGGTGTCCCAAGGCACTACTATGTCGGTGACACCAAGCAGCAATGCAGCAAGAGGAGCAAAAGCGAAAATCATGATGATATCGTTAATAGATACCTGCACCAGGGTGTAGTTGGCATCGCCTTTGGTCATCTGACTCCAAATAAATACCATCGCTGTGCAGGGCGCAACGCCAAGTAAAATCATGCCAGCGATATATTCTGTGGCGGTTTCAGGGTCAACCCAATCAGCAAATAAAACTTTGAAAAACAACCAACCCAAGAAAGCCATGGTAAATGGCTTTATTAGCCAATTGATCACCAAGGTCAGTACTATACCTTTTGGTTTTTTACCCACATCTTTTAGAGACGAAAAATCAACTTGCACCATCATCGGGTAAATCATTAGCCAAATAAACACAGCAATTACGATATTGACTTGTGCGAATTCGAGTGACGCAATCACCGCAAAAGCGCTAGGAGCAATTAAGCCTGCAATAATACCAATAACAATAGCGAGCCCAACCCACACTGATAAGTAGCGTTCAAACAATCCCATTAACATGCACCTGCAGAAGCTAAGGCAGATCGAAGTTGTGCTTTATCTAGGTCTTTAGCTGCGATGCTTTTTAAGGTATTAACACGTTCACTTATTTGCTCAATACAGACCAAAAATGCCTGCTCTATTTCAGACTTATTGCCTGTTACTTTTGAGGGGTCACTTAAGCCCCAATGCACTTTTATGCTATCGCTAAAATACACGGGGCAGGTCTCACCGGCGGCTGAATCGCATACGGTAACAACTACATCAGGGCGAAAGTCTTCAAAGTCGTCCCACGACTGACTTTTTAGGCCTTCTATTGAGTACCCTTTTTGCGCTAGGTACTTAAGCGATAAAGGATGAACCACCCCAGCGGGCTGGCTACCTGCACTTTTTGCATCAATCACATCACCGGCGATTTGATTTGTAATGGCTTCAGATAAAATACTTCTACATCGATTATGAGTGCAGATATAAAGGATTTTCATGCGTTCTTTCATAGGTGAAAGCCTTAAGTTAACAACAAGATTGAGAGGAAGATTGTGAAGCAAGTAATTTTTGTAATGCCGAATCAAAATACTTAGGGTTATGCTGTGCAGCATTGCTGATCACATCCTTTGCCCAATGCGGCAGCTGTGGACTGAGCTTATAAAATACCCATTTACCGCGTCGTTCATCAATTAAAATACCGCATTTTCGCAACTGAGCTAAGTGACGAGACGTTTTTGGTTGGTCGAGTTCAAGGGCTTGCATTAAATCGCAAACACAAGCCTCACCTGTTGTCACAATTAACAACAAGGACTTTAAACGAGTATCGTCAGCGAGGCATTTAAAAAATGTACAAGGGTCCATAGAAATACATATGAAAATTAATATATGTGAAATTTCGCATGTATGTAGTTTGTAGTCAATCGTTATTGTTTTGGAAGTTCAAGCCACTCAACAAGCACTTCATTAAACTCCTCTACTTGGTCTACCATGACCCAATGACCACATTTGAGCCCGATGGTTTTATTAGCGTTTTGTGCACCTAAGTCATCGGCCCACGCTTGATGATGGAACATTAAGGGTTTTTGCGTGCCATAAATAAACAAAAAAGGACATTGCGGATTGAACGAGTTTAGCCGTTTTCGGTAGGCTTGACTTCCCCCAAACCAAAACATGAAGTAGGGATAATTCATGTTTGCCCAAATATGTTCAGAGGGTGTTGGGCAGCCAAGTGCTTTTGCCATCATTCGCGTTAGCCAGTCGCCGCCTAGTCGGCCCAACAACCAAGCTAATACTAAGGTCATTTGATAAAAAACGAACATACACCAATCGGTAAATGATGCGTTTTCTTTCATTGATTCTGGGTCACCAATATCAACGCCAATCATTTTTGAGACCATATCAGGGTATTTGTTACTGAACTCATAGCCAAATAAACAACCCCAATCATGCAATAACAAAACAGCTTTATTGTTTGGGCAGTGCCTTTCAATAATGCTTTTAATCAACGCGGTGATTTCATCAATCGTATGTGTGCGTCGAGGTCCGGCCAAATCGAAGCTAGGTAAGGTGAATCGAATGCATTTATATTTGTCTTTTAACACATCCACCTGAGCGTCCCATAGCTCATGGGTATCCGGCCATCCGTGAATCATGATGATGGTTTCAGAACCATCGCCTTCAATATGTATATCTATATCATCAATAAGACTGGCTTGCGTAAGAGTGGAGGAGTGCATGCGTCACGCTTTATAATATCTTTGAATAGATACTCTCTGAAAATAGACAATAAGTAAACCGCAGGCCAGCCAAATAAGTCAGTACTTTTTTAGCGAATGAGTAAAGCTTAAGCTTTCCTTAAGCTTTGCACTTTATATTAACAGCATCTAAGTCGTTTAAAGGTACTACGATGTTGTCACATTCACTCGAACATAAGAGCAGCAAAGCTCATCTTACCTCGGTGTTTTCTCTTACCCAAGAGTATGCAGAACGCAGTGAGTCCGGTGACCAGAATAAAGTGAATAATGTCGCGCTTTCGGTCTTATTAATTGGCGAGAATCATCCTCATAGAGCCAGCGCTCAGGCTTTTATCAAAGATGGTTTTACGAAAGCTTATGGCGCTGACATTAGTGTGAGTATGCCAAATATTATTGCCATACAAAAAGCACATTTAAAAGCGGCTTTAGGTGTACGTAGTGCTGAAAGTCGATTGTTTGTTGAGCAGTACTTACCCAAAGATATCGACGCAATGCTTGCCGACATTAAAATTGATGCAAAACGCACTGAGATTGCCGAAATTGGTCACCTTTATGCAAATGCCAGTCAGTTTATGTTGTCGCTATTAATTGCCACTGCTTTGATACTGCATCAGCAGGGCTCGAAATATATGGTATTTACCGCCACCTCTCAGTTGTCTGCGCTGTTTGAAAAATTTGAGCTTGCACCACAGTTTTTAGCAAATGCTGACCCTAAAAAGTTACTGCTTTCTCATCAACACTGGGGCACTTATTACGACACCTCTCCCAGAGTCATGGTGCTGTGTTTAGATGATGTAAAGCAACTTATTCAAAGTAGAGCCTTGTTTAACAACATGGCACTTGCACTGGCGCCGCAAATCGATGAAATTACTCATGATGTTACCTTAAAAGCAAATAGGGTAGCAGCGTGAATAACAATAAGCTCGAATCGCTTTTAGAATCGCTTCAGCGAGATGACTTACGTCATACCACCGCGATTATAGCGCATGATGAAACGCTAACTTACTCACAGCTGCATAAAAAAGTATTGGAAGTAGCAAGCGCATTGAACGCAAATAATATGCAGCGAGTGGGTTTGTATGCCGACAACAGTGCTGCATGGGTGATTATGGACTTAGCGTGTTTAGCCGCAAACGTTGTTATCGTGCCCATCCCGCTATTTTTTTCGTCTTTGCAAATTCAGCATCTGCTAAACACCGCTTCACTTGATTACGTGTTTTGCGACAGAGTGTTGCCTGTCGCTGATGATTCATCAGTGCATGATATATTAAGACATAACGTATTAGTAACTGAGGCATTTAATGCAGTCGCGCTACTTAGATGTTTTAAGTATCCAAAGGGTATCACTTCAGCCACCCACGACTCGATGCCCAAAGGCTGCGCTAAAGTAACCTTTACCTCAGGTTCTACCGGCCAGCCAAAAGGCGTGTGTTTGAGCGCCCAGCATCAACTGCAGGTAGCGCAAGCATTGCTTGCTCGCGTTAATATAAATGCACCTGCTCATTTGGTGGCTTTGCCACTTTCGACCTTACTTGAAAATATTGCGGGTGTTTACGCTCCTCTTTTGTGTGGAGGCTGCATACATATCCCCAATGAAGCTGCGCGCGGTTTTCATGGTAGTCAATTAGTTGATGTGGGTGCATTTTTAAAATGCATATCAGACAGCCAAGCGCAGACCCTAATTACTGTACCAGAGTTACTGAAAGTGATGTTAGCCGCCAGTTTAAAAGGATGGCAAGCACCTGACTCATTGGCCTTTATTGCCGTTGGTGGTGCTAAAGTGTCAACACTTATGATAGAGCAAGCACGGCAGTGTGGATTGCCTGTTTATCAGGGTTATGGCTTGTCTGAATGTGGCTCGGTAGTGAGCTTAGCCAGTAAAGATGATGACCCAGCGAGCTGTGGAAAGCCGCTTGAGCATCTTCAAGTGCAATTTAAAGATGATGAGTTATATGTGTCAGGTAGCGTATTTTTAGGTTATATGGGTGAGCCTGATACGTGGTACCCGCGCCAAGTTGTAACAGGCGACTATGCAAAGATGCATAAGGGCAAACTTTATATTAAAGGGCGTCGCAAGCAACAAATTATCAATTCGTTAGGACGCAATATTTCCCCCGAATGGGCGGAGTCTTTAATTCAAGCACATCCGCAAGTGCATCAATGCATGGTACTCGGTGAATCTAGACCTTATTGCATTGCCATTGTGACCGGCCTTAGCCCCACTTTAAACCAAAGCGAACTTGCGCAATGGCTTATACACATTAATCAGCAACTGCCCGATTACGCGCAGGTGCAAGAATGCATTTTACTCGATACCCCTTTGCGTTTTGAGGACGGATTGCTGACGGCAAATGGTCGTATTAAGCGAGAGCAAGTTGAGTCCTTATTTACCGACAAAATCAATTTTGTGTATCAGCGTAGAGCTCATCAAAACGCGGATGCCACTAACATGAAAATACCTGAGGAAATTAAATTATGAATCTATTTGAAAGACTTGACCACGAAACGCAAGAAGCGCGAGAGTATTTACTCAGCTCCCCTTTAATTCAACGTTGCTTTAAGCAACAAGTTAGCGCGCAAGAGTATGTTGACTTTTTATCGCAAGCCTTTCATCACGTAAAGCACACTGTTCCTTTGCTCATGTCTGTAGGTGCTAAATTAAGTGATGAACAAGAGTGGCTGCGCGAGGCGGTTGCACGCTATATTGAAGAAGAAATAGGACACCAAGAGTGGATTTTGAATGACATAGCCGCCTGCGGTCACGACAAAGAACAAGTTAGACACAGTGCGCCATCGTTTGCGACAGAATTAATGGTGGCTTATGCCTATGATGCGATTGCTCGTAAAAGTCCACTGAGTTTCTTTGGCATGGTGCATGTACTTGAAGGGACCAGTATCGCGCTTGCGGATAACGCGGCTGATTCTATTTTATCTGCCACTGGCGTGCCTAAAACAGCCTTTACCTACTTGCGTTCGCACGGCGCGATAGACCTTGAGCATGTGAAATTTTTTGAAGGTTTAATGAATAAAATAGACGACCCTGAGCAACAACAAATCATTGTCGATAGCGCGAACAAGTTCTATCGCTTATATGCTGATATTTTTCGGTCAATCGATACCCATGTAAAAAGTGCAAAAGCTGCCTAAGGCTATTATGTCAAACGTAAATGAATCCGAATTCATTCAATCTGAAAACCAAGCCGCGCTCAAAAAGCCAGTAGCGATCATCACTGGTGCGTCAGGGGGGATAGGTCAAGCCATTGCTAAAGAGCTTGATCAGGCCGGATATCGACTCTACCTTCACGGGCGAAATAAAACCGCATTGCAAAGTCTTCAAGCAGAGCTTAATGGTGAACATCAATTACTCATTGGCGACTTAAATCAGTTAGACGTTTTACAGTCTTTACTTGACCAAGCATTTGCCGGTGGGCATATCGATTTATTGGTAAACAACGCAGGTATTTCTAGTTTTGGAGAGCTCGCGTCGTGCACCTCAGCTGTGATTGAAGCGCAGATTCAAACCAATTTAATTGCGCCAATGCAAGTTACCCAAGGTTTTGTACAGCGAGTGCAGCGCAGAGGCAATAACCGCAGTAAGATTATAAATATTGGTTCAGCCTTTGGTGGCATTGGCTTTGCTGGTTTTAGTCCTTATTGCGCCAGTAAATTTGGCTTAAGAGGCTTCAGCGAAGCGCTCTCACGTGAGCTTGCTGATTCTAGTATTCAGGTTTGTTATTTTGCGCCGCGTGCCACTCAAACTCCAATCAATAGTGACACTGTGACTCAACTCAATATGAAACTAGGTAATGCTGTGGACACCCCAGAGTACGTTGCAAAAGCCTTCATGCGCTTCTTAAATAGTGGGCGAACACGCAAAACTCTTGGTTGGCCAGAGAGCTTTTTTGTCCGCTTAAATGGCTGTTTACCAGAGCTCGTTGACAAAGCTTTGCGTAAAAAGCTTGCTGTTATTCGTTCGTTTTCCACTAAATTATTGAAGGAATCATCATGAAAAATTTCTATCTAACATACTCAATCGCTGCATTAATGAGCCTATTAGTTATGTTGAGCACACCTGTGAATGCACAAGCTGATAGCACAATACAAACAACGCAAGACGAGCTGCTGAGCATTCAACAACAATGGGCAAAAGTGAACTATCAGTTAAGTGGTAAAGAGCAAGATAAGGCTTATCAAGCGCTGTTATCGAGTATCACTGAGTTGAGTGAGTCAAACGCTAATAGCGCAGAGTTTGCTATTTGGCAGGGAATTATTCAATCGAGCTATGCGGGTGCCAAAGGTGGTTTAGGAGCTTTGTCGTACGCTAAAAAGGCGAAAAAATCCTTAGAGCATGCGCTCAACCTAGACCCTAATGCACTCTCAGGCTCGGCTTACACGAGTTTAGGTACGCTTTATCATAAGGTGCCAGGCTGGCCAGTAGCTTTTGGTGACGACGATACCGCCAAAACCATGCTTGAAAAGGCTTTGACCATTAATCCTGATGGCATTGATCCTAATTATTTTTATGGTGAGTTTTTATTTGACGAACGTGAATATCAGCAAGCCAAGCTGACCTTAGAGAAAGCATTGGCTGCAAAGCCTAGAGCAAACCGTGAACTAGCCGATGAGTCTCGTCGCGCAGAGGTATTGGCCTTGATGCAAAAAGTCGATGCAAAGCTTAAGGCGAAGAGTTAACCTAAGTAGATATAATAAACATAAAGCACTATGGAGTGTGGCTTGAAGATACTGATTGTTGAGGATGATGCACCACTTGCGCGCGCTTTAAAACAGTCGTTAGTGAATCAGCAGTACTCGGTTACTTGGGTCGCGAATGGCAAGTTAGCAATAGAACGCCAGCAGTCTCAAAGCTTTGATATAGTGATTCTGGACCTAGGTTTGCCAGATATTGATGGTATGCAGGTGCTCAAAACAATTAAGCAGCATAATGCCCACATGCCGGTGTTAGTCTTAACTGCGCGAGATGGTACCGAGCATAAAGTTCAAGGCCTTGATTTAGGCGCTGATGATTATCTTGCCAAACCCTTTGATATGCCTGAGTTACTGGCACGTTTACGAGTGATTGAGCGGCGCGCTGGCACCGCAGTTTCGTCCACAATTGATATTGATGCGGTAAGCATTGATACCGCAGCACAGACCTTAAGTGTTGATGGTCAAGAGCTAGCGCTTTCGCGCAGAGAATGGATGATTATTAAATCATTAATGGAGTCGGCGGGGCGCATTCTTTCAAAAGATACTATTGAATCTCGTTTGTACGACTACGGCGAAGAGATTGCGAGTAATACTATAGAGGTGCATATCAGCCATTTGCGCAAAAAGTTGCCTACAGATTTTATTAAAACTGTGCGCGGCGTGGGGTATGTCGTTAAAAAGCCCACAAGAGAAGCACAGTAAGTGTCGATTCAACGCAAGCTACTCATGCTCACTTTAGCGGTATTTACGCTTGCGACCTTTTTTGCTGCTTTGCATGGTTATCGCAATAGTCAGCAACAAATTAATGATTTGTTTGATGCCGACTTAGTTAGCATGACACAGTTTATTGCGGCGATTGAGTTTGTCCCTGAGCAAAACAATTCTGGCTTAGCAAGCACATCGACTATGGATGTGGCGGTGGTGTTTCAAGTGATTCATCAAGGTAAAGTGATTAAACGAAGTCAGTTGGCGCCGATGGATCCAGTGGTACAAACTGCAGCTGGCTTTAAAGACGTGTCTTTTTTTGCTCAGCGCTGGCGCAGTTATAGCGTAAATAGCGGAGCGTATATTGTCGTTGTTGCTCAGCCTATTGAGTATCGCTTAAATAGCACCGAGAGTGTTGTCCTAAGTACCGTTACTCCGATTGTGTTCGCCATGCCTATTATTGCAGTTTTGTTGTTTTATGTGATTCGAAAAAGCTTGGGTTCACTGGTAGATTTAAGCCAGCAACTCACCTTCAAAAATAGTGATGATTTGTCGCAAGTCATTATTAAACAGCCACCCACAGAGTTGCAACCGGTTGTTATGCGACTCAATTCATTGCTGAAACGATTATCGCTAGCATTTGAGCGCGAGCGCACACTATCGGCTAATACTGCGCACGAATTGCGCACACCGGTGAGCGTATTGCGGCTTACCGCTCACAATATGCAGTCATCATTTGAAAAAAACACATTACAGCTATCACACTTTGAAGAGCTCGACGCAAATGTCATGCGAATGGCACATGTGATTGAACAAATTATCGCTTTGTATCGATACTCGCCCGAGCATTTTAGTGAACAAATGCGCGAGATATCGCTTGACCATTTACTGCGAGAGGTAATTGCTGAACACTACAATGATATACAAAGCGCGCAGCAAGACATTTCCTTGGATGCCTTCCCCGTTATTGTGATGGGTGAACCCTTTGCACTCAGCATCATGTTTGAAAACATCCTCAAAAATGCAATTAAGTATAGTGGTAAAGGTAGTCAGATAGTGGTCAGTATGCACCGGCAAAAAAACTGGATTGAGGTGCTTACAGAAGATTCAGGACATATAGATGCACAAGAGATAGCAAAGCTTACGCAAACATTCTATCGTGCTAAAAATGCCAGTGACAGCGAGGTAAAAGGCTCAGGTCTTGGTTTGTCCATTGTGCAATATATTACTCATATTCATGCCGGAAAGTTAAGTTTGTCTCAATCACCTTTAGGTGGTCTAGCTGTCAGCGTGATGCTGAAAGCTATGCAGCACAGCACGGATGCTGACCTTGAATAGTCGAGTGCTAGGCTATGTTGCTGTTTTAGTGCTTATGAGTATTAGTTTTGGCGCACTCAGCAGCGAAGTATTGATTTTTAATATTACGTTAAAAAACCATGCTTTTGTTCCCGAAGAGATTATTGTTCCTCGGGATACTAAAGTTCAGTTAGTGATTGATAATCAAGATGCTGAACCTGAGGAGTTCGATTCGTTTGACTTAAATCGCGAAAAGGTAATATTTCCGAGGCGCAAAGCACGTCTGTTTATTGGGCCTTTGCAACCCGGTAAATATGAGTTTTTTGGTGAGTTCCATCCCGATACTGCCCGCGGTCGGGTAATTGTAAAGGAAGCTCCTGATGCTAATTAATACTGCGATTTTGTTTTTACGCGAGTGTTTGCCCTTATTCCTAATGTTTGCCTATTTACTCGCTATCATGCCAAAGCTGTTTACACACACTTGGCTTAATATCGCATTGTTACTGACTTGCTCAGTTGTTCCTTTTAGCTTTTTTACCTTAGCGCAAGGTATAAGCGAAAGCTTTGCGGGTCAAGGTGCTGAATTTATGATTATCACGCTCTTGCTTGTGCATTTGTTTTGTTTTTTATTGGCAACTACGCAGTTCGTAAACGAGCGCGTTCGCCTTATTTTAGTGCTACTTGGAGTCAGCAGCTTTTTTACGCTTAAGGGCAGTAGCTTAATTTTTTATCTTGATATCTATACGCAACAAACTGTGAACTGGCAGCCATTGCTGGTGGGCGGATTGATAGGAATGGGAATATGTATAAGTGTGTTGGTACTGTTGCGCTTTGTGCTCACTGAGTTGATAGCGCACCGTCAAACGCATTGGGTGATAGGGCTTTGGGTGCTATTTATTGTAGGGAATACGGCAGAGATATCGCACGTATTGCTGCAAATTAATGCACTGGATTGGGGGGCGAATACCTTTTTTGATATCTCAGCTTTTGTTGATGATAGCGCCGAGTATGGCTATCTATTAAATGCTTTAGTCGGATTCGAATCTTCGCCAAGCGTTTTATTTGTTGTGCTATACGGTGTTTGTTTGATGCTGGCAATACTTTGTCTGCGAGCACTTGGCTGTGTAAGCAATCAACATTCTAAATCGCCTGTATATCCTGGTGAATTCAGTACTCATGAGGGGCTGTTATGAGATTAAGTTTAGCTATTATATTACTTGCTATAAGCTGCATAAGTTGGGCTGACGGTATTGTGGTCGATAAGGTCTATCATCCATATGTGGTGGCAAACGAGCATGAACTTGAGTGGCGTTTAAGTTCCTCACAAAATGATGTAGGTAATCGTCTGGCACAACAATTTGGCTATGGTTATTCGTTTTTTGAAAATATTGCATTTGAAGCTTATATCATTGCAGAGCGCGACGAAGCCGATGATTTTAAGGTTCGTGGTTACGAAGTCGAAATGCGGTGGATGTTGACCGAGCAAGGTCAATATTGGGCAGATTGGGGGGCACTTTTTGAACTTGAGGCAGAAGAGGGCGTGGACCGTTATGAAGCTAGCGTTGGCATCTTATTTGAAAAAGAATTTACACGTACCAGCCTAACCCTCAATGCGCTAGCGCATTATGAATGGGGCAGCGGAGACAATGAAACCGAAGCTGAATTTCGCCTTAAATACCGGTACCGCTATTTACCTGCGATACAACCTGCCATTGAGATGTACGCGAGCAAAAACTTTTTGGGTATAGGGCCTGCAATAATGGGAGTCTATCGGTTTGACGGGCAAAAACAACTTAAGTGGGAAGCTGGTTTTATTGCTGAGGTAACGCAAACTGGTAAAGACCATACCTTTCGCATGGCGATTGAATATGAGTTCTAGATTGCTATAAATGCGTATTGTTTCTTTCCATATACATTCTGCTTTTTCTTATATTTTCTTATTGAAGAGGTGAAGCCAACCAATACTAATACGGGTATTAATAATTCCATAAAACGCCCCAATTAATCTGTCCGACCTGTTGATATTAGAAGGGCGTTTCTTGTTTAAATTTCAATATTATGACTCACAACATCAACGATTGGTATTAACGATGCCACTACGACACTTTACCATTTGATAGATAATCCAAATTCGAACTGATGCATATTAAATTCAATCGTTTGTGCAGGGTCAAGCAAGGACGTCCCGCTGACGCTTTTAGAGGGCATATACATTCCAAAAAAGGTCCACTCTCTTTCGCCTATCATTGTGGTAAGCCCAGCTGCTAGATGATATTCAATTACGCCTGGAGCCAAAAGATTAAAATTCACCTCTGCACTATCGATGGGTTGCTCTGTTGCACTTAGTCCTGCTCGGTAGGTAGTGTCTTCTGAATACCATTCAATACCAACTTTGAATATATCCATATTATTCCAACCAAATCCAGCACCGTTTTTCCCTCCGAGGCAACCGGGGCCTGAGGCAGGCGAAGGGCTGCCCGAAAATAAGGTGTTGTTAAGGGCGTCTTGGCATTGACCATTGACAAGGTTTTGGACTGAATTGCTTACCGCGGGTACTCCTTCATATAGGATCTTTTGATAATCAAACTTGATTGTTAAATAGTTTGTGAGGTCGTGTGCTAAGCCAAGCGTATAGCTAGCTGGCATGTCAAAATCACCTCCTTCAGCAAATAAGCCACTATATTCCTCAAACCTAGACATCTTTTGTTCAGATTGATAAGAAAAGCCTAGTGATAACGTTTCAGTAGCTTGATAAACGCCACCGAGCTTTATACCCAAACCAAATGAGAAGTCATGTCCATTATTGGTGAGTTTGTCTGCTTGAAGTGAATTGTTGGCAAATGGCGCCAATCCCTCTGCCCGGAACGCTTGTACAGCGCCTATAATACCTACGCCTAAATCCAGCTTTTCGTTAAATTGCCACGCATAAGAGAAATTAACAAAGAGTTGTGTCAAATCCACGCCCGTTCGTCCAGAGCCCAACGTCCCTTCGCTTGTTTGTATTTGGTTAGTATTGGGGTTAAAGATATTGGCTGTACCGCCTGAATATGTTGTGTTCATTCCCCCATTTCCATAGAGTGATAAGCCTATGGCGCTGCTGTCATCTAATTGTTTGACGTAGGCTATATTTGGAATAAAAAATATTTTTCGACCCGACTCAATATTTTGCTCACCAATTGATAAAGGTAACTGGCACGGCGCTACACCCGGTGCAGCGCAAGAGGGAATATTGCCAATAACTGGCGAAAACCCATCGGGTAGGGACGGAGCGCCGGAAACAGTATATTCCCGCATCGGCAAAAATAGGTTCAAACCTAAGTCAAGTCTGTCGCCTATTTGAAGCATTGTTGCAGGGTTTGTAGCCATCGACAGTGCGTCTCTACCTCTTGCAATACTAGTGCCTGCGGTTCCTTTATCTTTTGCGCTGTAGCCTAAGGTATAGTAGCCATTCGTTGCATTTGCTTGAAATGTTAATACACTTAAAAAACAGAAGGACGCCGCTTTCATTATTTGTGGCAGTTGTGAAAGCTTCAGGTTTACATTTAATTTATGTTGCATTAGTTGTCTCGTAAGTTACGCCTAGAGTAATCCAATTAATAAGCGACAAATGTTTTCGGATGCGATGGATCTTACATCTATCCGTTTTTGTATTACTAATACCAATAACGTTTATGTTATCGTCTAATATTATGAAAGGAAGTATAAATGACTGAATTTACACAAATTTCTGCGCTCATCGGCGGAGGTTTAATAGGCTTATCAGCGCTAATTTTGATGTTAATGATAGGCAGAGTCGCTGGTTGCTCAGGTATTTTGACAGAATCTTTGAGTTTTTCGAAGAGCGCCAATAGTGAACGTGCATGGAGATTAAGCTTTATTGTAGGCTTAGTTTTAGGGCCTGTTTTAACCGCAAATATAAGCGGTTTTACACTGCCGCAAGGCGACCAGTTCTCGTGGACTATAGCGGTGCTAGGCGGCTTAGTAGTGGGAATCGGAGCAGCTATCGGTAATGGGTGCACAAGCGGACATGGGATTTGTGGCATGGGTCGTTTTTCGAAGCGCTCCATTGTTGCAACTCTTACTTTTATGGTGACAGCGTTTGTCACTGTTTTTGTTACCAATCACTTATAGGGAGAGTAAAAATGAAAGCACTTATTGGCCTAATAAGCGGTTTGATATTTGGCATCGGACTTACTGTCTCACAAATGGTGGACCCTCAAAAAGTAATAAATTTTTTAGATGTTTTTGGGACTTGGGATCCGAGTCTTGCGTTTGTAATGGGCGGAGCTTTAATTGTATTTGGCTTAGGGCATTGGTTCATTATACGGCCCAAACAAAAAGCAGTACTGGGTGATAACATACCGACCATCAGCGATGCTGGTATTGATAAACCGCTTCTAGTTGGGGCCAGTATTTTTGGAATAGGGTGGGGATTATCTGGCGTTTGTCCAGGTCCTGCAGTAGCAAACTTCAGTTCGCTCAACCCGGCTATGCTCGCCTTCATTTTCTTTATGATTATTGGTTTGAAACTTGGAAAGCTAACAAAAGAAAGACTTGCAGCTGCGCGCTAAAATCCGAGTGTCGAGTAAGAGGACGTTCATAAATATACATCGCTAAGCTAGGACTTAACTCTGTAAGCTAGAAGAAGCTCGTTGCTGACTCAGCTCTATTTCAGTTTTATGCAGTAAGTAAAGGGCTGGAGAGATGCTAAGACCTGCTCAGGCTATGTCGATAAGGTAACAACAAAACAGTAGAAGGTTTCTGCCCTCTTGACTATGAACTATACCTCTGTAACTATTGGTTTCTGGCGAATTATAACCCTTTAGAGGCCTGCTGAGGGCGTCGAGCAGCACACCAGGTGGGCCACTTCCCTAGTTTTTGATTGTTTTCCTTTTGGATACTCATCTATGCAACTGATTCGCAACGCTCGATTTATTGCTTTAAGCACAGTTATTACTGTCGTCTTACTGTTTATTCATGATGGTGCCATGGCAAAAAATGTAGTGACTAAAATTGCATTTGGCTCATGCTCTCATCAAGACAAACCGCTCAGTATTTTACAAACTATTGCCCAAGAAAATCCTGACGCTATGCTTTGGTTGGGTGACAATATATATGGCGATACTGAAAATATTGATGTGCTAAATGCAAAGTACGCCAAGCTAGGTAGTAACCCAAATTTTATAAGTTTGGCAGCGTCAACGCCTTTTCATGCTATTTGGGATGATCACGACTTTGGCCAAAACGATGGAGGAAAAGAGTTTGCTTTTAAAGACCAAGCGGCTAAAGCCTTTATGGATTTTTGGAAAGTGCCAGCAAACGATCCCCGCCGAAAACAAAATAACGGTATTTACCATTCGGTGATGATCGAGGCTGAAAACGGCCGTCTAGTTCATGTCATTTTCCCAGATCTTCGTTATAACCGAGATCCTACAAACTCTGTGGGTCGGGTGTCTTATATACTATCACGTCAACCTAAAGACATGGGGCCATACAGTAAGGATGCGAGCGGCGAAATGTCTATGCTAGGCTCAGCTCAGTGGGCGTGGCTAGAGGCGGAATTAGCTAAACCAGCAGACATCAAAATCATTGCCTCGAGTTTGCAAGTTTTGGCCGATCATACCGGTTGGGAAGCTTGGAAAAATTATCCCTACGATATCAACCGACTCTTTGAAAACGTGAGAAAGCACCAGCTCGATGAATTACTATTAATCAGCGGCGATACTCACTGGGCGGAAATATCCAAACAAAACATCGACGGTATTGAGTTACTTGAAGTGACCTCATCTGGTTTGAGTGAAGAGTGGAAAGTCCCCAGTCCAAATGAACACAGAATTAGCCAAACCTATTATCAAAACAACTACGGTTTAATAGAAATAGCTTGGCAACAAGACAGTGCGATTGTCGAGGTTGGGTTTAAGGATGTAAATGGCAAATATGTGGCATCGGAACAGCTTAAAATATTGTTTTAAGTAACGAATAGCACTGTTCGGTGATTGCATCATTGCAATATATTTAACGTGCAGTATAAGTAGCTAATTAACACAAATAAAGGCTCTTTTATAGAACTTGGCGCTAAATACGGCGCTGCCATTATTCAAGGCGATACTCATCTATTGTTCATGTGTTTCTCCTAGCTGATACTTTCTATTTTTGTGTAATCTAATTTATTCTCTTTAGGTGAGCCTTTAATATTGCTAACCGCTTTAAACTTGCTGTAGCCGATAAAGCTTATACAAATAAAGAATAACCCAATAACTAAAGCGCCTACCCACTGTATTTGTAAAAACTCCAGTTTAAACAAAAGTGTTAAAAGTGATAAAGCGGCAATGTTTCCTAAAATATACTTAAGCTTACCGAAGCGTTTTACCGTCAAGTTCAAGTTATCTGTGTATAGACGAATAAGTGAATCCAGCGAGTTAATTACAAACACAACACCTACAAATACCATGGCAAAGTTCTTAATCCCCTGAGTTGGAAGACCGGCTTCATGGTAGTGGTATAAAACACTAAACCAGATTGCGATTGGAATTGATGGGAAAATCAGCATCGCTGCAAGTACTTGATAGGTTTTCAAACCACCAACAAAGCGCGAAGTAAATTGACCAATCATGATGCTCCACGCAAACCACCAAAATAGGTAAAATTCATGGTAATCATTAAGAGGTAGAACAAACTCATTGATATTGGCAAAGTAATTTCCGATCAGCCCCAGGTTTTGAGAAAATGCTGAAAGCTCGCTATCACCGAACAAAAACGCATCAGCCCACATAAAACCAATCAGTGCAATAAACAACCACGTAGTAGCAATACTTAAAAAGCGTACATATTTAATATCGGTACTTGAGTACACTGCAAAACATATTGCTGCCAACACAATTAAATAAAATTCAGGAATAACCCGAGCACCATCACCTAGCTCAGGCAAATACCACGGTAAATTGGTTAGTAATAAATAGGCGGTAAAGGCACAGGTACCAATAATAACGACGTTGTTTAAAAATTTAACCCAAGGTATTTCAAAAAATTTAACTTTGGGCTCTATTACACAGAAATAAAAGCACGTAAGAAAATAAAATCCCCAAATTAAAAATCCCCAATAACCAAACTCTATCGCGAGCGGATTGGAAAAAGCATATTCTGGGCTTGCTTTTATGTCTGCATAACCGGCAAATTCGGTTAAAGGAAACATAATCAGGCCAACATCTAGGCCAGAGGTAAACAGGATTGCTATAAACGTGAATGTTTTAACTGGTGTGACGCCTACTACACGTACATTGCCCCATTTAACTAAAATAGCAACAATCATAAGTAAGGTGAAAATAATGCCAGCATTAAGCCAAATAGTCATTATTGCCCTCCCAGCATGAATAAAAGATACACATCTATACTCCGTTTTTATTGTGCTTGCATTAACCTAGGCCTAACCTATGTATGCTTGTGAAGGTACTGACAAGTTAACCTCAATTAAAGCATAATCAAAGCATGAATATTTATAAACGTCATCGTTTCCCACCAGAAATCATCCAGCATGCTGTCTGGCTTTACCATCGTTTCAATCTCAGTCATAGAGATGGTGATGTTATAGACGTCTTTTTGCAGAAAAGGAGAGATGGCAAAGCAGCCAAACGATTTTACAAGAGGTTGTTCAAGAGTAATCAACTTGATTTGTTAGGCAAAGACTTTTAACTTGTCAGTACCATAACGAGGGGTAGTGTATAGCGTTAATTCGGCTTATACTCGCACCTGGGTAGGTACGGTAGCGATTCTTTGTTCGTTTTTATGTTGGCTTTGCGCAATGCTTTGATAAGAAAGCTGAATTCTGTTTAAGTATTCACCGGACAGATTAGCAGACAGCCATTTTATCCAAGCTCCAATAGACATTAATTTATAGCTCGTATATCTTCCAATATAGATATAGCTCTTTACTGAAGAATAATGGGTGACGGCACAGCATGAAAAAAGTGTTTAAAGTAATTGAAAAACTCATCAAGCAATTAAGCACAAAGCCGCACTACGAATCATATAACTGGGGAACCCATCGTAGTCTTTTTGCGCAATTGCTTTATCAATTCGTTTACTTTGCTCGATTCTTATCACCGCTCCAGTGGTATAAAACGATATGGCGAGAGCTCAACAAAAAAAGAGCCGCTCGAGATGGTAAACAACGCAAAGATTTTCATGCTCTACACTCAGAGTTATACTTATTAACGGTTCTGATCGCAGCATTCGGCGTTTATTTTTTTAACGACAGTATCCAAATATTTGTACTGACGCATTACGGCCATTTTTATGATGAGATAAAAGTACTCAAAACCGTGATTTTAGTATGGTTACTTGTCGAATCCATTTTATGGATAATTTATTACATGTTACTGCGCATTCTTATAGAGAAGCGCCTAAGTATCTTCAATGAAGCGGAATACTTTATTGCCCTCCCCGCAGTACTGATTACGCAAATCGTACTGCTTACTACCATATTGAATGTGCCACTAAGTGATGTTGTAACCGCGCTGTTTAATTTGTCACAAGACAACTCTCAGCTATCGAGTGGTAAAAGAATGGCCATCGGCCTATTAGGCTACATTTATACAGTATTGATCATCGCGAATATAATTAATTTAATCCCCGCTCTGCCAGTAAGAAGACGACCAAATATCACTATTATCGGAGCCGGTGATGTCGTAGAGAAAAGGATTTTGCCGGCATTAGAAATGCAAAACTTATATAGTGCTCGGCAGCTCAGTGTCGCCAGCGACAGAATTAGTCAACCATTTAAGGACTATTTAAAGAACAAAGGTATCGAATACTTTGAAGCATTATCTGCTACAGACACAGAACAACTGACGTTTTCAAAACGGAATGAAATAAGGCAAGACATTGCAAACTTTGTGGCTAAAAGGTCTTCTTATGCCATCATTGCAACACCTACCGAAGAACACTTTCCCTACATGACCGCGCTTGCTAAAAAGGAAATTGCGTTTGCAGTAGAAAAGCCTATTGTTGGCAATCGTGCAGAGCTAGAAGCAATCAAAACATATGGTAACGGCATCATGTCAAATGGCTTTTTATTGAGCTATTATTGGCTTGAAAAAGCTCTTCCACTAAACTATTTTCTCACTCTAAATGCGAACTACCGCGACTTCCTTGATATCAGTACCGGAGACGATTCTACTAAATTTATCTCCCAAAATACCCTCGCCTATATTCAGCAAAGATTAGGAAGCCCAACCAAAATCTCAATTACGTTTTTTGAAAAAGAGGAAACTCGCCCTTGGGCTCTGTTAAAAGAAACCGGTGGCTTTTATTATGAGACCTTCATTCACCCAATTACACTGCTTTATCATACCTTGGGCGGAGAGTTCGATGCTTCTGTCTTCACAGTAGATTGGTATACATCTGAAAGTGCTCAGGCATATTTTCATGCACAAAAAGAAGAATTAGGCGCGAACTTTATTCATCTACGCAGTGTTAAAGGTAACTGCGAAATAGACATCAAGGCTGGTAAGTTTACCGAACAAAAAAAGCGCCATATGTCGATAACATATAATACGGGTTGTATCATTGTTGATCTTGACAAAATGAGTTGTGAAATTCAATGGTACGAAGGAGGCCAAAATTCTCACACCTGCATTACTCTGAAACCAGAGTATCAAGTACCTTATGCCACGCAAATGCGGTTGTACGATTTATTTATTAACGAATCGGGAAAGTGGGTCGGCCAACGTTATGATGATTTTCCGAGTCAACATAACATCATTGAAGAAATGTTAAGTATTCTCAAATTGGAAACGCATAACAATAGCTTTTACAACCCCAAGCTACTTACATCAGAAGCGATGACGGCGTTAACGAGCAGCGCAGACAATAAAGCGCCTTAATCGTATATGAGGTCATCTGGCATTTTTACCCCTTATACTGACAAAGTGATTTCGTTGATATTAATTTTGAGCGTTATGCTCATTCCATAAGACACGTCAGCAATGAAATGGCTCAATATCTCGAGTGTGGTAGCGTCTTTGAAGTGACCTATTTTAGTCTCTGGATGTGGATAATAAATGTAAGCAGAGTGCTCCGTACCATCAATCTCTAATATGCAAGGTGACAGTGAAAATGTCTCAGCTTCATGGTCTTTCGACCACTTTATATTTTGCATAGTCATTTTAGGCGCTACTAACTTAAACGTTTTCGGCGCAATAGACACATTAATAGTGGCAGGATGTAACTGGTCAATATTTACGCCCTCTTTTTTAAAAAAAGGTAACTGCATTTCGATAGTGCCTCTTGGGAATGGACTGTTTTTAGCCAAACCAGAAGCAACTTGATGCCCCTGAACTACAATACCTGCTGTATGCACACACGATGCTGGACTATTCAATTTTTGCTCCTTTCACTCAAGTTAACGTATCTTACGATAACTCGAAAGAAATAAAATTCAAAACCCCTAAAAAATACAGCAAGCAAATAGTGCCTTACAGGCCTTGAGTTATTAAAAAATAGGGAAAGATTATGTAGCTAAGTCATGTCTAGTAATTGAAGTGTTTCTTATTATTAACAAAATGTAGCATCCAAACCCAAAATCCATAAAATCGGTGGGTCTGAACTAAGCCGATGAAAAACATGAGAAAAATGGTGGCCCGACCCTGACTTGAACAGGGGACCTGCCGATTATGAGTCGGATGCTCTAACCAACTGAGCTATCGGGCCACTTTGTGAAGCGGAGCGCAGTATAATGATTTTTTGCATTTATGTCACCCAAGGGGCATATTTTTTTTAAAAAATAATGCTAACTCATTGCAATAACTAAAGTTTGCCGCGTTTCTGCCGTCATATAAGTGCAATACAGCTAATTATTTGCTATGTTCATGCATAGCGACACGCATTTACTTGGAGAGTGCGAATGAGAGAAGATCCATATTTGCTCAGTGGCCGCAATACCATCATACACAAACAACGTAAGGTTGACTTGTTAGTGGTTAATAGCCGTCAAGACCCAGTGTTATTGGTGGTACACAATGGCATTGAGGTGTACAAAGGGCAAGTTCCCGAGAATAAATTAGAAGCTAAACGTATGGATGTAGCAAAGGTTGATATTGCTTCACCAGAGGTGTTTGGCGATTATCGCAGACTGTTGTTTATACAAACGCTAAACAATAAAGAGTACAAAGTTGACTATTCCAAGCAAGATTCCGAATATTTCATCACCATTCATCAGGAAAGTACTTTCTAAAATATTAGTGCTGGCTCAGGGAGTCCTGGGCATAGCGATGCTAGTCGGCATTTTTTTATTCTCCCAATTTGTTATTTATCAACTTGAGTTAAGCTTTCCGCCAGCGTTAATGGGCATTGGCATTCTCCTTGTGGGGCTTATTTTAATCAGGCGAGTGCCTAAGCCTTTAATACTTGGGGCCACTCCCATTTTACAACATATGGTAGTGTTCTTTATTCCCGCTATTGTTGGGATTGTTTCCTATGTTGACCTCATGATCGCTTTTCCTGTTGCATTGGTGCTGTCTATTGTTGTCTCAACTATTGCGAGTCTTTTTATAACTTCGTGGTTAAGCGCGAAATTGCTTAAAGGACAGCAGTAATGTTCGCGCTTAATGGCATTTTTGTTATGTCGATAGCATGGATAAGCTTAAGTGTTGGCGCGTATCTTATTAGCTTATTTGCCTATCAAAAAGCCAAGAATCATCCCGCTATGCATCCTCTTATTGGCAGTACCGTCATCGTTATTGCCAGCGTACATTTTTGGGGCATTGAATTTGAAGCCTATCAACAATACGCTTGGCTACTTGCTTTTATGCTGGGTCCTGCAACCGTTGCCTTAGCCATACCGTTATACAATCAGCTAAGAGTGCTTGTTCGATTGGGCTGGCGCGTAGTCTTGCCTATTTGTGTTGGCGGTACTTTGGCACCTTTGTTGGCCTGGATATCTATTTACTTTTTCGATACGCCAATAAATTTACAAATGACCATGTTGGTTAAATCGATTACCACACCGCTTGCTATGAGCACAGCGCAAGCCATTGGTGGAGTGGCTTCCCTTGCTGCAGTATTTGTTATCCTCACTGGCATAGTAGGCGCTATTTTTGGGCCGCTAGTGTTTAGACTGTCGGGCAATCATTCACACATGGCTCAAGGGATTGCTTTGGGCAGTGTGGCGCACGCTATTGGCACCTCAAAAGCCATTACCATCTCAGAAAGTTGCGCCGCATTTGCAACACTTGCAGTGTGTTTAAATGGCATCATTACAGCGATAGTGCTCCCCCTGCTATTTGGCTAAAGTAGCGCCTTTTTACAACCCAAAATATTAGCATCGCGCTTTACAAAAACTTTCTTAACTATCTACACCACAAGCATAAAGAAAACTAAGCATTTGCCGATAATTCGTCAATGGTAGAGGTGTTTTTATTGCCTTTGATATTCAACCACTAAGTAAAGGTTTTTATGCTTTCAGTATTAATTTGCGATGACTCTATGGTAGCTCGCAAACAAGTTGCTAAATGTTTGCCGCAAGACTTTGACCGCAGTATTCACTTTGCTAAGCATGGTGAAGAGGCGCTTGATGCAATATGCGACAACAAAGGCGATTTACTGCTACTAGACTTAAACATGCCGGTAATGGATGGTTACGAGACCTTAAGGAATATCAAAGAACAAGAACTAAGTACAAAAACCATTGTGATTTCAGGTGATATTCAGCCAGAAGCCCGCAGGCGAGTATTAGAGCTTGGGGCAATCGACTTTATTCAAAAACCGGTTAATGCAGAAGAGCTTCGAACGGTTTTAGAAAAACACGATATTCTACAAAAACAAAATGAAGAGGCCACACCACAGCCGGAAATTGATGAAAACATTCGAGATTGCTATCAAGAAGTCGCCAACGTGGCGATGGGGCAAGCTGGTGCTCACTTAGCGCGCACCATGGATGTCTTTGTTAGGCTGCCTATTCCAAACGTGAACCTTATCGAAGTATCTGAGTTGCATATGATGCTCTCAGACATAGATGCAAATGAAACAACGTCAGGGGTTTGTCAGGGCTTTTTAGGCGATGGTATTAGCGGTGAAGCATTATGCGTCCTCAGCGACTCAAGCTTTACTGACATGGCAAAAATAATGCAAGTTGAAGGCAATATTGATGACCAGATGCAGTTAGAGCTGCTAATGGATGTGGCAAGTATATTAATTGGTACCTGTTTACGTGGTATTGCTAATCAACTTGATATGAGCTTTAGGCAGGGGCATCCGGTAGTACTTGGCCAGCATCAAAGTGTGCAAGATTTGATAAATGCGAACAAAAGCGCGTGGCGAAAAACACTGGCGATTGAGCTAAGTTATGGCCTCGAGGGCTTTAACGTTCAGTGCGATTTAGTGCTTTTATTTACCGAAGACTCTATGGAAATGATGAACGCTAAACTTGCTCACTTGCTAGAGGATTAATGATGACAAGCGCAACAGAAAGAAAAGAAGCCTTAGACGAGTTGCTCGAGTTTCACTGGATGATGGACATGATCCAAACGGTTGATGTTGGCATCGTAGTGTTAAATCGTCAGTTTGAAATCAAAGTGTGGAATGGTTTTATGGAAGCTCATTCTGGCTTGTTGCCCTCAGATGTCCGCGATACGTCTTTGTTTGCTTTATATCCTGATATTTCAGCGAGCTGGTTTGCGCAAAAAGTAAAAAGTGTGTTTGAGCTGCGAACTCGTGCCTTTATCACTTGGGAGCAGCGCCCGTATTTATTTAAATTTAGAAACTACCGACCTATTACCAGCACCGCCCCCTACATGTATCAAAACGTTGTGTTTTCGCCCTTAGTATCAGCGACCGGTCAAGTAGAGCATGTTTGCATGATGATTTATGACATGACAGACGCCGCCTCGGCCAAAAAGCAATTGCTGTCACTGCAAGTGAAAGAAGCTGAGCAGAATGAAAAGGACTTAAAGCAAAAATAAATCCTGCCAAGTTAATGAGTTGGTCTAGGTTTTGCTTTGAGTTTGTTAATTGGACTTTAAAACCTTTGATGAGTTTGCGAAAGCAAAGTCGACTAGCGAAATATACAAATTATCATTATGTTGAAAAACCTCACATGTATTCTAATCATTATCACCTGCCTAAGTGCCTGTGGCGGCGGTGGCGAAAGCGCGAGCGAGCCACGCTTACCTACGCCTGCTGTATTAGTAACCGCGGGACCTGATGCCAGTGTGGATGAACTTCAACAGTTAGCTATTTCAGGTGCTGCAAGTGGTGGCACCGGCGAGTACACATTCACATGGAACGCGCCTGCTGGCATTGATATAGAGCAATCTGGGGCAAACTCCCCTGATGCGACTTTGACTGCGCCAGTAGTGACGCAAAATACAAGCTTTGATGTGCTGCTAAGCGCCACCGATACTGAAGGAAAAGTGGGTAGTAAAGCATTTACCTTAACCGTTTTGCCTGTCAATATTTTACCGCAAGCCAATATACAAATTAGCAATATTGAGGGATATGCTAGCGCTAATTATCCAGTAAATGTGCAAGTGAGCTTTGATGGAAGTGCTAGCTCTGACGGTGACCCACAAACAGGTGAGCCTGAAATTGCCGCCTATTTATGGCAACAAGTGTCCGGCCAGGATGTTTTGGCAGGTGTTGACACTAGCTTAGCGACTCTTAGTTTTACTACGCCGGTCAGCACTGGGCGTTCTAACGCTCAGTTTATGCTTACCGTGACCGATCAAGAAGGTGGACAAGCAACGGCGCGCACAACCATTACTCTTTTAGGGGAGCAGGGTACCGTGCCCGTCGCTGATGCAGGCAAGCTTATTACGGTATTTTCAGGTGAGCTAATTGCCTTGGCTGGCAGTGCAAGCAGTCTTGCGCCAAATGCTGGTCCATTCACAGCGTCATGGCAACACGACTTTGCCACAAGTTTGAACATTAACGATATATCATCGTTTACCACTTTTGCACAGGCACCATTGGTACAAACTTCTACTGTGATTAACTTTGAATTACGAGTATTTGATCAATTTAACAATCAAACTAGTGATTCGCTCGCGGTATTGGTGCATCCACAGGTAAACACGACTATTAATGATACCGGTGTAAGCGTAAACGGTACGGCCGATGGCGTTACTACCACTTATCAAAATGACTTTCCCGGTCAGGATGCACAATATGGTTTAGACCGCGTAAGTGCTTCTGGGGTAATTGATAAAACCGGACGCGGTGACGGTGGTTTTGACTTTACTCGCTTAAATGCAAATGGTGACCCAGTGGATGACATTAATTTGCCATTTAGTTGTGTCAGAGACAACGTTACTGGACTAGTCTGGGAAGTAAAGACCCAAGCTGACACTACTGATTTACATTATACGAATCAGGTTTTTACTTGGTACCAAGAAGCAGATAACGGTAACTTTTCTGGTGTACAAAATGCCGCTAGTGAAAGTTGTAATATCGCTAACCAGCAGTGCAATACTTCAGAGTTTGTTGAGACGGTAAATACCGTTGGTCGTTGTGGTTTTTTTGATTGGCGCATCCCCACTCATTACGAACTGCAATCTATTTTGCACTATGGCAAAAGCCAAGCCCCCTTGCTTGATACTGATTATTTCCCTAATTCAGGAAGCGCTGTAAATGGTCAGATTTGGTATTGGACACGTCAGTCATCGGCAGACGGTGTCACGGCAGATATAGCGCGTAACGCTTGGGCAATTGACTTTGCCACAGGCGTAGATAATTTTTTAAGTAAATCAGGTGAGTATCGACTCAGGTTAGTTAGAGCAGGCAGAAGGCAAGCACAATGAAGCAAATGATGGTGAAACGGTGGTTCTTAGTAGTATGTTGGGCAATCCTAGGCCTAAGCAGTGAATATACACACGCAGATGAAGCCTTGTGTGTAAACGGTGTGCCCGAAACATCGAATAGCGAATTATTTGACTCAGACGACTCGGGTGATATTTTACATATTCCGACGGGCTTGGTGTTTATGCGTTGTGCCATTGGTCAAACTTGGAATAGCACAAGCTGCATTGGAGACGCTACTGCATTGACATGGCAAGAAGCGCTGCAGTTAAGTGTGGGCTACGACTATAACGACTCGCAAAACTGGCGCTTGCCGAATATAAAAGAGCTTAGTGCGATCACTGAGCGTGCTTGCATCAGTCCATCCATCAACACGGCTTCATTTCCACAAACGCCTTCTACCGACTTTTGGACATCTACGCCCTCGGTGCTAGACGAGCAAAGAGCATGGGTTGTTGGCTTTTTTAATGGCACAAGTTCACTGAAAGCCAAAGACCGCAGTATTTTTGTGCGCTTAGTGCGAACTAAACTACCGAATGAATTGCCGCGATAAGCCTCGACTAACAGTACCAACTAATTATGCAATGTAATTTTATGTTGGATTTTGTGAACTAGCAGCCACATGCTTAGCGAGCTCTTCACTCAAGCTTACCAGCATTCTTCTCATGGTCTTAACCGCTTCTTGATAGCCATCCTCACGCATTTCATCACGCAAGTTAAAGCGCGCTCGTTTAACGTTATCTAGTGCATCTGTATATTCAAAATAGCCGGTCAAAAACACATCGCCTTGTGAAGTGGGGTAAAAATGTTCGATGCTCAAACGCAAGTCATAACAAAGCTTACAAACGCTCTCAATATTACCTTCAAGTAAAATTCGATTGGTTTCATACTCAGTAACACTTTCGATACTTTCATCCATGCGATCAGCCCAACTATGAAAACGAGCTACTTCCATTTTATGTTCGTCTACCAACATCACTAAGCTGCTCTGATTAAGGTAATCAGGTAAAGAAACGACCTCAATTCTGACGCCTTCGTTAACATCTCCGGGCTTAATGATGCTTGTCGATGTCATGCTTGAAGAGGAATGGTTTGCAGCAGTATCTAGTAAATAATGTTGCATTGTAGGCGGCGCGACAGTGCTTGTGCAGGAAAACATAACAAAAGCGCTTAAGAGTACACAGCTTCTAATTATCATTGTGATTTTTTTCCTTTTGGCTGAATATCGTTAGTGACTTCATCGCCAAAAATAAGCAAGTTAGGCTTTGCACTAATTTGTTGAACAAAGGGCTGCAGTTGTTCCATGGTTTTTTGTAATTCCATGAGGTTTCCTTGTAACTCTCGATATAAAGGTGATTCAGGTTGCAGACCTTGTAATGCTTGTTGAGCTTCCAACATTGTTTGCTCCATACTCATAATGACTGCTTGCGCTGCAATTACTGCGTTATTGGTGTTTTGCATGACCTCGTCAACATTTTGCAAGGCGCTATCTGCGCTTTGCATGGTTTGGTTGGCATTTGCAATCAAGTTCTCTATATCTAAAGCGTTGAGTTTAGCCAACAAGCTGTCGGTTTTTTCTAATAGCCCATCAAAGCCGGTTTGCCCTACAGGTATAACGAAGTAATCGCCAAAACGCTCCACACTTCGTGATATACCGTCATTCATATCGAGACTTATTTTCATTGCACCAGTTAGGTAATTAGCATTAACTACACTGGCCTCTAACCCAGTTCTAATCCATTGCAAAAACTGATTATTAAACCATTCCAAAGAATAATCGTTATTTTGCGTTAGCCTACGAGGTTCAATATGAATAACAACTGCAATGCGCTCTTCGTCGGGATTAATTTCTTGGGTTTGACTAAAGCCTAAATAAGGCTTTGATACGCGGCCAATGCGAATGCCACGGTATTCAACTGGAGTGCCAATCTGAATACCGGCTACTGAATCTTCTACTAAAATGACAAATTCTAAATATTCGTAGCCGCGCTGTTCAGAAATACTCGTTTTGTTGGGATAGAGCGTAAAGTCTGCGGTTTCGGTAATTCGCTCACCTAAGCTTAAGTCTTCAGGTACGTCAAACTGTACGCCACCCGATAAGAAAGCTTCAACTGAGCTAAAGTCTACAGATATGCCTTCTACATTTGTTGTTAGCTCAAACCCGCCTGCATTCCAAAAGAAGGTATTACTAGTGATAAGGTTGTGATAAGGCGCGTTAATAAAGATACCATAGCTGATTTCGCGCAGATCGACATCAAAGTTTACGGTTTCTACCACGCCAACGGCAAAGCCTCGATACAATACGGGATTACCCTCTTGAAGCAGTTTTCCGCCGCTCGACATAAGGTTTAGCTTTAAGCCTTGTGCATTAGGAGATGCGACTGGGGGTATTTCTAGTCCAGTAAAGCGGGTACTAAAGCGTTCAGATTGACCTACTTCCAAATTGATGTAAGCGCCAGAGAGAAGTGTGTTTATCCCGCTAATGCCTGAAGAGCCTACGCGGGGTCGCACTACCCAAAACTGAGAGTCGCTGCGTAAAAAGCGGGTCATATCGGCCTTTATCAGTACTTTAGCCAAAATGCCGTCGCCCGATTCACTAATTTCTATGTCATCTAAGGTACCAATGTCGACATTTTTATATTTTATCCGAGTCTTATTAATTTCAAGCCCCAGTGCATTCTCAAAACTGATAGTGATATGTTGACCACGGCTTTGCCATTCTTGATAAAACATGCCAGCACCAATAAATGCTGCGATGATGGGGAGTAACCAAATAGCAGATATGCCTGTTTTGTGTTTGATGACAGCGTCTGCGCCGTTTACTTCATTACTCATAATTGAGTTGCTCGGATGAGGAGGGTGTTATTGCCTTTGATTTTGTGTTCATGTTATCCCAAATCAGTCGAATATCAAATTGTTGTGCTGATAGCATCGTAAATAAAACAACCCCAGCAAAGGCCTGGGCAGCAAGGCCTGGGGTGATGCTCATAATTCCAGAAATTTGTACTAGCGCGACAAGTATCGCGACTACAAATACATCAATCATTGACCACTTGCCGATAAATTCCGTCACTTCATACAAGTAGGTCAACTCTTTTCGTTTGGCGCGTTTTGGCCTGTATACGCGATAACTTAGCCATAAAATAGCCATCATTTTTGCAATGGGAATGAACACACTGGCTATGAATATAACAGATGCAACAAAGTACGAGCCATGATCAAAAAATAACAGTACACCGCCTAAAATAGTGCTTTGGGTTTCATCGCCTAATAGTTTGGTATTCATAATAGGATAAATATTTGCCGGTATATAAAGGAGGGCTGCGGTTATTAACAGCGCGATACTCTTTTGTAAGCTATGTTCTTTGCGAAACTTAAGTGTTTTTGAACAAAGTGAACATTGCTTATTGGCAATAGGATTGAGCTTAAAGCAGCGACCGCAACCGACTAGACCTTGCGCAGCAGCGGTGTGCTCGGGATATATCGACTCCTCCCTATTTTCGGTACTATTTTGCATGTTTTTTACCATCTTACTTTCTGTATTATTTACCATGTTCGACCCAATACCAAAGTTGCCTTTTTGTGACAATGGTGGTGGTCATAACAAATGCAATAGAGAATGCAATGTAGGCCCAAAAAGCAGCCCCGAGAATAACATTAGCTGATTCAATTAATTTAATCAGTGCCACTAAAACCGCAAGCACAAATACATCGGCCATGATCCAAGGACGCAGCGCATCTATAACTTTTGCATGCAGTATAGACAATCTGTTGTTACCAAAGATTAAAAGGGGCAGCATCATTGCCAGCAAGTTAAGCAAAAATAAAGATGGCAGTACAATCACGCATGCCAAAACAATAAAGCCAATCATGCCATAGCCTTGCTCATAAAGTGCTAGGGGCGATTCCATTAATGAAATACTGTGGCTTAGGCCTTGAGTTTCTATTGCTAAAAATGGGAAGCTAACCGCAAGCACCATTAAACATAAAGCGCTTAGACTTATTGCAATGGTTTTACTAATGGGGTCGCGCCGGACAGTAAATTGCCTTGCACCGCAATGTGGGCAGCACACGCGTTGACCCGCAGGTATTTTATCAGGTAGTTTAATTAACCAGTCACAGTCGTGACACGCGATGCAGTTGTTGAGTTCCATTCTTGGCAAACCGAAGTTGCGCATAGTTGGCAATATCATAGCGCTTTATTAGTTAGCTGGGTAGGGTTGCGTTGCGTTAGATTGAATACAAGTGAGCACCTTTTTTGTACGACGTCTGTAAGCTCTAAACAAAAGCCTCTAGAAGGGTATTTAAATAGCGCTTACCGTGCTCAGTCACTTGCCAGCTATATTTATCTTCTGACAACAAGTTCTTATCCATGGCGATAGCTAACTGTGTTTGCTCAATGGTTGAAAGTGCACGTCCACACAGTATCTCAAAATCATGTTTAGGGCAGGGCTCTACTAGCCGAAAGCGATTCATGAAAAACTCAAAAGCCAAGTCTGTGGTGTCTACTGTATGATGTTTATATAAATAGGGCTTGGCTAAGTCCATATATCCCTTAGGATGTTTTACCTTTTCTGTGCGCGTAATCTGACCGGTTTCTAGATTAGTAATTTTGCCATGTGCGCCGCATCCAATGCCTAAGTAATCCCCAAATCGCCAATAATTAAGATTGTGCTGACACTGATGACCTGGCTTGGCGTAAGCCGATATTTCATATTGTTCGTAACCATGTTGGCGCAATAAAGCTTGGCCTTGTAGCTGAATATCCCAAAGTAAGTCATCATCGGGTAGCACGGGTGGTTTGGAATAAAACAAGGTATTCGGTTCGATGGTCAATTGATACCACGAAATGTGCGGAGCATCTTGATGTATGCTTTGACGAACGTCGTCTAACGCGTTTTGAATGCTTTGCTCTGGTAAGCCATGCATTAGGTCGGTATTAAATGAACGCAGGCCCAAAGCATTGGCGTAGTCTATGGCGTTTTTAGCCTGAGCATCATCATGTATGCGCCCAAGTTTTTTAAGATGTTCGGTTTGAAAACTTTGCACACCAATAGATATGCGATTAATACCGGCTTGCTTAAAACCTAAGAAGCGCTCTGCTTCGACCGTTCCGGGATTGGCCTCCATAGTCACTTCAGCATCTTTTGCCAAGGGTATACGTTTTGCAATGCCGTCCATTAATCGCTGCATACCTTCAATGCTTAACAAGCTTGGTGTGCCACCGCCAATAAATATGGTGCTGACTTGGCGCAGTTCGCCTTTATGCGTAATGAGTTTTAGGTCGGCACTTAAATCATCTAATACGTGAGCGATATATTCATTTTCAGGGATTTGTCCTTTCATCTGATGAGAATTGAAATCGCAATACGGGCACTTTTGTACGCACCAAGGAATGTGCACATAAAGCGCTAGAGGTATAAAAGAAGCAGACGTGTGTTTCAAAAAGTAACTCGTAGTATTAGATGATACATAAAGGTAAATTTACAAAAAATTAGAGAGCGATTTCATTAATTGCTTTAGAGCTTTACCACGATGACTCTCTGCATTTTTTATATCTTTGTCGAGTTCGGCAGCAGTGCGGTGGTGCTCGGGTAAATAGAAGATAGGGTCGTAACCAAAGCCACCAGCGCCACTCGGTGCTGTAATGATCTTACCATGCCATTCGCCTTGGCAAATAATAGGGGTAGGGTCATTCGCATAACGCATAAACACAAGCACACATAAGAAGCGTGCATCGCGGTTACTTTGCCCTTCTAGCTCTGCTAAGACCTTTTCATAATTGCCCACGTCATTACCGTGCTGACCACAATATCTAGCGCTGTATATACCTGGCGCGCCTTGTAAAGCATCAATTACTAATCCACTGTCATCGGCAATTGCTGGCATGCCAGTCTCACGTGCCGCATGGCGAGCTTTAATAATCGCATTTTCAACAAAAGTAGTGCCAGTTTCGGCTACATCGCTCACTAAAAACTCTGACTGAGGGGACACTTCAATTCTATACTGCTCAAATAGTGAAGAAAACTCTGCAACTTTTCCCTTATTACCGGTCGCTAACACTATGTGGTTTTTGAGCAATTTTTCATTCATTTTTTACTGCGCTTTTTCGTTGTATTCGATGACTTACTCTTACGCTTATCTTTACTTTTAGGTTTGCTCTTTTTTACTAAAGTAGGGGCTTTATATTTTGGTTTTAATCCATCGATGACCCGCGGCTTAAATGCCTCAGCAGTATAACGCTGTATTTTACCTACCCAAATAAAGTCGTGTGCTTCAATTAAAGATATCGCGATCCCTTTAGCACCGGCGCGTCCGGTGCGGCCTATTCGATGCACGTAGACGTCTGCCCCGCGGGGCATATCATAATTAATTACATGGCTAACGTTCGGCACATCAATACCGCGTGCGGCGACGTCGGTAGCTAATAAAATCTTAACTTCGCCTGACTTGAATTTAGCTAAGGCCGCGTTACGTTTATCTTGCGGCATGTCTCCCTGTAAAAAAGCGAGGGGATATTTATTCATGAGCTTGTCTTGCAGTGCTTTTAGTCGCTCACGGGTTTTTACAAAGACGATACAAGACTCAATACTGTTGCTTAAAAGGTGCTCGAGTAAGGCATCTTTGTGGGCAAGGTCGTCACATAGATGATACCACTGCAGGGTTTTTGCTTTTTCTTTGCGTGATGATTCAGCGTCGAAGACTTTTGGTTCTTTTAATAAGTCACGGGCGAAGGTGTGAACACCTCGTCCTTCTAAAGTCGCTGAAAATAACATGCTTTGCTTGCGCCATCTGGCCTCTGCTGCAATTTGATACACTACCGATGAAAAGCCCATGTCAAGCATGCGGTCAGCTTCATCGAGTACCAATGACTCAATATCTCTGCAATCAAAAGTTTCTTTTTCAATATGTTCAAATAAGCGCCCAGGAGTGGCTACCATGATGTCGGGGCGAAGTTCTAATACTTCACGGTCGGTGCCATAGTTGATACCGCCAGTGATTACGCCACAAGTGAGGTCGGTATATTTCATGATAGCTCGAGCTTGCTCCGCTACTTGAGTAGCCAGTTCTCGGGTCGGCACTAAAATGAGCGCACGAGTGCTGCCTTCAGTATATTTGGGATGGTCTAGTAAATACTGACAAACAGGCAATAAGAACGCAGCAGTCTTGCCGGTTCCCGTTGGCGCGCTAGCCATGATGTCGAAACCTTCCATCGCGTCGGGGATCACAAGCTGTTGAATACTTGTCGGGTTGCTATAACCCATTTCGGCGACTGCACGACAAAGTTCGTCGTCCAATTCTAACTGTGAAAACATGAAGCAATATCCTTGACTCAGGGGGCAAATAAAAATCGGTGCAATTAAATGGTCAGGATAGCTGAGCTTTGCTACTTGCCTTATAAATGGCGAGCTCAGTGTAAGCTGACGGGCGCAGAGTTTACACTATATTAGAGGATATTGCCTGTTGAAATAGCATGCTCGCTTATTGACTCAATGTACTATCGTGATAACGTACTGCAATACCAATATTCATAATAAGAAATCCCCGTGTATTTAAGTTATTTTGGGTTAACGGACAATCCATTTTCTATTGCGCCAAATCCTGAGTATTTGTTTATGAGTACTCGACATAAACAAGCACTAGCGCACCTAACATTTGGTCTACAAGAATCTGGTGGCTTTGTCATGCTTACCGGCGAGGTAGGAACTGGCAAAACCACGGTCTCGCGCAAGCTAATGCAAGATTTATCCACAAATACACAGACGGCCATTATTCTTAACCCCACGCTTTCTGCCATGGAGTTGCTGGCAACGGTTTGTGACGAACTGTCTATCGCTTATGATAAAAAAGATGCTTCGTTAAAGGTATTTACCGATAAAATTTTGCAAAAGCTCGCGAGTAATCACGAAAACGATATCAATACCGTATTAATCGTAGATGAAGCCCAACACTTATTACCAGAAGTTCTGGAGCAATTGCGACTGCTCACTAATTTGGAAACTAATCGTGAAAAGTTGCTAAAAGTAGTACTTATTGGCCAACCTGAGCTTCAACAGTTGCTAAGACGTAATGAACTAAGACAACTCGCGCAACGAGTGACCGCAAGATATCATCTGTTACCGCTTACTCGCGAAGAAGTCAGCCGTTATATAGACCACCGCTTGAGTGTGGCTAACTTAAGTCAAAGCCCTTTTAATAGTGCGTCTGTAGAGCTTTTATTTTCAATTTCCGGCGGTATCCCAAGAGTGATTAATCTTTTGTGCGATCGCGCTTTAAGCCTAGCGTATTCTCTGCAACGGCCTTTTGTTGATTACCAAGTGATGATTTCAGCCAGCTCGCAGGTATTAGGCGAAGATATTGTGATGCAAAGTCAGCGTCGACAATGGAAGCTGAAATATCTAATTGCCTTTGCTAGCGCCGCTTTATTAGGTTTAGTGATTGGAGGTCTTTATGCTTAAGCAGCTTAAAATCCAAGAAGTAAAGCCTGGTATGATGGTCACTCAAGTCATTGCGCAAAATGGCCCTGTGAGGATTCGTAAAGTTGGCATGATCAAATCCCAAGCAATGGTCATAGGCCTCACTGAGATGGGGGTCAGTATAGTAGAGGTTGATGAAGCGCAAAGTCTTAGCATTGAAAGCGACAACGCTGAGTTAGCGGCTAGTGCACAAATACCAGATTCGCCGAGTATGACGCCTACTCAACGTTTAATGGCTTCTGATAAGCAGCTATCTGCCGCTGATAGACAGCTGTCGCAACAATTTCATCGTTCTTTATTTATGCCCGCAATTGATGAGATGCCCTCAAGATGGAAGCTATATGTAAAACCCTATGTCATTTTAAGCTTTTTAGTTATTGTAGGATTTGCTGCAGGTTTTAGTGTTATGCACTTGCCGCAATGGTTAGCCATGAGCAAAAGCACGCAATTAAGCGAGTATCAAGCAAGCGAACCTAAACTAAGCGAAGAAACCCCGCAAGCTAGCAATATACCAGAGAACAATGTTCAAAATAGCGAACAGGCTTTGTCAGATCAGGAGTCTATACAACCGACTTCTTCAACATTGGAGTCTTTGCCATCAGCTTCTCTTGCAGAAGATGAGAGCCTCAAACCTGCAGTTGAGTCTGAGTTAGTAGCAACTGAGAAAGAGCCTGAAGAGTTAGTGCAACAGCGTCAAAGTATCAATGGTATTGTACTTAATGAAGGAGAAACAATTCTTGGATACAACGCGCCAGAGCCGCAATCTCAGATAGATACTGTCGACGCAGGAAACTTAAGCAATGAAGAGCAAGCCCCAAGTCAACTGTCAGCAGATTTGCTGCGCCGGGTGAACCAAGCGGCGGCGGTCGTTGACAGCGAAAGCGATATACCGGTTACAGATATTGAGCAACGTAGTCTGTTAACTCAACAAATGCTCGATGAAGTCAAACGCCAGGGACTTATTCCTGTGACACCCTCAGGAACGGCTTCAGCACGAGCTGAGCCATTGCCAAGACCTGGCATATCAGAGCAGCAGCCCACTGAACAAGGGGTGCAGGCAAGGCCTATGCAACGTATTGATCAGCTTCCGGCTTCAGTATTAACACAAATGCCGGCCATGAGTTTTAGTGCGCATATGTATGCCTCTAATCCAACAGACCGATGGGTAAGAGTTAACTCAAGGCGATTATCGGAAGGGGACTTCATTGTAGAGGGTTTATCTATCGTTGAAATTGCACCGGAAAATATCGTGCTTAGCTTTAAAGGTGAAGTATTTACTATGAATGCACTTTCCGATTGGTAGTGCATTTATTGCTAGATGTTTGTTTAGACTAGGCTCTTAGTATAGCCTCTTCATCAATGATTCAATAAGACAGTGCGGAAAAACTTCGGTAGATTTACTTCGAACTCTTCAGGTTTAACAGCGCACAATATCTTGTCATTCGACTTATTCAAATTTATCAGTTTAACTTCAGTATGGTGCTTGGCGCGTATACTGTAAAACGCCATAACTGATGGCTTAAGAGGATGCTTCTTATTTTTTTGTACTACCATAGCTAACTTTCCGCTTTGTAGGTGTACCAAAGATCCCACTGGATACAAACCAATGGCTTCGATAAAAGACTGCACCATCTCAGTGTCAAAACCGGGATCTGCGAGCAGAAACTCTAAAGCATCTTGCGCGCGACTTGGTAAGCGATAGCCCCTGTCACTGATCATTGAGTCATAGCAATCAACAATGCTCGCCATTTTTACATATTCTGATAATTCATCCCCGTGTTTTTGTTTCGGGTAACCGCTACCGTCTATTCTTTCATGATGATTCATGACAATTTCATCGACCATAGAGGGTAAATCCGCGTATCGGTCAATTATTTCACGTCCAATATCAACATGCGTGCGCATCATCGCAATATCGCTAGACGTATAGCTTTCAGTCTTTTGGTTAAGCTCAGATGGCAGAAGCACCATCCCAATGTCCATAAGTAATCCTGCTAGCGTAATATCTTCAAGATCAGCTTGGCTAAAACCACGGTGGCTTGCGAATAAGCTCAAAAGAATAGAACAGTTAAGTGAATGTTCTACTAAATAATTATTGGTATCTTTAAACATGATCAAGCAACTTAACGCTTCTTGATTTTCAAATACCGAATCTATAATGTCTTGCGCTACAGCATTTAGTTTTTCAAAATCAGGCGCATCGCCGCTTCTTAATTGCTTAACAAAGCGTGATTGTAAATCCCGTGCTTGCGTGTAGAGCTTATCAGCAGATGCCAGATGTTTAATTTGTTGATCAATGCTAAGGGTCTGAAAAGATTGCTTAAGCGGAGTTGCCGCCATTTCTACTTCAGCGCCGGCATTATCTTCTGTCTGTTTGGCGGGTTTGTCCGGCAAATGAGAAGACTTACTTTCGTCGATTTCAATCGACAAGACAGCCCTGCGTTTGAGGTTTTCGATGGTACTACTAGACTTTATGAGTCCTTGGCTTTTGACCTTTAATTTACCTTCACTTGTATTTATCCGCGTAAGGTACATACCAATCTTCACATCTTCAATTGCAACAATTTGAGTCATAGTTATTAAAGCATCCTGCCGTTACATCGCACACTGAAGTGTTTTTCGGCTTTAAGGTCGTTAAGGGAGTTTGACAGCTAGTAAGCTTATCGACCTTTGCCTTGTTTTTTAAAGTTAAATTTAGCCCGCTTTCATCATACTCACAACATAATCGCCGACTTGCGCGGTTGACTTCGCTTTTGAACGCTCCGATTTAGGCATTAACTCTGCGGTGAGTACGCCATCAGAAAGCGTTTTAACAACCGCTTGTTCAATCATGTCTGCAGCTTTTTCTTCCCCTAAAGAGAACCTCAACATCATTGCCGCTGACAGGATTTGCGCAATTGGATTAGCAATACCCATACCCGCAATATCTGGCGCTGACCCTCCTGCAGGCTCAAACATACCGAAGCCTTTAGAATTGATACTAGCTGAGGGAAGAAGTCCCATTGAACCGGTAATTATCGCGCATTCATCAGACAAAATATCGCCAAACAGATTTGAGCATAGCAATACATCAAATTGAGCGGGGTTACAGATTAGTTGCATCGTCGCATTATCGATATAGATATGTTCAAGTGTGACATCGGGATATTCTCTGGCTACCTCTTCTGTCACTTCTCGCCATAATCTGCTGGTAACTAGCACGTTTGCTTTGTCTACTGATGTCACTTTTCCTTTGCGCTTGCTTGCAGCGGTAAAAGCCGAATGCGCAATACGGCGAATTTCAGCGCGCGAATAGCGCATGGTATCAAAGGCGTTTTCTTGCTCGCCAATACCTTCCATTCCTTTAGGCTGACCAAAGTAAATACCTGATGTGAGCTCACGTATAACTAGCACATCGACGCCACTCGCAGCAATATCAGCGCGTAAAGGAGACAGCGCCTCCATACCCGGATAAATGCGTGCAGGGCGAAGGTTACTAAATAAGTCAAAATGGCTACGAAGCTTTAATAATGCTGCTCGCTCTGGGCGCTTTTCAAGAGGTAAAGCGTCCCATTTAGGCCCACCAATAGAGCCAAATAAAATAGCATCGGCTTGTTCACATGCCTCTAAAGTGACTTGCGGTAATGCTTCACCGTGATGATCGATAGCGTATCCACCCACCGCTTGTACTGAGCGGTCTAACTCAAAGCCGCAGGCAGAAGCGGCTGCGTCGAGTACTTTATTTGCTTCAACCATCACTTCTGGGCCAATGCCGTCGCCGGCCAAGACCGCTATTTTATAAAGCGTCATTTTATACTCCTGCTATTTTCACTTGTTTTTGTTGGTCAATTTGATCGGCTAGGTGCATATTGTTAAGCACAAAAATAAAGGCTTTAACGCCGGCCTCAACAATATCGGTGGCTAGGCCTATGCCGTTAAAGCGTCTATGTTTGTATTCTACAATTACGCTAACTTGGGCTAGTGCGTTGGCCCCTTCGCCTTTTGAATCTAGTTTAAAATCGACAATCTCTAATTCATCTCCGTCAATGGCTTTAATTATCGCATTGTACGCAGCATCTACAGGCCCATTGCCAATAGCGGTTTCGGTAATTGTTTTATTACCAGCCTCGATTGTCACTGTCGCCGAAGGAATGATATTTTGACCTGAGTTTGCATTGAGATAGCTTAAACGATAATAGGCATCTTCATGCTTTTGTTGATTGAAAAATAACAGAGCCTCTAAATCATAATCAAAGACCTGTCCTTTTTTATCCGCTAAGCGCAAAAATGAAGCATACACATCCTCTAACTTATATTCATCTTCGCCATAGCCTAGTTCGCTTAAGCGATGTTTAATCACGTGGCGCCCTGAGCGAGAGGTAAGATTTAATACATTTTTATTAATGCCAACGCTCTCAGGCGTCATGATTTCGTATGTGTTTTGGCCTTTGAGCACACCGTCTTGATGAATACCGGAGGAATGGCTAAAGGCATTTGCCCCCACAATGGCTTTATTAGCTTGAACCGGCATATTACAAAGTTGACTTACCAGTTTGGAGGCTTTGCTAATTTCTTGACTGCGAATGCCCGTCGTCAGGTTTAGCAATTGTTCTCGCGTTTTAAGTGTCATTGCAATTTCTTCTAATGAGCAATTGCCCGCTCGCTCACCAATACCATTAACGGTGCATTCTACCTGCCGCGCACCACTTTGCACTGCGGCCAATGAGTTAGCTACCGCCAAGCCCAAGTCATTATGGCAATGTACTGAAATAATTGCTTTGTCGATATTCGGAACCCGATTAAACAGATTAGAAATGATACTGCCAAACTCCGATGGGATGGTATAACCCACGGTATCGGGAATATTGACGGTGCTTGCACCTGCATTTATGGCCGCTTCGACCATACGGCACAGATAATCGATATGTGTACGACCCGCATCTTCGCAAGAGAACTCTACGTCTGAAGTGTATTGACGAGCATGTTTGATAGCTTTTACTGCCATTTCAACGACTTCGTCTTGTGATTTGCGCAGCTTAGTATCAACGTGAATATCTGAAGTGGCGATAAAGGTGTGGATACGAAAATTTTCAGCTACCGATAAGGCCTCACCGCAGGCATCTATATCCTTCGCTAGGGCCCGAGAAAGCCCACATACAGTTGCTTTTTTGACTTCTTTAGCAATCAATTGAACTGATTTAAAGTCGCCAGGGGAGGAAACTGGAAATCCAGCTTCTATAACATCAACACCCAAACGCTCGAGCATTAAGGCAATCTGTAGTTTTTCGCGGGCACTTAAACTCGCAGGTAAAGCCTGCTCACCGTCTCTTAGTGTGGTATCAAAAATAATTACACGATTGTCCATTATTACACCTTTTGATTTTGCTATGCTTCGAGCGTTAAATTTTCACCCATAAAAAAACCCGTGATGAGCACGGGTTTTTTACTTTTATGTATAGGCTACCCGAGCGCCTTTTGAGCCAGTCCGAGTAATAACAGGATAGAAATCGTCAAAAATTCATAATTTGATGATAAATTTTTCGTCATTTGACTATCTCCGCCCTTAAGTTAGGGTAAATTTAATCTGCTTTGCTAGTTGGGTCAACCGTTAGGCTCAATTAATTTTTGCTATACATCTTAATCAATACGCTTTTGTAATCTAACTTGCGCTTTGCAAGCGCAGTTTCATTTCTTTGCGTCGCTGATGCAGCAATGGCTCTGTATATCCGCTAGGTTGCTGCTTGCCTAAAAAGATTAGATCTTTTGCCGCCTGAAATCCAATACTGCTGTCTAAGTCAGGCAGCATTGCTATGTATTCTGGGTCACTTTGATTTTGCTCATCTACCAGCTTGGCCATTGTGTTTAAAGATGCATTTACTTGCTCAGCACTAACTAAGCCATGTTCTAGCCAGTTTGCGATATGCTGACTTGAAATACGCAGGGTGGCGCGGTCTTCCATTAATCCAACGTTGTTGATGTCAGGTACCTTTGAGCAACCTATGCCTTGATGTACCCAACGCACAACGTAGCCTAAAATACCTTGCACATTATTATCTAATTCACGCTGTATTTCGGTATTACTCAAGCTGCGACCTTGTTCTAATACTGGTACATCTAAAATATCATCTAGGCCATCAAAGCTTTGTTGCATCAAACCCTGCTGTACTTGCGCAACATTTACCATGTGATAGTGCAAAGCATGCAAAGTAGCGGCAGTAGGAGAGGGCACCCAAGCAGTGCTTGCACCTGATTTAGGATGACCAATTTTTTGTGTCATCATCGCTGCCATTTGATCTGGTATCGGCCACATGCCTTTGCCAATTTGAGCATGGCCAGCAAGTCCGGTTTCTATCCCAGCAAAAACGTTAGCGGTTTCGTACGCAGCTAACCATGGACGCGATTTTAGCTCTGCCTTAGGCGCAAATGGTCCTTTCAACATTGAGGTATGGATTTCGTCGCCCGTGCGGTCTAAAAAGCCGGTATTAATGAATACAACACGCTCTTTAGCCGCGCCAATACAATCTTTTAAATGCAAGCTAGTGCGACGTTCTTCATCCATGATACCAATTTTGATGGTGTTATCGGCTAACCCAAGTGCATGCTCTATCTGCTCAAATAATGCATTGGTAAAGGCGACTTCTTTGGCGCCATGCATTTTAGGCTTAACAATATAAATACTGCCGGCTTTACTGTTTTCAAAGGGACTATTTTTGAGTAAGTCATGTTTAGCGATGAGGCTGGTGATGACACCATCCATAATCCCTTCGTACACCGCTTGGCCGTCAAACAAAATAGCGTCATTGGTCATTAAATGACCCACGTTACGTATGAACATTAGGCTGCGCCCTGCCAAACTTAAGCTACCACTGTCTAAGGTAGTGTAAATTCGGTCAGGCTGCATTTTACGCACTTGGGTTTTACCGCCTTTGTTAAGCTCTATTTGCAAGTCTCCCTGCATCAGCCCCAACCAATTTTGATAAACAAGGGTTTTGTCTTCAGCGTCTACGGCTGCAACCGAATCTTCGCAATCCATAATGGTAGTAATTGCAGATTCCAACAGGATGTCTTTTACATTTGCCGGGTCAGTTTTACCAATAGGATGCTCCGCATCAATTTGAATTTCAGCATGTAAGCCGTTGTGTGTTAATAGTAAGGCGACTGGGTTTGTGATAGTGCCTTGGTAGCCGGCAAATTGCTCTGGAGTGGCAAGTGTTGTTTTTGTGCTATCAGCAAGTGCAATAACAAGCTCACCTTTATCAATATAATAACGCGTGCTGTCAACATGGCTGCCATGCGCAAGCGGGGCAATAGTATCTAAATGCTCTCGCGCTTTTACGACAACCTGCGAACCGCGTTTGGGGTTATATCCGCTTTGTGCTGAATCACCCTCGGTAGGTGGTAATGCATCGGTACCATAGAGCGCGTCATACAAGCTACCCCAGCGCGCATTAACCGCATTTAATGCGTATCGAGCGTTGTTGATGGGAACCACCAATTGTGGGCCAGCAATTTTTGCAATTTCTGTATCTACATTGTGAGTCGATATTTTCACATCTTGTTCTGAGCGGCACAAATAGCCGATGTCAGTTAAAAATGATTTATATTTCGCAAAGTCCGCGTCTTTATTGTTTATATGAAAGTCGTCAATGGCCTTTTGTAGTTGCGCCCTTGTTTGCAGCAACTCAGTATTTTTAGGTGTTGCGGTGATTAATATCGATTCAAATCCACGCCAAAAGTCGGCTTCAGACACATCGGTGCCAGGCAAAGCCTGCTCAGTAATAAAAGTATATAAGGCTTGCGCGATGTGTAATCGCCCCTTCTCAACATATGCCGGCATAGTGTTCTCCCATTAACGCGAATGATTTGTTGACGCGAGTGATTTCATAGCGCGTATGATTTGAAATTCAATGTACAAGTGTAGCAAGTCAGGCACTAATGTTGAGTGTATGATTCGTATTCTTACCATAAATACTGTGAATATTACTTCACAATATTACTAGCATAGAGAGAATATAGAGCGCACAAAAGTAAAAGACTTTAACTAGCAGTCATTTCAGTAGCAACTTCATTAATTAAGCGTCGCAACCAAATGTGTCCAGCATCATGGTGAAGGAGAGCGCTCCATGCCATTTTAAGAGCAATGGGTGGAATATCAAAAGGTGGATCAACAACTGTAATGGCAGGGTCGTCTTTAAAAATCTTTGCAGCCTTACTTGGTAAGGTAGCAATTAAGTTTTGTGTTTTTGCGAGTTGTAACGCCGCATGATAATGACGCGTAAACACACGAATATCTCGTTGCTTGCCAATTTTAATGAGTTCAGCATCGACCCAACCGAGTTTTTGCACTTCGGTCGGGTCGATGCCCACGCCTACGCCAAATCCTGTTTTGCTCACCCAAATGTGTTGCCCTTGTAAATAAGCTTTTAGATCAAAATTATCTTTAGCAGGATGGTCAGAACCAATAACGCAGGCGAAGGTATCGTACCAAATTACTTTTTGATGAAAAGACAGAGGTAATTCATCAAAACGGTTGATTGCCATATCAACTTTACCTTGTTCTACATCGTGAAAGGTCACATCACTTGGCGTAATAAGATCGAGAGTAATACTCGGTGCCAATTTTGACAGTTTGCCAATGAGCTCCATCAACAATGTTGATTCCGCATAGTCACTGGTCATAATCCTGAAGGTTCGCGAACTAGAAGAGGGATAAAACTCGATATCGGGTTGTATCGAAGATTCTAGGCGACTCAACACATCTCTAATAACCGGTTGTAACTCAAGTGCGCGCTTTGTGGGTGTCATACCTTCACTTGTGCGCACTAGAAGGGGATCTTTAAATAAATCACGTAATCGTTTGAGGCCATTACTCATGGCGGGCTGCGTAATACTCAACTGATTGGCAGCCTTGGTGACGCTTCCTTCTCGCAGTAAAACGTCTAAGTAAACTAACAAATTAAGATCTACTTTAGCGATATTCAAAGACAAGTTCCTTTCATTTACAACATTGACTTGATTATAGTGCCAATTTGAATAAATACCACGTAGTTCATTAGTAGCATGAATATACTCAGCTACAATAAGTAACTGAAAAATATAGCTTTAGTTTTTTTCACCTTATTTTTAAATGAAAAATTAATCAATTTGCATTAATTTAGTGAATATCAAAAGCAAAAAAAACGCCCCGAAGGGCGCTGAACAAGAGTTTATTGACCGTAGAACTATTTGTTAAGTTCTATCAGATATCTTTTTTCTTTGAAGTGCATTAATCGACTGAATCAAATTGATTCATTGTATTGTCTTCACCAGATGCTTTTAATGCCTGCTCACCTGAGAAATACTCTTTATGTGTATCGCCTAAGTCTGAACCCGCCATGGCTTGGTGCTTCACGCAAGCAAGTCCTTGACGAATCTCTTGGCGCTGAACACCTTTCACATACGCTAGCATGCCATCATCACCAAAGTAGCCTTTTGCTAGGTTGTCGGTCGACAGTGCGGCGGTGTGGTAGGTTGGTAAAGTAATCAAATGATGGAATATTCCGGCTTCACGTGCAGCGTCAGCTTGGAATGTTCTAATTTTACTATCTGCTTCAAGTGCTAATTCAGAATCATCATAGCTAGAAGACATAAGTGCACTGCGGTCATAGCTTGAGGTATCTTTTCCTTGCTCAGCCCATAAATCAAAAATTTGCTGGCGGAAGTTCAAGGTCCAGTTAAACGATGGGCTGTTATTATAGACTAGCTTGGCGTTAGGTACCTGTTCACGAATAGCATTTACCATTTCCGCAATTTGTCCAACGTGTGGCTTTTCAGTTTCAATCCATAACAAATCTGCGCCGTTTTGTAGGCTAACAATACAGTCTAGGACGACGCGATCAAAACCAGTATCTTCTTTAAATTTGTACAGACCATTGGGTAAACGCACCGGCTTAACTAACTTACCGTCAAGCTTCATAACGGTATCGCCTTCACCTAAGTCGTCAACTGAGTTCACGTCAGCAGTTTCTAAAAAGGCATTATATTGAGCGGCTAAATCGCCTTCGCTTTGTGAAACTGGAATTTTCTGCGTAAGGCCAGCGCCTAATGAGTCTGTACGAGCGACAATTACGCCATCATCTACGCCAAGTTCTAAGAATGCATAACGTACAGCGTTAATTTTTGCTAAGAAGTCTTCATGTGGCACAGTTACTTTGCCGTCTTGGTGCCCACACTGCTTTGCGTCAGACACTTGGTTTTCGATTTGGATGCAGCAAGCGCCTGCTTCAATCATCTTCTTAGCGAGCAGATAAGTTGCTTCTTCGTTTCCAAAGCCTGCATCGATGTCTGCAATAATGGGTACAACGTGAGTTTCAAAATTGTCTATTTGTGCTTGAATGGCTGCAGTATCGCCACCACTTGCTTTTGCTGCGTCTAATTGATTGAACAATGTACCGAGTTCACGAGCGTCTGCTTGGCGAAGGAATGTGTAAAGCTCTTCAATTAATGAAGAGACAGTGGTTTTTTCATGCATAGACTGGTCAGGAAGTGGACCGAACTCAGAACGAAGTGCAGCAACCATCCACCCTGAAAGGTATAAATAACTTTTGCTTGTAGTACCTTGATGCTTTTTAACCGCCAACATTTTTTGTTGACCAATAAAGCCATGCCAGCAACCTAAAGACTGCGTGTATTGAGCGCTGTCTCCATCATAATCAGCCATATCTTGGCGCATCACTGATGCAGTATATTTTGCGATATCCAGACCGGTTTTAAATCTATTTTGCGCTTTCATGCGCGCTGCATACTCTGGACTAATCGCATTCCAAGCGCTGCCTTGGTTTGCTTTCAATTCTTCGATGCTTTGAATGTCTTGTTGGTATTGTGACATGTTTGTTTCCTCTGGTATCGTGACTTATTTAAATTTCACTTTGCAATTTTTCAAGCAGTACTTAGTTTCTGCTAGAAGTTGTCTGCATAGTTGAGCTTGGTTTCATCCTAAAAGATAATGCTCAATAAAAATAATATATAATTATCATCTCGAGTATTCACAGGATGAATGGTCTTATGTTTAGAAGGTGTTGGGTGCTAGCCTGAATGTTAGCTCTACTCAGCGCATTGCTGGCATGCGTTATAAAACGCTGTACTTAAGACCTGTCGAAGTTTCGAGCTACATAAACTCGTAAAAGATACTAAACTTTCTCATTTTTTGGATATTTTAAGGTTATAATATTCACAATGTTAGTAGGAGCGGTTGATAGTTCTTGTGCTCTTTAATGCCTAAAAATGGAAGCTTTTATGAACTTAAAATTTTTAATTTCTCGTAGCAGTTTAGCGATTGTCGCCGCACTTGCGTTCGGCTGTGGTGATTCAAGTGCACCCTCCGAGACAGAAGCGGGTGCATCTGCGTTAGCGGCATCAGAGCATGAATCATCTTCACAACATGCAAAGGCCCCAAAGAATATCATCATGGTGGTTGCCGACGGCATGGGCCCTGCGTACGTATCAGCTTACCGTTATTTCAGTGATAACACTGAAACCCCCATGGTTGAGCCAGTTATATTCGACAATATCTTATTAGGTACGGTGCAAACCTATCCGCATCAACAATCAGGCTATGTAACAGATTCGGCAGCAAGTGCTACAGCGTTGTCTGCAGGGGTTAAAACCTATAATGGTGCCATTGGGATGGATGTTGACAAAAATCCAGTTGAAACGGTTCTGCATCGCGCCCGCAAGCAGGGAATGAAAACGGGACTTGCGGTGACTTCCACTATAGTCCATGCCACGCCAGCTTCTTATATGGTGGCAAATGAATCACGACGTAATTATTTTGAGATAGCCGATAGCTTTTTCGATGATCGCATCGATGGTAAGTTTTTAGCCGATGTAATGTTAGGTGCAGGCACTGAGCATTTTATCAGAGAAGACCGCAACGTTGCGGCTGAGTTTGAACAAGCCGGATTTCAATATATTGACCAATACGTTCAGCTTGCTAGCTTAGATAGGGATAAACCGGTTTTAGGATTGTTTGGTGATGATAGTTTGCCTTGGGTATTAGATGATAGCGATGCAAACAGACTTAAAACAATGACCAGCGCAGCTTTGAAACATTTAAATAATGATAAAGGTTTCTTTTTATTAGTAGAAGCAAGTCAGGTTGATTGGGCTGGGCATGGAAATGATATTGGTTCTGCAATGGCTGAAATGAAAGACTTAAGCGCGACGCTTAAATTAATTGAAGATTTTGTTAAGTCAAACCCCGATACTCTAGTTTTGATTACCGCTGATCACAGTACCGGCGGCCTAACGGTAGCCGGCGAGGATGGTTATCGTTGGGATCCAATATGGATTCAAAATGCAAAAGCATCAGTCCCTAGCATTGCAGAACAAATGATGCAGGCGCAAGACCGAGGTGCTTTAGTATCGGATTTATTAGGCTTTGAACTTACAGAGGCTGAGATTGCTATTGTTGATTCGGCTAATGCGGAAATGTCATCAAGGGATATTCAAGGTCTGCTTAAAGGCATTGTGAATGCACGCACTAACACTGGCTGGACAACTACTGGGCATACAGCGGTAGACGTTAACATGTATGGTTATGGACCGGGTACAGAACAATTCACAGGCAATCTAGACAATGTTGAAATAGCCCATAATTTATTTAAGCTTATAGACGCAAGGGCTACTCAGTAAATTATTACGGTATGAGCTGGACAGCCTATTGATGCAGAAAAGTTTCAATAGGCTCGCCAGTACAATTGGAAATTTGTTTGAACAAATAAATAAGCGCCGTAATGAGTAAAATCATACTGGGTATAACAATTACTGGGTAGCTTAAAGCAGTCATCCTGCCTAACTCTTCAGTGTAAGCGGTAGTGCCGGGTTCTGACACTAAAATCCATTTTGCTAACATGTAATTTAGGCTTGAAGATAAGAAAAATGAACTGGTTACAATATATGAGCTGACCGCGACTTTCTTGTTAAAATCTTCGTTGGCATCGTGCTCGTCTAAACTTGCGTTTAATTTTTCCCAATTAATAATTTGATCGTTCAGAATCAGCATTTTTACTAGGGGCTTTTTAGTAAATTGGGTGATTAACACCGCCAAACCGATCACGGCTGGAATAGCCGCTTCTTTAATCGCCATGTATTCAGCTGGTAATTTCATTAAGCTAATACCACCTGTTAACAAAACGCTAATAATACCCAGTACAGAAAAGCCATTTACTTTGCTTGTTTTTTTTAAGTCGTACAAGCCAAAGCATAAAGGGAAGGCAAGCGCGACAACTACACTCCACATTGGCCCAAGATACTCGTCGGAGCTAGCATAACTCATCACTAATACTGGAATAGCAATATTGAAAACTAAGTTGCCGAAAAAACCTGTTTGCGGTGGTTTTTTAGCGTTTGTGGTTTGCTCTGTCATTAATTACATCTCAAAATTGCGAGCACACATTCTACAAAAATATCATTAAGATGATAGTTCTATTCAAAGAAGACTATACAGGTGTCGATTAACCACCTGTTTTAAATAGACTTTAAAACTACATTATTTAAAGTGACTATGCGTTGAACACTTCCCATTGGATATTGCGGATACGTTTGTCCGCAATGTAAAATATTTTGTCGCCGGCGCTTAAGGTAGCATCGAAAGGCGGATTTACATTAATGTTGTGGATATCATGATGCACGGCAAAGCCAATAAATGTGGCATCGTAGTCGCGTTTTAAGCCTAAAAACAACGACTCTACCTTGATATTCTCAGTGCCTTCTCGAATGGTGGCAGAAAATTGTGCCTGTCCTTCATAGACATCTAATAGGTCGTGATGCAATAAACTAGAGCCAGGGTCAAATGCCGATTTTGCTAACATTTCAACTGCAACACTTGGTGTACACTCAATTTCTGGGCAATGCTTTTTGATTAATGGCACCAAAGATTCATCATCAAAATAAATGACCTTGTGCGCTTTCTTATTGCGTTGAGAGCAATACAAGGCGGTTGTCATGGTCATATCGTCGTGTGGATTATCAATTATGATGGTGGACGCTCGTTCAATACAAGCTCGGTCCATGTCATCATCGTTGTTAAACGAACTAACCTTCACAAAGTCAATTTCCGAGGGCATGGGGTTTTCCATATCTACCTTAACGCACAACACAATATCCGGGTTATTTTCAGAGTTAGTTTTTTCGATTAACAACAGTTTCAGCAACTGCATCGTGCGCTTACCGTTCCATCCGATCAATAAGACATGATCTTCAACATTTAGCATGTTCAAACCTTTTGCTCCTTTTTGCCATTGCTTGCCTACCCAACTTGCTACGCGACCTAATACTAAGGCAAAAATACTTAAGCCAACAGGTATTACGTAAAGTGCGACAAGCCACTTACCAGCTTGGGTAGTTGGCGACATATCACCATAACCAACCGTAGAGCCTGTCACTACAATCCAGTACATAAAATCATGAGCGACTAATAGCTCGTGCTCTCCTGCTGCATACAAAAGTAGCCAGCAAGACATGACGTAAACAATCGTAAATGCGACAATTACATACCAACGCATTTCGCTCAGGTAGCGTGTCATTATTTTTTTGGCTTTAATCCAGGTGGTCATTATCGCTTTCTTTGATTTGTTTGATAGTTATCAACGAGAATCGTTGATTTAATTAAGCCACTAGAGTAATGAATTTTTGACTTAATACAAAGGGTAATTGAGAAGAACACTTTTAGATAGACCTAAAAAGAAAAGCCCAGCGTAATAAGCTGGGCAAAAGGAACAACACATAAACATAGGGAGATGTCTAAAAATTGAATACTTAGACTACTTGATCCCGTTATAATGCGCATCCCTGAATGGGTATGACAAGCTGATGATAGGTATCTTTTAAAATACCTAATAAATAAAAATACTTTTACTTTGTTTACAGTGAGAAAAATGAAAATAACTGACTTTGACTTTGATTTACCTGAACATTTAATTGCCAAATATCCAGCAAAGGAGCGTACGGCAAGCCGGATGTTACGTCTAAATGGGCAGACCTCAAAGGTCATTCATGGACAATTTACCGACATTTTGGAAATTTTAAATAAAGGTGACTTGCTAATATTTAATAACACCCGCGTGATCCCAGCTCGTTTGTTTGGACAAAAAGCGTCTGGCGGTAAAGTCGAAGTCATGCTTGAACGAGTATTAAGTGATAACAGTGCGCTAGCGCATGTAAGGGCAAGTAAGTCGCCAAAAGAAGGTGCTCTATTAAGTATGGAAGGGGGCTTGGAAATAGAAGTCTTAGGTCGTCGAGACGGGCTCTTTCACATTAAATTTAATGCCGCTGGAAATGTATTCGATTTGTTAGAAGAGCATGGACATATGCCATTGCCTCCCTATATTGACCGTCCTGACGAAGATAGTGATAAAGAACGATACCAAACAGTATATAACGACAAGCCGGGCGCTGTAGCAGCTCCAACAGCCGGTTTACATTTTGACCAATCGCTATTGAAGGCAATCGCTGATAAGGGTGTAGATACTGCGTTTGTAACCCTTCATGTGGGCGCTGGAACCTTTCAACCCGTGCGTGTTGAAAACATAGAAGATCATCAAATGCACGCAGAATACGCTGAAGTTACCCAAGACGTTGTTGATAAAGTACTGGCAACTAAAGCGGCAGGTGGCCGCGTAATTGCGGTGGGAACGACTTCGGTGCGCTCGATAGAGTCTGCTGCGCACCAACAAAGTAATAAGCTTATAGCATCATTTTTATCGGACACTAGTATTTTCATTTACCCAGGTTTTGACTTTAAAGTGATTGACGCGATGATCACTAATTTTCATTTACCGCAATCAACCTTGATGATGCTCATTAGTGCATTTGCTGGTCGGGATGAAGTTATGAATGCGTATGACCAAGCTATCAAAGAAGAGTATCGCTTTTTCAGCTACGGTGATGCCATGTTTATTGAAAAAAAGATGGCCCCATAACTGCTAAACAGCTTAAACGTTTTGTCGTTTAATGATGTTCATTGAGCAAGTAATATGCGCGGTTAATCACAGAAAGTATTTGCTATACAAAACACTATATTGCAGATGCCATTGGGCCAGACTTTTTGCTATACTCTTGCCCAATTTTGTAAGTGCGTAATATTAGTGCGCAACAAGGCCTTAAAGGGCACAGAGTAATTCATGAAATTTAATCTTCTTAACACTGACGGTTTGGCTCGTCGCGGACAATTGGTGTTTGAGCGAGGCGTAGTTGAAACGCCTGCGTTTATGCCGGTAGGAACTTACGGCACAGTAAAAGGTATGACACCTGAAGAGCTTGCTGACTCAGGCGCCCACATATGTCTGGGAAACACCTTTCATTTAATGTTGCGCCCTGGCACTGAAATCATAAAACAGCATGGCGATTTGCATGATTTTATGCATTGGGACAAGCCGATCCTCACAGATTCAGGTGGTTTCCAAGTATTTTCTTTAGGCGATTTACGTAAAATTACTGAGGAAGGCGTTACCTTCCGTTCACCTATAAACGGCGAAAAAATCTTGCTCACGCCTGAAAAATCGATGGAAGTTCAGCGTGACTTGGGTTCAGACATCGTAATGATTTTTGACGAGTGCACTCCTTATCCAGCTACTGAAAAAGAAGCTGAAGTTTCAATGCAGCTGTCTTTGCGCTGGGCGCAAAGAAGTAAAGATTCGCATGGAGATAATCCTTCGGCCTTATTTGGGATTGTTCAGGGCGGCATGTATGAAGGACTTCGAGATGTCTCGCTAGCGGGTTTGGAAAACATAGATTTTGACGGATACGCAATCGGCGGCTTATCAGTAGGTGAACCTAAAGAAGACATGATGCGCATTGTTAAATACACTGCGCCAAAAATACCGGCCCACAAACCTCGTTATTTAATGGGAGTAGGGAAGCCTGAAGATATTGTGGAGTCTGTTCGCCGAGGAATAGATATGTTTGACTGTGTTATGCCAACGCGAAATGCACGTAACGGTCACCTATTTGTTACCGAGGGCGTGGTAAAAATTCGCAACGCTAAACACAAAACAGATACCCAGCCTTTAGATGAAAATTGCGATTGTTACACTTGTAAAAATTATTCTAGGTCATATCTACATCACCTAGATAAGTGCAATGAGATTCTAGGTGCGCGACTAAACACCATTCATAACCTGCGTTATTACCAGAGCATTATGGAAGGTTTGCGCGAGGCTATTGCCGCTAATCAGCTGGAACAGTTTGTTCAAGATTTTTATGCGAAAAAAGGCTTAGAAGTGCCAGCTTTATAATACAATATGGGCTTGAGAGCAGAGTATTTTTGCGCAAGAGCCATTGCTAATATAAAAACAACAATAGAACGTTTACTAAAAAAGGAAACAATATGAGCTTATTTATTTCGGCCGCACATGCACAAGATGCAGGCGGAGCAGCACCAGGATTTGGTTTTGAGCCATTGATCATGCTAGCCGTATTTGGCTTAATTTTTTACTTTTTGCTTTATCGTCCACAAGCAAAGCGTGTAAAAGAGCATAAAAACTTAGTAACCTCACTTGCTAAAGGTGATGAAGTACTCACGCAAGGTGGTGTAGTTGGAAAAATTACACGCGTATCAGATGAAAAAGATTTTATTGAAATTTCACTGAACGAAACCACGAGTATTATGGTGCAAAAATCTGCTGTGAGTGCAGTTTTGCCAAAAGGTACGCTGAAGTCTTTATAGTTAATTAACAAAAGCCGCCAATAGAGCGGCTTTTTAGGATGTGATTGTGTTAAACCAGACTCCTATATGGAAATATATATTAGTCGTGTTCATGCTAGGGGTTTGTACCCTGTATGCACTGCCAAACTTGTATGGTGAAGATCATGCTGTTCAAATATCTTCGGGTCGAGACACTGCAGTAAGCCTGCAAATGGTTGATGATGTTAAGGCCTCTTTAGAAAACGCTAATATTCCTTTCAAAGCAGTTGAGTTTGAAGACGAGCGTATTTTAGTACGTCTGAACGATTCTGATACTCAGCTCGTGGCGCGCGAAAATTTAGACAAGAAGCTTGGAGATGACTATTTCGTTGCGATGAACTTAGCACCAGATACTCCCGAGTGGCTAGAGCGTCTTGGCGGTACACCAATGAAGCTTGGTTTGGATTTACGTGGCGGTGTTCACTTCCTGATGGAAGTAGATATGAACAGCGCTATAGATACCTCGGTTGGGGGGGTAGTTGACGAGTTTCGTGACCGCCTGCGTGAAGAAGGTCTACGTTACCGTACAGTGCGCAAGAGTGGTGATGCAGTCGAAGTAATTTTCAGAGAAGCTGACGTGCTTGAAAGTGCACAGTTTTTCTTGCGTAATAACTATCCAGATATGGTGATAGATGAGCGAGATGATTTGACTTTGCGCGCTCGTTATACCGAAGCAAGACTTGCAGAAATTCGTGATTATGCCGTCAAACAGAATATTACTATTATCAGAAATCGTGTTAATCAATTAGGTGTTGCAGAACCCTTGGTACAAAAACAAGGCGCTGAGCGAATTGTTGTGCAACTACCAGGTATCCAAGATACTGCGAAAGCAAAAGAAATATTAAATGCTACGGCAACCCTAAATTTTCGTTTAGTCGATGACAAAGGCGACGTCAGAGATGCAGTCGCCGGACGTATCCCCGCTGGCTCTGAGTTACTTTATACCAGAGACGGCCAGCCGGTGTTGTTAAAAACCCAAGTCATGCTCGAAGGCAGTCATATTATAGATGCTAGCAACAGCATGGATGAAAATGGCTTTCCGCAGGTAAACATCAATCTTGATTCACAGGGCGGCAGCAGAATGTCGCAAGTGAGTAAAGATAACGTTGGTAAGCCTATGGCCACTGTTTTTATAGAGTTCAAAGCTACCGATGAAAGAGACGCAGCAGGGAAACTGATTTTCCAGAAGTCGGAAGAAATTATTAACGTTGCCACCATTCAAACACAACTCGGTAGCTCGTTTAGAATCACCGGTATTGATTCGGCTGGTGAAGCTCGAGACTTAGCTTTGTTGTTGCGGGCCGGTGCTTTGATAGCGCCCATTCAGATTGTAGAAGAGCGCACAGTAGGTCCAAGCTTAGGTAAAGAAAATATTGAGCTGGGTATGCAGGCCATTACTTACGGTTTGATTGCGGTATTGGTATTTATGCTTATCTATTATCAGGCATTTGGTATTGTTGCCAATATTGCCTTGGTCACTAATGTCATTTTGATTGCTGGCATTATGTCAATGATCCCTGGCGCAACATTAACGCTTCCAGGCATGGCGGGTATTGTACTAACAGTGGGCATGGCGGTTGATGCTAATGTGCTAATTTTTGAGCGGATTAGAGAAGAAATAAGAGATGGACGCAGCCCTCAACAAGCTATTCACTTTGGCTATGATAATGCATTCTCAACAATTTTAGATGCAAATATCACAACGTTTATCACTGGCATGATTTTGTTTGCGGTGGGAACAGGGCCTATCAAAGGCTTCTCGATTACATTGATGATTGGAATCATAACATCAATGTTTACCGCGATTGTTGTCACTCGTGTGCTCGTTAACCTCATTTGGGGTGGCAAGCGCGTGAAGAAATTAGCTATTTAAGGAGTGACTTGATGCAATTTCAAATTTTAAAATTAAACGATACTGTCAATTTTATGAAGTATCGTATGCCGGCTATGATCTTTTCGAGCATATTAATTCTTGCCTCAATTGGATCGTTAGCAGTTAACCAGCTCAATTGGGGTCTAGATTTTACTGGCGGAACAGTTATACAGGTTAGCTATCCAGACGGTGCAAACTTAGAAGTGATTCGTGATGATTTAGCCCTTGCAGAGTTTCCTGATGCCGTAGTGCAGAACTTTGGCAGCAGTCAGGAAGTGTTAATCAGAGTGGCACCACGAGACGATGTGCAAGCCGAAGTAATTGGCGATATGGTATTAGCAGCGCTAAAAGCGGCAACTCCAAACGTAGAAATGCAGCGCATTGAATTTGTTGGACCTAACGTTGGAGAAGAGCTTACGGAGCAAGGTGGTCTTGCAATGTTGGTTGCTTTGATTTGTATTCTTATCTATGTTGCTATGCGGTTTGAATATCGGTTTGCATTAGGCTCTGTAGGTGCCTTGGCACATGATGTAATACTCACTCTCGGATTATTCAGCTTTCTACAGTTAGAGTTTGATTTAACAGTATTGGCAGCGCTGCTCGCGGTTATAGGGTACTCCTTGAATGATACTATTGTGGTAAGTGACCGCATTAGAGAAAACTTTAGAAAAGTTCGAAAAAGCGAACCGGCTGAGATTATTAATATTTCACTAACGCAGACGATGAATCGAACTATTGTTACGTCGTTGACTACTATTTTGGTATTGGTAGCACTCTTTTATAAAGGTGGTGCGTTGATCCATGGTTTTGCTACAGCACTGTTATTTGGTGTTTTCATTGGTACCTACTCATCTGTATACATTGCTTCGTCAGTTGCACTAATGCTTGGGGTAAGTAAAGAAGACTTAATGCCGCCTGAAATTGAAAAAGAAGGTGAAGATTTAGAGCCGTTATAAGTTCCATCATTAGCTGAAACGAAACAAAAAATCGTTAATAAACCTCACGCGCTGTAAAAAGCTTGTGAGGTTTTTTATTGGTTGATTGATAATAATTAAACAGAAAAGCTAAGAAAATCATAAGGCTTTCCGATAACTTACAGTGGTGTATGTTTTTTATACTAAAAGTAGTGTCTAGGGGCTTAGCTTAAAGGCACACAAATTCCTTGTCGGTCTGCCTATATATGTTTGAAAATACACAGTTAGTTGCTTTTTATTTTGCTAGTACCATTGGTATTAACATTATATGTGCAGTGTTGTTGTTTTTTTCTGGCATTAAGCGCCAAGAAGTCATCTCTCGCTCGTTAATTTTCGGCTGTGTAAGCATCATTGCCTACCAATATATTACATGGATGTATCATAGCTCATCAGATTTAGAAAACTCGATATCATTACTGAAAATTCAAACCGGTATTGTTATATTCTCTATGCCCTTTTATGCTCAAGTTGTGTTTTTATGGGCTAAAGAAAAGATAGGTAAAACCTACATTTTCTTCTTTTCGTTAATTTGCGTTACCTTTTTCATTTTAAATCTTGCCGAGCCAAATGGGCTGAGGTATTTGGATAATATAGAGTTAATTGAATACACAGTGTTAGGAAACGAATCTGTTTCACGTTTGTCAGGTGATACCAACCCGCTCATGCTGGCCTTGCATTTGTTTATCGGTACGGTAGTGATTTCTTTTGTTTATGTAGTGTACCGTTCTTTTATAAAAAAACAGTTGGCTATTGTAGCCACACTTATCCTTGTTCTCGTATTGCAAGCGGCTGTTGTATTTAATGCAATAAAGATTGATACCGGTGAATTTTTATCGATTTATCTTGGTGGCATTCCCTTCACTGCGCTGAATTTTATTGCTTGTATGTCAATTGTAGGTGCGCTGCAAGAAAAGTCCTATCAACTAAACGCGCAAATTGGCATGCGCAAGAAGCTGGAATCAGTGCTTGCCGGCTTGGCTCGGGGCGTATCTCGAGGTGATGACAATACGTTCTTCGTTAATATGATGCTTGAGTTACAAGGGCTGACTGGCGCTAAAGTATGTTGTATCGCGGTTGCTCAGCAGCGAAATGAGCGGTGTTTTGTTAGTACAAAAGCACTAGTGTTCAAGGGGCGCATTCTTAAAAATCATACCATTGCTCTAGACGATATAGCCAAAGATTTAATCGCAGAAACCCACTCATTATGGATACCAGACAAGGTATGTGAAACACATCCAGAGGTACCTCTTTTCAAAAAGCTGAATCTTCGTAGCTATATAAGTGTTCCTATGCTCAACAGTGATGGCATATTAGAAGGCAATTTAATTTTAATGTTCAGCCATGCCTTTGAGAGAGTTCAAAGTTTGGCGCAGGTGCTCGATGTTTTTGCCTCTAGAGCTGGGGCTGAATTGCAACGAAGTAAAGTAACTCGTCAACTACATCGAATGGCTTACTATGATTATCAGACAAAGTTACCTAATGCGAGCAGGGCGAACGAACTAATTGACCAACGTTACCATCGAAATATAAAAAATAATGACCAGTCTGCTTTAATAATGTTTGAGCTCGAGAAATTTACCGAAGTAAACCGTCAGTTTGGATTTAAGTATTCTGAAATAGCCATTCAAACACTGGGTGAACGATTTAGTCTCTACGCCCAGGATGATATTGTAATTGCCCGCACTGGTGCCGATGAATTTGTTTGTTTTATTGACGATTTAGCGCCAAATATTGATGGTGTCATGAAACTTCATTGGGAGGCAATTTCTTCATTAGTAAGAAGGCCGATAGCTGCGGGTGATTTAATTATTCGCCTCAAATGTAAAGCGGGCGGAGTTGTATTTCCTCAGCAAACTACGAACAGCCAAGAGGTGCTGCGCTGCGCAGAAATAGCCTTATCAGATGCGCACCAAGCTCATACCAATCAATTAATGTTGTTTAATCAAACGTCACTGCACGTGATTGACCGCAAAGAGCTTTTACTTAAATTACTTGAACCTGCCTTAAATTCAAGTGGTGAAATTTTTGCAGTGTTTCAACCAAAGGTAAACCGTCAGGGTCAAATTAAAGGCTGTGAAGCCCTTATTCGGTGGAAAAGTGAAGCACTTGGCATGGTTTCACCTGAAGAGTTCGTTAAGTTGGCAGAAGAGTCCTCTCTGGTTGAGCAGCTTGGGATATGGATGCTACGAGAAGTTTGCAAGCAAATTTCGAAATGGCGAGATCAAGGTTTAATGATACCTTTTAGAGTCGCTATAAATGTTAGCCCCTACCAACTGGCTCAGGACGATTTTGTGAGTCGATTTACCGAAATGCTGTTGTATTATGAAGTCAGTCCGAGTTTGTTAGAGATTGAAATTACAGAGTCTTCTTTAATGGCAAATATGTCGGAATGTGTTGGTAAGTTGGAACAGCTGCGTAAAATCGGCATTAGCATCGCGCTCGATGATTTTGGCACAGGCTACTCATCGCTTTCATATATTAATGAATTGCCGTTAGATACTATTAAGATTGATCGCTCATTTGTCATTAACCTGCATAAAAAGAACACCTTAGAGCTTGCTAGGGGAATTATATCATTGAGTCATCACATGAACGTAACCATTGTGGCTGAAGGAACAGAAACTTTAGAGCAAGTTGAAACACTCAGCGCGATGAATTGTGATTTGTTTCAAGGTTTCTATTTTGCTAAGCCAATGATTGCAAGTGAATTTAGCACTTGGCTTAGCCCCTTAGAGCCTCAGGGTACTCAAGCCTAAACTACTGATAATAGTCATTAATGCGTTGCAAGATAGCTTCTGAATGACGACTTTTTTTATTGATAACAAAGTAGCTAGGCACGAGTATCAACTCAGTTTCTAATATTGTTTCAGTTAAGCCATCTTGAATTGACAACCCACCTAACACCTCGCGATAGAAATCGAATGGCATTTGATAGCTTAGTAAGCCTTGCGAGCCACCGCGTAAAAACACCGTCATGGCTTCTTTACTATTTGCCTGCAAGACCATCTCATATCCTTGGTCGATAAACTGTTGCTTTTCACCATGATAAGTAAACTGTTTTATTGCCGCGATCCGCCCTTTCGTTGTCAAGTTTCTGGAATAGAGCATCACTTTTAACATTTGATAGGGCATGTCAGAGAAATAAACGTCTTGGGTGAGACCTTCTGTACTTTTTACGTTTATAGTCACATCAACGTTGCCGTTAGTGAGGTCACGATATACTCGTGCTGGCGTTGCGCAATAAAGATTTATTTGGTACTCAGACGATGCAAAGATATCCCTAATAATATCTACGCCCGCACCAATGCAAGTACCTGAGTCATTATTGTAAGAAATAGGTGGGAAGACAGTAAGCCCAACATTTACGCGCATTTTAGAAGTTGTAGAATTTACAAGGGCTTGTTGCTGGCTTGGATTTGTATCAATGCTTTGTTGGGCGTATATCTGGGCAGACACGAGCAGTAAAAGTGTTGAGACAATAAATCGCTCGATAGATGTTTTAGACATTAGCTGCGCTTCGTGTCAGTTGAACAATATTCGCTTTATTATGCATTTTAACATTCATTTTCAAATCTACCTTAACAAGCATGGCCTAAGAAATGCGACTCAACTAAAGCTGAGGTTAGGCTTACACAATGTCTTAAAATGTTGAGTTAGGTAAGTCGTTAGTTCTTTAGTATAGCAGAACATTATTATTCTACTGAATGAGCACGAAATAAATGTTTTCAACATTCCAACACGATGGAACAAACTTTTACGAGAAAGGTCTGTATAAAGTGTTATTACTTTGTTAATGCTGTTGTGGAGATTCATATGGATTTATCAAAATTAGTAGGTGGGTTAAGCAAGTCTGGAGCATTAAGTGGCTTTATGGGTGGAGTCGCAGGCGGCGGCGTCACTACTATGCTCGCAAGCAAAAAAGGCCGAAAAATGGGTAAGGGTGTGCTGAAAGTAGGTGCTCTTGCAGCCGTGGGTGGTTTAGCATGGAAGGCGTATCAGCAGTATTCCACAAATAAAGTTGCACCGGCTCAAGTGGCAGGTAACGTTCAGTCACAAGCACAGCCTCAGCCACAGGTACAGTCTGTAGGTGCTAACACCTATGGCGCCTCTGCAAGTGCTCAAGCCTCGCAGTTTGACTTTCGCCCGGCTGTTATTGAACAACAAGCGTTTGAAGAAGTGGTGCAAGAAGATAATGAACAAGGTCAGCTAATATTAATGAGAGCGATGATTTCCGCCGCCCATGCAGATGGTCATATAGATGACGATGAACGTCAGCGTATTTTTGCTCAGGTTGAAACCATGGAGCTGTCGGTTCCTGAAAAAGCCATGTTATTTGATGAGTTACGTAAACCTTTAAGCTTGCAACAGTTAGTTCAGCAAGTACCCAATGCTCAAACCGGTATTGAGGTATATGCAGCCAGTGCAAGTGCGATAAATGCAAGCGACCCATCGTCCGCTGCTTTTTTACAGTCTTTGTCACAACAACTTTGCATTCCACGTGAGCTGGTTGAAAGTATTCATCAGCAATTAGCACAATATTAAATAAAGGAGTTTTTATGAAAGCACTTAAAGTCGTCATTTTGGCAACCACCTTATCACTTGCAAGCTGCGTATCTTGGGTATTCGCCAAGAGCCCTTTTAATGATATGCCTGAGGGCACTTACAGCTTAGATTTAACTCATGCCAGCGTAGTATGGAAGGTGTCTCATTTGGGTTTATCTGATTATGTTGCGCGTTTCGCTGACTTCGATGCGAGTATTGATTTTGATCCAAGTGACGTTGAGAACAGCAAAATTACAGCAACTATTAACCCCCTGTCTATTCAAACTGCTTACCCAAACGCAGCTGAAAAAGACTTTAACCAGGTATTGGCAACTGAAGAGGGCTGGTTTAATGCTGGCGCATTTGCCTCTATCGATTTTTCGTCAAGCAGTATTGAGATGACGTCGGAAACCACTGCAAAAATGCAAGGCGACCTTACGTTTTTAGGTAATACCTTACCGGTAACCTTAGATGTAGTATTTAATGGTGCGATGCTAAGGCAGCCATTTTCTGGCAAGCCAACCATGGGCTTTTCTGCTACCACTACAATTGAGCGCTCACAGTGGGGTATGACAAAGTATGTACCGCAAATTGGTGATAGCGTCGAGGTGATGATTGAAGGTGAGTTTGTTAAGGCAGACTAATTGAATATGTATCCACAACATCGTTACCATAGCCTAAGCATCATACTGCATTGGCTTATTGCCCTTGGTCTTTTGTTTATGCTGTTATCTGGCGTTTATATGGTTAATTTTGATATGTCAAAAGCGGACCAGTTTAAGCTTTTTCAGATTCATAAAGCGGCTGGAGTCGTTATGCTGTGGGCGATAGTGCTTCGTATTGCGACTCGGATGATGAGTCAACAACCCTCGCTGCCAGATGCATTTACTGATCGCGAAAAGCGTTTTGCTAAATTAGGACACGTGCTACTTTATACTGCGCTGATTTTGATGCCTCTTAGTGGCTGGCTAATGGTATCAGCCAGCCCCTTTGGCTTGCCTACCTTTGTATTTGTGGATTGGATTAAATGGCCGCATATTCCGTTTGTAGAGCGTAACAAAACAATTGAAACAATTGCTCGAAATATCCATTGGGTGGTCGCGAGTGCTTTACTAACGATGATTATAGGGCATATAGCGGCGGTTTATGTGCACAAGAAAAAACAAGGTATCTCTTTAATTAAACGTATGTGGTGGAGTAAATCAGTTTGAAATATGTCAGTCATTTGTTGTTGTCTTTGTGTTTGTTTTTATCACTCAGTAATCAAGTATGGTCGCAAGATGTCTTTAGTATATCTGAGGCCGACGGTACGGTTGGGTTTAGCGGTAAACACGTGGGTATGACATTTAAAGGTGAGTTTTTGCGTTGGAACGCGCAATTACTATTACCTCCTGCGTCAGCGGCCTATGTTAATGCGGAATTTGACTTAAGTTCTGCGCAGACCGGAGATAGCACCTACGATGAAACCCTACCTGAGGGTGATTGGTTCGATGTTGAAAATCACCCACGTGGCGTGTTTAAAAGTAATAATGTGATTGAGAGCAACAGAGGATACGAAGTAGAGGGAGAGTTAACCCTTAGAGGAAAGGCCTTGCCTATGACTTTCATTTTAGTCAAAGAGTCTGGGCGTTTAAGGTCTGAATTTATAGTAGACCGGCTTGCTTACGGTATCGGTATGGAATCTGATCCAGAAGCTGAGTGGGTTAATAAAGAAATTAAGCTTAGCTTAGATATTCCTATACCCAATTAGGCTGAGTTGGAGTGCTTCTATTCGATTAATGCAGGGGTTTGTTGTGTCACGTCTTCGACTTTTGTTGAGCATCTTGTTTAAGATGCTCAACACTTTGAGAATTGAAAGGTTACAGTTTTAAAAACCTTTAAGCTTTAAGCAGCTTTACGATGTTTTGTACCACTTTGGGATTACCAGCAACGAGGCCTTTAGAGCTCCCTGCTTTATCTAATTCAGTGTTTAGCGGGTCATTGTTGCCTAAATAGTCAGTAATCAAACCACCAGACTCTTTTACTAAGAGTTCGCCTGCGGCCATATCCCAAGCGCTTAAACCTTTTTCCCAATAGCCGTCATAGCGACCGGCTGCGACGTAAGCTAAATCAAGAGCCGCCGATCCAGAACGTCTAACGTCGCCAGCTTGAGCAAAAATACGACCAAATTGCGCAATGGCCTCGTCATATCCTGTTCTATCTCTAAACGGAAAGGCGGTGGCTAAAATACTGCCTTTTAAATCGCGACCCTTAGCTGCTCTAATTCGATAACCATTTAATTGTGCGCCAGCCCCTTTGCTAGCGGTAAATAATTCGCCGCGAATAGGATCAAATACCACTGCTTGATCAAGTCTGCCTTTGTGGAGCAAAGCGATGCTAACGGCAAAGTGAGGGATTCCTTGGATGAAGTTGGTAGTGCCATCGAGCGGGTCGATTATCCAAGTATATTCAGAATCTTTATCGATTTTAGTTCCTTCTTCCCCGATAAAGGAGTGATCAGGGAAGCTAACTTGAATCTTGTCTATTATTGCGGCTTCTGCTTCTTTGTCGATTCGAGTAACAAAGTCATTCAGACCTTTCTGTTCAATGTTAAGTTCGTCACGGTTTTCAAAGCCACGAGAAATGATTGAGCCTGCTGCGCGTGCTGCACGCACGGCAATGTTGAGCATAGGATGCATAGAGTCCACCAATAAAGACAAATTGTAAAAAGAACGGTTAAAAACGCACGAAGTGTATCAGACCTGTACTTCACATGCTATATTATGCGCCGATTTTTAGCTCTATGTCCTTGTCTCATGGCGCACTCAAATTAAGGAAGTCGAAGCATGCTAGATGCTATTCGCGTCGTATTAGTAAATACCTCACATACAGGTAATATTGGCTCTGCTGCAAGAGCTATGAAAACTATGGGCCTATCTTCTCTGTATCTGGTCGACCCTATATCTGCTCCTGATGGCAAATCGAGCGCGCTCGCTGCTGGTGCTGGTGACGTATTAGCTAATGCGGTAACAGTTGCGACTTTGGAAGAGGCGATAGCAGGTTGCGGCCTAGTGGTTGGTACTTCCGCTCGTTCACGCACTTTGTCTTGGCCTATGTTAAGCGCCAGAGAATGCGGGAATAAATTGACCACCGAAGCCCAACAATATCCTGTCGCCTTGGTGTTTGGCCGTGAAAACAACGGTTTGTCCAACGAAGAGTTACAGCTTTGCAATTTTCATGTGTGCATTGATGCCAACCCGGAATATAGCTCACTTAACTTAGCCGCAGCTGTTCAAACCTTATGCTATGAAATACGTATGAGTTATTTAGACAAGAAAAATGCTAAGTACCCTGATTCAGTCGAACAAGAATATCCTTTGGCGGATGATTTAGCAGGTTTTTACACGCATTTGGAATCGACCTTAGAGAATACAGGCTTTATACGTAAAAACCACCCAGGTGTGGTAATGATTAAGCTCCAGCGTTTATTTAACCGAGCGCGAGTGGAATCTCAAGAGCTCAATATTTTGCGTGGGATACTAGCTTCTATCGATAAGCAGGCAAATAAGTAATAAACAAAGCAAGGTTAGTTATGTTCTCTAGAATGAAAGAAGATATTGAAAGTGTTTTTCACCGTGATCCAGCGGCGCGAAATTGGCTAGAGGTGCTGTTCAATTATCCCGGTCTACATGCGGTCTGGATTCATCGACTAAGCCATAAGCTTTGGGGCTGGAAATTACCATGGTTGGCGCGAGTTCTATCTAATCTAAATCGGTTTATAACCGGCATCGAAATTCATCCTGCTGCGCAGTTAGGGCGCCGAGTATTTATCGACCATGGTATGGGTGTTGTGATTGGTGAAACAGCGATCGTTGGCGATGACGTCACCCTTTATCACAGCGTTACCTTAGGTGGCACAAGTTGGCAAGCCGGTAAGCGACATCCGACCTTACAAAAGGGCGCTGTAATTGGTGCTGGTGCTAAAATTTTAGGCCCAATAACGATTGGTGAGAATGCTAGGGTGGGTTCAAACTCGGTAGTAGTCAAAGATGTTCCCAACAATGCTACCTGTATAGGCATTCCTGGTCGGGTAATTTTAGCCAAAGAAGAATTACCTAATGATAAACGTCATGCGATTGCTAAAAAATATGGTTTTGATGCTTACGCAATATCTGATGAAAATCCAGATCCTGTGGCAAGCGCTTTAGGTTTGATGTTAGAACATGTGCATCTAATGGACACAAAGGTAGAGGAAATGTGTAAAGTTATACAATCCCTTGGCGGCGATGTGTGCACTGAGTCTTTACCGAAGCTAAATGCTGAAGACTTTGCTGATACGGGTATTTCACCTGTAGTAAAAAAAGCGCAAGAAGAGGCCTTTGACCCACACATTTAAACATATGCCAGTGAATTTAATATTTTTAAGCAGTTTTAAGCGGAGTAAACGATGAGCAATCTTAATTTACCTATTTATCTCGACTACTCATCTACCACACCGGTAGACCCACGAGTGGTAGATAAGATGAAAGATTGCCTAAGCAATGAAGGTAATTTTGGCAATCCTGCATCGCGCTCTCACAAATTTGGTTGGCTTGCTGAGGAAGCGGTTGACATTGCACGTAATCAAATAGCAGATTTAATAAACGCAGACCCACGTGAGATAGTATTTACTTCAGGTGCAACTGAGTCTAACAATCTTGCAATAAAAGGTGCTGCACATTTTTATAAAACCCGCGGTAAGCATATCATTACGCTTGAAAGTGAACACAAAGCCGTCCTAGACACAGCGCGCCAGCTTGAGAGTGAAGGTTTTGAAATCACTTATCTGCAACCTGAGCATAATGGCCTAGTCAACCTTGATAATTTACAAGCAGCAATGCGCGAAGATACAGTGCTAGTTAGTATTATGCATGTAAACAACGAGATCGGGGTGATTCAAGACATCGCGAAAATTGGAGAAATGTGTCGCCAGCGTAATATCATATTTCACGTTGATGCCGCTCAGAGCACAGGTAAAGTAGCCATCGATTTACAAGAAATGAAAGTCGACCTAATGTCTTTTTCAGCCCATAAAACATATGGACCTAAAGGCATTGGTGCGCTCTATGTTCGTCGTAAACCACGTATTCGTATTGAAGCGCAAATACATGGAGGTGGCCATGAACACGGTATGCGTTCTGGCACACTAGCAACGCATCAAATTGTAGGTATGGGTGAAGCCTTCCGTATTGCGAAAGCAGAAATGGAGGCTGAAAATGTAAGAATCTTAGCGCTTCGCAACCGACTATGGGACGGTATTAAAAATATAGAAGAGATTTACATAAATGGTGATATTGAGCAGCGCGTGGCTCACAATCTCAACGTTAGTTTTAACTTCGTTGATGGCGAATCACTTTTAATGGCGTTTAAAGATCTGGCGGTGTCTTCTGGCTCGGCGTGCACGTCTGCGAGTCTCGAACCATCGCATGTACTTACAGCCTTAGGCTTGAGTGATGACTTGGCACATAGCTCTATTCGCTTTAGTTTCGGACGTTTTACAAGTGAAGAAGAAATCGATTACGTGATAGGGCTTGTACAAAACGCGATTAGTAAGCTGCGAGAAATATCACCGCTTTGGCATAGTTTTAAAAATGGCGAGAATTTAGAATCACTTAGATAAGTTTGTCATTGAGCGATTGACCATCGTGGCGGCGATGATGCAAGCATAAGTATTGCCGCTCAAACTTCTAAAATCTTCAGTTATTCAGGCTTCAGAGTGAGATTAATCAAAAATAGATTAGAGTTTTGTGTCGAAAGTGCATATAATCGCGCGCTCAAACGAAAACACACATTGAACACACATATTAATAGGAACTGATCATGGCTTTAGAACGCACTTTTTCAATTATCAAACCAGATGCAGTAGCGAAAAATGCAATCGGTGCCATTTACAATCGTTTCGAAAGCGCTGGCTTGCGTATCGTTGCGTCGAAAATGGTACACCTGAGCAGAGATAAGGCTGAAGGTTTTTATGCTGAGCATAAAGAACGTCCTTTCTTTGGCGCCTTAGTTGATTTCATGACTTCTGGTCCAGTAATGGTTCAGGTACTTGAAGGCGACAACGCTGTTGTTAAAAATCGTGAAATCATGGGTGCAACTAACCCAGCAGATGCTGCCGCTGGAACGCTTCGTTCAGATTACGCAGCGTCAATTGACGAGAATGCGGTACACGGTTCAGATGCTCCAGAGTCTGCAGCACGCGAAATTGCGTTTTTCTTCTCAGATGAAGAGATTTGCCCACGCACTCGCTAAGCTCCAGAAATTAATATATAAAGGGAGCTGATAGCTCCTTTTTTTTGCTGTTAAAACCAACTTTCAGATTGAATATAAAGGCACGAAAAAATGACTCAGGTAAATATCGTCAACGAAAAGCCAGTATCGGCTGTTAAAAAGGTCAATTTGTTGAACCTTAACCGGCAGGGTTTACGTGATTACTTTGCCTCAATTGGGGAAAAGCCTTTTCGTGCTGACCAATTAATGAAGTGGATTTATCAAGCGGGTGAGTCTGACTTTGAAAAAATGACAAACATCAACAAGTCACTTCGCGCTAAGCTACAGGCTAATTGCGAAGTGCGCGCGCCAGAAATCTCTGAATACCAACAGGCAACGGATGGCACCATTAAATTTGCGATTATTCTTGATGGTGGCCAAGAAGTAGAGACAGTTTGGATCCCCGAAACTGATCGCGCCACATTGTGCGTTTCTTCTCAAGTTGGCTGTGCTTTAGAGTGCACCTTTTGCTCAACCGCTCAACAAGGCTTTAATCGAAATCTTACGGTCGCTGAGATTATCGGTCAGGTATGGCGAGTTGCAACCTTTATTGGCCTCTCAAAAGATACCTCGCAACGACCCATTACCAATGTCGTTATGATGGGCATGGGCGAACCACTGCTTAATTTGAAAAACGTCGTACCTGCGATGGATATTATGATGGACGATTTTGGTTTTGGTCTATCTAAACGCCGAGTAACACTTTCTACCTCTGGCGTTGTACCTGCGTTGGACATGTTGGGCGATCAAATTGACGTTGCATTAGCTATTTCACTTCACGCTGCAGACAATACGCTTCGTGATGAAATTGTCCCAGTAAACAAAAAATATCCAATTGAAGAGTTTTTGGCCGCAGTGCGGCGATACCTTGCCAAGTCTAAAGCGAATCAGGGCCGGGTAACGGTAGAATATGTCATGTTGAGTCATATTAATGACAGCACTGATCAAGCGCACGAATTAGCGAAAGTACTAAAAGATACGCCTAGCAAGATTAACCTCATTCCCTTTAACCCATATCCAGGTTCGCCCTATACATGTTCAAGCAACTCTCGAATAGATAGGTTTGCTAAAGTGTTAATGAACTATGGCTTCACTACTGTGGTCAGAAAAACACGTGGTGATGATATCGATGCTGCATGCGGGCAATTGGTTGGCGATGTAGTAGACAGAACCAAACGCTTATTAAAAAAACAGATGCAGGGGCAGCCTATTTCAGTTAGAACGACTGATTAGAATCTTGCCTTTGTGGAATGAATATTGCTTTATTGTTAGCAAGACTTTAGTAATCAATTGCTAATCACTTGCTGTACAACATAAAAATCTTGTGTTGACCGCTAGCAAATAAAGAAAACGGAGCGATATTAAATGTTAAGAGTCCTCATTAGTAGCCTATTGGTAATAAGCTTGTCGGCGTGTGTGTCACAACCTCGCGACCCTTCTTTTAAAGGGGCAGGAGCATTTGATAGGGTCGAGGCCGCAAAAACACGTGTTAGTCTCGGTCTTACATACTTACAAAATGGTAATTTTGCGCAGGCTAAATTTAATCTTGATAAAGCTCTAGAATTTGCCCCTCGTGATGGACAAGCGCATTTCGCGATGGCATTTTATTATCAACAAGTGGAAGAGTTTGAGCGGGCTGAAGACAGCTACGAAGAAGCGCTCACTTTTTCTAAAAACGATCCAGATGTACTTAATAGTTATGGTGCATTTCTATGCCAACGCGGTAATTACGACAAAGCCAAAGGTTATTTTCTTCAGGCAGTAGACGACCGTAATTACGTTTCTAGCGCCGAAACTTACGAAAACTTAGCTCTTTGTAGCCAGAGCCAAGGTAATAAGCAAGAGGCTATTCAGTATTTTAATAGCGCTCTAAACCATCAACCCACCCGTTCAGGTAGTTTGTTTTTACTTACAAAGCTTTATGTTGAAGAAGAGCAGTGGGATGACGCCAAAAAGACCTTATTTAAATATGAGCGTAACTCACCCATTTCAGCCGAGTCTTTGTATTTACAATTTCAAATAGCACAGGGAATGAACGATACAAAAACAGCAATGGGCTATGGCGAGATTTTAAAGTCTATGTATCCTGAGCATCAGCACACTAAAGATTATTTAGCGTCTATGGGTAAGTTCAAACCAGCCGCCAGCATTACGCGCAAGCTCCGAGAGCCATTACCTAGTGCTATCACAGAGCCAGATAGTGCTTCGACTTCGACGAATCTAATTAAAATAATTGATACGACCAAAGACGCCGCTGATGAGATAATTCAAGCGGCTAGTACGCAAAGCACGGCGGCGACTGCGAGCGCTACAACGGCAATTGCGGCAACTTTGCCTGCCGCGACTGCTACCGCGACTATTCCAACAGCAACTATTACAACTGACCCTGTAATAGAAGACGCTACATCTACTGAAACTGTGCCAACTGAAACCGAAATAGTTGAGACTGTGCCAACTGAAACTGCGTCAACTGAAACCGAGATAGTTGAAACTGTGCCTAGTGAAGCTACGCCAACTGAAATCGAGATAGTTGAAACTGTAACCACTGAAACTCCAGCGCTTGAATCCACATCAACTGCGGCTGCAGCGCCTAAAGCTGTGAATGCTCCAACGACAGTTGTTGAAATAGCTAGCGCTGCTGATGATCCTCTTGTTGCCCAAAGTAATCCGGTGGTCTCAAGCCCTATAGAAGAAGAGACTAATCCAACACTCATAGAAGCAGCTGAAGCTACCGCAGAGCTCATAAAAAGAGTTACTCAACAGCAATCACCTGCAGCACCAGCTTCTGTTGAAGACACTTTAGTCATGGCATCGGAAGCTGAAATTCCTATTGACGAGCTCATTGTTAATGAGAGCTCACCCGAAAAACCAGAGCAGGCATTGACCGAAGGTACCGAAGAATTAGCCGGCGTTGCTGACGAAACTCTGACTGCTTTAGAGCAAGACACCGATGAAGCTTTAGCGAATGTGTTTGAAGGCCCTAGCGCTGAAGAACAAAATTTAACTTCCAGTGCCCAGGAAGAACAAGAAGAAAGTGTTCAGTTAGTAGACGAATTGGATGTTTCAGTAGCAGATGCTGAGACTATATTAGAAAGCGAACTCGTTGATGAAGCGCAAAGCAAAATTGAAGATACTGATGCTAAGTTTCAAGACCTTACGGCTGAGCAGGGTGCACTGATTGAAAATGAAGACTTTCATATTGTATTGCCTAAAGAAAATTTATATCGTATTTCTTTGAGATATAATGTAAAAATGAGCAGGTTGCTACAATGGAACAATTTAAATGATGCTTCTGACATCAGAATTGGCTCCAGATTAAGGGTGAAGGCCCCGGATAATAATGAATAATAATGATCATCCAGATACCAATGACATCAATAAGCCAAAATCAGGCCGAATTCTGCAAGAGGCTCGAGAACAACAAGAGTTAACTCAGCAGCAGGTTGCACAGCGATTGCGATTGCGCTTGAGTACAATTCAAGCACTTGAAGCTAGTGAGTCCGAAAAAAATGTATCACCTACCTTTACCAGAGGTTATATAAAGCTTTACGCCAAACTTTTAGGTATAGATGCACAGCCATTGTTAAAAGAGTTCGAAGCTCTTAACAGTCAAAGTACGCAACAAGACGCTAAGCTTCAGAGCTTCTCTCGACGTGTAGCGCGCGAAGCAAATGACTCACGTTGGAATTTAGTTACTTACGTGATTGTCGCATTAGTGATTGGCTCCGTAGTGTTGTGGTGGATCGATCAATCTGACTTTTCACTAAGCAGCGCGATTGATACCAATACAACACAAGCTACTGAGCAAGACTCTCAGCAAAGTGAATCATTAAGCCTGGACCAAGCCCAAGATATTGAGCAAGACACTATCGCAGTCAACTCTTCAGTTGATTTTGTCGGTGATGTATCCGGCGATAACAGCGACATAAATGATACTGAAATTGATAACGCGGTTGCCCCACAAATATTAGAAGAGCTAGCTCGAAACGCTGTCAATGAAGACGAAATAGCGCAAGAGCAAGATGAAGAGCAAGAAACTCCAACAGCGACTTCTAATCCTCAAGTTGAAAGCTTTTCTGAATTTACTGCTGATGTATCAAATGAGTATCCCTATGAAGTAAACGCAGATGGAACCGTGGATATGGTGTTTACCTTTGCTGACGATTGTTGGGTAAGCGTAAAAGATGTTGACGGAGAAACGATTGCTATCGGTGTCAAAGTTAAGGGGCGTGTAATGGAAGTCTCTGGAATTCCTCCCATTGAAGTGATCTTAGGTGCACCTGGAGTCGTTGATATTACTTTTGGTGGTCAAACGGTCAATGTGAGTCAATTTCCTAGCACCCGAACTGCCAATTTTCAACTGCCCTTACAAGGTGAGTAATGTTTGCTGACAACCCAATAAAACGCAGAAAATCGACAAGAATTAACGTTGGCACTGTGCCTATTGGTGATGGTGCGCCAATTGCTGTGCAGTCAATGACCAACACAAACACCAATGATGTGGCTGCAACCGTTGCTCAAATAAAGCGCATACAAGCGGTGGGTGCAGATATCGTTCGTGTTTCGGTGCCTACGATGGACGCGGCAGAAGCATTTAAGCTTATTCGTGAACAAGTAGATATTCCACTGGTAGCTGACATCCACTTTGATTATCGGATTGCATTAAAAGTAGCCGAATATGGCGTTGACTGTTTACGCATCAATCCTGGTAATATTGGAAATTTAGAGCGCGTTAAATCTGTCGTTGATTGTGCTAGAGATAAAGGCATCCCCATTCGTATCGGTGTAAATGGCGGTTCTTTGGAGCGTGATTTACAAGAGAAATATGGAGAGCCCACTCCTGAAGCTTTGCTCGAATCAGCAATGCGCCATGTAGACATTCTCGACAAACTCAACTTTGATCAATTTAAAGTGTCGGTTAAGGCCTCTGACGTTTTTTTAGCGGTCGGCGCTTACCGTTTGCTGGCGAAACAGATTGACCAACCTTTACATCTAGGAATCACCGAAGCCGGTGGTTTGCGTGCAGGGGCGGTTAAAAGTTCAGTCGGTTTGGGTATGCTCCTAGCAGAAGGTATTGGCGATACTATTCGAATCTCGCTGGCTGCTGACCCAATAGAAGAAATAAAAGTCGGTTTCGATATTCTTAAATCTCTTCGAATTCGCTCACGCGGTATTAATCTTATCGCTTGCCCTAGTTGTTCTCGACAAGAGTTTGACGTGATTGCGACGGTCAATGCATTAGAGCAAAGATTAGAAGATATTATTACTCCCTTAGATGTGTCAATTATTGGCTGTGTTGTAAATGGCCCCGGTGAGGCAGAAATTTCCGATTTAGGCTTAACTGGCGCTCGTAATATGAGTGGATATTATCTTGATGGAAAACGTCAAAGAGAGCGTTTAGCTAATGACGATTTGGTTGATCAACTAGAGAAACGCATCCGAGCAAAAGCAGCCGTTAAAGCCGCAATGCAAGATAATGACAAACGAATTGACATCCAACACCTTTCTGATAGCACAGAATCTCTAAAATAAGCCTCAAAATACACTATCTGCAATTTACCCGGCGCGACAAAATCCTTATAATGTCGCGCTGTTAATTACCCTATGTGAGCGTCCAGTGGCAAAAACTATCCAAGCAATTCGTGGTATGAATGACTGTTTACCGACACAAGTTGGTGCTTGGCAGTTTGTCGAGCGAGAAATTCGACAGCTTGCTGCTAGCTACCAATACCACGAAATTCGGACGCCGATTGTTGAAAGTACAGACCTCTTTAAACGTTCCATTGGTGAGGTTACCGATATCGTTGAAAAAGAGATGTACACTTTTGAGGACCGCAATGGCGACAGCCTTACACTCAGACCAGAGGGCACAGCCTGTTGCGTGCGCGCTGGGAACCAACATGGGCTTTTGTATAATCAACAACAACGTTTGTGGTATATGGGACCAATGTTTCGACATGAGCGCCCGCAAAAAGGCCGCTATCGACAATTTCAGCAATTTGGTGCTGAGTCTTATGGCTTTGAAGGCCCCGATATTGATGTAGAAATGATAATGATGGGCGCTAGGCTTTGGAAAGCATTTGGTATTGAGGATAAAGTCCATTTGCAAATTAATTCTTTGGGCAGCGCTGAAGCACGAGCAGCCTACAAAGATAAATTGGTTGAATTTTTACTTACAGTAGAGTCGCAGCTCGATGAAGACTCAAAACGTAGACTTCACAATAATCCACTGCGAGTGCTCGATAGTAAAGACCCTGGTACGCAATTAGCGATTGCCAATGCACCACGACTAGTTGATCATCTCGATGAAACTTCAAAGCAGCATTTTGACGAAATATGTACGCGCTTATCTACCTTAGGCGTCTCGTTTGAGGTTAATCCGTCTCTTGTGCGAGGCCTTGATTACTATAATCGCACCGTGTTTGAGTGGGTAACTGACATGTTGGGCGCTCAAGGCACAATATGCGCAGGCGGCCGCTACGATGGTTTAGTTGAACAGTTGGGCGGCAAAGCCACTCCCGCGGTCGGTTTTGCCATGGGTATCGAGCGATTAGTATTGTTAATCGAGGCAACCCGAGATATTGATGCTTTGAGTATGCGTCCTGACGTGTTTATAACGGCCTTAGGTGATGAGGCGCAAATACCGGCGATGCAATTTGCAGAGAGAATACGTGATGTACACCCATCACTGAAAGTACAAATGCACTGTGGTCAGGGCAATATGAAAAAACAAATGAAAAAAGCGGGTGCATCAGGCGCTAATATTGCAATTATTATTGGTGCCGATGAAATTGAGCAAGGAATTTTTGGGGTGAAATACTTGCGGGAAGATAAGCCTCAGCAACAGTTAAACGAAATTGACCTGATAAAACTATTGAGTCAAATTACTAAGCCAACGCTCTGAAGGTCCAACACAGACTCAGACATCAGATTGGGCGAGATTGAACAAGATCACGCTCACTAAATAGGATATACTCTGCGCACTTAAACGCAGACGTTAGCGTAATATACAGAGGGTAAAATGGAACGCTTTGAAACTGAAGAACAACAGATTGAAGCCATTAAAGGTTTTTGGAAAGACAACGGCATGGTTATCATCCTGGGCGCTGTTCTAGGATTGAGTGGATTATGGGGATGGCGTTACTATAACGATAGCGTGATTGCTAATAAAGAGGCGGCCTCAGCAGCATATGATGCTAGCGTGCAAACCTTTGCTGAATCTGAAGAGACAACAGCATTAAGCAGTTTTTTAGCTGAAAATGAAGACACAGGTTATGCACCATTAGCAGCTATGATACTTGCTCAGCAAGCGATTGAAGCTAGTGATTACGAGAGTGCTAAGACTTATTTAACATCAGCGGCCAGCGGAAAAGAAGAACTGGCCGATGTTGCCAAGCTTCGCTTAGCAGCTGTTTACTTGCAATTAGAAGAGTATTCTAATGCTTTGTCTCAACTACAAGCTGTAAGTGCGGCATCATTCGCCGATCAAGTTCATGAGCTACGTGGGGATGTTCTATATGCTGAAGGTAAGTTTGATGAAGCAAAAGAATCATTTAACCTCGCCTTATTGGAACTTCCGAACGATCCGAGCATCAAAATGAAACTCGACAATATCGCATTTGCAAAAACACAGGTAGTGGGCAGTAACAGTGAACAATAGTATAAAAGTCCTTGGACTTGTTTTTTTATTAAGTGGATGTACCACAGTAGGCAACTGGTTTGCTGATGATGACGAGATCGAAATCAGGCAGCTTCCCGATCTTGAAATGCAATTTGAAACTCAAATTGAATGGCAAGAGGGCGTTGGTGATGGTATTGAAGGTTATTTTTCGAGACTTTCTCCAGCAGTAGGTTATGGAAAAATATTTGCTGCTGATCGCGAGGGTACAGTCGTAGCGTTCTCCCCTGAATCAGGTGACGTATTGTGGGAGCTTGATATTAGCACTCGCAGTAAAAAAAGCAGTATCGGCAATTTGTATGGCTTGTTTGCAGGAAGAGTATCAGCAAAAGTCTCAGGCGGTATCACCCTGGCAAATAATACACTTTATTTAGGCACCGAAAACGGTGAAGTCATCGCTGTAAACCAAGAAGATGGCAGCATAAAGTGGCGAACTAAGGTTCCGAGTGAAATTGTGTCTGCACCGGCTACCGATGAAGGCATAGTAGTCGTAAATACCGTTGCCGGTATTTTACTAGGCTTAGATGCCCAAACCGGTGAAATTGAATGGCGCAATGACTCTGACGTTCCACCGCTCACACTTCGTGGCGTATCTGCTCCAAGCGCAGCTAACGGCGGTGCAATCGTCGGTTTAGCAAATGGTCGTTTACAAGTAAATATTATCGGAAGTGGCTTGACGGCTTGGGAGCAAGTCATTGCTAAACCCTCTGGCGCGACTGAATTAGAACGAATCGTAGATGTAGACAGCAAGCCATTGGTCTTCGCCGGTACAGTCTTTGTTGTTAGTTATGCTGGCTCATTATCGGCAGTAGAATTGCGCACAGGTACAGTTATCTGGACGCGTGAGTACGCGTCGTTTAGGAATGTGACAATATCTGGGAATCGCCTTTTTGTGACTGATAATAGCTCGAACTTGTATGCAATTGACCGCAGAAATGGCGTTGAGCTATGGTCATCTAACAGCTTGCGTAGAAGAAATCTTACGGAAGCGACGCCGGTAGGCGAACATATTGTTGTTGGTGACAAATTTGGTTTTTTGCATTGGTTTACCCAAGACGAAGGGAAGTATGTATCTCGTTTGAAAGTGGGTGACGATGACGAAGATGAAGGTATATATGCTGCACCGATATACCAAGATGGTTTGTTAGTTGTGCAACTTAGAGATGGCGAAGTTAGCTTAATTTCTACACCTTAACTAAACTTTCACAAACACATATGAAAACGTCAATAGTGATGCTATTGGCGTTTTTACGCTTTTAAAATCAGAATTTATATTCAATAGCAGACGCTTATGTTTGCTGAATAGAAGAGGAACACTATGTTACCGGTAATCGCATTAGTTGGACGCCCCAACGTTGGAAAGTCAACGCTGTTCAACCGATTGACACACACACGCGACGCTCTGGTGGCAGACTTCCCTGGCCTTACTCGCGACCGAAAGTACGGCACCGCTAAATACGAAGAACGTCAGTTTATTGTAGTCGATACTGGTGGCATAAGCGGTGACGAAGAAGGTATAGATGCGGCCATGGCTCAACAATCACTGATGGCGATAGATGAGGCCGATGTTGTCTTATTTATGGTCGACGCTCGCGCTGGATTGACTCCCGCAGATATTGGTATTGCTGATCATCTAAGAAAACAAAGTAAGGCAACTTATGTGGTCGCCAATAAGGTCGATGGCATTGATGGTGACAGCGAAAGTGCTGACTTTTATGCTTTAGGGTTTGAGACCTTGTTTCAGGTAGCTGCTTCCCAAGGCCGTGGCATATCTAATATGTTAAATGAAGTATTAGAGCCAATTGCTAAAGACTTCCCTGATATGCAAATTGTGCAGGATGAAGTATTAGAAGAAGAGGATGCAGATGCGAGGCTCGAGAGGCTATTAGCCTCTCCAATTAAATTAGCCATTGTGGGTAAACCCAATGTTGGCAAGTCGACCTTAACCAACCGCATCCTTGGTGAAGAGCGTGTTGTTGTATTTGATTTACCCGGTACAACTCGAGATAGTATATATATTCCGATGGAGCGAGACGAACGCGAATACATTTTGATTGATACCGCCGGTGTGCGTAAACGCCGAAAAGTATCCGAGGCTATCGAAAAGTTCTCTATTGTTAAAACTTTGCAAGCGATTGAAGAAGCTAACGTTGTATTGTTGGTGATTGATGCTCAAGAGGGTTTATCTGAGCAAGATCTAAGTCTTTTAGGCTTTATTCTCAACTCTGGGCGTTCATTAGTCCTAGCGGTTAATAAATGGGACGGACTAAGCACGGACGTAAAAGAAGAGATTAAGCGAGAGCTTGATAGGCGTCTTGGTTTCGTCGATTTTGCACGTATACACTTTATTTCCGCACTCCATGGCACTGGCGTTGGGCATCTCTTTGAATCAGTTCAAGAAGCTTATAATTGTGCGACTCAACGAATCAATACGTCGATGTTAACGCAAATTATGGAAATGGCGCAGCAAGATCATCAACCCCCCTTAGTTCGTGGCCGTCGCGTTAAGATGAAATATGCACACGCGGGCGGTTATAACCCACCGGTAATAGTCATACATGGCAATCAAGTGAAAGACTTGGTTGACTCATATAAACGTTACTTAATGAACTACTATCGAAAATCACTAAAAATCATGGGAACACCAATCAAGATTGAGTTTAGAGAAGGTGCAAATCCATTTGAAGGCAAAAAGAACGAGCTCAGTCTTACGCAGATGCGCAAGCGTCGAAGATTGATGTCATTTCATGATAAGAAGAAATAACTAACAAGGAAATCCTATGGGACTATTAGATGCAATGTTGGGTAATGCTAGTGAAGTTGATGTAACTGAAGTTGCGCAAGAACTTGCACCGGTGTTTGCAGACAATGAAACTGTGGTGAAAGCTTATAAGATGGTTAGGGACTTATTTGTATTTACTAATAAGCGAATAATTTTCATTGATAAACAGGGCGTTACGGGTAAGAAAATTGATTATTTGAGTATTCCCTATAAATCAATTACGTCATTTAATGTACAAACAGCCGGTAGGTTTGATACTGATTGTGAATTAAGTATATGGCTTTCAGGCCGCTCAGAGCCGATTAAGGTAGATATTGCCGCCAAACTAGCAACTGATTTACAAAAATCCTTAGCCAATGCTGTCTTCGTTTAATTGAAGCACTTACTTTGACATACAGGCAATCAAAAAACACGCTTAGACTTTCTACAGCGCGTTTTTTATTACTGGCGCATTGACTGCATGAAGGCAGACTCCTGCGGCACCTTGATTTGTTCAACAGACTCATTCGCCAACGCCAGCATCATTTGTTTGGGCACGTTTCCGGTTAATTTAATAAATTTATCATTTTGTGTAAATAAAATCTGAGTGCTATATATCGGATCAATCTGAGTCTCTAATGCAACTTCCATCGCTAAGCCAGAAATAGTGCTTTGCGCTGAGCCAAGTGCAGTACTTTGAATTTCAGATATTAAGTAGTCTTGCATTTTAGCTTGCTTGATAAGGGCTTCTATTTGTGTTTTCTCAATCTGCATTTCAGCCGACAAGTTCATTGAAAAGTCTTGATTGGCATGCGTAAAGGGCGATACCGGATATACTGAAACATCCACGACGGCATCGGCAAAATCAGGATGTAAATAGCGCGTAATAATACCTTGTAAGGGGTCGTGATATAACGCGCTTTGACTACGAACAAAGTCACCAATCTTTTCTGGCAACTGCATTTGGTTTTGATAGTCACTTGCGCCTATCGTATGGTAAATACGCTCTGCGCTAAAGACATCGCTTTGCTGAACTCTGACAACCCAAGCGTCTACCAGAGCTCTGGCGGTGTCTTCTAAGTTTGAATCAATGAGGGTTTCTACATTATAGTCGTCAACTATTATTCCACGCCAGCTAGTGCTCATTTCTAGCACTAAAGTGTTTGCTGCCGGGTTTTTAGCTGAGCTATTTTTGATAAGAGCACTGCTCACTAGGAGCTCATATTGAGATAGAGTAAGTGCCTCGTTTACTTCGTCCTTTAATACATGCTCATTGAGCATTTGGCTCAATGCCGTAGCGTCAAGCACATTCATATCGCATGATTTTATTTCACAATGCTCTAGCACTTTATCGCTGAGCTGTGCAGCATATACTGGCCAAGACAACTCGTCTTGCGCTTGTGAAGTATTATAGGTTGCGGTAAGCAAACAGCCAACCGCAAGAAGAGAAGCTTTGCGTGTATATTCCGTAAACAACATCAGTACTACGTCCACTGTAAGTCGACAAAAACAAGATGGTTAGAATATCACTGTCGCAAAATGGAGACAATGTTTAGAATGTCTTTAAAATCAATTAGCTATCACTTTTCTGCAGCTTGGGTGCTGATTACTTGTGCCAAAATCTCGCCATCCGTCAATTTTGTGACGATATGTTCCCCAGCTCCCACGTCATTAATACTGCGAACGATATTGTCTTCTTGATAAGTAATACTATAACCTCGGGAAAGGGTAGATAGTGGACTGACGCTGTTCAATAACCCTGCTCTAGAAGCGAGTAAACTCTTTTGTTTCTCTAGCCCCAGTTGTTGAGCACGCACCAGCTTTTGTTTTAGCAATGTTAGCTGGTTTTGATGCGACAAAATTAGCTTACTGGGTTCTAGCCTAACTAAGCCTTTTTTGTTGCTGATTTGTCGCTCGTGTGCGGAACTAAGGCTTGCTTTCATGGTGCGTTGTAGGCGCTCTAAGATCTGAGACAAGGCTTTTTGTTGGCCATCAATGCTGGCTTTTGGGTGGCTATTGGCTAATCGCTTTTGCGCATTAAGTAAGGATTGCTGATACTGATTTATGCGCTTTTGTGGACTTTCACCATAAAATTTAGTGCATAACATATCTAGACTTTGCGCTCGTTGTCGATAGGCCTGTTTGGTCGCTAACATCAACCGCTCACGCATTTGCTCTATATTACGCCTTAACACAATAGCGTCTTGGCTAATGCTTTCGGCTGCAGCACTCGGTGTAGGGGCTCTCAGGTCGGCAACAAAATCTGCGATGGTCACATCGACTTCGTGGCCAACAGCAGAAACAATGGGCAATTTAGAGCCGAATATCGCGCGAGCAACGATTTCTTCATTAAACGGCCATAAATCTTCAAGTGAGCCTCCGCCTCTACCTACAATTAAGATATCGACCTCATTACGTACGTTAGCGATTTCAATTTGCTTAACAATTGATGCCGCAGCTTGTTCGCCTTGCACTAAAGAAGGGTACACAATCACTTCAATAGCGGGGTTGCGCCTCGCGAGTACATGCAAGATATCGTGAATAGCGGCGCCTGTTGGCGACGTTACTACACCTAGTCGATGAACTGTTGATGGCAGTGCCCGTTTACGGTCTTGCTGAAACAAGCCCTCTTGCTGCAACGCTCCTTTAAGGGCTTCGTAAGCTTGTTTAAGCTGTCCAATCCCTTCGGGTTCTATATGTTGGGCAATAAGTTGATAGTCGCCCCGTGGTTCATAAAGACTAATGTTTGCACGAACGACCACTTTATCGCCGGTTTTGGGTAAAAATCCGGCGCGCTGGTTTGAGCCTTTAAACATAGCTGTGCGTACCTGCGCTTGACTGTCTTTGAGCGTAAAATACCAATGACCAGAAGACGCAGCCACGAAATTACTAATTTCGCCAGTTACCCAAACCAAGCCAATTTCACTTTCAAGTACGCTTTTTGCAAAGCGATTGAGCTTACTGACGGTTAAAATACTGACTTGACTGGGAGTAGCAAACATATGCACCTAAATTTGTTTGATCATTTTGTTGATTGTAGTTTACCCAAGTATAAAAAAACACTACAATTGCACCGCAATTAAGCCACTACTAATATAGGTAAAATTGCATGCTACGCATCGAAAAAGAAGCTCTCACCTTCGACGACGTACTTTTGGTGCCGGGACACTCCACAGTGCTTCCCCATACGGCCAACTTATCTACTCGATTGACCAAATCTATCACCCTAAATATGCCGATGATGTCTGCCGCTATGGACACCGTTACCGAAGCGCCACTTGCTATAGCACTTGCGCAAGAGGGTGGCATTGGCTTTATTCATAAGAACATGACTTCGCAAGCACAAGCTGAGCATGTGTTGCGTGTTAAAAAATATGAAAGTGGCGTGGTCCAAGACCCTGTTACCGTTAAAAAAGACGCCAATATAGGCGATACAATTGCGTTAAGCAAAAAGCTCGGTTACAGCGGATTTCCAGTGGTAGATGAAGATAATAACTTAATTGGTTTGGTCACAGGGCGTGATTTGCGCTTTGAAAACCGTTTAGATGAATCTATAAGCAAGGTAATGACGCCTAAAGAAAAACTAGTTACTGTTACTGCAGATGCGAGCCCAGACCATGTAATGCATCTTATGCATGAGCATCGTATTGAAAAAATACTTGTAGTCGACGATGCATTTAGATTAACCGGTTTGATTACGGTAAAAGATTTTCAAAAAGCTAAAAACAAACCTAACGCCTGCAAAGATTCAAAAGGTCGTTTGCGTGTTGGCGCAGCAGTGGGCGTAGGCCCGGGTACTGACGAGCGCATTCGTTTGTTAGTGGAAGCAGGTGTCGATGTCTTGCTGATTGATACCTCCCACGGCCACTCTCAAGGCGTAATTGATAGGGTCAAAGCAGTGAGAAAAGCATACCCAGACTTACAATTGATAGCAGGTAATGTTGCTACCGGTGAGGGTGCAAAGGCACTTGTAGAGGCCGGTGTAGACGCTGTTAAGGTGGGTATAGGTCCAGGTTCGATTTGTACCACCCGCATAGTGACAGGATGTGGTGTGCCGCAAATTACTGCCATTTCTGATGCAGTCGACGCGGTCGAAGGTTTAGACATCCCGATTATTGCTGACGGCGGCATTCGTTTTTCTGGTGATATAGCGAAGGCTTTAGCAGCAGGTGCGAGCTCGGTAATGGTAGGCAGTATGCTAGCCGGTACTGAAGAGGCGCCAGGTGAAGTTGAGCTTTATCAAGGTCGCTATTTCAAGTCATATCGCGGCATGGGATCATTAGGCGCGATGGACCAAAGCCATGGCTCCTCTGACCGTTATTTTCAAGACAGCAATAGCGTTGAAAAATTGGTGCCAGAGGGAATAGAAGGGCGCGTGGCTTACAAAGGTCCTATTGCCAATATCATACACCAACAGCTTGGTGGGCTGCGCTCTGCTATGGGCTTGACCGGTTGCGGCACTATTGATGAGCTTCGCACCCAATCTAAGTTTGTAAAAGTCACCTCGGCAGGCATGGGTGAATCCCATGTGCATGATGTTAGTATCACCAAAGAAGCGCCTAATTACCGTTTGGGTTAATGTGTAGTAATCAATCTATTGAGTATATTTGCTGCAAAACCGCAAGTATCCTCCCTTAATGATAGGAACAGTGAATGTCGGCGAATATCCATAGCCAGAGAATTTTAATTTTAGATTTTGGGTCTCAATATACGCAACTTATCGCGCGTAGAGTGCGCGAAATAGGCGTTTATTGTGAGCTATGGGCTTGGGATGTAAGTGAAAAGCAGATTCGCAACTTTGCTCCTGACGGTATTATATTATCTGGCGGCCCTGAATCTGTGCCCCAGGCTAATTCACCACGAGCTCCCCAATATGTCTACAACGCAGGTGTTCCTGTATTAGGCATTTGTTATGGCATGCAAACAATGGCGCATCAGCTCGGTGGGCAAGTACAAGGCTCCGATATACGAGAATTTGGTTATGCACAAGTAGAATTGCTCGACGCCGCGTCTTTGTTTGACAAAATTGAGGATGAAATTTCAGCTAACGGTAATGCTTTGCTCGATGTGTGGATGAGTCATGGCGACAAAGTTAGCAAAGTTCCACCAGGTTTTACCACCATCGCTCAAACCGCTAGTTGCCCGCACGCAGCTATGGCTAACTTAGAAAAGCACTTTTACGGCGTACAGTTTCATCCTGAGGTAACGCACACCAAGCAGGGTTTGCGTATGTTAGAGCATTTTGTCACACAGATATGCGGCTGTGAAAAGCTTTGGACTGCAGGCGCAATTATTGAAGATGCTGTTGAGCGGATTAAGAAACAAGTGGGCGATGATGAAGTCATTCTAGGCCTATCAGGTGGCGTAGACTCATCGGTTACGGCAATGTTGCTGCATCAAGCTATTGGCACGCAACTTACCTGCGTATTCGTGGATAATGGCTTATTGCGCCTTAATGAAGGCCAGCAAGTGATGGATATGTTCGGCGACCACTTTGGTCTGAATATTATCAAAGTAGATGCTGAAGACCGATTTTTAGATGCACTGGCAGGCGAAGTTGACCCAGAGAAAAAGCGTAAAATCATCGGCAATCAGTTCGTATACCTATTTGATGAAGAATCCAACAAACTTGCGAATGCAAAATGGTTAGCTCAAGGTACTATTTATCCCGATGTGATTGAATCTGCTGGCTCCGCTACTGGTAAAGCACATGTGATCAAGTCGCATCATAATGTGGGTGGATTACCTGCTGATATGAAAATGGGCTTAGTAGAGCCTTTGCGCGAATTATTTAAAGATGAAGTGCGTAAAATAGGATTAGAACTTGGCTTGCCCTATGACATGTTGTATCGCCATCCATTCCCTGGGCCTGGCTTAGGCGTTCGTGTGCTCGGCGAAATTAAAAAAGAATATTGTGATTTGTTAAGACGTGCAGATGCGATTTTTATTGAAGAGTTGCACAAAGCTGAGCTTTATCACAAGGTTAGCCAGGCATTTACGGTATTTTTGCCCGTACGCTCGGTTGGTGTCATGGGCGACATGCGAAAGTATGATTGGGTTGTGTCTTTACGTGCAGTTGAAACTATTGATTTTATGACAGCAAGATGGGCTCATTTGCCATATGAGTTCTTAGGCAAAGTTTCAAATCGTATCATCAACGAAGTCAACGGTATATCACGCGTGGTTTATGATATTTCAGGTAAGCCCCCGGCAACGATTGAGTGGGAGTGATGACTTGTTAGGCTTTGTTTACAAAACACAAAGCCTAACGTTTGTCTTATCGAAAGGGTTAATTAATAAAGAGATAGGCAGTTTCGATGACCAAAATTATTGCTCTTAATCACATCAAAAGGCCGGTGAAGAAGGTCTTGTTTTTAGGGTATGAAGAGTCTCAAACAAAAATTATCGCAGCGCTAATAAATAGCAAGTGTCAGGTTTATTACACTGATGCTAAATTTACCGAAGCTAAGATTGAAGGCAATGGTGAATTTGACTTCGTTGTTTCATTTGGCTATCGACACATTTTAACGAAAAGTGTTATTGACCAATTAGCATGCCCAATTTTCAATCTTCATATTTCTTATTTACCCTACAATCGTGGGGCGCATCCAAACTTTTGGTCATTCTTTGACAATACGCCAGCCGGCGTTACTATTCATCTTATTGACGAAGGAATAGATACTGGCCCTATTGTTTACCAGCGCTATGTAAAATTTACTAATGAAGAAGAAACGTTCGCGCAAACCCATGCTCGTTTAGTGTACGAAATTGAGATGCTGTTTGAAGAAAACCTCATTAACTTATTGAGGGACGAATGGGAGCAAGTACCGCAACGCGGAGAAGGAACAGTGCATTTATTGCAAGATTTACCCGAGCAATTTTCTGGCTGGAATGCGAAGATAAACGAAGAGCTTAAACGATTAGCTGCACTTGGGATCAGGCAACATGATGAATAACGTAGTAATAAACGGCAGAGAAATCTCACCAGAAAACCCTCCATACATTATCGCTGAATTATCTGCGAATCATAATGGCTCGCTGAAACGAGCCTTAGAAACCATAAAGGCCGCGAAAGATACTGGTGTCGATGCTATTAAAATACAAACATATACCCCAGATACTATGACGATTGATACCTCGCGAGATGATTTTTTAATCAAAGGTGGATTATGGGAAGGGCGAACATTATATGAACTTTATGGCGAAGCCTACACGCCCTTTGAGTGGCATAAAGAGCTGTTTGATTATGCCAAGAAACTTGGTGTTACCATCTTCTCCTCACCATTTGATGAAACTGCAGTCGATTTATTAGAGTCACTTAATGCTCCTGCATATAAAATCGCCTCGTTTGAGCTCGTCGACTTGCCGCTGATAGCTTATGTAGCGAAAACTAAAAAACCGATGTTAATGTCAACAGGAATGGCCTCACTCGATGAAATTGCAGAGGCAATTGAAACGGCAAAAATAAATGGTTGTACAAGCTTAGCAATATTTCATTGCATCAGCAGCTATCCAGCTCCCCTAAACCAAGCTAATGTTAGTGCTATATCTAAACTTAGAGAAGCATTTGGGATTGAGGTGGGCTTGTCTGATCATACTTTAGGCAATGTAGCCAGTATCGTGGCAACGTCCTTGGGGGCTTCTGTAATTGAAAAGCATTTTACTTTGTCGCGTGCTGAAGGGGGCGTCGACAGTGCTTTTTCTCTTGAGCCTACTGAGATGACTGCTCTGGTGAATGATACCAGAGACGCACATGCCGCATTGGGTTTACACAACAGTATGCGTTCTGAGCTAGAATCCTCGAATAAAATTTTTCGACGTTCACTATATTTTGTTGCAGATATTGCCGCCGGAGAAACCATTACTAAAAGCCATGTCAGAAGAATACGCCCTGGCTTTGGCTTAGCCGCGAAGCACTATGGCGATGTGATTGGTAGCGTGTGTACAAAAACTGCTGTGAAAGGGGACCGAGTAACCTTTGAACACTTCTCTAAAGCATAAGTATCATACTTGATGATGAATAAACTATGAATGTAGTCGCTGTATTATCCCATTTAATGAGCAAAGAAGGTGAGCTCGGTGTAGAGTCTTTGGCAAGAGCAAATGCCACTGGTGAGCTTTATAAACAGCGTAACCTGGATCTTATTGTCACTAGTGGTTGGGCCTATCGAGATGATTCAGAATTGGAAATAGGCTTGGTATTTTCGCGCTATCTACAAGATAACTGTGGTGTTAACGCTAAGCACATCATTGCCGATACGAACGCCAGAGATACGGTAGGTGATGCTTTCTTTATTAGGAGAGCGCTCCGGACGCATGATGTGGATAGTCTTGTGGTGGTAAGCTCTGACTATCATGCTCGACGCACCCAGCTCATTTTTGAGCGCTTTTTTCGTCAGCTTGTCGATGTTGAGGTCATTGGTGTAAAAACCTTACGCGATGATCTTGAGGATGTCCAAGTGCATGAAGCACGCTCAGAGCAAGCATTCATGGATACCTTTGAGGGTGTCGATTTCACTTGCGACAAATCAGTATTAAAGGCTTTGAATACAAAACATCCTTTTTATAATGGCGTTTTGTACAACAAACTATCTTTAGAAAATTTATAAGCAGTGTTATTTCTTGTCCGCAAATAGCCTATAGAAAGCGCAACTCTACGCCCAAACTAATACGTTGCACATGTCTATTGTAATCAATTAATGAATCACCATAGCCGTTAAAGTACTGCAACAGTAAGTCATAGCGTTTGTTGATGGGGTAAGTTAAGTTCAATTCTATTCCACTACGATTATCACTAAATGAGAGATTGTTGCGGACACGCGCATACAAATTGACATCACCAAAATTTTGAACAAAACCAAATTCAACACGACCATAGAAATCTAAAATATCAGGGTTGTCATCACCGGTAGCATCGAAGGGGTCTGTTTTTTCATTTTCTGGCAGTCGATACCATGTTTTTAAATAATATAAAGAATCTTCGTCACTAAAAAGTGCTGATGCTATGATGCGGTTCCAACTGCGAGATTTTAAACCATCTTGGCCATTAGACATGTGATTAAAACCTACTTGCGCACCATTGAAGCGAAAACCAAATACATCCCAGTTAGGAGACCACTGATAAAATACTTCAGGTTCGTAGTTTGTTTCTCTAAAGGGTTTTGAGGCTTCAGAGTTATACACCTGCCAAAATGAGGTGGAGGTAAACCCAAAAAATACACCGTTATTTTCCTGTTCTTGTAGATAAAGCGGTAACTGCACACTAATTTGAAACTTTGCTTCAAAGCGGTCTATATTGGCATCGTTGAGGCCATCGACTGTGGTCGTATTAACTGAACTCGCATAACTCATCGGCAAAAGATAGTTTTTACGATGCTGAGTAATTGCAAAGGGATTACGATTGGCTTGAGAATCAGCTTCTTGTTTAGTATCGAGAAGTGAAGAGGTTGTTGGAGAAGTGTCTACGTTTTCCTCTATTTCCTGAACAATTACGTCGCTTAGTTCGTCATCAGACTGAGCAATTGCAGCGGCTGATATTACTAAGGTAGTCATCGCACATATTATTATTTTCGTGAGTGTGCATTTCATGGTCGTTCCTTCTAAATAGTAAGTTGTTGGCCCTCATACGCGCCAAAACAACTGCCGTCAGCGCCACCAATCTCCATAATTTCATTGGCATGTAGCACAATTTCATCAACGTCAGCGTCAGTTCGTTCAGGATCGTGGCTATACAAAGCTAATTTTTTCGCGAAGCTTGCTAAGGCAAGTTTAACGGCTTCCTCTGCAACTGAATGGCCCCAACCAAGTTTTGCGGGCATGTCTTGTACTACATATTGTGCGTCGTGAATAAGTAAGTCTGCGTTTTTAGCAAAATGCACAAACTCTAAAAAGTCAGTATCTTTTTTGTAAGGAGGATACAGCTCGTTGTCGGTAATATACGCTAACTTACTACCGTTTTCTTCAATAGTATAACAACTTCCGCCGCCAGGATGGTTCATTGGGTGGCGTTTAATCGTGGCTTCACCCACTTTCCATTCTGTAATATCGTAGGCCAAACGTTTTATCAGTATATTCGATTGCAGCACTTCTTTGCTAACAGGAAAATATGAGCCCGACATTTGTTTAATAACAGCCTCAGGTTGCTCAAGTTTAGTCATGCCTGGCGTAATAATGATATCTCTGCCAGGCTGATAAATTGGAATAAAGAACGGAAAGCCTTGAATATGATCCCAGTGGTTATGGCTTAACAAGAGGTTGATAGGTGTTTTTTTAGCAGCAAGCTTTTTGCCGAGCATACGAATGCCAGTGCCGGCATCTAGTACAATGTCTGTGCCGTCGGCTAATTCAACGTGAACGCACGCCGTATTGCCGCCATATTTCATGTACTCAGGGCCAGGTGTGGGAATTGAACCCCGCACGCCGTAAAAAGTTACTTGCACACACTACCTCACTGGTTCGTTATAAACGAAATCACTTCATCAATATTGATAAGTGTTTTTTCACCGGTCATCCGATTTTTGTATTCCACTTGATTGTTATCCAAGTTACGTTCACCAATCACAATGCTATGTGGGATCCCAATTAATTCCATATCGTTAAACATGACACCTGGACGTTCTTTTCGATCGTCAAAAAGTACTTCAACATTCTCACCAATAAAGTCAGCATACAATTTTAGTGCCGTTTCCATAATACGATGCGATTTATGCATATTCATAGGAATAATGGCGACTTCAAAAGGAGCTATTGGCATTGGCCACTTAATGCCAAACTTATCGTGGTTTTGTTCAATAGCAGCAGCAACGATGCGAGTCACGCCAATACCATAACAACCCATTTTCAATATTTGGTGCTTTCCTGACTCGCCTAGTACGCCACAATTCATTGCCTTAGAATACTTATCGCCCAATTGGAAAATATGTCCAATTTCAATTCCTTTTCGAATTTGAAGTGTTCCATGCCCATCAGGCGATGCGTCGCCCGCTTGAACATTTCGTAAATCACATACTTCAAAATCTGAAACATCACGTTCCCAGTTCACACCGGTCAAATGCACGCCATCTTCGTTAGCACCGCAGATGAAGTCGGCGCATGCAGCTGCGCTTCGGTCGACTAAAATTGGCATATTTAAATTAACTGGTCCAATAGAGCCAAATGAAGAACCAACATGTTCTGTGACGGTTTTTTCGTCCGCCAAAGTAAAAGGTGTCGCTACCAATGGGTGCTTGAGCGCTTTTATATCGTTTAACTGATGATCGCCGCGAATAACAATAGCAACTAGTGCGTGTTCACTTTCTGGCTCAGCATTAACAATAAGCGTTTTAACACAATGTTGAGGCTCCACTTGCAATGCCTCTGCGACTTTTTCAATGGTAGTAGCGCCAGGCGTAGCAACTTTTTCTAATTCTTTTGAAGCTGCGGGTCTAACATCTTTACAAACCGCCTCAGCGAGCTCTATATTGGCTGCGTAGTCGGAGCTGTCACTAAACGCGATATCGTCTTCGCCAGAATCAGCTAATACATGAAACTCATGCGACACAGCACCACCAATTGAACCGCTATCGGCAATGACTGGCCTAAACTCAAGGCCAATACGTTCAAAAATATTACAATAGGCCTGATGCATACGTTGATAAGTTTGGTTAAGCGACTCGTCGTCCACGTGGAAAGAATATGCATCTTTCATAATAAATTCGCGGCTACGCATTACGCCAAAACGGGGACGCACCTCGTCACGAAATTTAGTTTGAACCTGATATACATTTAGCGGCAGCTGCTTGTAGCTACTGACTTCGTTTTTAATGAGAGAGGTAATGACCTCTTCGTGGGTCGGACCTAAAACAAAATCTCGATTATGACGGTCTTTGATACGCAGTAATTCTGGGCCGTATTCTTCCCAGCGTCCAGATTCTTGCCATAGATCGGCTGGCTGAACCACCGGCATACTGATTTCAATTGCACCGGCTTTATTCATCTCGTCCCGCACAATGGCGGCAACTTTATTCAATACTCTCAGGCCAGTGGGGAGCCAAGTATATAAACCGGAGGCTAATTTCCTGACCAATCCGGCACGAAGCATGAGTTGGTGACTAATGACTTCTGCATCTGCTGGAGTTTCTTTTTGCGTCGCTAATAAATATTCTGAGGTGCGCATAGGGCTCTTATTATGTTTAATATTCAATCGCCAAATTCTATCAGCCATCATCTAATGACTAAAGCCTAATTATAGACAATTCAATGAATTATTCGATGTTCAGTGGATTTAAGGAGTGTATTAAGGCTTTTGTGCCATCTATTGAAAATGCAATATCAATATCATACAGGCGTAAATGGTATAATTTGGGGTCTACTTTTGCTTTTTTGTAGGCTGGCCTTGGGTCATGTCTAAGCGTGTTTTCTAATAACTCGGGTAGGTCACAGTGGCTTTGTGTGATGTTAAGCATTTGCTCGCTTGCAGAATCACTATATATTAACTGTAAAGAAGGCTGTGGTGGCTCTTGGGCAAAACCAGAGCAAGCATTTGCGATGTGGTCGGCATAATCAACATACGGTTTAATATCAATTATGGGAGTGTTTGTGAGCATATCTACGCCCTCAACGA
>Ga0307981_1000086_pt1 | contig 93548 bp, 95 predicted proteins | sample OrgLakmetagen987_FD_201849 | JGI IMG/M metagenome (GOLD analysis project Ga0307981, IMG submission 201849) | Saline water microbial communities from Organic Lake, Antarctica - #987 | ecosystem: Environmental > Aquatic > Non-marine Saline and Alkaline > Saline | place: Antarctica: Organic Lake... | reverse complement strand
GCTCTTCCTCTAGGTCTTTGAGGTGTTTGAGAAGCGGCATCCATGACGATTGCTCCGCATAGTCCAGCTGAGAATTGCAGCCCGGCTCTTGGAACATGATATTGTCGAGGGTTTTGAATGTTTGTTCAAACATGATTGCTCTCATTTTTCAGGCACTTTGCCCTGCCCGGCGGGTGGGTGAAAGGCGGATTGCTACACCTTTTGAGGTTTATTGATCAGCTCGCCTTGCCGCTCGGTTGAAACAGGGCAATGGGCGCTGATCGTCGTGAGTACGCTAGAATGCCCGATATTCTAGGAGAACGCCTTGAAAGCTTCGCGGGTAGGGTAGGCGGTGTCTGCCCATTTCACTAACGTTTTGCGGAATGCGTGGGGCGTAAATCGGCAGTCGTGAAGGCTTATTTGATCACTTGCCGAATTGCATTGGCGTTTTTGGATGTCTCACGGCTCAGGCCAAACACTTTGCACGCGCCGTATATGGGTTTGTTCATAGGGGGCGGAACGAGCGGGTCGTCTGGAGCAAAAATGCAGTTTCCTTGAGGTGTGTCATCCACGCTTTGAAGCAGGCCAGATATTCAGCATCAACAGGCAGGAAGTAGGTCGTGATGGTCTTGGAGTTCTTTGTCTTAACGTCGTGAGCGTCCTAATACACGCAGCCGTCGATCATGTTGATGTGCTTTAGCGCAGAGAGGCAACCGCGCCATCACGCGCACCAGTGAGCATTAGGAAGGCAAAGAGCGCTTTGTTGCGTCGGTCGATTTCCGTCGTCTCCGGTATGTATTAGAAGGCATGTCACGCCACTTGCGTAGCAGGATAGTCACAAATAACGAGAAGCTTCTCCTGGCCGTCGATACGATAATTGAACCGTCATGACTCGGAGCTGCTGGTTTTTATCAAGATGAACAGGTCCTCAAAGTCGCCGACCTTGTGGGGCTTTTCTTCTGCTTTGAGGTTTCGGACCTTGATATCACTTAAGGGCATCTGGGGATACGCTGCTGGATGTCATACACCAGCATCAGACGAACAATCTCGATAATTCCTATATACCACCGGGGTTTTACGGATGTGTTCGGACTATTCTGTATGGTGAAATGGTGCCCACACGCCCTCACTTTTAGCAGATAAGATTATGAAATATATATTGTAAATTTATGTGGATTGGATCGATACCCCCATTGATACCCCCAAACTGTTTCTCGTGGCTGAGATGGGGGACACTGTGTGTTGAACGTCAGGTGAATTTGACCATTACGTCTAATAGCTTCTTTCAGTTCATAGATGTTTTTTGCCTCAACTTTGCAGTCGTCGTATTCAACAGCGGGCTTTCAGTGCCGCTGCGCGAGTGTCCGCATGACGTCGAGCGCAACACAATCGCCTCCTCAATCACGGTCAGCGTGGGAAGCAACTAGGCTTCCATGGTCGAACCAATAGAATCGAGAATTGTTTGCGCCACCGCATCACACTCTTCAAGACTGAGTCGGGAGGGAAGGCGCACATCACACGCACGGTTCAACATTGCGCGTGTTTTTGGCTGGTCCGGGTTATTATCCAAAAAATTCCAATTCCAAAACGCTCGAGCATTATCTCGAGAGCGGCCAAAGACTTGGACTTTCAGGCCCAAAGTCGCAGCTTGGCCAACGAAGTCATCAACTTGTAAGTCGGTCATTTTGAGTAGATTGAATTGAATTGAATCTGGCGCTCGCTGCTCGCGCGGCAACGAATTTGGTACTGCTATCCACTGGCAGCCGTCAAGAATTGTCGCGACATGATCATGGTTGCGACGCCCATTCTTTACCCGATCAGGAAGCGCATCAAGTTGAGGTAGGATCAAAGCAGCAGAAAGTGTATTCAGTCGCAGATTATACAACGGCAGTTTATTTTGCCACTTCGCAAAAGCTGCAGGAAGGACTGGGTGCTTTTGCCAATTGTGCTCATACGCACCTGACATGATTACCGCCTGCGCGATTAGGTCTTCGTCGTCAGTGATCAAAATACCACCTTCGCCAGCGTTCAGTAATTTATACGACTGGAAACTAAAGCACCCAACCTTCCCAACCGTTCCGATGTTCTGACCGCCCCAGGTTGTACCAAGGCTGTGGGCGGCATCTTCGATCACGGGAATATCAGCAGCGTCACATAACGCCATGATGGCATCCATGTCGGATGTATGACCGCGCATATGGCTGATGATGACCCCGTCAACCTGGGGAAGCTTCTTCTCAAAGTCTTCAAGGTCGATCCGATAGTCATCACCGCACTCGCACAGCAATGGAATGCAGTCGGCATGTACTACAGCAGACGGCACGGCTGCGAAGGTAAATGCTGGAATAAGGATTTTGGAATCGCGGGGCAGACCTAGAGCTTTAAGCGACAGAAACAGTGCTGCAGAACAGGATGAAACTGCCAGCGCGAACTTACTCCCAAGTGTCTTGGCAAACTCAGCCTCTAAGAGCGCAACTGGTGAATGATCAGAACTGTAGCGGAACAGATCACCCGTTTGTAAAATCCGGTCGATTTCTCCCATAGCAGCTTCTGGAATAGCCTCTGCAGCAGTCAAATTCGGTAGCTTAAGCATATCACCATTTCCTCAAAAGTGGGCCAAAGTGTTGAAGAAGATCAACGGGCGCCCCGGTAGGTATTTAGCTGCAACTTGGTAAAGACAAGGGACGATGAGGAAACCCACAATTTGTCAAAAGCGTCCGTTCGTGGGGATCGCAGCATTCGGCACAAAGGGCTCATTGTTGCCGTTCGCCGCAGACTGCACCGATGACTGCTCTGCGGGACAATCCCGACCTTCGCCGCAACTGCGAAATCGGATGCGCTTGAAGTCCCACGCCGGCATGAAGGGCGGAAAGTGTGCGTTCGCCGCATCTGCGAGCCAATCATAGCTTTACAATGGAAGCCGACAACAAATGACTCCGAAACCAGGTTGCGTTCTGCACTGCCGAAAGGCTGCAGTGAGCGCAAAGTGCTTAGTGCAGCGCCAAATACGAACGGCCGCTAATAGCCCAACGAGAACTATGCTTCGTGACTTATTGAAGCCGGTGTTGGACTAAAGAAAATTTTAAATACTCACTTTTGATCTGAAGCTTCAGCGAGGCTAACTACTATAGTTCTTCACCAATCCTTTGCTCTGGTCCGCTCCAGTTCTGGGCTGATCGGGATGAATTCTGCATCGTCACCCGGGGGGAGTTTGAACGGACCGCTTTGCCAGTCCGCAGCTTTCCAATCCTCTTTGGCCTGCTCGATCCGGTCTTTGGACGAAGACACAAAATTCCACCATATGTAGCGTTTTTCATTGAGTGTTGCCCCGCCAAGCGCCATCAGTCGGGCGCCTTGTGGCCCGGCCTTCGCGGAAATCCGGTCACCGGGGCGGAAGACCATCATGCGGCCTGCTTCGAAGGTGTCGCCTGCAACCTCGATGCTCCCGTCAGTCACATAAATCCCGCGATCGTCATGATTATTAGGCAGTGGAAAGGACGCGCCGGTCTTCAGCGCAACATCCAGATAGAAGGTCTCGGATTGCATCGTGACCAGGCTGGTCTTGCCATAGGCGCTGCCGAGGATCAGGCGGGCGGTCGCACCTGCATCCTCGATCACTGGCAAGGTGGCTTCCTTGTGGTGTTCAAAGTCCGGGGCCATGTCTTCGCGGTCTTCGGGCAGGGCAATCCATGTCTGGATCCCGAACAGCTTGTGGCGGGTGGGGGGGATATCTTCGCTGGTGCGCTCGGAATGGGTCACACCTCGGCCTGCGATCATCCAGTTGACTTCACCGGGATAGATCATCTGATGGGTGCCAAGGCTGTCGCGATGTTCAAATTCGCCCTGATAGAGATAGGTGACCGTGCCAGGGCCAATATGCGGATGCGGGCGCACGTCGATGCCACCATCGGTGATGAACTCGGCAGGACCCATCTGATCGAAGAAGATGAACGGGCCTACCATCTGTAGTTTGGGCGAGGGCAGTGCGCGGCGCACCTCGAACCCACCCAGATCGCGGGCGCATGCAATGATAAGCGTCTCGATACTGTTGGCATCAGCCATGGGGCAATCGGGATTATGGGTCGGGTTCCAGCTCATACAGATTCTCCTGCGGTTAAGTGCGCAAGACTGGATTCATTTGATATGATATCTTCTACTCAGGTTTAATGTAGTGCCGAACCAACGGGCCACCTTCATGCCGATCCAGAGCCTTCAACGCGTCCTGAATCTCCAAATCTGACCTGGTCACTCTTTCATGCTGCGCCAAGTGCTCTGCCCAGCTTGGCAGGTGAAAGGTCTCTACCCAAAGTGTCGGGTCATCTACGTTCTGGCTGACGTCCCAACGTGTTGCGCCGTCCCGCATCCGCTGTTTGGAAAAAGCATTCAGCAGGGTCAAAAACGCGTCCTCGTCGGCCGGGTTGATCTTGTATGTAACGATGACCATCGCGGCGATGTCATCGCTTTGACTGTCGTTCAGCGCTGGAGCCTGCGGCCATGCAGAAGCAGGGGAAAGATCCAGTGCTTCACCTTGACCAACTTCAAACTGGCGGGTGATCCATGCGCCGAGGCCAAGGCCCAAAGCTGCTATGAGTAAGGCAATCTGGATCGAGCCCAGTGTCGCGATCTGTCCCCAGATGACCGACCCAAGAGACATCGAGCCGAAAAACACCATCAGAAAAACCGCAAGCCCACGCGCGCGGACCCAGTCCGGCAGGGCGGTCTGTGCGGATACATTGAACGAGGTCAGCACCGCGATCCACGATAACCCACCCAAAAAGGCCGCAACCATGAGGGCCGCCGGGGCCGATGATGCGGCCATGGCGAGCAGAGCCGCGATAGTGCCAAACGTGCCCAGCCGCACGCTTGCGTCAGCGTTGAACCGCTTGGACAGACGCGGCAGCAACAAGGCGCCTGTGACCGCGCCAGCACCGATCAGAGCCATAAGCGCGCCGTAGAGTTCAGAACCGCCGCCTTCGGCATTGCGGGCAATCAACGGCAGCAAGGACCAGTAGGCCGAGGCGAACAGGAAGAAGGCCATGGCGCGAATGGCCGTGGCGAGCATAGCGGGATTGTGGCGCACATGGCGCAGGCCGGTTCCCATCTCAGACAAGATGCTGGCGTGGGGTTTGCGCGCAGGTGTTGCGACGGGACGCCACATTAGCAAGGCCACAAGGATCACCACGTGGCTTGCTGCGTTCAGGGCAAAGGGTGCGGCGAGACCGACACTGGCGATAAGGACGCCTGCAAGGGCCGGGCCAATGGCGCGGCTGATGTTTATCCCCATGGAATTGAGCGCAATAGCCTGTTTCAGCTTCTCTCGCGGCACAAGGCTGGGCACAATGGCCTGCCAGGCAGGCGCCATGAAGGCCGCGCCGGTGCCGATAGCAAGCGTAAAAAGGATCAGGAGGGTTGGCGTCATCCGCTCTTGCCAGACAAGCGTCGCAAGGACCGAAATCACCACAGTCAGCATCACGTTGATCACGATCAACATGCGCCGTTTGTCGAAACGATCCGCAAGGGCGCCGGCGAACAGCGCAAAAAGAAACACCGGCAAGGTGGTCGAGGCCTGCACGAGCGTAACCACGGCCGGGCTTGGACTGAGCGTCGTCATCAGCCAACCTGCACCAACCTCGTGCATCCAGGTGCCGACATTCGAGATCAGCGTGGCTGTCCAGAGCAGCGCAAAAGCTGTGTGGCCGAAGGGAGAAAAAGCGCCGGGGCTGGCAGTTTTACCACTGGATGACATCGGCCAGTTCCTCGCGATGTTTTTGTGCATGTGCACGTACGAACGGGCATAGCGGTAGGATGCGTTGCCCCTGTGCGCGGGTATCGGCGATCAGCCGCTCCACGAGTGCCCGCGCGACGCCGAGGCCGCGCATCCCGTCCGGCACAAACGTGTGATCGGCAATGATCAGCGTGGGTGAGGCTTTCGAGGTGGTCAGCTCGCCTTCGCCCTCGACCCCGTCTTGCGTGGCCACATAGCGGCCCTTGCTGGCGGTTTCGGAATAGGTGATCTTCAAGTCAGCCATCGGCGTTTCCCTTGTGTCAAACGGCGAAGCAGGAACAACCGAGCGCACCCCAAAATGCGCCCTTGTCGCGCACAGGGATCGGGTTCGCCCATGCAATGCCGTGATTGTGCCCGTGCATGCCGCAGCCCGAGGCACAGCCATCATGGCAGGCGCGCATCTCCATCTTTGCCGGTTCCAGCGGGCCGGTGCGTTCACCGGGACTGGCCAGAAGGGCATTGACCGACCAGCCGGGGCTGGCAGGCGGGATCGGTGGATTGTGGTCTGCAAAATCTGCGTCCGCAAAGACGATCTTGCCGCCCACCACGGTCATGACCGAAGAGATCGACCGGATTGCCGCATCAGGTACGGTCATGAAATCGTCCGACAGAACCGCCAGATCGGCATACATGCCGGGCTTGAGCGTGCCCTTGACGTCCTGCTCGCCCGAGAACCAGGCCGAACCGGTTGTCCAGATGGCCAGAGCCTCTTCGCGGGTCAGCAGGTTTGCGTCACCGTAAAGCATCATGCCGCCCACCGTCTTGCCGGTTGTAAGCCACGACAGCGCCACCCACGGGTCATAGCTGGCGACACGGGTTGCATCGGTGCCGCCGCCCACGGGCAAGCCGTTGCGCAGCATCTCGCGCATGGGTGGCGTGGCTTGGGCGGCCTGTGCGCCATAGCGGTCCACAAAGTACTCGCCTTGAAACGCCATGCGGTGCTGCGTGGCGATGCCACCGCCAAGCGCCTTGATCCGTTCGATGTTGCGCGGGCTGATCGTCTCGGCGTGGTCGATGATGAAACGGGTCTTGAACGGCGTGTGGCCGTTGACGCGTTCAAAGACGGTCAGGAAACGGTCGATGGTCTCGTCATAGGTTGCATGGATGCGGAAGGGCCATTCGTTGGTCGCAAGAAGCTCGACGATCCTTTCCAGCTCGTTCTCCATCACGGGGGCGGGTTCTGGGCGCGGCTCGAGGAAGTTCTCGAAATCCGCCGCCGACCAGGCGAGGTTCTCGCCAGCGCCGTTCATGCGCAGCATGTCCGTTCCTGCGCCGGGTTCGGTGATCTGCACCCATCGTTCGTAGTCGCTCAGCTCCTGGCCAGCCGTCTGCGCAAAGAGGTTGTAGGCGACACGCACCGTCATGTCGCCATCGTCATGAAGCCGCTGGATCACGTTGTAGTCGTCGGGATAATTTTGCCCACCGCCACCGGCGTCAATGACCGACGTGATACCCAGCCTGTTCATCTCGCGCATGTAGTGGCGGGTCGAATTTAGCTGGTCCTCAACTGGCAACTTGGGGCCTTGGGCCAGCGTCGAATACAGGATCAGCGCTGAGGGTTTAGCGATCAGCATGCCCGTAGGGTTGCCGTTGCCATCCTTCTCGATCACACCACCGGGCGGATTAGGCGTGTCCTTGGTGATGCCAAGTGCTGCCAGCGCCGCGCGGTTCAGCAGGGCGGAGGCGTAGAGATGCAGGATAAAAACCGGTGTCTCAGGCGCTGCCTTGTTTATCTCCTCCAGCGTCGGCATCCGCCGCTCGGCGAACTGGAATTCCGACCAGCCGCCGACCACCCGCACCCATTGCGGCGCAGGCGTATTTGCGGCCTGACGGCTCAGCATGGTGAGCGCGTCCGCTACCGAAGGTACGTTCTCCCAACGCAGTTCCATGTTGTAGTTCAGCCCACCCCGGATCAGGTGCGTGTGGCTGTCGTTCAGGCCCGGAATAACCCGCCGGCCCTTCAGGTCGATCTGCTGCGTATCCTCCGCTGCAAGGCTCATGATCTGGCTGTCGGTCCCTGTCGCGATCACGCGCCCGTCACGTATCGCGATCGCCGTCGCCTCGCGGTTATCCGGATCCAGCGTTGTGATCCTGCCATTGTAAAAGATGAGGGCGGGCTGGCGCATTGACGGGCTCCCTTGAGAGGTTTGGACAAAACTCGGTTGGGTCAGGCCCGGAGCAGCTATCGCTCCGAGACCGGCAAAAACATTGCGGCGTGGGGGACATCTGGAAAACCCCACGGAGAGGGTCTGCCGGAGATGTATCCGGCAGACGCGGTGTCAGGATGCAGGAACAGGATCAAGTTGCGCACCCGTATGCTCGGAGCGGGATGGCCCTTTGTGCACCATGGTGTAGGCATAATCGACGCCCATGCCGTAGGCCCCCGAATGCTCCTGAACAAGGCCGATCACGGCGTCGTATGTCTCTTTGCGGGCCCAGTCGCGCTGCCATTCCAGCAGGACCTGTTGCCAGGTCACAGGGATCACACCGGCCTGCACCATCCGGTCCATGGCATAGTTATGCGCCTCCACTGACGTGCCACCGGAGGCATCTGCCACCATGTAAATCTCATAATCCGTATCCGCCATGCACGAGAGCGAAAAAGTCAGATTACAGACCTCGGTCCAGAGACCGGATACAACGATCTTTTTGCGCCCTTCGGCCGCCCCTTTGGCCAAAGCATCGCGCACCTTTTGGTCATCCCATGAATTCATTGAGGTCCGCTCGAGCAAGGGCGCGTCAGGGAAAACGTTCAAAAGCTCCGGATACGTGTGGCCAGAGAAGGACAAAGTCTCGACCGCAGTGATAACCGTGGGAATATTAAATATTCTGCCCGCCTTGGCGAGAGCGACCGTGTTGTTCTTCAGCGTCTGGCGGTCGATAGATTGAACTCCGAAAGCCATCTGGGGTTGATGATCAATAAAGATCAACTGGCTGTTCTGTGGGGTCAGGACGTCGAGTTTGGACATGTGCGATTTCCTTTTTGTGGATCAGGTTGAGGGAGGGGTTTCGTCGTCCCGCTTCGTTGCGAGGGAGAAGGATTTTAAGTGCAAGGCGTGTGAGAGAACATTCGGGTGCCCTTTGAGCCATTGCACGGCGGCCTCGCCGGCCAGCATGCCCAGCAGCCCCAACAGCGCTATGATGGGCGGCGCAGGCGAGCGGACTGTTATCAGGCCATAAAGAATGCCCACACCAACACCGGCGACCAGCGACAGCGCGTAGGGCTGCCAGCTCATTGCAGGACCCGTGGCTTGCGCGGCATGTCGAACAGCAGCGCCGCGCCGTCAGTTGCCCAGTCAAGCGATGTGGCCTCCTGCGTAGGAAGTTGTAGCCCGTCGCCTGCGCTGATACGCTCGTCTTCGGCAAAGGCCATCCCGTCGATCAGGTGCAGGAAACGCGGTGCGCCAGTCTGATCAAGGGACGTGCGATCGCCTTCGGTCGCGCGGACCAGCCGAACGGTTGTTTCAGAACGCAACTCCAACAGCGCGTTCGCACCAGCGGGGCCAGCCAGAGCGACATCACCGCCCAGAGGAACCGCTTTTTGGGCATAGATTGGCGCGCCCCCTGCGTGATCCGGTATCAACCAGATTTGCAAGAACCTTGCGCCCTGCGTGTTCGAGGCGTTCCGCTCTGAATGCTCGATACCCTCACCGGCCGACATTAACTGCGCCTCACCTCCGGGAATGATCGCGACATTGCCCCGATCATCTTCGTGCCGCAGTTGGCCGCTCAAGACATATGTCAGAATGTCCATGTTTTCATGCCGATGTGGCGCAAAACCCGATCCGGCGATGATCGTGTCCTCGTTTAGCACCCGCAGGTTGCCGAAACCCATGCGGTTGGGATCCTGGAAGCTGCCGAAGGAAAAGGTGTGGAAACTGTCGAGCCAGCCGGACCTTGTATGTCCGCGAACAGCCTTTTCGTGGATGGTGATCATTGAAAGCCTCCTTCGCTCTGAAGTGCGTCCCTGCGTTCAGTTACTGAGCCGTCAGCAGTGTCTGCAGGGCCAGAAGTTCTACCTGACGTAATTCGTGGCCGCCGTCGTGGATCTCGGTTGCGACCTGCGCGCCCTGGGCTTCGAACCAGTCGATCAGGCGCTGACTCAGCGGCCAAGGGCAGATCGGGTCGCGCCGTCCGGCGGTGATCAGGACGCGGTTGCCTGCAAGGGCAGTGACGGCCGCCGGTTCCCACGGGATCAGCGGATGCAGGAGCCCTATCCGGTCGAACAGGTCGGGCCGGGCCATCGCGACAGAGGCGAGAATGTTCGCACCGTTCGAATAGCCAAAGCCATAGACCCGCGTGTCCGGGTTCTGCGCCTTATGCATTGCCACAAATTCCGCCATTGCCTGCGTCCGGCGCGCTAGGTCACCCATGTCATAGACACCTTCGCCAGTGCGCCGAAAGAAGCGCACCGCACCCATCTCCGATACATCGCCGCGGGGCGAGACAATACCTGCCGCCGGGACAAGTTGCTGTGCGAGATCAAAGAACTGTGTCTCGTTCCCGCCGGTGCCGTGAAAAGCAAATATCAGCGGGGCTCCGGCCTCAGGTGCCTTTTTGAGGGCGTGGTAGGTTTCCGTTATCATCCTTTGCGCCTCATGCAGCGATCTGAGGCAGGAGGGCCTCGATCCGGGAGCGGTGCGGCTCGTAGCGGGCAGGCAGCTTCAGAGCCTCTCCCAGATGCGCGGTATCTTCATCGCGATCAAAGCCTGGCTCATTGGTCGCAATCTCAAACAACACGCCTCCCGGGGTGCGGAAATAAATCGCCCAGAAATAATCACGGTCGATGACCGGTGTCACCTGATAGCCAGTATCCATCAGGGCTTTGCGCACCTCCAGTTGTGCCGCGCGGTCTTCGACTGCAAAGGCGATGTGGTGAACTGATCCTGCGCCCTGACCGGCGGTCTGAGCACTGGGAAGCTCTTCAAGATCGATGGTATCAGCCGCATTGCCGCCATCGATCCGGTAGCGCGTCACGGTGCCGTCGGTCTCGTCCTTCTGGTAGCCCATGAAGGTCAGCAACTCGCCGGTGGCGGACACATCGCGCAGGCTGAACCGCGCACCGTGAAAGCCCAGAATGCCCGCGTCCTCCGGTACATCCGCACCGGTCCATTGCATGCGGCCCCGCGTTTCACTTTCCACCAGTGCAAAGCCGTCACCGTCCGGACCATCAAAGCTGAGGCGGTTTTCGCCCAGAAAGCTGCCCTCGTTCAGGCCCATCACACCCTGCGCGAGGAGACGGTTTTTCCAGAAACCCAGCGCACCTTTTGGCACGGCGAATTCGGTGATACCGACCTCACCCGTGCCACGGCGACCGCGCGGCATCTGGCCGAAGGGAAAATAGGTCATGACAGAGCCCGGCGTGCCGATCTCATCCCCGTAATAGAGGTGATAGATTTCGGGCGCATCGAAGTTGACGGTCTTTTTTACGCGGCGCAGGCCGAGGGTTTTAGTGAAGAACGCGTTGTTTTCTTCCGCATCTCCAGCCATCGACGTGACATGGTGCAGGCCTTTAATTTCCTTGATCATCGCTGTGCCTTTCGGGTCTTCAATGTCGTGTTGAAGGAAAGATAGTGCACGTAAGAATTATTTAAAATAGAAACGTTCTTGCATTTACTGTTATCAAATATGTAATAATCAAGCATGCAAGATATCAAACCCGTCCGCGTCTTCCTGAAGGTTGTCGAACTCAGTAGTTTTGCGGCCGCATCACGCAGCCTGAAGATGACGCCAGCTTCGGTCACGCGCATCGTTGCCAAGTTGGAAGAAGATCTGGGCCAGCAGCTGCTGGTCCGCACAACGCGTCAGGTTGCCCTTACCAGTGCGGGCGCGGTGGTCGCAGCGCGCTATGGCCCAGTCGTCGAAGATTTTGATCAGGTGACCAATGAGATAACCCGCGCCGTTCGACCGGATCGTGGGCGTCTTTCGATCAGCGCACCAATGTCACTGGGGCTGAGGCTTATGCCATCTCTGATCGATCGTTTTCGTCTTGCCTATCCGAATATCCTGTTGGACGTGAACCTGACAGATCGGTTGGTCGATATCGTTGAGGAACGCTGCGACCTGGCCATTCGGGTATCGGCCCCACCCAGAGACAAATCTACGATCTGGCGCAAGATCTGCGAAGTACCCCGCCATGCAATTGCTGCCCCCGGCCTGTTTGAGCGCACACCACGCCCCGCAACTCCAGATGATCTCAATCCGGTATTTTGCATGTCATATTCCTCAGTCGGTCAGGCAGAGGTATGGAAATTCCAGAAAGCAGGAGTGAAACGCACGGTCACTGCCGGATCCGCTGTTATCTCAAATAACGGAGATTTTCTCTACGCGATGGCGCGCGCGGCGAATGGCGTTACGGTCTTGCCGGATTTCATCGTCAGGGACGGCATCGCCAATGGAGCGGTCGAAACCGTGCTGGAGGACTGGGCAGTCCCGGCGCTTTGGCTCACGCTGTTTTATCCGCCCTACGAGGTCCTGCCGCCACTGGTAGCGACATTTACAGAATTCTTTGAAGCACATCTGCGCGAAGTGCCCGAACTGGACTTCCGCGATCCATGACAGGCTCAGGTCGTCAAATGAGGCGGATCGGTGCAGGGCCTGAAAAGCTGGAAGTGTAGTTACGTCGAAAAACTGCCGTTGGTTTTCTAAGCCTGACCGGCGGCTCCGTTCGCACAGGCTGAATTTGCTCATCGCAGATTTTGCACTTGCGGCGAAAGTCCGGTCTGACGGGCCGCACCGCAGAATCATAGAAGTCGGGTGAACGGCTGGTTTGGGCCATTCGAGTATGTTCTCAGCGTATGCAGTCAAGTTAGATCAATGCGGGTCAACTGCGGTTGATCAAGTAGGTGAGTCTGTGATTCCAATGTCACTACTGTATCCCCGACAATCCGGCTTCACTGTATCCCCGACAAGCCGGCTTCCGATAAGCTTCCGGATTTAGTAGCGCAAATAATCATGCAACCCAGAAATCTATAAAATATTGTTTTTGCTTGAAAAATGGTGCCCCCACACGGACTCGAACCGCGGACCTACTGATTACAAATCAGTTGCTCTACCAGCTGAGCTATAGGGGCACTGATGGGCCGTTTAATCGGATTGGGAAGATCGCGCAAGAGGCTTTTACTTCCCTTTTGCACGTTTTACAGCCCTGATAGATTTTGGTAGAGACACAACAAATTAGGCAGGCGAAACAGAATGAAATTGGTCCTACACGCAGGTGTGCATTTCACCGAAGAAGACCGGATGATAAAATGCCTTTTGCGTAACGCAGACGACTTCGCCACCAAAGGGACGATGGTGCCCGGGCACAGCAAATATCGCGGAATCCTGCGTGAAACGCTCAACGCGATGGTCAGCGCTCCGCCCTCGGATATGGCGCGCGATGTGTTGATGGACGCGTTTCTCGACGAGGGGGAGGCGCAGCGGGTTATTTTGTCAGACGCCAACTTTTTTCGCACGCCGAAGAATGCCGTAGAGCAGGGCATCTTCTACCCCGCAGCCCCGGTCCGGATGATGCGCATGGCGCAGATCTTCGAGCAGGACGAGGTCGAGATCTTCATGGCCATCCGCAACCCCGCTACGCTGCTGCCCATTTTGTTCAGCAAAGCGGACAAGCAGGATGATGATGCATTTTGGGGTGGGCGCGATCCGAGCGATATCCGATGGTCCGAAACGATCGGCCTGCTGCGCGATGCGGTGCCAGATGTCCCGATCACGGTCTGGTGCAATGAGGATGCACCGGTGATCTGGGCACATATCATTCGCCAGATGGCAGGCCTGCCGGACGATCAGAAGATCATCGGTGGGTTCGATCTGCTCAGCTCGATCATGAGCGCCGAAGGCATGAAACGCTTTAGAGCTTACCTTAAAGACCACCCGGTGATGACCGAACACCAGAAGCGGCGCGCGATTGCGGCGTTTCTGGATAAATACGCGCTGGAGGGAGAGGTCGAGGAGGAGTTGGACATGTCAGGCTGGACTGACGAACTGGTGGAGGAAATGACGCAAAACTACGACACGGATGTAGCGACTATCGCCGCTTTGCCGGGTGTGCGCGTATTGATGCCCTGAGGCGGGGCGTCTTGCCGCTTCCTTTAAGCTTGAAGCTTTTTTCTGGCGGGACCCTGATTGCTATGATACTCGGAAGCCAGCACAGCGTTGAAGGGCAAGGCATGAGCGGTTTCGAGAAAGCGTCCGAAGGCGCGAAAATGGATTTTTCCAAGGATATGTCCTATGGTGACTACCTAGGCCTTGATCCGATCCTCAACGCGCAGCATCCGCGATCGGACGCTCATGACGAGATGCTGTTCATCATTCAGCACCAGACATCGGAGCTGTGGATGCGCCTTGCCATCCACGAGCTTGAGGCGGCGCGGGCGGCGATGCTGGGCGGGGAACTGCCGACCGCTTTTAAGATGCTGAGCCGTGTGGCGCGAATTTTCGAGCAGCTCAACAATGGCTGGGACGTGCTGCGCACCATGACGCCCAGCGAATACACGGCCTTTCGCCCCAGTCTGGGCAATTCCTCGGGTTTCCAGTCGCATCAGTACCGTTTGGTGGAGTTCCTGCTGGGAAACCGCAATGAGGCACTTATGAAGCTGCACAAGCACCGTGAGGCATCTTTCGTCCGGCTGGAGAGTGAGCTTGCCCGCCCGAGCCTCTATCAGGTTGCGATCTCTCTGCTGTGCGCACGCTTTGACGCGGGCGATCTGGCTGGGCCTCCGGGCAAAGCCGACTGGCAGGCGCAGCCCGCGATCCAGGCCCTCTGGCAGCGCGTTTACGAGCACCCTCGCGCGCAGTGGGACCTCTATGAGCTGGCCGAAAAGCTGGTCGATCTTGAGGATTATTTCCGCCGCTGGCGTTTCAACCACGTCACCACGGTGGAGCGGATCATCGGGTTCAAGCGCGGCACGGGCGGGACCGCCGGGGTTGCCTATCTGCGCAAGATGCTCGAAGTCGAGCTTTTCCCCGAATTATGGCATGTCAGAGGAGCACTTTAAGTGTCTAATATCCTTAGAAAAGAAGCATTCATCCTACCCGAAGGCGTGATCTATCTTGATGGCAACTCGCTGGGGCCTCTGCCGCGCGCGGTCGCATCACGGGTGCAAAGCATGATCGCGGATGAATGGGGCGAGATGTTGATCCGTGGTTGGAACGGCGCGGGCTGGATGGACCAGCCAAGCCGTGTGGGCGAGCAGGTGGCCCGCATCATCGGCGCGCCGCAGGGGACCGTGGTGATGGGCGACACGCTTTCTCTCAAGGTGTTTCAGGCGTTGGCGGCCGCGGTAAAGATCAAGCCCGAACGCCGGGTGATCCTTAGCGATACGGGCAATTTTCCTTCTGATCTCTATATGGCCGAAGGGCTGGTGGGGCTGCTGGAGCAGGGATACGAGTTGCGCACGGTTGCCCCGGAAGAGGTGCTGGATGCCGTCGATGAGAGCATCGCCGTGGTCATGCTGACGCAGGTCGATTATCGCACCGGACGCATGCACGACATGAAGGCAGTGACGGCAGCGGTTCAGGCAAAGGGAGCGGTGATGCTGTGGGATCTGGCTCATTCTGCGGGCGCTGTCGAGGTGGATCTGGAAGGGTCAAACTGCGAGTTTGCCATCGGTTGCACCTACAAATACCTCAATGGTGGGCCGGGCGCGCCAGCGTTCATCTACGTACGCGGTGATCTGGTCGAGACGATCGACCCCGCACTTAGCGGCTGGCTCGGCCACCGCCAGCCCTTTGCTTTCGATCTCAATTACAAAGCAGGCGCGGGGATCGAGCGGATGCGTGTCGGCACGCCGCCGGTGATCCAGCTTACCGCGCTCGAGGTTGCGATGGAGCTCTGGGCGGATGTGGATATGGCGCAACTGCGCGCGGAATCCGTGGCGCTACAGGAGCAATTCATCGAGGAGATCGAGCGTGACGTGCCGCAGCTGACATTGGCCAGCCCGCGCGATCCTGCCGTGCGCGGCTCTCAGGTCTCGTTCCGCTTTCATGAAGGCTACGCCGCGATGCAAGCGGTGATCGACCGCGGCGTGATCGGTGACTTCCGCGCGCCCGACATAATGCGCTTTGGCTTTACCCCGATGTACCTCGACAGCGGCGATGTGAGTGCTGCCGTTGCCATCATCGCGGATGTGATGAGCAATGCACTGTGGGACCAGGATAAATATAAGGTGAAGTCAAAGGTTACTTGATATATCATGGGCTTGCGGTAAAGACCTAATCCATCTCATGAATTGGGATCAGTTCGACTTAAACGTCGAAAAAGATCGTCTCATCAGGGCCTTGAAGCCAAATATTCATCTCATAGACCCTATCACCCTTTGGCTGGGCAAGGAGTGTCTGGATCCGCGATTTATGTTCGATCCGCGCCAGAACGGGATCACTCTGCGTCATCGGATCATCCGCAAAATAGGCGCGGGTGTGCAGGCCCAGATTGATGCCGCGCGCCACGATCCACAGAGTGATGTGGGGCGCCTGTAGCCCGCCCGTCGGAAATGGAACGGCACCCGGCTTGACCGTATCGAACTGGAACCTGCCGGTCTGCGGATCGCAGGCGCAGCGGGCAAAGCCGGGTACTGCCGGATCGGCCCCGTCTTGCCCAGCAAAACGGCCTGCTGCATCAGGTTGCCAGGCCTCAATCATCGCGTCGCGCATCGGGGTGCCGTTACCGTCGTGGATTACGCCTGTAAGGGTAATCCGGTCGCCTTTCGCTCCGGTTTCTATCATCCTAAGGCCTAGGTCTTCGGGATAAACTCCGTCGATGCCTGTAAAATTCGGGGTGCAACCGATGTGGACATATGGGCCAGCGGTCTGGCTCGCGGTCTCAGCGTAATCAATCATCACAAGCCCTCCATCCGGTTTTCGAACATGGTCTGCCGCCGCCCGCGAAGGGTGATATCAAAGCGGTAGGCGCGCGCGTCCATCGGAACTGTGCGCGCCATATCCAGCGGTGCTATCAGACGCTCCACCGCGCCCGCGTCGTGAATCGTACGGACGATTGGGCACAGCGGTATAAGTGGATCGCCCTCGAAATACATCTGGGTGATCAGCCGCTGGGCAAAGCCCGCGCCGAGCACCGAAAAATGGATATGTGCGGGCCGCCAGTCGTTGGGGCCGTTGGGCCAGGGGTAGGGGCCCGGCATCACGGTTCGGAACTCGTAAGTGCCGTCGGGGGCGGTAATCACCCGCCCGCAGCCGCCGAAATTGGGATCGAGCGGCGCGATGTAGCCCTCGCGCGCGTGGCGGTAGCGCCCACCCGCATTGGCCTGCCAGATCTCCAGCAGCGCGCCTGCGACGGGGCGGCCAAACTGATCCTGCACCCGCCCGTGAACGATGATGCGCGGGCCGATTGCCGATGCGCCGGCCTCGCCGAAATTATAGAGCAGATCATGATCCAGCGATCCCAGATCCGCATGGCCAAACACCGGTCCATACTCCTCGCTCGGCGAGCTGGGGAAGGAGATCGGCGCGTATGTAGGGCTGCGCTTTACGGAAGTACGGTATGGCGGATGAAGGGCTACGGGGTGGTTCTCGCGCAGCCGTGCGGCGTAGCTTCCGAGTTTAGCTTCATCTGGCATCAGTATGGTAATCCTACATAATTCTCTGCCATGCTCGCCTGCGCGCTGTCGCTACTGCGCAGAAAGTCAAGCTCGGCACGTTGCATCCGCAGCTCGAAGTCGGACTGTTCGGGAAAGCGGTGCATGAGCGACGTGAACCACCAGCTGAACCGCTCCGCCTTCCAGACCCGGGCCAGCGCGCGGGCAGAGTATTCCTCCAACCCGGTGCTATCGCCCGCACCGTAGAACGCCTTGAGACCTTGGAACAGATAATGCACATCCGATGCGGCGGTGTTGAGCCCCTTGGCCCCCGTGGGCGGCACGATATGAGCCGCGTCTCCGCACAAAAACAACTGACCCCAGCGCATCGGCTCGCACACGAACGAGCGCAGCGGCGCGATGGATTTCTCGATCGATGGCCCCGTGACCAGCCCTGCCGCGACCTCGGGGGGCAGGCGGCGCTTCAGCTCTTCCCAGAACGCATCGTCGGACCAGTCGGCCACATCGTCGCCCATTGAGCACTGGATGTAATAGCGGCTTAGGTTGGCATTGCGCATGGAGCACAGTGCAAATCCGCGCGCGGAATTTGCATAGATCAGATCATGGTGCACTGGCGGTGTTTCGGACAAAATACCAAGCCAGCCAAAGGGGTAGACCTTTTCATACTCGCGCCGGATGTCCTGCGGGATCGTCTGGCGACTGACCCCGTGATAGCCGTCACAGCCCGCCACGAAGTCGCAGGTGATGGTGTGGGCGGTTCCATCAACGGTATAGCTCACACGGGGCGCATCGCTTTCCACATCCTCGATCACCACATCTTCGGCATTGAACACGGTGCGCGCGCCGCAGGCCTCGCGTGCGTCATAGAGATCGCGGGTGACTTCGGTCTGGCCGTAAACGATCACGGGATGCCCGGTCGTCTGGGTGAAGTTGAGCCGGAACATGTCGTCGTCGAGGCTGATCATCGTGCCTTCATGCACAAGACCTTCGGCACGCAATCGCGCATCTACCCCTGCTTGGCGCAATAGATCCACAGTGCCGCGCTCCAGCACACCGGCGCGGATACGGCCCAGCACGTAAGCGCGGGTTTTGCGTTCTATGACGACGGCCTCGATGCCGACAGTGTGGAGCAGTTGTCCCAGCAGCAGCCCTGAGGGGCCACCGCCAATGATTACGACCTGAGTTTGCATGATCATCCGTTCCCGACCGATTGAGCTGCAAGTTAGCCGAAATGCGACAAGCGTCCAGCGTTAACTGCGGCGCAGCAGGGGCGAGAGTGCGGCGCTGAGGGCGAAGAGTGCTGCCGCCATCGTGACGATGCTGGGGCCTGCGGGTGTATCAAGGGCAAAGGCTCCGGCGAGACCGCCTAGCGCTGCGATGCTCCCAAAGGCGACCGCATAGGCTGCCATGGCCTCAGGGGTGCGGGAAAAGGGGCGCGCGGTGGCCGCCGGAATCACGAGCATCGCGGCAATCAGGAGCGCACCGACGACTTTGATCGCAACGGCCACGGTGAGGGCAAGCGCAAGGGTCAACACCAGCTGTTCGCGGCGCGGTGATATCCCGCTGGCGGTGGCCAGATCAGGCGAGAGGGTAGCTGTAAGAAGTGCTTGCCAGCGCCATAACAGAAGCGCCACTACCAGCGCAGCACCCGTCCAGATCACTACCAGATCAGCCGGGCTTACGGCGAGGATCTCGCCAAACAGATAGCTCTCCAGATCGACACGGATTCCATCTATGAGCGAGACCGCGACAAGCCCCAGCGCCAATGCGGAATGAGCAAGCACGCCCAGGAGCGCATCCGAGCTAACCTGACGCTCCGACAGCGAGGTGATCAGCAGTGCCATCGCCAGCGCCACGGCCAGAACACCCGCAAAAACCGGCAGATCGGTCGCGAGTGCCAGAGCAACGCCGAGGATCGCCGCGTGGCTGGTCGCATCGCCGAAATAGGCCATGCGCCGCCAGACTACAAAGCAGCCCAGCGGGGCGGCGGCCAATGCGACGCCCAGACCGGCAAGGCCCGCGCGGATGATGAAATCGTCTATCATTGATGGGCCCCTGCATGGTCATGGTCATGGTCATGGTCATGGTCATGGTCGTGATGGCTGTGATCATGATCGTGACGATAGAGCGCCAGTGCGCCTTGGGTGCCGGTGCCGAAGAGCGCGCGGTATTCCGGTGCATCCGCCACCACCTGGGGCGTTCCCTCGCAGCAGACATGGCCGTTGAGGCACAGCACCCGGTCGGAGGCGGCCATGACCACGTGCAAATCGTGGCTCACCATCAGCACGGCACAGCCGCGCGCACGCCGCACGGCTTCGATCTGGCGATAGAAGCGCGCGGCGCCGGGCTGGTCAAGGCCCTGTGTCGCCTCGTCGAGGATGAGAATATCGGGGCTGTGCAGAAGAGCGCGCGCCAGCAGGACACGCTGGAACTGGCCGCCCGACAGCGCGCCCAACTGACGCCTGGCCAACTCTGGCACCCCGGCATCCGCAAGCGCGCTCATGCCCTCCGCCCGGCTGACCCGGGCGGGAAGGTTGAGAAAGCGCGCAACCGTCAGCGGCAGCGTCGTGTCGATGGCGAGGGCCTGCGGCACATAGCCGATCCGCAACCCTGCCGCACGGTGCACGCTGCCCCGAACTGGCCGGATCGCGCCGATGAGCGCGCGCAGCAACGAGGATTTTCCCGAGCCGTTGGGCCCGACCACCGTGACGATCTCGCCGCGATTGATATGGATGTTCACGTCATGCAGGACGGTATGGCCGCCGTAGGCCAGTGTCAGGCCCTCGGTCTGGATCAATGCCGTCATGCGGCCCGGTCCGCACAGTCGGGGCACAGGCCTGTTGCTTCCACGACCGTCCGCTCGATCGTGAAACCGGCAGCGCGGGCGGCATCCCCCAGCCGTCCCTTCGTCAGCGCGGTATCGGCCTCCGCCACGGTCTCGCAGGTACGGCAGATGAGAAAGGCGGGGGTGTGATCCAAGCCGGGGTGCACACAGGCAGTGTAGGCGTTTAGTGCCTCGATCTTGTGGGCAAATCCGGCCTTTACCAGAAAATCCAGTGCGCGGTAGGCGACCGGTGGCTGGCTGCCGAGCCCTTCGGCAGCCAGCAGCGCCAGCACGTCATAGGCGCCCAGAGCGCGGTGTTCGACCAGCAGGATCTCCAGTGTGCGGCGGCGTACTGGCGTCAGCCGCAAGCCGAGACTGTCGCAATGGGCCTGGGCTCGCGCCAGCAGTGTCGTGCGGCAGGTGCCGTGATCGGCACATTGAAAACCGATGGGATCGGACATAGCGAAGCTCCGCTTGGTAAACATTTCACTATTGATATGTTATAACATCCGAAGTAGCAAGAGGGCCAACCTTGGTTTTCCGGAGATCCTGATATGCGCCCAATGATTGCAACCCTCTGTTTTCTTGCCACGCCTGCCGTGGCACAAGAGGCACCGCGCGTCGTGGCCGATATCGCGCCCATCCGGTCGCTTGTCGCGCAGATCATGGACGGGGTGGGCAGCCCGTCACAGTTGATCCCCACGGGCGCATCGCCGCATGGCTATGCCATGCGCCCCTCGGAAGCGCGCGCACTCGGCGAGGCGGAACTGGTGGTCTGGGTCGGGCCCGCACTTACCCATTGGCTAGAGGACCCGCTCGACACGCTCTCTGGGGATGCCTTGCGGCTGACGCTGATGGACCATGGCGGCAGCAAGACCCTGCCGATGCGGGAGGCAGAGTATCTCGGGTCGCACGAACATGACCATGCCGAGGCGCATGGCGACGAGGGGCATGCTGACCACGCGGGGCATGCCGACCATTCGGAACATGAGGGCCACGCGGAGCACAAGGACCACGCGGCACACGTCGGGCATGACCATCACGGCGATATCGATCCGCACGGCTGGTTGTCTCCGTCCAATGCCGTGCTCTGGGCAGGGCTGATCGCCCAGCAGTTGAGCGAGATAGATCCAGACAACGCAGCGACCTACGATACCAACTGGCGCACCTTCACTGCGGACGTACAGTCGCTGGAGCAGGAACTGGCCGCGCAGATGGAACCCTACCGTGACACGCCTTTCATGGTGATGCACGACGCGTTCCAGTATTTCGAGGCGACCTTCGGTGTCGAGGCGGATGCTTTCATCGTGCCCGGCGATGGCAGTGCGCCCGGACCTGCGAGGATCAAGGCGCTACGGGATCATCTGGCGGAGCATCCAGCCGTGTGCGCCTTCACCGCGCCGCAGGAAAACGATGCGCTGCTGCGCACGGCGTTGGAGGGGCAGCCGACACGGGTGGCGGTGCTCGACCCGATCGGGGATGGCGAAACCCCCTATGGCACGCTCATGCGGCAGTTTGCGGACAACATGGTGGCATGTTTCGAAGGTGAGTAAAGCAGCTCCGCAGCCTTGATAAAAATGAGCCCCTCCGGCGACGAAGGGGCTCATTCACATAATTGAAAGAAATTATTTTAAATTTCACACGGCGATTTTACCGCCACCCTGCTTGGTGATGACCACCACCGCAGGACGGGGGGGCATCGCGGGATCGAAATCGGGCCACCGGGTCGCCGGATCCTCGAAGGTGCTGTCGCGCTCGAAGCCCGCAAGGTCCTTCGTCCCATCCGTACCGGGGTGCTGCACAGCGACGAAGAGCGTCTCCTGATCATCGGTGAAGTAAGGCCCGCACATCTCGCCGCCGACAGGGCAGCGGAAGAAGAGCTTTGAGGTGCCCCGTGCGGCGCCTTCGGTCTCCAGCGCGTAGAGTCCGTCGGATTTGCCCGTCTCGCCCCAGTTCCCGCCCTGATCGGTGGAGATCCAGAGCCGTCCGTCCGCATCGATCGCTGCGTTGTCGGGTGAGCCGAACCAACCGTTCGTGGAGGTCTCGGGGTTCCAGAGCGCGCCGACCTCGGCAACAGATGGATCGCCGCAGCGCACCAAGATCGACCAGGTCCCCGCCGTCGCACCGTGATCGCCTGCGTCTTCCTTGATCTCGATGATGTGGCCAAAGGTATTCTCGGGGCGCGGGTTCGCGGCGTTGAGCTGGTCCGGTTTGCGCCGCGAATTATTGGTGAGCATCAGATAGACCGAGCCGTCGCCGCGCGGCTGTGCATCCTCGGGGCGGTCCATAGGCGTGGCCCCCAGCAGATCGGCGGCAAGCCGCGTGTCGATGACCACGTCGCCTTGATCGTTGAAGCCGTTTTCCGCCGTCAGCGGCCCTTCGCCGTGTACCAACGGCAGCCACGCAATCGTGCCGTCCTCGTCAAAACGCGCGACATACAGTGTCCCGTCCGACAGCAGCGCGGAGTTTGCCGCCTTATCCTCGCCGACGGTGCCGCCCGAGACATATTTATACATGTAGTCGAACCGGTTATCATCGCCGGAGTAGATCACCAGCCGCCCGTCGGCCGAGACAGTGGTCTCGCAGCCCTCATGGCGGAAGCGGCCCAGAGCGGTGTGCTTGACCGGCATCGCTTCCGGGTCGCGGGGGTCGACTTCCACGATCCAGCCAAAGCGGTTCGGCTCGTTGGGCTCGCGGTCGAGGTTGAAGCGCGCGTGATGTACGCCCCAATTGTACCACATGCCGGGAACGCCGTAGCGGTCGTGGCGTTTGATGTCGGCCTCCGGCAAGGCGCTCAGGTCGGGCTTGCCGTCGGCATCGAGCACATCGGTCCAGAAATACCCGTGGAAGTTCTCCTCGGCCATCAGATAGGTGCCCCAAGGTGTCATGCCGCCAGCACAGTTGTTGAGCGTACCGATCACCGATCTGCCCTCGGGATCTTCGCTGGTCTGCATCCGGACGTGGCCCGCGGCGGGGCCGCTGAGCGTCATTTTCGTGTCGAGCGGGGTGATGCGGCGGTTGTACCGGCTGTCGCGGTTCAGACGCCATGCGCCAGTTGTCTCCTTCTCGATCTCGACGACCGTGCCACCGTGGGCCGCCATCTCGATATCGACCAGTTCCGGCGTCATGCCGGCAAATGCGGCCTGATCCTGACGGCCCAGCCCCGGGAACATGACCTCTTCATTGGTGTATTCGTGGTTTACGCACAAAAGGCCGCGTGTGCCCGCATCGTTGAGCGGGGTGAAGCCAACATAATCGTTATTGTAGCCAAACTGCTTGAGCTGTGCCGCTGCCGTCTGGTTCATCACGTCGAACTCAGGTGCGTCTGCTGTGATCGGATCACCCCAGCGCAGCAGGATCTCTGCATCATAGCCCTCAGCGACGTGGTGCATCGTGTCATTGCCCCACTCAAGTTCCGTGAAGTTGTAGCGCGAGGTGCCGGTCGCGGAGGCCTGCCGTGGCGCGATCATAGCGGAGGTGCCGAACAGCGCCGTGGTGGTGGTCACAGCCAGCGCGCCTTTGAACATATCGCGGCGCGAATAGCGGCCCGCGACGACCTGGCCGATGGTGCGTCCAAGATTGGGATTTGTGGGAATATCGTCAAAGGCCTCGAAGGCTTCTGCCTTGTTGCCGATGGAGGGATCTTCGAGAATGTCTTTGCGTGTCATGGCATGCTCCGGCTGGATTTTTTGTTCTGCCGCCTTTGTGCGCCGATTCCGTCACGGTTTTATGACACTTTGGGTGTGATAATGCGCCGCGATCACCCTGCAAAGCGGTCCAGAAAATCGGGGATATGCTTGCGGAATTTGAAGAAACCCGCAGTTGCCAGCGGCCAGGCTGCGCTATCGATCTCGCGGCGCACCTCGCTGACAGGCGTCTTGTCTGTTTTTCGGTGGCGCCTCAGAGCGCTGCGCGCGGAGCCTACAGGAGCATGGGGTGCGACAATATGGTCGAGGCCTTGCCCCTCTACCCAGCTATGGATGCCATCCTCGGTATCGAGAATCTGCACATGAGGCCAAACGTCGCGTGCAAGCGCGGTCCGAAACTCGACTACCATCGGCGCGCTCTGCCAAGGGCTCTGGGCGGCGGTGCAATCGAGAAAGGCCACGCTGGCAGGTGTGACCCCAATGCGCTCCAGAAAAGGCGCGCCCAGATCGTCAGAGTGCAGCAAAAGTCCCACACGGTCGGCGGGGGCACCTGCAAAGGGGGTGATCTCGGGGAGAGGCTGGCGCTCGGGTGGGGGCGGCGCGCTCACGGGTGCGGCATTTTGTGCGAGCCCCTGCGTGCCTACAAAGCGCCCGTCGGTGTACTTTGCGATATTTCCCGCATCCGCGAGGTAGGTCTTGCCCCGCGTCTGGATACCCGCCACCCAGCGCCAGCTTAGCGTGTTGACCGCTGCATCTCCGTCCAGCAGATGACGCAAGAAGAAATCGGCGCCAAGTTGCCAGGGCAGCTCCAGCGTGAAGATCCAGATCGAGGCGAACCACATGCGGGCGTGATTGTGCAGATATCCGGTCTGCACCAGCTCCTGTGCCCAGTGATCGAAGGGCTTGATGCCCGTTTGCCCCAGACAGGCCGCTTCCCAACGCGCGCGCAGGCCCGATTGCGTCTGCACCTCGTTGTGCAGACGCGTCAGATCATCGCGGTACGCGGCCCAGACGGCGGGGCGCTGCTCCATCCAGCCCTTCCAATAGGTGCGCCACCAGACCTCGGCGATGAATTTATCGGCGTCGCGGGGGTCCATCCTTGACAACACTGCGCGGCACACATCCGCCTCGTCGAGCACCTTCATGCGCAGATAGGGAGATAGCGTTGATACGTGCGTATGCGCGCCTGCGCCCAGATCGAAATTCCGCTTTTTGGCGTAGTCAGCGCCAGCATGCAGGGCGAATTCAGCGAGCCGGGCGTGGGCTGCGGCAGCATTGGGCGGAAATGAGGAGGATGTATCATTCATGCAGCGCGAGATAGAGCCGCCGCGCACCGAAGCAAGCGGCCGGGTGATCTGCGGTCAGCCCCCCTTGAAGCTCCCTAAGCGTGGGACTAATCTCGTGGTAACGCTTGGGCGGGTATGGTCCCGCACAACCCCATTTGAAGGCACACGCATATGCAAGATCCCGTTGAGACATACATGAACCTCGTTCCCATGGTCGTGGAGCAAACTGCCCGTGGCGAGCGCGCCTACGACATCTTTTCGCGTCTGCTCAAAGAGCGGATCGTGTTCATCAACGGTCCCATCCACAGCGGCATGAGCCATCTGATCGTAGCACAATTGCTGCACCTCGAATCCGAGAATCCGTCCAAGGAAATTAGCATGTACATCAACTCGCCCGGTGGCGAGGTCTCCGCTGGTCTATCGATCTACGATACGATGCAATACATCCGCCCGAAAGTTTCCACGCTGATCTGCGGCATGGCGGCCTCCATGGGCTCGGTGATCGCAGTTGGCGGGGAAAAGGGCATGCGTTTCTCGCTGCCCAACTCCGAAGTGATGATCCACCAGCCGTCGGGTGGATCGCAGGGCGTCGCCGCCGATATCCTGATCTCGGCCCGCCACATCGAGCAGACGCGTGAGCGGATGTACCAACTCTACGTCAAGCACACCGGGCAGGACTACAAAACCGTGCAGAAGGCGCTCGACCGTGATAAGTGGATGACCCCCGAGGAAGCCAAGGAGTGGGGCCACATCGACGAGATCGTGGAGAACCGCGGCAAATCCGAAGATCCCGATGCCAAGAAGCCCAAGAAGGGCAAGTAAGCCACAAAAGCGCGCGCTCCGGTTTATCCGATTGCAGGACCGGAGTGCGTGACCTAGACTTGAAGCCAATTCGTTACGTGGCATCCTTTTACGGTGCCGCACCCCAGCATCAGACCTGAAAGGGCTCCCATGGCCAATTCAACCACCGGCGATAGCAAGAATACCCTGTACTGTAGCTTTTGCGGCAAAAGCCAACACGAGGTGCGCAAGCTGATCGCGGGCCCGACCGTGTTCATCTGTGATGAATGTGTCGAGCTGTGCATGGATATCATCCGTGAAGAAACAAAGGCATCCGGCCTTAAATCAACAGATGGCGTGCCTACGCCCAAAGACATCTGCGATGTGCTCGATGATTATGTCATCGGCCAAGCGATGGCCAAGCGGGTGCTTTCGGTGGCGGTTCATAACCACTACAAGCGCCTCAACCACGCCCAAAAAGGCGGCGATATCGAACTGGCGAAGTCCAACATCTTGTTGATGGGCCCAACTGGCTGCGGCAAGACGCTGCTTGCGCAGACACTGGCGCGGATCCTTGATGTGCCATTCACCATGGCCGATGCCACCACCCTGACCGAGGCCGGATACGTGGGCGAAGATGTTGAAAACATCATCCTCAAGCTGCTTCAGGCTTCAGAGTATAACGTGGAGCGGGCACAGCGCGGCATCGTCTATATCGACGAAGTCGATAAAATCACGCGCAAATCTGAAAATCCATCGATCACCCGCGACGTGTCGGGCGAGGGCGTACAGCAAGCGCTGTTGAAGCTTATGGAAGGCACAGTTGCATCCGTGCCGCCGCAGGGCGGGCGGAAGCATCCACAGCAGGAATTCCTGCAAGTGGACACCACGAACATTTTGTTCATCTGTGGTGGTGCTTTTGCGGGGCTCGACAAGATCATCGCGGCGCGCGGCAAAGGCTCTGCCATGGGCTTTGGCGCTGACGTGCGTGACAAGGACGCTCGCGGCATCGGCGAGATCTTTACTGATCTGGAGCCGGAAGACCTCCTGAAGTTCGGTCTGATTCCTGAGTTTGTGGGCCGTCTGCCTGTTTTGGCGACGCTTGAGGATCTGGATGAGGATGCGCTCGTCACGATCCTGACAAAGCCGAAAAACGCGCTGGTCAAGCAATACCAGCGGCTGTTCGAGCTTGAGGACACGCAGCTTACATTCACCGACGACGCGCTGACAGCCATCGCCAAGCGCGCGATCCTGCGCAAAACCGGCGCGCGCGGTCTACGCTCGATTCTTGAGGATATCCTGCTCGACACCATGTTCGAGTTGCCAGGGTTGGACAGTGTGACGGAGGTTGTGGTTAACGAAGAGGCGGTTACGTCTGACGCCAAGCCGCTGATGATCCACGCCGATGCGGAGAAAGAACCTGCAACGGCGGGGTAAACTGCCCTCAACACTTCCCAAAAGGCAGGCCGCTCAGGCCTGCCTTTTTCAATTAAAGGATTCGATATGAAACGTATTTCTTCGGGTGGCGCATTTGAAGCGAAGCTGGGCTATTGCCGTGCGGTCGTGGCGGGCGGTTTTGTGCATGTGGCCGGAACGGTCGGGCAGGGTGATGACGTGGTCGCACAATGCGCCGATGCGCTGCGTATCATACGCGAAGCGCTGGAAAATGCAGAAACGGACCTGACGAAAGTCGTCCGCGTAACCTACATGCTGCCTGATCGTGCCGAGTTCGAGGCTTGCTGGCCCCTGTTGTCGGAGACGTTCGGCGATCATCCGCCCGCCGCTACGATGATCGAATGTGGGCTGATCGACGACAAATACCGCATCGAGATCGAAGTTACCGCATTGGCCTGAGGGGCCTCTAGCAGCTTTCATAGCGATGCGGGAAAGGCTGATTGGCAGGCTGCTGGCTTGTAACCCTCCGCAATAAGAGTGTTTCGGCTTTTCCTGGTACAAAGTGGATCTGTATCGGCGGACACGGCTCATTCGTTATGTCGGGCGGAGAGGGCTGACGACTTAGCATCGAGATCGGTTCAGCCGCTTGCCGAACGCTCCGCCTGTGATGCGTCCGGGCAGGGGCGCCCCCGCGAGGAGGCGTCGATTGCCACGCGGCGTGGCTGGACCTCTCCGGCATATTAGGTCATATCAGGGGCAAGCACATAAGGGACGCAGTCATGGGTATCTTCAGTAAAATTCTCAGCGCTTTCACTTGGTGGAACGGCCAGACGCTCAACACCCAGTTCTTCACGTGGCGCAAGGGCGAGAAGGTCGGCGAGGATGCGCAGGGCAACATTTACTACCGCAACAGTGACGACAGCAAACGCTGGGTGATCTTCAATGGCGAGATCGAGGCGAGCCGGATCAATCCCGATTGGCACGGTTGGATGCATCGTACCTACGATGAGCCCCCTACGGACAAGCCGCTGGCCCATAAGGACTGGGAAAAGCCGCATCAGGAGAACTTGACGGGCACCATGCTGGCTTACGCGCCCAGTGGCTCAATCCGCCGCGAAAAACCGGCAGACCGCGGCGACTACGAGGCGTGGACCCCGGAGTGAAATACGCCCTTGGCCTGATATGTGTGATGTGCGCGAGCGCAGCTTCTGCTGAGGCGACGAGTAACGGGCAGGGTGCCGTGTTGCGCGCACTCGACAAGACATCCGGCACGACGATTGAACTCAGCGTACCCAACGGGGAAGTGGCGGCCATCGGCCTTCTCAAGATCGTGCTCAACGAATGCCGTTATCCGGAGGGGAACCCTGCGGGCGACGCATATGCTGCGCTGGAGGTTTCCGAGATCGGGCGTGCGGGTACTGTGTTCAGTGGCTGGATGATTGCTTCCGCACCCGCGCTCAATCCGATGGAGCATCAGCGCTACGATATCTGGGTCATGCGCTGCATCACTTCTTGAGGGCTGGCATCCGGTGCGGCTGTGAATGACGCGACGCGTGATTTTGCAGCGGCGAGTTGGGCATGATATTGCGCGCGGGTGATCTCGATCGCGCCCAATGAAGCCAGATGATCGGTGATGAATTGTGTATCGAACAGGGTGAACCCGCCTTGCTTCAAACGGTCAACCAGACAGGCCAGAGCAATCTTCGAGGCATTCGTGCGGCGCGAAAACATGCTCTCGCCAAAGAATGCCCCTCCGAGCACCACCCCATAGACTCCTCCCACGAGGCTCTCGTTGTCCCAGACCTCGATCGAATGGGCCTGTTCGCGCTCGTGAAGTGCAAGATAGAGTGCGCGGATCTCTGCATTGATCCAGGTATCCTCCCGGTCGGCGCATCCATCCACCACTCCTTCGAAATCGCGGTCGATGGTGACTGTCCAGGGAGTGCGCTGCATGGCGCGGCGCAACGAGCGTGATATGTGGAACCCGTCGAGCGACAGGATACCTCGCCTGCGCGGATCGACCCAGAAAATCTCAGGATCGTCGCGTGACTCGCTCATAGGGAAGATGCCGACGCTATAGCCGTGCAGCAAAAGCTCCGGTGTGAGCTCAGGCATCGTCCTCAGGCATCCCCGAGGTTTGTTTCCAGCCAATGTTCCAGCCAGTGGATGTTGTAACCGCCGGTATGGATGTCTTTTTCCTGCAGCAGGGCGTGAAACAGCGGCACTGTCGTGTCGACCCCGTCGACGATCAGCTCGCCCAGCGCGCGGCCCAGACGGGCGAGCGCTTCTGGCCTGTCCCGCCCGTGTACGATGAGCTTCCCGATGAGGCTGTCGTAATAGGGCGGTATTTTATAGCCATCGTAAAGCGCGCTGTCCATCCGGACACCAAGCCCGCCGGGAGCATGATACTGCGTGATCTTGCCGGGGCAGGGCGAGAAGTTTGGTAGTTTTTCGGCATTGATCCGCACTTCGATTGCGTGGCCATTGATCACCAAATCATCCTGCTCGAACGACATGGGCAAGCCTGCTGCCACACGGATCTGTTCACGGACGAGATCGACGCCAAAAATCGCTTCCGTCACCGGATGCTCGACCTGGAGACGGGTGTTCATCTCGATGAAGTAAAATTCGCCGTTCTCGTAGAGAAATTCGATGGTTCCCGCACCGATGTAATTAATGTTTGCGCAGGCATCAGCACAGACCTTGCCGATGCGTGCGCGCTCCTCAGCGGTGATCGAAGGGCCGGGGGCCTCCTCGAATACCTTTTGGTGGCGCCGTTGCAGCGAGCAGTCTCGCTCGCCCAGATGAACGGCACGGCCCTTGCCGTCGCCGAACACCTGAATTTCGATGTGGCGCGGTGTGGTGAGGTATTTCTCGATATACACCTCGTCATTGCCGAAGTTCGATTTGCCCTCGGCGCGCGCGGTCTGATAGGCGCGCTCCATGTCCTTGGCCGATTGTGCGACCTTCATGCCCTTGCCACCGCCGCCCGCCGTCGCCTTGATGATCACCGGATAGCCGATCTCCTCGCCGAGGCGCTGCGCCTCCTCCAGCGTAGGTACGCCTCCGTCGCTGCCGGGCACGCAAGGCACGCCGAGCGCTTTCATCGTGTCCTTGGCGGTGATCTTGTCGCCCATCATGCGGATATGTTCGGCGGTGGGGCCGATGAACGTGAGCCCGTGATCTTCGATGATCTGAACGAAGCCCGCGTTTTCAGACAAGAATCCGTAGCCGGGATGGATCGCCTCCGCGCCGGTGATTTCGCAGGCTGCTATGATCGCCGGGATGCTGAGATAGCTTTGCTGCGAGGCAGGCGGGCCGATGCACACGCTCTCATCGGCCATGCGGACGTGCATCGCGTCGCTGTCTGCGGTGGAATGCACGGCGACCGAGGCAATCCCCATTTCGCGGGCGGCGCGGATGACGCGCAGAGCAATTTCGCCCCGGTTGGCGATAAGGATTTTGTTGAACATGGGGTGCCCCTTATTCGAGGATCACGAGTGGCGCGCCAAATTCGACGGCAGCTCCGTCTTCGACCAGAATACGCCTGATCGTGCCCGCGCGCGGGGCGGGAATGTGGTTCATCGTTTTCATCGCTTCGACGATCAGCAGCGTATCGCCCTCGGACACCTGCGTGCCGACGGAGATGAACGCGGGCGCACCCGGCTCTGGCGCGGTATAGACTGTGCCAACCATGGGTGATGACACGGCCCCGGGATCGGCAGCCGGATCGGCGCTGGGGGTTGCATCGGGAGCCGCCATATTGGCCGGAGCAGGGGAGGCCATCATCGGAGGAGCCGCCTGCACGGACTGGGGCGCCATGATCTGTTGCGGCGGTTTGCGGGAGACACGCACGTTAAGGCTGTCGTCCTCTGCGTAATCCCGTTTGACCTGCAATTCGGTCAGATCGTTTTCATTCAGCAGCTCTGCCAATGCGCGGATGAACGCAACATCTGAGTCGTGTGTGTTCTTTGTCATATGGGTCCTCGACCGTTGCGAAGGGGGGCGGGTTTGGACCCACCGTTTGTTCGCGCTTATAGGCGAAGCGCGCCGCCATGGAAAGGCGCGTCTTGTGGCAGGGTGAGCAAGCAGCGATATGGGCAAAGACATGCCTGAAGTGCAGGACGCCCCCGCTGCGGGGGCGCCATTGTTCGCGGCCTCTAAAGTAGATTTTGGGTTGGCTCGGTCAGATCGCGAGATATTCCGAACGCAGGGCCTCGTTGTCGAGTACTTCCTGAGCACTGCCATCGAACACCACGCTGCCGGTGTCGAGAATGACGGCCCGGTCGGCGAGCTTCAGAGCGCGCACGGCGTTCTGTTCCACCAAAATGGTCGTAATCCCCTGTGCCTTGATAATCGAGAGCGTCTTTTCGATCTCGTCCACGATTACCGGGGCCAGCCCCTCGTAGGGCTCATCAAGCAACAACACCTTGATGTCCCGGCATAGCGCGCGTGCGATGGCAAGCATCTGCTGCTCACCGCCCGAAAGCGTGGTGCCTTCCTGCTTCTTGCGCTCGCCAAGACGGGGAAAAAGCTCATAGACCCGCTCCAGCGACCAGCCGATGGGCGGGGCGATCTGGGCCAGTTTGAGGTTCTCCTCCACGGTGAGGCCTGCAATGATCCGGCGGTCTTCGGGCACCAGCGCCAAGCCATGGTTGGCCGCTTCATGGCTTTTCATCAGGTGCAGCGGCTTGTGGTCGAGCCAGACCTCGCCCTTACGCAACTCCGGTGTGCCGATTTGGGCGATGGCGCGTAGCGTCGAGGTTTTGCCCGCTCCGTTTCGGCCGAGCAGGGCAAGGATTTCGCCCTCGTGGACGTTGAAGCTCACGCCTTGCACGATATAGCTTTCACCGTAGTACGCGTGGATGTCCCAGACCGACAGGAATGCGGGCGCGGTGCTGGCGTGATTGGCGTTCATGTTCGTCGTTTGAGTCGTCATGTTTTGTGTCCTTTGGATGCGAGGGGATGGCGCGCTTTAGACGGCCTGTGTCTCGCCCAGATAGGCTTCTTTCACCTTGGGGTGGCCCTTGATCTTGTCGGGCGTATCCTCGACCAATGGCGTGCCCTGTGCCAGCACGGTGATCCGCTCGGCGAGCGAGAACACCACATGCATGTCATGCTCGATGATAGCGATGGTGATATCACGCTCTTCCTTGATCTGCTTGAGCAAATCGATGGTGTTGTTGGTGTCGGCGCGTGCCATCCCGGCGGTGGGCTCATCGAGCAGCAGCAGGCGGGGCTCCTGGCTCAGGCACATCGCGATCTCCAGGCGCCGCTTGTCGCCACGCGACATTGAAGCTGCGTGCATATCACGCTTCTCGTACAGCTTCATGTCCTGAAGCATTTTCTTGGCGCTTTCCATCACGTCTGCTTCCGTATCGATGCTGCCGATGGCGTGCAGGCTGAACGCCCCGTCGCGCTTTGCAAAACAGGGGATCAGCATGTTTTCGAGAACCGACAAGTCTCCGAAGATTTCCGGCGTCTGAAAGACGCGGCTGATGCCCATTTGGTTGATCTCGTAGGGCTTGCGGCCCAGCACGGATTTACCGTCGAACATGACCGAGCCTGTGTCCGGGATCAGCTTACCCACCAACACGTTCAGAAGGGTGGATTTACCGGCCCCGTTGGGGCCGATGATCGCATGAACGGTGTTCTCCGCAATGCTGAGGTTTACGTTCCCCAGCGCTTGCAGACCGCCGAAGCGCTTGTTGACGTTTTTGACTTCGAGAATACCCATGGTATGCGCTCCTTTACTCGGCAGGTGTGGTTTTGCCGTCAGGCGATTTGGGATCTGTCTTCTTGCGGCGGAACAGGTTGCCGATGCGCTGACCGCCCTCTACGAGCCCACCCGGCAGGAAGATCACGACAAGCATGAACAACAGACCCAGCGTGAGGTGCCAGCCTTTGCCTACGAAGGGATAGACCAGCGTGACCATCAGATCGGTCAGGCTGTCAGGCAAGAAGGCGAACCACTGCTCGAGAATACTCTCGTTGATTTTGGAGACGATGTTTTCCATGTACTTAATGAAACCGGCGCCCAGAACTGGCCCGATGAGCGTGCCGGCACCACCGAGAATGGCCATCAGCACCACCTCACCCGAGGCCGTCCAGAACATCCGCTCCGCACCCACCTGCGTATCCATCGCGACCAGGAGGCCGCCTGCAAGCCCGGCATACATACCGGAGATTACGAAAGCCGCGAGGGTGTAGGGCTTGGAGTTAAGGCCGGTATAGTTCATCCGGTGCTGATTCGATTTCACGGCCCGCAGCATCATCCCGAAGGGCGAACGGAAGATCCGGATCGACAGATAAAAAGCGATCAGCATGACAGCCGCCGCGATGTAATAGCCCGCATTGAAGGTAAACACCCAGTCGCCGATGTTGAGTTGTGTGCTGGCCTTCATGTCGAGCCCGAATAGATTGGCGCGCGGCGTCTGGCCGGGCAGGGGTGCGCCGTCGAGAATGCGCGGATCGGTGTACTTGGGCTGCAAGCCCGTCTCGCCGCCCGTGATGGGCGTGAGGACGGAATAGGCCAGTGCATAGGACATCTGCGCAAAGGCCAGCGTTAGGATCGAGAAATAGATTCCCGAGCGGCGCAGGGAGATCCAGCCGACAACCAGTGAGAACAGCCCCGCCACCAGAACCGAAACGATGATTGCGGGCACGATGTTCATCGTGAGCAGTTTCATCATCCAGATCGCGGCGTAGGATCCCACACCGAGGAAGGCCGCATGGCCGAAGCTGAGATAGCCGGTGAGGCCGAACAGGATGTTGAACCCGATAGCGAAGATGCCGAAGATCACCAGACGTTGCATCAGATCGGGATAGCCCGCATTGAACTGCGCCATCGCCGAGCCTTCGGGGAAGGGGTTGAGCAGGAAGGGGGCAAAGAGGCACAGGCAAGCGACAATCGCCAATAGCCCTGCGTCGCGTTTTTTAAGTCCAAGCATGTCTTTAATCCTCCATCACGCCTTTGCGGCCCATCAGGCCACGGGGACGCGTCAGCAAAATGATGATCGCCACGAGATAGATGATGATCTGGTTGAGGCCGGGAATAGCATCGAGCACGAAAGCCATCGACGCGAAGCTCTCGAGGATACCCAGAAGGAATCCTGCCAACACTGCGCCGGGCAGCGAGCCCATCCCGCCCACGACGACCACCACGAAGCTCAGTACGAGAAAATCCATGCCCATGTTGTAGTTGGGTGAGTTAATCGGCGCATACATAACACCCGCCAGTCCCGCCACCGCAGCGGCGATCCCGAACATGATGGTGAAGCGTTTATCGATGTCGATGCCCAGCAGGCCCACTGTCTCACGGTCGGCCATGCCCGCGCGGACCACCATGCCGAAGGTCGTGAATTGCAGGAAGGCGAATACGACGCCGATGATCAGCGCGGCAAAGCCGAAATAGATCAGACGCCAGTAGGGGTAGATGATGGTATTGGCATCCATGCCCAGCATCGCACCAAAATCGAACGAGCCTGCGAAGGCGGAAGGGGCGGGCGTGGGGATCGGATTGGCACCGTAGTAATATTTGATGATCTCGGCCAGAACGATTGCAAGCCCGAAAGTAACGAGGATCTGGTCGGCGTGGGGCCGCTTGTAGAAGTGCTTGATGAGGCCACGCTCCATTATGAAACCGATCGCTATCATGACGGGGATGGCGAACAGGATCGACAGCGGCACGGCCCAGTCGATCATCGCATCGCCGGTCTCCTGCCCGAACCAGTCGTAAATGTAGGGCACATCGACCTGCATTGGATTACCGAGGAAATCCTTGCGCGACTCGTCCACTACCTTGTGGCTCAGTGTCAGCAGCTTGGTGAAGGTCACGGCGCAGAAGGCACCGATCATAAAGAGCGCGCCATGAGCGAAGTTAACCACACCCAGCGTGCCGAAAATCAGCGTGAGCCCCAAAGCGATCAACGCATAGGCGGACCCTTTGTCGAGGCCATTGAGAATCTGAAGAAGAAATGCGTCCATGGTCCGTCCCATCTGTCACAAGCGCTACTCGCCCCGCCATACGGGCAGGGTGGGGTGGCTGTTTGGTGGTCTGTGTGGTGAAGAAGTTGCAGGGTCGGCTTATCGCGCCGACCCTGCAATGTTTTGATGCGCTTATGCGCCAGGGTTACACGTGCCCAACGAGCCGCCGGCGAACTGTGGGTGGTCTGGTGCGTATGTTACCTGCTCGACCGGCGTCACTTCGACGATCTCCACGAGGTCGTACTGGTCCGTTGGCTCTTCCTTGCCGCGCACCACGACCACGTCCTTGAAGCACTGGTGGTCTTCGGCGCGGTAGAGTGTCGGGCCGTTGCCCATCCCGTCGAATTCGAAACCCGCGAGGGCTTCCTGAACGGCGCAGGGGTTGAACGAGCCTGCACGTGTGACGGCATCCGCATAGAGCAGCGTTTGCACGTAGCATGTGTGCGCCGCCTGTGAGGGCGGGAAGCCGAATTTGGTACCGAAGGATTGCACGAACGCATTGGTGCCCGAGAAGCGGTCACCCAGCTCGTTTTCCAGTTTCCAGTCCCAGTTCTGTGAGCCGAGAATACCTTTGATGTTGGCGCCCGCACCGCGTGCCATCAGCTCCGAATAGAGTGGCACGACGATTTCGAACTTCTTGCCGTTCACTTCCAGATCGCGCAGGCCGAACTGGACCGCGTTTGTCAGGGAGTTGACCATGTTTCCGCCGTAGTGGTTCAGAACCAGCACATCGGCGCCGGACTGGATCACGGGCGCGATATAGGCGGAGAAGTCCGTCGCCGTCAGTGGTGTCAGGACCGAATTCACGGTTTCCCAACCCAAGGCTTCCGTCGAGGATTTCATCGCTTCTTCGGTTGTGTATCCCCAGTTGTAATCGGCAGTCAGGTGGTAGGCCTTGCGGTCCGCACCGTACTGATCGATCAGGATTGGCGCCAGCGCCGCACCGGACATGTAAGAGTTGAAGAAGTGGCGGAAGCCGTTGGCCCGCTTGTCCTTGCCGGTCGTGTCGTTGGCGTGTGTAAGACCCGCCATAAAGATGATGCCTGCCTCTTGGCACAGTGCCTGTACGGCAACGGCCACACCGGAAGACGAGCCGCCGGAGATCATGATGGCACCGTCTTTTTCGATCATCGACTTGGCGGACGCGCGTGCGGCGTCAGATTTGGTCTGGGTGTCGCCGGTCACGAAATTGACCTTTTTGCCCATGATCCCGGTGCCCTCGAGCGCCTTGGAGCTGAAGGTTTGCAGCATGCCGCCATCGCCTTCGCCGTTCAGGTGCTCGACGGCTAATTCGAAGGCGCGCAACTCGTCCGCGCCCTCATCCGCATAGGGGCCAGATTGCGGGACGTTGAAGCCCAGTGTGACGGTGTCGCCCTGTGGGGCGTTGGTGAAGCCTGCGTGAGCGTCGGCGCGCAGATACGTGGGCAGCGCCAGACCGGCGCCGGCAACTGCACCGGCTTGGATCAGACCGCGACGTGTCGGATTAAAGATTGACATGATGTCCTCCCGAAAGTGTTGAAACGTGCACCATTGCCTTCTCCCGGGCGGTGGTGCCGGCACGTAATCGTGCAAACGCAGTATCGGGGCGGCGGGTCGTGCTCGCAATAAGCCCCTTGATTGCAGAGATAAATTTGTAAATAAATGAACACAGATTGCGGGATTGGTGTAAATTTTATGATGTTGCAATGCAGAAAGTCTATGATTATGCGCGTAATTCCATCCCGTGGTCCCCATGGCGCGTGAGAGCCTGACGGGCAGCCGCATCCGTGAACGCCGCGTGATGCAGGGGGGCAAGCAGGCTGACCTCGCAAAACGTATCGGTATTTCCGCAAGCTATCTCAATCTGATCGAGCACAACCGGCGCAGAATCGGCGGCAAGCTACTGCTAAACATCGCCGCCGCGCTGGATGTGGAGCCACAGGTTTTGACGGAGGGTGCGGAGGTCGCGTTGCTCGGGATGCTGGGGGAGGCGGCGGTGGCCGCCGATCTGTCTGCGCAGGACGCACGCCAGGCGGAAGCCTTCGCGGGCCGCTTTCCGGGCTGGGCTGAAGCACTGGCCGCCAGCCAGCGCCGGATCGCGACGCTGGAGCGCACGGTCGAGACGCTAAGTGACCGTATGTCGCATGATCCGCTATTGGCCGAATCGATGCATGAGCTGCTGTCGACCGCTGCTGCCGTCCGCTCCACATCTGAAATCCTCGCAGGCGACGCAACACTCGAGCGTGAATGGCAGGACCGGTTTCACGCAAACCTCGACGCCGACAGCCGCCGACTTGCGCAAAGCGCGCAGGCCCTCGTCAGCTATCTGGAGCAGGGAAAGGGCCCTTCGGCGGCCGGAAAATCTCCGCAGGAGGAGGTGGAGGCCTATTTGGCGGCGCAGGGTTATCACTTTCCCGAGCTCGAGGCGCCATCGGACGACGGGGCGGTCGAGGAGATACTGGTGCGGGACGCGGCTGATATGTCCGCCGCAGCGCGGTTCATTCTGCGCGGGGTACTGGAGCAGGTGCGTGGAGATTCGGCGCACGTTCCGCTCGCCACGCTCGCGCAGGCGGTGGTCGGGGAGATGCCGGATCCCGTGAGCCTTGCACGCAGTTTTGCGGTGCCGCCCGCGCTGATGCTGCGGCGTCTGGCTGCGTTGCCTACATTGGGCGCAGGACTTGTGGTCTGCGATCGCTCCGGCACGGTGATTTTTCGAAAATCGGTGCAGGGCTTTGCGGTGCCACGGTTCGATAGTTGTTGCCCGCTCTGGCCTCTTTTCGGGGCGCTCGGGGCGGCGGGAACTGTGCTGCACGAACGGCTCGCGCAGCTGGGGCGCGGGCACGTCCAATTCGACGCCTATGCCACAACGGACGTCGCAGCCGCGACATCTTATAATGCGCCGGCGCCCGCACGCGGCGTTATGCTGCTCGTGCCGGCTCCCCCCCGCAGCGACGGTCAGCCATTGCGCGCCGTCGGCGCAACCTGCCGTATCTGTCCGCAGGAGCGGTGCAGCGCGCGGCGCGAGCCGTCCATCATGGCGGGTGCGTAGATTTTGACAGTTGCGCCTGAAGGGTGCATCGTACGAAAATTAAAAGACCGACTGACCGGGGAGGACTGGACGGACGGTATATGCAAAGTCTGGGGAGGATGCTTGCATGGCCAAACACGTCGTGTTGGTGGAGGACGAGACCAACATCGCGGAGGCGATCCGCTTTTTACTCGGGCGTGATGGCTGGCGGGTGGAGACACTGGCCAATGGCGGCAATGCCGCGGAGGTGATCCGCGCCGCGCGCCCTGATCTGGTGATGCTTGATGTGATGCTGCCTGGCAAAACGGGCTTCGAGATCCTCGCCGAGCTACGCGGCGACGCGACACTGGCTGATCTGCCGATCCTGATGCTGACCGCGCGAGGGCAAAGCCGCGACCGCGAAATGGCGGAGCGCGCGGGCGTGAGCCGCTTCATGACCAAACCGTTTTCAAACGAAGAAATGCTCAGCGCCGTGCGCGAGTTGACCGAAGGGGCCGTGTGATCTGATGCCGGAAGCGCGGCTATTTCTGGAGCGGCGCAGCTATCGCCGCCGCCGCATGATGGATGCGGTGAGGATGCTGCCTCTGGTCTGTACGCTGCTGTGGCTCGTGGTGCCGACGATGTGGCCAAATGGCCTGCAGGACGATACGCAAACGGCGCTTTCCAGCGCGCTTTGGTACTTGTTCATGATCTGGATTCTTGCAATTGCCGCGACTTTTGCACTTTGGCGGCGGATCAGGCGGTATGAGGGCACTGGAGAGGCTGCTGTGGATACGGCCACCCAGGCCGCTGAGCCCTGATGGTCAGCCTCAATCAGCTGATTGCGGTGTGCCTTATCTATGTGGCGGGACTCTTCCTTGTGGCCTTTCTGGCGGAGCGCGCTGCATTGCGCGGCAGGGGTGGCTGGCTGCTGCGCTCGCCGCTGGTCTACACGCTGTCGCTGTCGATATATTGCACCGCCTGGACGTTCTACGGCGCGGTGGGCTACGCCGCGCGATCGGGTCTCGAATATGTGACGATCTACCTGGGTCCTTCTCTGGTGATGATCGGATGGTGGTGGGTGCTGCGCCGTCTGGTGCGGATCGGGCGGGCCCAAAGGGTCACTTCGGTGGCCGACCTTATCTCGGCGCGCTTCGGCAAATCCAATTTGTTGGCGGTCATGATCACGATCATGGCGGTTGTGGGTGTGACGCCCTACATCGCGCTCCAGTTACAATCTGTGACGCTGTCGGTCTCCATCTTTGCGACGCCCGAAACGGGATCCGGGACTGCCCCCCAGATCAGTGACAACGCGGCGTTCTGGGTAGCGGCGGGTCTTGCTGTCTTTACGGTCCTCTTTGGCACGCGCAATCTGAACGCGAACGAGCGGCACCATGGCATCGTCATCGCGGTGGCGGTGGAGGCCGTCGTCAAACTGCTGGCGCTTATGGCGGTTGGCGCCTTTGTGGTTTGGGGGATTTCGGGCGGTGTGTCGGAGACGGTCGCGCGCATCGATGCTTCGCCCATCGGCACTTGGCAAACCAGCGCCAGCCGCTGGACCGCGCTGATCGTCGTCTCGGCGGCAGCATTTGTCTGCCTGCCGCGTATGTTTCAGGTCATGGTGGTCGAAAACGACGATGAGCGGCATCTGCAAATCGCGAGCTGGGCTTTTCCGCTCTATCTGCTTGCGATCAGCCTGTTCGTGGTGCCGATCGCGGTTGTCGGGCTCGAGCTGATGCCTGCCGGGGCCAATCCCGATCTTTTCGTGCTGACCGTGCCGCTGAGCCAGGGCCAGAGCGGGCTGGCGATGCTGGCCTTTCTGGGGGGCTTTTCCTCGGCCACTTCGATGGTGATCGTCGCTACGTTGGCGCTGAGCACGATGATGTCCAACCACATCGTGATGCCGCTCTGGCTTAAGCTCAATCCGCCTGCAGCACAGCAATCGGGCGATGTGCGCGATGTAGTGATCCGGGCGCGGCGGCTCTCGATCCTGCTGATCATTACGTTGGGATACTTCTATTACCGCGCATCGGGCGGCTCCGGCGCACTGGCGGCGATTGGTCTGATCTCCTTCGGAGGCGTAGCGCAGTTCTTGCCTGCGTTGTTGGGGGGCATCTTCTGGCGCGGTGCCACCCGTATGGGCGCCGTGGCAGGCCTGAGCGTCGGTTTCGTTATCTGGATGTACACGATGCTTCTGCCAAGCTTCGGCCCCGGTGCGGCGCTGTCGGCGGCGGTGTTCGAGGAGGGCTTGTTTGGCTGGGGCATGTTGCGGCCGCAGGCGCTTTTCGGGATTACGGGGCTCGATCCAACCGTGCACGCGATTTGGTGGAGCCTTTCGATTAACGCGTTACTGTTCTTCGTTGTTTCGATCTTCAGCTTTCCCACGCCGCTGGAGCGGTTGCAGGGAGCGCAATTTGTCAATGTGTTCGATCATTCCTCTGGCCCCGCGCGGGGCTGGATTGCCTCTGAGGGCGGTGCGGAGGATCTGATGATCATGTCCCAGCGTATTCTGGGCGCCGAGGAGGCGCAGGCGTTTTTCAGCGCCCAAGCCGCACAGCAGGGGCGCAGGAATGCGCCGCCTGTGCCCACGCCCGAGTTTGTGCAAGCGCTCGAGCGCGAGCTTGCGGCCTCAGTGGGGGCGGCGACGGCGAATGCGATGATTGGACAGATCATCGGCGGGCAGGCGATTTCCGTCGAGGATCTTATGGCGGTCGCGGACGAATCCGCGCAAATTCTGGAATACTCAAGCCGGCTCGAGGCGAAATCGCGCGAGCTCACGGAAACTGCTCAAGAGCTGGGATTCGCGAATGAAAAGCTCACGCAGCTGTCGTTTCAGAAGGATGATTTCTTGAGTCAGATCAGCCATGAGTTGCGCACACCGATGACCTCGATCCGCTCGTTTTCCGAGATCTTGCGTGACATCGACGGGCTGTCGACTGCGGAGAAGACGCGCTATGCGACGATCATTCATTCCGAGACGATCCGCCTCACGCGCCTGCTCGATGATCTTCTGGATCTGTCGGTGCTGGAAAACGGGCAGGTTTCGCTAAATGCGCGCCAGGTGCAACTGCATGATGTGATCGAACGGGCGGTTACAACGGCACAGGCAAGCTCGGCGCATGTGCTCGATATCCGCCGTGATCTGCGTACGGAGGATGTGATGCTCATCACCGATGCGGACCGTCTTGCTCAGGTATTCATAAATCTCGTGACCAATGCGATCAAGTATTGTGACGCCGACACCCCGCGTCTGGACATCGCGGTGCGGCGCGAAGACAGCGAGGTGATCATCGCGTTCACCGACAATGGCAGCGGTATTCCGGCTGAGGCGCAAAATCTGGTGTTCGAGAAATTCGCGCGTCTGAACGCAGCGCAAGGCAGTGGCGCGGGCTTGGGCCTCGCGATCTGTCGCGAGATCGTCGCCCGGCTGGGTGGGGATATCCGCTATCTGTCGGAGGGCCGTGGGGGGCGGTTTGAAGTGCGCCTGAGCTTCACGTCCTCGCGCGAAGAAAATCAACGATTGTTGCCTGTATAAATGCACTGGTAACCATTCGCCGTTACCACCGGTACAAGGATGCTCCAGTTGATGTACCGCCGCTTTGCTTCAGAGGTGGCGCTGCGCGGGGCCAATGACAAGGGGGCCGGAGCGGCGATGAGCGCGGAGCAGATGACATCACTCATGCAGCGCAAGGCACGCACAGCACGCGATGCACAAGCCGCGCGGGCGATGTCGTTGGGCCGTGCCCTGCGTCTGGCCGCCGCCAAGCAGGCGGAACAGCTCATGGGGCTCGCGCTGAACGCGCTCGGGGTGATCCGGAAGAAAGTCGATGGAACTTCAGTGCGGGATCATTTGGCCCCGGAAACGCTGATTTTGCTGCTCGACGGGCCGAACTGTCAGGTGGGTGCGGCCATTCTCGATCCTGCCATCGTGACAGGCCTGATGCAGCAGCAGATTATGGGAAAGATCAAACCCGCCCCACCGCAGGGCGAACCCCGGCTTTTCACCGCTACAGACGCGGCGCTGTGCGCACCTTTTGTAGAGGCTTGGTTGGCCGCTGCCGCACTCTTGCCGGAGGAGGAGGCGGACCGTGATTTGCTAAAGGGATACCGGTTCGGGGTCTGGGCGAAGGAGCCTCGACAGGCACAGCTTGCTTTAGACGCGGCTGATTTCGAAGCTGTCGAAGTGATCTTCGACATGGCAGGCGGGGTATGCACCGGTAAATTTATTCTTTTGTTGCCGCATCCGGTGCAGGCTATCGCCGAAAGCGCGGTGGCGGATGAGGATGTGCCACAGGCCCGTGTGCGTGGTCTGACCCTTGGCGATACGGTGATGGACCTGCACGCTGATCTGACGATTGCGCTAACTCGGCTGAAAATGCCGCTGCAGACGGCGAGCGCGCTCAAAGTGGGCGATCTGCTCGATCTAAATCTGTCGAGCATGGCACAGGCGCTGATCCTGGACGGCAATGGCCGTGCCGTAAGCCGAGGCACCCTAGGGCAGATAGACGGGGTCCGCGCCGTTCAGGTGGAGCAGCGCAGTGCCACCCGCCATACCCAGCCACGCCGCCGCGTGACCGACCGCGAGGGGCTCGACCTACCGGACGTGACGCAGGTTCATTCTCAGGTTCAAGCGCCTGACTTCATGGATGCGATGGCGCAAGCCGTTGTGCCCAGCCTGTCGGACGTGGACATTTTTGGCGATCTGGATGATTTGCCGGAGCTGCCTGATCTCGAGAAGGCAGAATTAGCGGCAGATGCGCGAATTACTGACCTCAAAGGATCGGTGACTTCGCAGGAGGAGCCTGATCCGACTGCACGCCGGGCGCAGACTGGATGGTAGGCTATTGATGGCCTCTTGCTTCAGCGACAACGCGCAGGGTGCGAGCCTTCAGCCGGAAAATTGACGCTACGGCGCGTGCTGTTCCAGATAGGGGCGCATGTTTTCCAGATCATAGCCGCCTGCGCGCGCGGCCGACAGAATATCATCCGCGGATTGCAGTCCGGCCTGTCCCAGCGCCCAGGCGATGCAACTGCGGGTCCCCGAGGCGCAATAGGCCAGTGTGACGCCATCCTGCTCCACGCCGATGCTGCGGTTGTGGGCGATAACCTCTTCGGTCATCGTTTGATGGGTCAAGGGCTGTACGGCGAAATCAAGTCCGGCCTCGCGCGCTGCAGTCTGCATTGCCGCAGCCCCGATGCTGGCAGGCACCTCTTCGTCCGGTCTGTTGCACAAGATCCGCGTGATGCCCGCATCTTTTAGCGCGGCCATCTGGTCCGGTGAAATCTGAGGGGCGACGAAGTAGCGGGAGGTGATCTGACGTATATCCATATGCCTTGATTACGCCGCCGGCGCGGGGCTGTCCAGCAGATGCAAGACGTGGCCGCCGTGCAGATCGCAATATTCATCGCAACAGAACGGAACGCCATGCCGAAGGAGCGGAGTTGAGCGGGGTCGGAGCGGGGATATAAACAGCCCTGGCTTTTGCAGTTTGGCACTGCGCCCGATATCGGGCTGTGGGCGACACGCTGCAAAAAAAACTGTTCCCGAAACGAGCAGATTTTGAGAGATCAGCGACAGGCGGCACGGCCATGCCATAGCTGGAAATGGGTTGCCGATCCCGAACATCGACGCAGGGCTCTGTGCGCCGAACATTTTGGTACACCTAAGCATTTTATGTCTACCGATCAGACCAGACATGACCAAGCAGGCCGTGCGAGATTGCCTTTATGCACAACTTTCGTCTGGAGGTGCAGCTTTCGTCTTGAGGTGCAGCGCCTCATTTCTCTGCCGGATGAGATGAGCTTTACCGCTGTGGTCTCCGCACTGAGCTTTGAGATGCCATAAGCTCAATGGCCGTAGTTCAGCTATTCGCGATTCAGAATGGACTGATCATGTCCGCAATAGCCAAAGTGCGCAGAGCTTACGTAAAGGCGCGGCAAGAAAAGGGCGTGTGGGGAAGGGTGCTGGAGTGCAGTTGCTACAAGTCGTCCGGAATCACATAGACGCCGAAGACATGCACAGAGCCGTGCATCACATACAGGGCAGGTAGAAACTTGCAGGACCGGCACTCAATGTATGGAGGTTTCTAAGGCAGTTTGTCCTAGAGTTTGTTGATCGGCACCTTGAGCATGACCGTTCCGTTGTCCTCTGCGGCGGGCATCCTGCCGCCGCGCATGTTGATTTGCAGAGAAGGCAAAATGAGTTTCGGCACGGGGAGTCCGGCATCGCGGGCCTCGCGGAGCGCAACGAAATCCTCTATCGTACGGCCGTCACCCACATGTATATTCGCCACTTTTTCCGCAGCAACGGTCGTCTCCCAAGCGAATTCATCACGATCGGGTGCTTTGTAGTCATGGCCCACGAAAATTCGGGTCGCATCGGGGAGGTCGAGGATGCGCTGGATCGAGCGATAGAGATCATTGGCAGAGCCTCCGGGGAAATCACAGCGTGCTGTGCCGAAATCGGGCATGAAAATCGTATCTCCGACAAAAGCCGCATCCCCGATCACGTAGGTCAGGCAGGCGGGTGTGTGGCCGGGGGTATGCATCACGTCAGCGCACAATTGGCCAATGTGAAAGGTATCCCCCTCGCTGAAAAGCGCATCGAACTGAGAGCCGTCACGCTGGAAGTCAGGGCCCTCATTGAACATCTTTGCGAAGGTTCGCTGGACCGTGAGGATCTCGCTGCCGATGCCGATCTTGCCACCCAGATGTTCTTGCAGATAGGGCGCTGCGGAGAGGTGATCGGCGTGGACGTGGCTCTCCAGCACCCATTCGCAACGCAACCCGTGGAGCTTCACGAAAGCGATTATCCTGTCTGCCGAGGCGGTACTGGTGCGCCCAGCGGCCTGGTCGAAATCCAGAACTGAATCGATGATCGCACAGGCGCTGCCCTGCGGATCCTGCACGACATAGCTCACGGTGTTGGTGGAATCGTCAAAAAAGCCGGTCACCACAGGTGGGAGGGACTTGGAAGCAAGCGGGGTCGGCACAGCGTTGGGCATAACACATTCCTTTTTTGATATGTGAAATGTAAGCAGCGTGTTGGCTTTGCACAATAGGCGCGGGGAAAACCGAGGTCAGGCTAGAAAAATACCGATGATCACCATCATCAGACCGATGACAGAGAGGAACAATGCAGCCAAATTGAGAGGCACGACTTTTTTGAGCTCAGCACGCATCTCGACGTCGCCGAGGCCCGCGCGCTTGGCACGGCTGACGCGGATGATACAGTAAATGAGCCCAAGAAGCCCCAGCAAAGACAGCGCAGTGCCGCCCCAGATGACAATCTCGAAAACGCTCATGGATGCTTGTACAGTTGGTTCCATGGTGGCGGCATAGGATAATAGCGCGGCTTGGGCAAGAGTGGCTTGCGGGAGGGAGAGGGGCAGGATAGCAAGGCGCCTCAAATCATCCCCGATCCGTGCAGCGCAAGGAGCCCCCCATGAGCGATTTCAGCACCAATCCCGCCCCCGCCGAAGACGTATTAGGCGACGCGACATACAAGGTCACCGCGAACGAGCTGCGCCAGTTCGTCGAGCGGATCGAGCGGCTGGACGCCGAGAAAAAAGATCTCGCCGAGCAGCAGAAGGAAGTGATGGCGGAGGCCAAGGGCCGCGGCTACGACACCAAGATCCTGCGCAAGGTGATCGCGCTGCGCAAGCGCGAGCCAAACGACATCGCCGAGGAAGAGGCGGTTCTCGATATGTATAAGGAAGCGCTGGGGATGTAGGGCGTCTGCTTTGACGCCGATGGGCGAAACGGTGCTTGCACCTGACCGCACCCGCCCCTAGAAGAACACAAATTTTTCGCCCGCGTATCAATGCGCGGCCAAACGCTATGGAGCACACATGCAGGTCAAAGAGACGCTGAACGAAGGTCTGAAACGAGGCTATACAATCACGCTGACAGCGGCGGAGCTTGACGCCAAGGTGACAGACAAACTGAAGGAAGCGCAGCCTGATATCGAGATGAAGGGTTTTCGCAAGGGGAAGGTACCCCTGCCGCTTCTGAAAAAGCAGTTCGGCCCCAAGGTGCTGGGCGAAGCCATGCAAGAAGCGATCGACGGCGCAATGAACGAGCATTTCGAATCCACCGGCGACCGCCCTGCTATGCAGCCTGATGTGAAAATGACCAATGAAGATTGGAAAGAGGGCGACGACGTTGAAGTGTCGATGTCCTACGATAAGCTGCCAGCGGTTCCGGACGTCGATCTGAGCAAGATCACGCTGGAGAAAATGGTCGTGAAGGCTGATGAGGCGTCGATCGATGAAGCCCTCGCCTCACTGGCAGAAACCGCACAGGATTTCAAATCGCGCAAAAAAGGCTCGAAAGCCAAGGACGGCGATCAGGTTGTTATGGACTTCCTCGGCAAGGTCGATGGCGAAGCGTTCGATGGTGGATCTGCGGAGGATTATCCGCTGGTGCTGGGATCCAACTCTTTCATTCCAGGCTTTGAAGAGCAGCTTGTCGGTGTGAAAGCCGAAGAAGAGAAAGATGTCACCGTCAATTTCCCCGACGATTATCAAGCCGAGCACCTCAAGGGCAAGGAAGCCGTGTTCTCCTGCACCATCAAAGAGGTGAAGGAACCCGTCGCTGCCGAGATCAACGACGAGATGGCGACGAAATTCGGAGCCGAGGATCTGACCGCGCTGAAAGTGCAGATTGGTGAGCGTCTCGAGGCAGAATATTCAGGCGCATCGCGCGCGATCATGAAGCGCGGCCTGCTCGACGAGTTGGACAAGATGGTTGACTTTGATCTGCCGCCCTCGCTGCTCGAAGCCGAAGCGGGCCAGATTGCGCACCAGTTGTGGCACGAGGAAAATCCTGACGTGCAGGGCCACGATCACCCCGAGATCGAGACCACTGACGAGCACAAGACACTGGCAACGCGCCGCGTTCGCCTTGGGCTACTGCTGGCCGAGCTTGGCCAGAAGGCCGAGGTCGAGGTGACGGACGCCGAGATGACACAGGCGATCATGAACCAGGCGCGCCAGTATCCGGGCCAAGAGCGCCAGTTCTTTGAATTCGTGCAGCAAAACCAGCAGATGCAGCAGCAAATGCGTGCGCCGATTTTTGAAGATAAGGTCGTTGATTTCGTGTTCGAGCAGGCAACTGTGACCGAAAAAGAAGTCTCGAAGGATGATCTTCAGAAAGCCATTGAAGCGCTTGAAGAAGAGTGATCTTTCGTATCCTCTGACTACAAAAGGGCCGCCAATTGGGTGGCCCTTTTTTATCATGTTCAGTGCCCATGGCCTGCGTGATCTATCAAAGAGCCCGTCTAAGTCGCGACTCGTAGCGCGGTGTTCACGATCTTTTTTAGCGTGATCAGTTACGTGGACCGGGCCGCAGATTCAGTCTGCTCTGGAACCGTTAGGAGGCCATTTCATCCGCCAATTCGTGGTTGCGGTCGCGGTGGCCCGCCTCGTCGGCGCGCACGGCAATAACCACCTCGCGCAGACGGGCATCGGCGCCCAGATCCCAATAGTCGATCGCGATCTGCGGCGCGGGGACATTATCGACTTTGCCTGCGTCGATCTCTTCGAGATATTGCGTGTAGCTGATCACGGCCTCTTCTTCCAGATAAGCGACCACACGGTGCGCCACGCGGGGCGTGAAGAGATAGAGGAAGAAATAGAGGTTATAAAAAACAGCCTGACCTAGCATGATCAGGATCCGCTCAAAGCGGGAGGGCTCCGCGATTTTGATGAAGGTCATCAAGTGCATACGCTCGTTCTCGGCCTCGTCCAACAGCTCGCGGATCCAGCCCTGATCATCACGGATATGGCGGATGGCTTTAAGATGCTGGAGTAATCCTCCGACCATTCCAGGTACGGCGGCGACTGTTTCAAGCACAACAGCGCGGTGGCCATAGCGCTTGGCAAAGAAGCTATCCGCGAAAAAACGCATTATCTTTACGGTGCGCAATGCGATGCGATCTCTGAAATCCTTCGGTGGCGTGTGTTTGTTCAGATCACCGTCATGGCGCTTTGTGAGATCAAACATGTCGGGCTCCGTTTACTATTGTCAGCCATAAATGGGGGGCGTTTACGACAATACCATGCGATGCGTCAAAATGCGCGTAACGCGCGCTAGTTGTTGCGCAATCCGGTCTCGGCAAGCATCCCGCGGCGCTTGGCCTCGTAGTAGTAGCCTCTGGAATACCATTTTACGGCAGTGTTCTGGTCACCGTCCGAGAGCAGCCACGCGCCGCGCAGATACCGCACCGCATATTTCAAATTGGTGTCGGCATCGAGAAGATCGGTGGGTCGTCCGGTAAAGCCCATGCCCTGTGCAGTTTCAGGCAGAATTTGCAGCAGCCCGTAGTAAGGGCCATTGCGGGCTGATGGATTGTGCGTGCTTTCCCGGATCGCGAGACGGTGCACGAGGGTGCGCGGCACTTCATACTCGTCGGCCCATTTATTGATGCTCTGGCGCAGTTGGAGTGTCTCGTTCGGGTGAAGGGGGAGAGGATCGTTTTGGCGGGCCTGGAGGCTGCTCAGGGTTTCGGGGCCGCGGCTGGCGCAGCCTGCGAGAAATGCAGCGCCGATGATCAGAAAGGAACGACGACAGAAGGCAGACATATCGGGTAATCCGGAATTATTTATCTGTCGCTACGTAAATTTGTTAAGGCTATATTAGCAAGGTGCGAGAAATTCTGTGGCGAGCTTTCGCCCATACTCCTTTGGGAAAGGCAGCGGAGCGCTCTTCCGGCCATGCGGGCGCGGATCTTTTGAAGGGGATTTACCTGCGGCACCTTACGGGCAAAGGGTTGTGACGCTGTCTAGCTTTGCAATGACATGAGGGTGGGGGCGGAGTATGCGGCGATCTAAACGCGCTTAAGGCGGTTTGTCATATCCGGCTCAAAAATGCCTGATCCGCACTCTGTCAAAGGTCCGATAGCAGGGTGGAAGGGCCAGAGCTGTCTGGCAGGGAGCTTAGAGCATTTGTAGAGGAAACTGCTGAAGCGCTGCGGGTGTGGTAGGCAACCGGCCCAGTTCGGATACAGCTCACTTGCAGCGGGTCAGTGTAGGTAAACTCTTGCCGGGTCCGGTTCCTCAGGGTCCCGAAGCGCAAAACGCCGCGCATGATATGCGCGGCGTTTGTTGTTCTGACGTGCGAGAGCTTAGGCCTCGTCGTCGTCGCTTTTTGACGGTGCAGGAGCTTCGAAATCATCGTCGCCTGCGGCGGAGCCGATATCGTCGAAGAGTTCGGAGATCTCGAACTCTGCTGCGGCTTCTTCTTCTGCGGCCAGTTCCTGGATGGATTTACCGGCAGCCTGAAGTTCGGCTTCTTCGGGCGAGCGCGCAACGTTGAGCTCAATCGTGGCGACAACCTCGGGGTGCAGAGCGACCTGCACTTCGTGGATGCCCAGATACTTGATCGGCGCTGTCAGCACGACCTGTTTGCGGTCGACGGTGAAACCTTCGGCGGTTGCAGCCTCGGACGCGTCACGGGTGGTGACGGAGCCGTAGAGCGCACCTGCGTCGGAAGCGGAGCGAATCACGACGAACTGCTGACCATCGAGCTTGGCAGACATTGCATCCGCTTCTTTCTTGGTCTCGAGGTTATCGGCCTCGAGCTGGGCCTTGCGGCCCTCGAACGCTTCGATGTTTGCTTTGGACGCCGAAAGCGCTTTTTGCTGTGGCAGCAGGAAATTGCGTGCGTAGCCCGGTTTGACGTCGACGACGTCGCCCATCTGGCCAAGTTTTGCAACGCGCTGGAGAAGGATAACTTGCATGTTTTTCTACTCCTTATTTCACGGCATAGGGCAGCAGGGCGAGGAAGCGGGCGCGTTTGATGGCACGGGCCAATTCACGCTGCTTTTTCGCGGAGACTGCGGTGATACGGGACGGCACGATCTTGCCACGCTCGGAGATGTAGCGTTGCAGCAGACGTGTGTCTTTGTAGTCGATCGCCGGTGCATTGTCGCCCGAGAAGGGGCAAACCTTGCGGCGACGGAAAAATGGTTTTGTAGCCATGGGTTAGGTCCTTTTTCTCAAGCCAAAATCAGCGACGTTCACGGCGCTCTGGGCGCTCGTCACGTTTTTGCATCTGAACGGAGGGCAACTCTTTGTGCTCGTCCATCTTGATGGTCAGAACGCGCATGACATCGTCATGCAGGCGCATCAGGCGTTCCATCTCCTGCACGGCCGTGGCCGGTGCATCGGAGCGCAGGAAGGCGTAGTGGCCCTTGCGGTTCTTGTTGATTTTGTAGGCCATCGTTTTGACGCCCCAATACTCGCTGTCCACGAGTGTCCCGCCGTTGTCGGACAGGACGGTACCAAAATGTTCGATCAGGCCTTCGGCTTGTGTATTGGACAAGTCTTGGCGTGCGATCATTACATGCTCATATAGCGGCATGTGTGCTCCACTTATGTCTGGGCGCATTTCATAGCCGGGGCATTTATCCTTTGCCGCCCCGTCACGAGAGTCTGCGCGGTTAAATCGTGTTGCAAAGGAAGTGCCGATATACACCGTTTCGGGCTCGGCGCAAGGCGTGATGGCAGGGGCGCCGTACTTGCCGGAGCTGCGTGGCCAACAGACCCATATGTTGCCGCGCAACCACCCGTCCTGCGCCCTATTGCAGTCATATTCGGGCGTCAGGGTCTATTGGTCAGACCAAAAGGACACCGCAATGACTGTCTCAGCCGATTACGCCGCTGAAGTAGCACCCCTCCGGGGCATAACACATGTTTTGAACGGGAGCCGATTTCTGATCCGCATGGCGCTCAAGCTTGGTGCGGCGAGCCTTGCTCTGGTGGCGTTATTCGTTTGGTTGGCGCCTGGCGCGTCTTGGGAAAGCGATCTGATGTTGTTCAAATTGGCGCTGTCGATTGTTGCAGTCTTTGGGGCTGTCGCGATGTGGCATGGCAGTCGGCCCGTCGGTGCGCCGACTGTCGAAATTGATGTGGCGAATATGGAACTTCTGTTGATCCGGGAGGCGCCGTCTGAACCGCACCATATCATAGAGCGGTGCGCGTTTGTCGATTTGCACGCTGTCGATGTCTATGGCCACCGAGTCACGTTCTGGGGCAAGGGAGATCGTCTGCTGGCGGAAATCTCGCTGAGCGACGCAAACGCACATGCTGCACTGCTGGGCGCGCTGCAGGGGCTGGGCAAATTGGCCTGAGCGTTGCGGCTTGTGGTTCGACAAGTGGTGGCGAAATACCGCGATGTTCGTCAGCGCGCACAACCTGTTTGATCCTGCGGGATTGAGAAATCCCTGAGGCGGGCCAATTTGTTGTTCTACATAAACATGGAGTAACCCGTTATGAAATCATTCGTTCTTGCCGCTTTGATGTCCGCTTCCGCCTCGATGGCGATGGCCGCAGATAAATACGTTCTGGATTCCAGCCACAGCCAAGTCCTTTTTTCCTATAACCATTTAGGTTTTTCCACGACCCACGGAATGTTTTCCGGGTTTGAAGGCGAAATCATGTTCGACGCGGAAAACCCTGCCGCATCAACAGTAAACGTATCGATGCCAACGAAGTCTATGTTCACCGGCTGGGAAGCCCGCGAACAGCACTTTATGTCGGATGACTTCTTTGGCGCCACCGACGACGACATGATAACGTTCTCGTCCACGGGGATCGAGGTTACCGGCGAAGGTACCGCGCTGATCACCGGTGATCTTACGATGAATGATGTAACGAAATCTGTGGTCCTCAACGCCACGCTCAACCAAATGGGTGAGCATCCGATGGAGAACAAGCCATGGGCTGGCTTCGACGCAACCACAACGCTGCTGCGCTCGGATTTCAACGTGGGCAACTTCGCTCCCTTCATCAGTGACGAAGTGGTCGTGAATATCTCGCTTGAGGCTATGAAAGCTGAGTGATTTTGACGAAAAGAAATAAAAGGGCTGCCGGAATCACTCCGGCAGTCCTTTTTTTGTGGCATGACTACTCGGCGATTGCCTGTTGATCACCGCGTAGAGCAGTCAGTGCGATTGATACATCGACCCCGAAGCCGAGCGAGCTTTCGTCGGCCATGTTGTTCCCGATGCCGAAATCGAGGCGGTCAAGTGTTAGATTGGCCTGCATGTTTGCGGCACCTCCCTCCACCGAGAGGCGGAACAGCATTTTTAGAGGGACCTCCGTGCCCTTAAGGCTCAGGGTGCCATCCGCAAAGTATCCGTCGATCTCGGTGATCAGATCGGCTTTGAAAACCGCTGTCTCATATTGCTGGGCATCGAAGAAATCGGGACCCATGGCCTGATCCGTCACCGAGCCTAACTTGAGAGAGGCTATGGCAATGACGACTTCGACGTTGCCGGATGGGCCACTGCTGACCGTGGGATCGAATGTGATGTCGGCGGTCCAGTCGGCAAAGGTGCCCTCGACCTGAGAGCTGAACTGCGTGACTGCGATGTCGATGCTGCCGTCCTGCACCGTCCAGTCGGAGGTGACGTCTTCGAGAGCGGCGGCCTGCGCACCGGTGGATTCGGTGCCATAGACGCCAAAAGCAGTGCCGCCGAGCAGAACAGCAGCCCAGACGGCGATTGCTGCACCCAAGGTACGCAGACTGTGAGCGGCGGCTGGCAAGTCCGGGAGTGCAGCTTTGGTTCCGATCATCCGCCGCAGTGTCGCGTCGCGGTCGATGAAGTGGTGTTTGAGCGCACCTGCGACGTGCAGCAGGATCGTGACCGTCATCACTTTGCCGAACACCCAATGGAAGCCACCGAAAAGCGCCGCGATGCTTTCGGATTTGGGCACCATGGGCAGGCTCTGGCCCAGTGGCCACCAGATCGGGGCGAAGCCCGTAGTGGCGGCGTGATGAAGCCAGCCCGAGAGAGGGGCCAGGACCAGCGAGCCATACAGCAGCCAATGGGCGGTCTCGGCGAGAAACGTCTCGGCCCGCCGCTCGGGGTGCAATGTGGAGGGCTTGGGCTGGCCCAAGGCCCAGCCGATGCGGAGCAATGCCACGAAGAACACCGTTACACCAAGCGTTTTATGCAGCGAAAACAGCCAGGCCTTGCGGGCGAGCTGTTCAGAGGTGTCGTAGGGCAGATCGGAGGCGATCATGGCGACCGGGATCAATGTCATCACGAGCAATGCGGTGAGCCAGTGGAAACTGCGGGTGATTGCGCCATAGCGGCTTGTCGTGTTGGAAAGGGTCATGGGAGCTCCGGGAAAACTATCGTCGCTATAACTATCCTTTGGCGCAGGCGGGGCAATGGCCGAATCCGCGCAGTGGCTGTGCGCTCTTGTGAGCCGGGATTGGCTTCGCTACACCGAAGTCCACATTATCCGAGAGGGCCTTGAGCATGAGCACAGCATTCGTATTTCCCGGTCAGGGCGCACAAACCATTGGCATGGGCCGCGAACTGGCACAGGCCTATCCGGCGGCGCAGGCCGTGTTTGACGAGGTCGACGAGGCGCTTGGCGAGAAGCTGAGCGCGCTTATCTGGGAGGGCGATATCGCTGAGCTGACGCTAACGGAAAACGCCCAGCCTGCGCTGATGGCGACTTCGATGGCGGCGATGGCAGCGCTTGGAGCGGAAGGGATTGATGTCTCGCGAGCCGCTTTTGTAGCGGGGCATAGTCTTGGTGAATATTCGGCGCTTTGTGCCGCTGGCGTGTTTTCACTGGGCGATACGGCACGTCTTCTTCGCACGCGCGGGCGTGCGATGCAGTCGGCGGTGCCAGTGGGGCAGGGTGCGATGGCTGCGATATTGGGGCTGTCGGCGGAAAATGTGGAGAAGCTGGCGGCCGATGCTGCAGGCGATGATGTGTGCCAGCTCGCAAACGAGAATGATCCGACGCAGAATGTGATATCGGGCTCGAAGGCCGCAGTGGTGCGGGCGATCGAGATGGCGAAAGGCGCGGGCGCCAAGCGGGCGCTGCCTTTGCCCGTGTCGGCTCCGTTTCATTGTGCGCTGATGCAGCCGGCGGCGGATGTGATGGCCCAGGCACTGGCCGAGGTACAGGTACACGATCCGCGCGTACCGCTGGTGTCGAACGTAACGGCAAGCGGCGTTGAGAAGGCCGCGCCGATTGTCGACCTGCTCGTGCAGCAAATCACGGGCCGCGTGCGCTGGCGCAGCTCGGTCGAGTGGATGAGTGCGCAGGGCGTGACCGAGTTTTGGGAAATCGGCGCAGGCAAGGCGCTGTCGGGAATGATCCGCCGGATCAACAAGGATGCCACTTTGCGCAACGTGGGTACGGCGGCGGATGTGAAAGCGATGCTGGAAGGCTGAACGGACCTGCGCATCGCAGAAAGAAATTGGGAGAAAAATATGTTTGATTTGACGGGTAAAAATGCGCTGGTGACGGGCGCATCGGGCGGCATTGGTGCAGATATTGCGCGCGCATTGCATGCTCAGGGGGCCACGGTGGGCTTGTCAGGCACGCGTGTCGAGCCATTGGAGGCGCTGGCGGGCGAATTGGGGCAACGCGCCCATGTACTGCCGTGCAATCTGAGCGATATGGAGGCGGTCAAGGCGCTGCCGAAGCAGGCGGCGGACGCGATGGGATCGGTTGATATTCTGGTCAACAACGCAGGCATCACCCGCGATAACCTTTTCATGCGTATGTCGGATGATGAGTGGCAATCTGTAATGGATGTGAACCTGACGGCGACGTTTCAGCTGTGCAAGGGTGTGATGCGCGGCATGATGAAAGCGCGCTGGGGGCGGATCGTCAACATTTCGAGCATTGTGGGGGCCACGGGCAATCCCGGGCAGGCGAACTATGCCGCGTCCAAAGCGGGCATGATCGCGATGTCCAAGAGCCTTGCTTACGAAGTGGCGAGCCGGGGGATCACCGTCAATGCGGTGGCGCCCGGATTTATCGCAACCGCGATGACCGACAAGCTCACCGAAGATCAGAAATCGGGTATCATGGGTCAAATCCCAGCGGGGCGCATGGGCACGCCCGACGAAATCGCGGCGGCGGTCGTCTATCTGGCCAGTGCCGAGTCCGCATATGTCACAGGGGCCACCTTGCATGTAAACGGCGGTATGGCGATGTTGTGACGGCAAACTGAAATTGTTTGCCTAACCCCCGCGGTATGCTAAAGGGGGCGCAGAATTACGTAGTCCGGCGCTTGATCTGGTCTGCGCCTTGTGACAGCAAGGACAAATAGCCGCCCCCCTTAAAGGGGCACCTTCTGATCCTCTCGCATCGTCGGGCGGGCAGAAACCCAAAGGGGCCAAAGCGCCCAATGAGTGAGGACTAAAGTATGAGCGACGTCGCAGACCGCGTTAAAAAGATCGTTGTTGAGCACCTTGGTGTCGAAGAAGACAAAGTGGTGGAGAATGCTTCTTTCATCGATGATCTGGGTGCAGACAGCCTCGACACCGTAGAACTGGTGATGGCATTCGAAGAAGAGTTCGGTATCGAGATCCCTGATGACGCCGCCGAAAACATCCAGACCTTTGGCGATGCGGTCAAGTTCATCAAAGAAGCCTCATAAAACAGGCTCTTCTCCGGGCTCGCTCGGCGACAAAATACTCAAACGGCGCCCCGCTTTGCGGATTGGCGCCGTTTTTGATTCCTTGGGCAATTGGTGCTTGTCCGCGCGGCCGTGCTGCGCCAACTGTGAAGGCCGATTACGTCGTCAAACGAAAGATACCTGCCCTATGTCCAGAACGATCCCGACCATCAACACCCCGCGCCTGACCCTGCGGGGGATGCGACGGGAAGATTTCGAGCGATTTGCAGAAATCTGGGCCCAGCCGGAGGTAGTTACGCATATCACCGGAAAGCCTTGGCCTCGGGCGCGCAGTTGGGATGCTTTCTTGCGCAATGCAGGGCATTGGCAGATTGCGGGGTTTGGCCAGTGGGCGGTTCAAATTCACGGGCAGCCCGCGATGGCTGGACAGACAGGGTTCTTCTTTGGCTCCAGAGGTTTGGGAGATGACTTTGATCCTTTTCCAGAGGCTGGATGGGTGCTGGATCCGGTGTTCCAAGGGCAGGGCTTTGGTCTCGATGCGGCAGCGGCGGCTCATGACTGGTTTGACCGCGTGGTGGTCGGACGCACTGTGTGCATGATTACAGCGGCTAATGAAAACTCCCTGCGGATTGCAGATACGCTGGGGTATAAATTACTGCGCGATGCGACGATCGATGCCGAGCCTGTTTTGCTCATGACACGAAAAGGACCACCAAGCTGAGCGGATAGATAAGCTGATTTGGACAAGAAGGCGCGGGCACTTCTGCCAGTGTTTGCCCGCAGACTTGATCAATGTTGCGACTGCGATGTATAGCGGGGCAAAGAGCGGGCATATAAAAGGGCAGGGCATATGCGCAGAGTTGTGGTTACGGGTTTGGGATTGGTAACGCCGTTGGCGGACGGGGTCGAAGAGAGCTGGAAGCGTATTCTGGACTGCCAGTCCGGCGCCGGACCTATAACCGGATTTGATGCCAGCCGCTGCATCACGCAGTATGCCTGCGAGGTGCCGTTGGGCGATGGGAGTGACGGCACTTTCAACGCCGACAAATACATGGAGCCGAAGGACCAGCGGAAGGTCGATACGTTCATCATGTTCGGTCTGGCCGCCGCGCAGCAGGCTGTCGAGGATGCCGGATGGATGCCGGAGGATCGCGAGAGCCTCGAACGCACCGGCGTGCTCATCGGCTCGGGGATCGGCGGGCTCAATTCGATTGCCAACACGGCCGTGATGATGGCGGAAAAGGGCCCCAAGCGGGTGAGCCCGTTTTTCGTACCTGGCGCGTTGATCAATTTGATTTCTGGGCAGGTTTCAATTCGCTACGGCTTCAAGGGGCCAAACCATTCTGTGGTGACGGCCTGTTCGACGGGTGCGCACGCGATTGGGGATGCGAGCCGTCTGATCATGTTCGGCGATGCGGACGTGATGGTGGCAGGCGGTGCGGAAGCGGCGATTTGTGAGATTGGTATTGCCGGGTTCAATGCATGCAAGGCGCTGAGCACGAAGCGCGGCGATAATCCGCAAAAAGCGAGCCGCCCCTACGATGCAGACCGCGACGGGTTTGTGATGGGAGAGGGCGCGGGCATCGTCGTGCTCGAGGAATATGAGCACGCGAAAGCACGCGGTGCCAAGATCTATGCGGAAGTGATCGGTTACGGCCTGTCAGGCGACGCCTACCATATTACTGCTCCTTCGGAAGACGGCGAGGGCGGTGAGCGTTCGATGCGGTCTGCGCTGCGCCATGCTGGTCTGGAGCCTAAGGACATTGACTACATAAACGCACACGGCACGTCGACCATGGCCGATACCATTGAGCTTGGCGCTGTGGAGCGGATGATGGGCGAGCATGCGAGCAAGGTCACAATGTCGTCGACCAAATCCGCCACCGGGCATCTTCTGGGGGCTGCTGGGGCGATTGAGGCGATTTTCTCGATCCTCGCGATCCGCGATCAGGTAGCACCTCCGACGATCAACCTCGATAACCTCGCCGTCGAGACGAAAATAGATCTCGCGGCAAATGCGCCGGTAAAGCGTGAGATCAAGGTTGCATTGAGCAATTCGTTCGGATTTGGCGGGACCAACGCGAGTGTTCTGTTCGGGAAGGTCGATTAAAATGTGGCGACATGTGGCGGCGAATGCGATCACGTTCTTGATGGTGGCGCTGTTCCTGACAGGCGGCCTGATCATGTGGGGAAAGGCGGAATACGATGCTCCGGGACCACTGACGGAGGCGGTTTGTGTGCAAGTGCAAAGCGGCAGCAACATGCGCCGTGTGAGCCGCGACCTGGCGGTGCAGGGGGCGGTCAGTTCCGCCTCGATTTTTCGCATTGGGGCGGATTATGAGGATAAGACAGGCCAGCTAAAGGCGGGGAGTTTTCTCGTCGAGCCGGAAGCGAGCATGCAGCAGATCGTCGACCAGATCACCCGCGGAGGGGCGAGCACCTGCGGCACCGAGATCGTTTACCGCATCGGGGTGAACCAAGTGAGTGTTCAGGTCCGCGAATTGGATCCTGCGACAAACCGTTTTGCGGAGCTTGCGACCTTCACGCAAGGCGAAGAGGAGGCACCCGCCGAATATACGCTTACACGTGACGAGGCGGATGTGCGCTTTCGGGTGGCGGTCGCTGAGGGTGTGACGAGCTGGCAAGTGGTCAACGCGCTTGAGGGCATGGAGATTATGGACGGCACCGTGACCGAGATGCCGCCGGAGGGATCGCTCGCGCCTGATAGCTATGAAGTGCGCAAGGGCGACGATCGGGGAGCATTGCTGGCGCGGATGGAGGCTGCGCAGGAGACGCTGCTGGCCGCTGCTTGGGAAGCGCGGGCGGAGGATCTTCCTATCGACAGCCCAGAGGAATTGCTCATCCTTGCGTCGATCATAGAGAAGGAAACTGGACTCTCAGAGGAGCGGCGGCAGGTTTCCAGCGTATTCGTGAACAGGATCAATCAGGGTATGCGGTTGCAAACGGACCCCACCGTGATTTACGGCATCACGAACGGTGAGGGCGTATTGGGACGGGGACTGCGCCGGAGCGAATTGCGCGCCGAGACCGCCTACAACACCTATGTCATTCCCGGACTGCCACCGACGCCGATTGCCAATCCGGGACGTGCGAGCCTGATGGCTGCGGCGCAGCCGGACGAGACGCCGTATATCTTTTTTGTCGCCGATGGCACGGGTGGGCACGCTTTCGCGACAACGCTGGACGAGCATAACCGAAACGTGGCGGCCTGGCGGCAGATCGAGGCCGAACAGGGCGCAGCGGCGGCGGGTAACGCCTCTACCGGCGGGACAGACTGACACTTCGGTGTTGCGCGCAGCGTTCGGCGCTGTGAGCGGTCCTTAAGAGACATTCGATACACCGGATCTCATGCTAGGAGATTTGGGGAACGGCCCTGATTTTTACTCGGGGCCGTTTTTTTCATGTCTATCGGTTGGAGGTATCCGAGCGAAAGGACCGACAACAGATGACTATCCAACCGGTGCCACAACTTGACGAGTTGGCGGAAGCGGAAGCCATGTTCGCTTCCGTTCACCGCACGCTTGCCGAGTTAAGAGAAGCATTAGAGAGCCTCAAGCAACAGGCCGCATCCGGAGAGGAAATCGATGCAACTATGACGTCCAGGACATTCATCCAACTCACGGATGCGGTTGGGCGTTGTCAAAAAGCGGGATTGATCTTGAATGACTGCCGAAACAGACAAGCTGGAATTGCGCGTGGGGGTTATGCCCTCGATTTCGACAAAGCGCGGGCTGACATCGGGTGCAAGCTTGATCGGCTCCGCTGTGCAATCGATTCAGGAGGGGTTCCTGAATGAGCTGGATGAGGGAGAGCTTCGTGCTCTCCCTTACTTATTCGATTTCTGGGCCATGCCCCACCAATTGCCGCCTGAGGGCGATTGGCGTTCCTGGGTCATCATGGGCGGGCGCGGTGCAGGCAAGACGCGGGCTGGCGCGGAGTGGGTGCGCAGCGTGGTGGAAGGGGCGCGGCCCCTAGATGCCGGGCGCTGCTCTCGCGTGGCGCTGGTAGGCGAGACCATCGAGCAGGTGCGCGAAGTGATGATTTTTGGCGACAGCGGGATCCTTGCCTGCTCGCCTGCCGACCGGCGGCCCGACTGGGAAGCGACGCGCAAGCGGCTTGTGTGGCCCAATGGCGCTGTGGCGACCGTCCACTCCGCGCATGATCCCGAAGGCCTGCGCGGGCCGCAGTTCGATGCGGCGTGGGTTGACGAGATGGCCAAGTGGAAGAAGGGTCAGGAGACTTGGGACATGCTGCAATTTGCCCTTCGACTGGGCGAGCATCCGCGGGTGTGCGTGACCACGACACCGCGCAATGTCGATGTTTTGAAGACATTGCTGAAATCCCCTTCGACGGTCGTAACCCATGCGCCGACGGAGGCCAATCGTGCGCATCTCGCGGCGTCGTTCCTTGAGGAGGTGCGGGCGCGGTATCGCGGCACACGTTTGGGGCGGCAGGAACTGGACGGGGTGCTGCTGGCGGATGCCGAAGGCGCGCTGTGGACGACTGCGATGTTGGAGGGGTGCAGGGCGGATAAGGTGCCGAAGCTTGATCGGATCGTGGTGGCGGTGGATCCTGCTACCACGTCTGGGACGGCGGCGGATGAATGCGGGATCGTGGTGGCCGGGGTGCAGTGTAGCGGGCCGCCGCAGGACTGGCGCGCTTACGTGCTGGCCGATTGCACGGTGGCGGGATTGGGGCCAAGCGGTTGGGCACGCGCGGCGATCGCGGCGATGGAGCGGTTTGGCGCGGACCGGCTGGTGGCGGAGGTCAATCAGGGCGGGCAGTTGGTGCGCGAGGTGATCCGGCAGGTTGATCCGCTGGTGCCCTACAAGGGGGTGCATGCGAGCCGGGGAAAGGTGGCGCGGGCGGAGCCGGTGGCGGCGCTCTACGAACAGGGGCGGGTACGTCATTTGACGGGCATGGAGACGCTGGAGGATCAGATGTGCCGGATGACGCAGCGCGGCTATGAGGGGGCTGGATCGCCGGACCGGGTGGATGCGTTGGTCTGGGCGCTGCACGAATTGATGATCGAGCCTGCGGCGAAGTGGCGGCAACCGGGGGTTCGGACGCTTTGAGCGATCGGGCGTAACCGGTGTTGCGAGAAAAAGGGGGCTTCGGCCTCCTTTTTTATTGGCATGCCGTGGTGTTGCGTGAGCTGCGCACGCCGTGGTCCGGCAGCGTTAGGGATTTAATGAGAGATTGTTTTCAGAAGCGACGGGGCAGCGGTTGTGTCTCGGGAACTGGGATGAGGAGAACACGGGTGTTTGATTTTCTGAAGCGCGGAACGGGTGCGGCGGTCGAGGTCAAAGCCTCGGCGACCGGGCGCATTGTGGGCGTGCAGACATCGGGGCGCGTGGCCTGGAGCCCGCGCGATACCGTTTCCCTGACGCGGACAGGATTTGCGGGCAACCCCGTGGGGTTCAGGTCGGTCAAGCTGATCGCTGAGGCGGCTGCCGCGCTACCGCTTGTGTGTCAGAACGCGTGTGAGCGGTTCGAGACGCATCCGGTACTGGGGCTGATCGCGCGGCCCAATGGCGCGCAGGGGCGAGCGGAGTTGCTGGAGGCGCTCTACGCGCAGCTGCTCTTGTCGGGGAACGCCTATGTCGAAGCGGTGGGAGCCGACGCAGGCGTGCCGCTCGAACTGCATGTGCTGCGCTCTGACCGGATGAGCATCGTGCCGGGCGCTGATGGTTGGCCCGTGGCTTATGAATACGCGGTGGGTGGACGCAAGCACCGCTTTGACGCCACGCAGGGATCGCCCATTTGTCATGTGCGCAACTTTCATCCGCAGGACGATCACTACGGGTTTAGCCCGATGCAGGCGGCAGCGACGGCGATCGACGTGCACAACTCCGCGTCGCGCTGGAGCAAGGCGCTGCTGGACAATGCCGCCCGCCCGTCCGGTGCGATTATCTATAAGGGTGCAGAGGGCCACGGAAGCCTGAGCAACGAGCAGTACGAGCGGCTGGTGAGCGAGATGGAGAGCCATCATCAGGGTGCGCGCAACGCAGGGCGGCCGATGCTGCTGGAAGGTGGGCTGGATTGGAAGCCGATGGGTTTCTCGCCCTCTGATATGGAATTCCAAAAGACCAAGGAATCCGCGGCCCGCGAGATTGCGCTCGCCTTTGGGGTGCCGCCGATGCTGATCGGGATCCAGGGGGATGCGACCTACGCAAATTACCAAGAGGCGCACCGGGCGTTCTACCGTCTGACAGTGTTGCCGCTGGCGAGCCGGGTGACTGCGGTGCTGTCGCATTGGCTCTCGGGATTCACCGGGGAGATGGTGGAGTTAAAGCCCGATTTGGATCAAGTGCCTGCGCTGAGCGCCGAGCGCGACGCACAATGGGCGCGCGTGTCGGGGGCTGATTTCCTGACCGAAGCGGAGAAGCGTTTGCTTCTTGGGCTGCCGGTGGTGGCCACTGATGAGTGAGGCGTTGATGGAACGGTTCCAATGCGCACCCGGCATGCGGTTACAGGCGCATGAGCAGGTGAGTGCGATCCATTTTGCTAATCTTGCCACGCGGCTGGACCGGATCGAGCTGATGATGGAGCGGCTGGAGCGGCGGCTGTGGCTGACGGTCTATGGCGTGGTGGCGGTTATCCTCGGGCAAGCAGTGCAGTCCTTTATTGCGATAGCGCCGGCAGGCTGAGCGAAACAACAGGAGACGTTCATGGATATCAGTAGAAATGACTTCGCACAGGGTGCGGAGATCGGCGTTGGTTTACCCGTGCTCGAGCGCAAGTTCATGCACTTCGACGAGGTTGCAAAGGTCGAGGGCGGTGTCGAGATCAAGGGCTATGCCAGCTTTTTTGACGCAGTGGACCAAGGCAATGACGTCGTGCAGCGAGGAGCCTATGGCGCGAGCCTGATGGCGCTGAAAGCGGCGGGGCGCGGCGTCAAGATGCTGTGGCAGCACGATCCGGCACAGCCGATTGGCGTGTGGGATGATGTGCGTGAGGACGTGCGCGGTCTGTTCGTCAAGGGACGGATTTTGCAGTCGGTGGAAAAGGGGCGCGAGGCGATCGCGTTGATCGAGGCGGGTGCTATCGACGGTCTGTCCATTGGCTACCGTACGGTGAAAGCCACCAAGAATACCAAGGGCCAGCGGCTCTTGCAGGAACTGGAGCTTTGGGAGGTCTCGGTGGTGACTTTCCCGATGCTTCCCAGTGCGCGGGTGGGGGCGAAGGCGGACAGCATTGTGCGCCTTGATGATGTCCTGCGCGAAATGGCGGGGGTGTTCGATGCGGCGAGTGCCGACATCGGCCTGCGCCCAGGCAACCAAAAGGGGAACGCAAGATGAGCGATACCAACGACGGCGCTGTGGGGCTTTCCCCTGCGAAGGATGTGCGGCGGGCCGTGACAGGCTTTGTCACACAGATGAGGGGCTTTCAGGCCGAAATCGAGACCAAATTTCAACAATCAGAAGAGCGAATGAACATGCTGGACCGTAAGACAATGACTGCTGCGCGTACTCCTTTGGCGGGGGCCACGGATGTGGTCGCACCTCACAAGAAGGCGTTCAATGCCTATGTGCGTTCGGGGGATGATGATGGCCTGCGCGGTCTGCATCTCGAGGGCAAGGCGCTCTCGACGGCCGTGAACTCCGACGGCGGCTATCTTGTTGATCCTCAGACGTCCGATATCGTGAAATCTGTGCTCAATACCACAGCGTCGATCCGTGCGATTGCGTCGGTCGTGAATGTCGAGGCCACGTCATATGACGTGTTGGTGGATCACTCGGACGTCGGTGCGGGCTGGGCAACTGAATCCTCTACAGTTGGGGAAAGTGATACGCCACAGATCGACCGGATCACCGTACAGCTGCACGAGCTGAGCGCACTGCCCAAGGCATCGCAGCGGCTTCTGGACGACTCCGCCTTTGACATCGAAGGCTGGCTGGCCGGACGCATCGCCGACAAGTTTGCGCGTGCCGAAGCGGGTGCGTTCATCAATGGTGACGGTATCGACAAGCCCAAGGGTTTCCTGGCGCATAGCAAGGTCGATAACGATGTGTGGGTCTGGGGCAATCTGGGCTACGTGCCGACCGGTATTGCCGGTGATATCACGCCCGATTCAATCGTCGATGTGGTCTATGCGCTGGGGGCGCAATACCGTGCGAATGCGTCGTTCGTGATGAACTCCAAGACCGCCGGTCTGGTGCGCAAGCTTAAGGATATGGACGGTCGTTTCCTGTGGTCTGACGGTCTTGCGGCGGGAGAGCCCGCGCGTCTGATGGGGTACCCCGTTCTGATCGCCGAGGACATGCCTGATGCGGGTGCGGATGCTTACGCCATGGCTTTTGGCGATTTCAATGCGGGCTATACGATTGCCGAGCGCCCTGATCTGCGCATCCTGCGCGATCCGTTCAGCGCCAAGCCGCATGTGCTGTTTTATGCGACCAAGCGTGTGGGCGGCGACGTAAGTGATTTTGCTGCGATCAAGCTGCTGAAATTCGGCACGGCCTAAGGGCGGTGCTGGAGCCGGGGTGCATGTGTCGCCCCGGTCCGGGCGTGCGCCCTGACTACCCCTTCGCATTGTCTAGCTGCTCCCCTCCTACCGAGCAATGTGGAGACGGGGTGTGCGTCCGGGAGGGGAGCGACCTGCGCGGGCGGGAATACGACGCAAGTTTGAGAGAGGCTGTGGGATGTTGATAACAGAAACGAGCGTGCCGGATTCGGCCCTGCCGGTGGCGATGTTCAAGGCGCATATGCGCATGGGGACGGGGTTTGCGGAGGATACGCTCCAAGATGCGGTGCTGGGCAGTTTTCTGCGTGCAGCCATGGCAGCGATCGAGGCCCGTACGGGCAAGATATTGATCGAACGAGAATTTACGCTTGTGGTCCACTCTTTGGGCAATCCCTGCAATGTGCCTCTTTCGGTGGCGCCGGTGACAATTGTCGCCGATGTCCGCCTTGTGTCCCGAAGCGGGAGCGAGCGCGTGATAAATGCCGACGTCTACTGGCTGGAACGCGATAGCCATACGCCAAGGCTGCGGGCTAAGGGGGCCTGTTTGCCCAGTCCGGAAACCGGCGGAGAGCTGCGCGTGCGGTTCCTCGCAGGATATGGCCCTGAATGGGACGACCTGCCAGTGGATATGCAGCAGGCGGTGCTGATGCTGGCGGCGCATTATTACGAGTATCGCCATGATACGGCGCTGAGCGATGGCTGCATGCCGTTTGGCGTCACCTCGCTGATTGAGCGATTCCGCACGATGCGGATGGGCCGCAGCGGGGCGCAGATATGAGCGCGCCGCGCCTGAACCGGGAGCTCGTTCTCGAGGCTCCGGATGTGCTCAGCGACGGGGCGGGCGGCTTCGTCAAAGGCTGGGTGCCGCTCGGCGTGCTTTGGGCCGATGTGATGGCACGGACTGGCGGAGAGACGGCGCAAAGCGGTGCCCCGATCAGCCGGATGTCATACCGTGTGATTGTCCGCAACGCCCCGGTTGGCAGCACGCAGCGACCCGCCGCACAGCAACGGTTTCGCGAAAGGGGCCGTGTGTTCACCATCGAGGCGGTGGCCGAGCACGATGCCGACGGGCGCTATCTGGCGTGCTTTGTTCAAGAGGAGCAGGTGGTATGAGCTATGCGGTTTCAGGAGCGCTACAGACTGCTGTCTTTACGGCCTTGGTCGGGGATGTGGCCCTGACTGCGATCGTGGGGAGTGCAATTTATGATGCCGTGCCTGCTGGTGATGTACCGGATCTATATGTGCGGCTGGGCACCGAGACGGTGCGCGAAGCGGCCGATGGGAGTGGCGCCGGGGCCGTGCATTTCCTGACTGTCTCTGTGATCACGACCAGTCCGGGATTTGCGAGCGCAAAGGCGACGGCAGCGGCGGTCAGTGATGCGTTGCAGGATGCTGATCTCACGCTTTCGCGCGGCAGATTGATTTCGCTTCGGTTCGAGCGGGCGACTGCTAGGCGCATCGATGCGGCGAGTGCGCGCCAGATTGACCTCCAGTTTCGCGCGCGGGTGCAAGATGGCTGAAACGCTCTGCGCGGATGGGACATGATGAATTCTCAAAGCCGATGGGCACACGAAAGGAATACAAAAGATGGCTGTTCAAGCAGGTAAGGACCTTTTGGTCAAAGTGGATATGAGCACCGATGGCAATTTCGAGACCATCGCAGGATTGCGGGCGACGCGGATCAGTTTCAACGCGGAGGCTGTCGACGTTACCGCGCTCGACAGTCAGGGCGGCTGGCGCGAGCTGCTCGCGGGGGCTGGTGTCCGCTCGGCTGCGATCAGCGGCTCAGGGGTGTTCCGCGACGAAGCGACGGATGAGCGGGCGCGGCAGTTGTTGTTCGATGGTCTTACGCCGAATTTCCAAATCGTGATCCCTGCGTTCGGGATCGTCGAGGGGCCGTTTCAGGTGACCTCGCTGGAATATGCGGGCCAACTAAATGGAGAGGCGACATACGAGCTTTCGCTGGCCTCGGCGGGTCAACTGCAGTTCATCCCTTATGTCGATGCGGTTGAAGAATGACGGAAAACCGTTGGCGTGGGGAGGTGGTGTTGGTTGTCGCGGGCCAGCACCACAGGATGCGGCTCACGCTCGGGGCTCTTGCGGAGCTTGAGGAGGACTTGGCCGAGCCATCGCTGATGGCGCTCGTGCAGCGTTTTGAAAGTGGGGGGTTCAGCACGCGTGACGTGCTGGCGCTGTTGTGCGCGGGCTTGCGGGGGGGCGGAGTCACCATGGATCCGGACGTTTTGGGTCAGGCCGAGATTGAAGGCGGACCGATGCGTGCGGCGCAGGCGGCTGCGGAGCTGCTGGCGCGGGCTTTTGTGGTTGAGCCGTGAGCGCGTCGTTTGACTGGCCTGCGCTGATGCGCGCGGGAATGCACGGTCTGGGGCTCGCGCCCGATGTGTTCTGGTCGCTGACACCTGCGGAATTGCAGCTGATGCTGGGAAGTAAAGCGGTCACGGCCCCAATGCTAAGCGAGGGCCTGGCTGCTCTGATGGCAGCCTACCCCGATAAGATAAAGGATTGAGACGATGATTGACGATGGTTTTGACGATCTGTCGACGGACGCGCAGTCACTGAACCAGACATTGGGGCAGACGAGCGTGCTCGTGTCGGGGTTTGACAGCGAATTGCGGCGGATGAGTACCTCTCTGTCGGCGACCGGCAAGGACGTAGCAACGCTTGAAAAGGGGCTGAGCCGGGGGCTTCGCAAGGCATTCGATGGTGTGGTGTTTGACGGTATGAAGCTGTCCGACGCGCTGAGTACAGTGGCCCAATCGCTGTCCAACAGCGCCTATAATGCGGCAATCAAACCGGTCACGGACCACTTTGGCGGGCTGCTCACACAGGGGATTGGCGGGCTGGTTCAGGGGATCTTGCCTTTTGCAAACGGTGCGGCGTTCAGCTCCGGACGTGTGATGCCCTTTGCCGACGGCGGTGTGGTCAGCCAGGCGACTGCCTTCGGGATGCGTGGCGGTATGGGTGTGATGGGCGAGGCGGGACCAGAGGCCATCATGCCGCTTGCGCGAGGGCCAGACGGAAAGCTGGGGGTGAAGGCGGGCGGTGGCAACGGAGGTGCGACAATCGTGATGAACATCACCACGCCTGATGCCGCAGGCTTCCAACGCTCGCGTGGACAGATCGCGGCACAGATGAGCCGCGCGCTCAGTGCGGGACAGAAAAACCGGTAGACGAGGAGAGAGCGCATGAACTTTCACGAAGTACGATTTCCAACAGATCTCAGCTTTGGCGCGCTCGGTGGGCCGCAGCGGCGGGTTGATGTGGTGACGCTGGCCAACGGCTATGAGGAGCGTAACACACCCTGGGCCCATTCACGGCGTGTCTACGATGCGGGGCTTGGGCTCCGGTCGCTTGACGATGTGGAGGCGGTGATCGCTTTCTATGAGGCGCGCTTTGGTCAGATGTACGGGTTTCGCTGGAAGGACTGGTCCGATTTCAAATCGGGCAAGCCTTCTGTCGCGGTAACGCAAGGCGATCAGCAAATCGCGCTCGGTGACGGTGTCACGACCGCTTTCCAACTCATCAAGACCTATCGTTCCGGGGGACATGTCTACGCCCGCCGCATCAGCAAACCCATCAAGGGCAGCGTTCTTGTCGCAGTCGAGCAGGACGATAAGACAGAGGGTGTCGACTACCTGGTGGATGAAAAGACAGGTATCATCACGTTTAATCATCCACCCGATCCCGATACGCGCGTTTTTGCGGGCTACGAGTTCGATGTGCCAGTACGTTTTGACAGCGACAGCCTGCTGACCAATGTCGCGAGTTTCAATGCGGGGCAGGTGCCGGATATTCCGGTGCGCGAGGTGCGCGTATGATTGCGGATTTCAATGAAGCGCTCGCAGCCCATCTGGGCGGCGGATTGACGACTGTCTGTCATGCTTGGGCGATTACGCGCAAGGATGGGGTGGTTTTTGCCTTTACGGACCATGATTTGCCCCTCAGCTTTGCGGGGTATGAATTTCGGGCGGATACCGGGTTGAGTGCTTTGGCCCTTGCGCAATCCACTGGCCTGTCCGTCGATAATACGGAAGCTTTGGGTGCTTTATCGGATGCGAGCCTGCGGGAGGACGAGATTGAGCAGGGTCGGTTTGACGGCGCCGAAGTGCGCGCTTGGCTTGTGAATTGGGCTGATACGGCGCAGCATTGGCTCAACTTCCGTGGGACGATCGGCGAATTGACCCGTGCGGGTGGCGGATTTCGGGCAGAGCTCCGCGGGCTGACCGAAAGCTTGAATCGGCCGCTGGGTAGAGTTTATCAAAAGCCATGCTCGGCGGTTCTGGGCGATGGTAACTGCCGGTTCAATCTGGCTCAGGAAAACTATGCGCAGGTGCTGCCCGTTCAGACGGTGCAGGGCGCCAGACGCTTTGTCTGGGAAGGCTTTCTGGCGTATGATACCGGTTGGTTCACGCGGGGGCGGTTGGAGGTTCTGAGCGGTCCAGCGACAGGGCTTTGGGGCACAGTTAAAGCCGACCGGATCGAGGGCACGACGCGCGTGATCGAGCTTTGGGAGCCCATTCGGGGCGCCGTAGGGCCCCGGACGCAGGTCCGGCTTGTCGCCGGCTGTGACAAGCGGGTGGACACCTGCCGCCTGAAGTTCAACAATTTCGATAACTTCCAAGGATTTCCTGACCTGCCGGGTGAGGATTGGGTAGTGTCTGTCCCGAGCAGCTCCAATGCCAATACCGGCGGCACGCTGCGATGACGGGCGCGCAGATCGTTGCAGCGGCCCGAGGCTGGGTAGGGACGCCTTACGTCCATCAGAGTGCCGCGCGCGGGGCGGGCAGTGACTGCCTTGGCCTTGTGCGCGGTGTCTGGCGGGATGTCTATGGCAGCGAGCCAGAAGCAATTCCCGCATACTCCATGGATTGGTCGGAGCCGCAGGGCGAAGAGCGGTTGTGGGAGGCGGCGATGCGCCACCTGACCGAAAAACCGCCCGCGCGCGCGCGGGCAGGTGACGTGCTGCTTTTCCGAATGCGGCAAGGGGCAGTAGCCAAGCACTTAGGCATTCTTTCTCAGGCCGGATCTGCACCACGCTTTGTCCATGCCTATTCGCGTCAGGGCGTTGTCGAGAGTGCGCTGAGCACGCCTTGGCGCAGGCGTGTCGTGGCGTGTTTTGAATTTCCTGAGGAGATCAGCTGATGGCAACGATATTATTTTCAGCGGCGGGTGCCGCAGTTGGTGGATCGGTTGGCGGAACCCTTGCGGGCCTATCCTCCGTGGCGGTAGGGCGCGCGGTTGGGGCGACGTTGGGCCGTGTGGTCGACCAGAAAATTCTGGGCAGTGGGGCGCAGGCGGTAGAGACTGGGAAGGTTGACCGGTTTCGCCTGACCAATGCGGGCGAGGGGGATCCGATCTCGCAGCTCTACGGTCGTCTGCGGCTTGGTGGACAAGTCATTTGGGCCTCGGACTTTGAGGAAATTTCTGCGACCAGTGGCGGCGGCAAGGGTGGGAGTTCGCAGCCCAGAACGACCGAATACAGCTATTCCGTGAACTTGGCGATTGCGCTTTGCGAAGGCGAAATTTTGCGGGTGGGCCGTATCTGGGCCGATGGAGAGGAGATTGCATCGGTCGATCTGAACATGACCGTCTACACTGGTAGCAAAGACCAGCAACCCGATCCGCTGATGGAGGCGATCGAGGGCACTGGAATGGTGCCTGCCTATCGTGGAACTGCCTATGTGGTGATGGAGGCGCTGAGCCTTCAACAGTTCGGAAATCGTTTGCCTCAATTCAGTTTCGAGGTGGTCCGCGCCGAGCAACGCGGCGCGCCGGGTGCAACGCATGCGCTTAGCTACGGGATCGAAGGTGTGGCGCTGATCCCCGGAACGGGCGAATACGCACTTGCTACAACGGCAGTGAGCTATGCCGGGGAGAACCAGGCGCGGTGGAGCGCCAACATTAACACGCCGTTGGGCAAGACTGATTTCACGACCTCGCTGGACGCGCTTGGGGAGGAGTTGCCAGACCTGAAGGCGGCTTCGCTGATCGTCTCATGGTTTGGATCTGATCTACGGGCGAGTGAATGTCGGGTGCAGCCAAAGGTCGAGGATCCGGATATTGACGGGGAGGAAATGCCATGGCGCGTGGCGGATCTCTCACGTTCTGCGGCCGCCGTCATTGAGCAGGGCGCGGACAATCGCCCTATCTACGGTGGTACGCCCGCAGATGCGTCGGTCTTGGAAGCGATCCAAGCAATGAACGCCGCAGGAAAGGCGGTGATGTTCTACCCTTTCATTCTGATGGACCAGTTGCAGGGCAACGAGCTGCCGGATCCCTATACGGGGGAGACGGGGCAGCCCGCGCTCCCTTGGCGTGGCCGGATAACGCTCGAGCATGCGCCAGGCCGCCAAGGATCGAGCGATCAAACCCCTCAGGCTGTGGATGAGGTTGCGGCGTTCTTCGGTACGGTGACGGCAAATGATTTCAACGTAACTGAAGGTGTTGTTTCTTATAGCGGACCGGAGGAATGGACGTTTTCCCGGTTCATTCTGCATTATGCGGCTCTGTGCAAGGCAGCAGGCGGGGTCGATGCATTTTGCATCGGCTCGGAGATGCGGGGTCTTACGCAGATACGATCCGCTCGCAACAGCTTCCCGGCGGTGGAGGCCTTTATCGCATTGGCGAGTGAAGTACGGGCCCTTGTGGGACCCGACACAAAGATCAGCTACGCGGCGGACTGGAGCGAGTACTTCGGCTACCAGCCGCAGGATGGCACGGGGGACCGCCTGTTCCACCTAGATCCACTATGGGCTGACCCGCAGATCGATTTCATCGGGATCGACAATTACATGCCACTGTCCGATTGGCGGAATGGGGTGGAGCACATCGATGCTCAGCGCTGGGATGACATCTACAATCTTAGCTATCTGCAATCGAACATCGAGGGTGGAGAGGGCTACGATTGGTACTACGGTTCTGAGGAAGAGCGCGCGGCGCAAATCCGCACGCCGATCACCGATCTTGAGCACGACGAGCCCTGGATCTACCGTTACAAAGATATCCGCAACTGGTGGAGCAATCTGCATTACGACCGTATCGACGGCATTCGGAGCAATGAGCCGACAGCCTGGCTACAGGGGCACAAGCCAGTCTGGTTTACCGAATATGGCTGTGCTGCGATTGACAAAGGGACCAACCAACCAAACAAATTTCTGGACCTTAAATCATCCGAGAGCAGCTTGCCGCGCTTTTCCGACGGCGCGCGCGATGATCTGATTCAGATGCAGTATCTCAGAGCGACGATCGATTACTGGGGCCAACCGGAGAACAATCCGCAGGGTGTTGAATATGAGGGCGCGATGATTGACATGCGGCGTGCGTTTGTTTGGGCATGGGATGTGCGGCCCTATCCGTTCTTTCCCAATGACCGCGATCTGTGGAGTGATGGCGCCAGTTACGCGCGCGGTCACTGGATCAATGGTCGAACCTCGTCGCGCAGCCTTGCTTCGGTGGTGGGCGAAATCTGTTCCCGCTCAGGACTGACCTCGTATGACACTGATGGTCTGTACGGTATCGTGCGCGGCTACGGGGTAGGGGACGTGGCAGACGCGCGTGCGTCATTGCAACCGTTGATGCTGCGACACGGCTTTGATGCGATTGAGCGGGACGGCGTTTTGAAATTCCGGATGCGGGACGGTCTGCGCGAGACGGTGCTTGATCCCGAGTGCTTTGCAGTGAGTCCCGATCTGGATGGGACGACGGTGCAAGTACGCGAAGCGGATGCGACGCTGTCTGGGCGCGTAAGACTTCGCTTTGTCCAAGCCGATGCAAGTTTCGACGTTATCTCGGAAGAAGCCGTCCTACCGAATGAAGAAACCCATGCTGTGGCCGCGAGCGAATTCACGATGCTGCTGACACGAACGGAAGGCCGTCAGGTCGCAGAGCGTTGGCTGAACGAGGCCCGCATCGCCCGTGAGACGGTGCAGTTTGCGCTGCCACCGTCCCAGACACCGGTGCGGGCTGGGGATGTCATTTCCCTGCCTGCCGATCAGGGGGAGTGCGCATCGCTTTACCGTATTGATCGGGTAGACCAAGCCGAGTTTCAGCAGGTTGAAGCCGTGCGCATTGATCCTCAGGTCTATTTGCCTTCGCCGCTGTCGGACGAACTGGTTGGGTTACGCTCATTCGTGGCACCACTCCCTGTCTATCCGCTGTTTCTTGACCTGCCTTTGCTCAAGGGCGATGAAGTGCCCTACGCACCCTACATCGCCGCCAGTGCAAATCCCTGGCCGGGCAGTGTGGCGCTTTACTCAAGTCTGACCGACCAGAATTATGGCCTCAATACAATTTTGCCGATCCGTTCGACCATTGGAACGACACGCTCCGAAATGGCGTGGACGTGCGCGGGTGTCTATGACCGAGGACCTGCGCTGGAAGTGAAGCTGATCAGCGGACAGCTTGAAACTGTTGACGAAGATGCGCTCCTAAGCGGAGCAAATCTCGCGGCGATCGGTGATGGAAGCTCTGACAGATGGGAGGTCTTCCAATTTCGAACTGTCGAATTAATTGGGCCGCAAACTTACTTGTTGGGTAACAGGCTGCGCGGGCAGGCGGGATCGGACGGGCTAATGCCGCAAGTCTGGCCCTCAGGATCACAGTTCCTACTGCTCAATTCAGTCCCGATCCAGATTGATCAGAGCCGGAACTTGAGGGGAGTGACCCAAACCTATCGGATAGGCCCGGCCTCTAGACCTGTGGATGACCCCTCTTACCGTGTATTCGAGCGCGCCTTTAACGGAAACGGCCTTCGCCCTTACGCGCCTGCCCATCTGCGCGCTGTGCGACAGCAGAATGGGGCAATCGTGCTGGGCTGGGTGCGCCGGACGCGGATTGACGGTGATAGTTGGGATCCGATCGAGGTGCCGCTCGGCGAGGAGACTGAGGCATACGTGCTCCGAGTGGTGCAAAACGGGGTAATCGTACGCGAGCAATTGCTTGCTGTCCCTATCTTTACATATTCTGCGGCAGATCAATCTCGCGATGGAGTAACGGGGGAGTTCACTCTCGAAGTCGCGCAAACCTCTTCAGTGTTCGGCGCTGGATTATTCGGACGGATCGAGGTGCCCGCAGCGTGAGACGTGTGGGCATCATGGACCTGTACCATGCTGCGCGCGTGGTACAGGCGGCACCGGTGGCGGGACGCGTTGACATCTGCACAGAGCTTTTGTCGCAAGCTCACGTGGCTGACAAATATGTCAAGCGCCTGCACAAGACACACCCTACATGGGGAGATGGCAGTTTGCGGGCAGCGGCACTCGCCCGCGCGTCTAAATATGGTTCCGTTAACACAGACTTGATGGGCTGTCTCGCATTGGTGTTGTCGGCAGTATCACGGGGCCATGAACTAGAGCATGTAGCTTGTTACTGCAAACGGCTTTGCACTTCTGCCAACTGTGCTAAATAGGGGAGAGAACTGAGAAAAGGAGCCGCCCCGATGGCCAACCCCCACAGCAAAATTGCGTCGCTCGATCCAGTCTGGGACCAGATCAAATCAGATGCGCAGAAAGCGGTTACGCAAGAGCCGCTGATCGGCGGTTTTGTCCACGCGACCATACTTCACCATGCGTCGCTGGAAAAGGCGCTATCATATCGCATCGCGGCCAAGCTGTCCTCGAACGAGATGTCGATGATGGTGGTACGTGAAGTCGTAGAGCAAGCCTACGCGAAGGATAGTAAACTTGTTGAAGCAGCTCGTGCCGATCTTGTCGCGATATACGAGCGTGATCCGGCTTGCCACCGATTGTTGCAACCTATCCTGTATTTCAAAGGATATCAGGCTGTTCAGGCTTATAGAGTGGCACATCACTTGTGGAGCCAAGGTCAGCGGGATCTTGCGTATTTTTTCCAAATGCGCGTTTCGGAGATCTTCGGCGTCGATATCCATCCTGGCGCCCGGATCGGTAAGGGTATCATGATCGATCATGCCCACTCCGTAGTGATTGGCGAGACTGCGGTTGTCGGTGACAATGTTTCGATGCTTCATTCCGTAACGCTTGGCGGGACGGGTAAGGAAGAAGAGGATCGCCACCCCAAGATCGGCGATGGTGTGCTGATCGGGGCAGGGGCGAAGGTGTTGGGGAATATCAAGGTCGGCCATTGCAGTCGGATCGCAGCCGGTTCAGTCGTCCTAGAGGACGTGCCGCCCTGCAAAACGGTCGCGGGGATTCCGGCCCGGATCGTTGGCGAAGCAGGATGTGAACAGCCCTCAATCTCCATGAACCATATGCTTGGACCTTGGGACGAATAGAACCACCGATCGTCGTTGCGCTTCAACAGCAAAAGGCCGGAGAGTTTCTCCGGCCTTTTTTATTGATCGAAGCTGGAGGTGTTTCAGGCCAGCATCGTCATCGGCGCTTCCAGATTGTCTTTGATCGCGTTGAGCAGGTTAGCGCCCAGCGCACCATCAATCACGCGGTGATCCACCGAGAGCGTGACGGACATCACAGTTGCAATGGCGAGTTCGCCATTTTCTCCGACAACGGGCTTTTTCGTGCCCGCACCCACGGCTAAAATCGCTCCGTGTGGCGGGTTTATAACCGCATCGAAATTGTCGATCCCGAACATCCCGAGATTGGATATCGCAAAGCTTCCCCCCTGATATTCATGCGGCGCGAGCTTGCGGTCCCGCGCGCGTGCCGCGAGGTCTTTCATTTCCGCACTCAACGCCGAGAGCGACTTCATCTCCGCATCTTTCAGAACGGGTGTGAATAGCCCGCCTTCGATTGCCACGGCCACGGCCACATCTGATGGTTTGAGTTTGAAGACTCTATCGCCCGCCCAGACCGCATTTGCATCCGGCACCTGTTGCAGCGCAAGCGCGCAAGCTTTGATGATGAAATCATTGACAGAAAGCTTCACTCCGCGCGGCTCGAGCTGTTTGTTGAGCTGGGCCCGGAACGCCATGAGTGCATCAAGCTGGATATCGCGGCGCAGGTAGAAGTGCGGCACGGTTTGCTTGGCCTCTGTCAGGCGCGCGGCAATCGTTTTGCGCATGCCGTTGAGGGTGACTTCCTCATACTCCCGGTCCGCATAGATCTTGGCTATCGCATCGGCTGAGGCTCCTGTCGGCATCGCGGCAGGTGCCGCAGGTTTTGCCGCTGTAGCTGCCTTCGCTTCCTTTGGCGTCTCTGATTTCGACAGACCTTCCACATCGGCTTTGACGATCCGTCCCCTCGGTCCCGAGCCCTTTATGTCGCCAAGCTCCAACCCCTTTTGCGCCGCGATCCGGCGGGCAAGGGGAGAGGCAAAAATACGGCTGCCATCAGGATTGCTTGCGGCTGCGGGTGCGGGTGTCGCATCGGTCTCACCGCGCCCGTATCCTTTTTCCGGTGCTGTCTTTTCGGATGCGTCCGCTGTTGCCGCTTTGCTCGAAGGCTCTTCCTCGGCGGGCTTTGGCGCGGTATCCATATCATCCGCGCTCTCGCCTTCTTCCAGCAGGACCGCGATGGCCGTGTTGACCTTGACCCCTTCGGTGCCTTCGGCGATCAGGATCTTCCCAATCGTCCCTTCGTCGACGGCTTCGAATTCCATCGTCGCTTTGTCGGTCTCAATCTCGCACATCACGTCACCGGAGGATACAGTGTCGCCCTCCTTGACCAGCCATTTGGCTAGCGTGCCTTCTTCCATCGTTGGAGAGAGGGCGGGCATGAGGATTTCTGTAGGCATCTTGTCCGCTCCTTATTTGTACGTGACTTTTTTCACAGCTTCGACGACCTCGGCAGTGGTCACCAGTGCATGCTTTTCGAGGTTGGCGGCATAGGGCATCGGCACGTCCTTACCGGTACAGCAGATCACGGGTGCGTCGAGATAATCAAACGCCTCCTGCATCACGACTGAACTTATGTAGCTGCCGACACTGCCCTGCGGCCAGCCTTCCTCGACTGTTACCAGACGGTTGGTTTTCTTGACCGATTTAATGATCGCAGCCGTATCCATCGGCCGCAGAGTGCGCAGGTCAATTACTTCGGCCTTGATACCCTCTTCTGCCAGCTTGTCTGCGGCTTCGAGGGCATAGGTCATCCCGATACCGAAGCTCACGATTGTGACATCGTCGCCCTCGCGCCAGATCCGCGCCTTACCGAACGGCACCGTATAATCGTCGATTTCTGGCACATCGAAGGAACGGCCATAAAGAATTTCGTTCTCCAGAAATATTACCGGATTGGGATCGCGGATCGCGGTTTTCATCAGCCCTTTATAGTCCGAAGCCGAGTAGGGCATCGCGACCTTGAGGCCCGGCACCTGCATATACCAAGCCGCGTAATCCTGAGAGTGCTGGGCGCCCACACGCGCCGCCGCCCCATTGGGGCCACGGAAAACGATCGGCGCACCCATCTGGCCGCCTGACATGTAGAGCGTCTTGGCCGCCGAGTTGATGATCTGATCTATTGCCTGCATGGCGAAGTTGAACGTCATGAACTCTAGGATAGGCTTCAATCCGCCAAACGATGCCCCTACCGCGATTCCTGCAAAGCCGTGCTCGGTTATCGGTGTGTCGATCACGCGCTTGGCACCAAACTCATCCAGCATCCCTTGGGTAATCTTGTAGGCGCCCTGATATTCAGCGACCTCTTCGCCCATGATGAACACATCACCATCGCGGCGCATCTCCTCGGACATTCCGTCGCGCAATGCCTCGCGCACAGTTTGCTTCTTAAAGGTGGTGCCCTCGGGCCAGTCGGGTGAGACATCAGCTTGGGGTTCGGGGTGCTTCATCCCTGCCGCTGGCGCCGTCTCCGACGATTGCTCCTTGTCCGCCGGTACAGGTGACGTTGCGGGCTTTGATTTGGCGGATGCGATGTCGTCTTCGGTCTCGCCGTCCTCCAGCAGAACGGCGATAGCCGTGCCGACCTTCACCCCTTCAGTGCCTTCCTCGATGACGATCTTGCCAATGACGCCTTCATCGGTGGCCTCGAATTCCATCGTGGCCTTGTCGGTCTCGATCTCGGCCATGATGTCACCGGATTTTACAGTATCGCCTTCCTTCACCAGCCATTTAGCGAGCGTGCCTTCTTCCATCGTGGGGCTCAGGGCGGGCATCAGTATTTCAGTCGCCATATCTCAAGCCTCCTGCGGAATTGTATCAGCGTAAATATCGGTCCAAAGCTCGTCGAGATGCGGCTCCGGGCTCTCCTTGGCAAATTCGGCACTCGCATTCACGATGCCTTTGATCTCCTTGTCGATCGCTTTGAGATCATCCTCGCTTGCGTGCTTGCCAGTCAGCAGCAGCGTGCGCACGGCCTCGATCGGGTCGCGCTCGTCGCGCATTTTCTGCACTTCCTCGCGGGTCCGGTACTTTGCCGGGTCCGACATTGAATGGCCCCGGTAGCGGTAGGTCTTGATCTCGAGAATGTAGGGGCCCTTGCCTGCGCGGCAGTGCGCGACCGCCTTGTCACCTGCTGCCTTTACCGCCAGCACGTCCATCCCATCTACTTCTTCGCCTTCGATTCCGTAAGCCGCGCCACGCTCCCAATAGCTGATGGAGTGAGTCGAGCGCTTCGTTGACGTGCCCATCGCATACTGATTGTTCTCGATCACGAAAATGCAGGGCAGATCCCAGATCTCGGCCATATTGTAGGCCTCGTAGACCTGGCCCTGGTTGGCCGCACCATCTCCGAAGTATGTGAAAGTGACGTTGTCGTTGCCCTTGTACTTATCCGAGAAAGCAAGCCCCGCACCCAGCGGCACCTGCGCCGCCACAATACCGTGTCCGCCGTAGAAATGCTTTTCCTTAGAGAACATATGCATCGAGCCCCCCTTGCCTTTGGAGTAGCCCCCCTCGCGCCCCGTCAGCTCGGCCATGACCCCGTTTGGATCCATCCCGCAGGCAAGCATGTGGCCATGATCGCGGTAGGAGGTGATGCGCTTGTCGCCTTCTTTGGCGGCGGCTTCCAGGCCAACCACCACGGCCTCCTGACCAATGTATAGGTGACAGAAGCCGCCTATCAGACCCATACCGTAAAGCTGGCCCGCCTTCTCCTCGAACCGCCGGATCAGGAGCATGTCACGATAATATCCCATCAGCTCGTCTGCTGAAAGATTTGACGGGGTCGTTTTGGCACTCGGCTTTTTGGCAGCCATAAAGGCGATCCTCCCAGTGGCGCATCACATCTCGCGCCAAATATAGTTTAACGTTAAACTATATGATAAAGGATTCGGATGCAGATTGCGAGGGGGCTTTCAACAAGGCTGCAGTTCCCTTTATGCAAGGCTGATCTAGCGGATAACGATCTCGTCTGCGCGCACCATTCCCAAAACGGAACGGGCCTGCTCATCGAGCAGATCGAGGTCGAGGTAATCATCCGAGAGGCGGTGGGTAAGGTTTTCCATCCGTGCCACATCCGCCCTCACGACTGTGAGTTGCACGCGCATGTCATTCGCCTCAGCCAGAATTTCGGCACGTCGGAACAGGCCATAATCGCCCTGCACGGCGGCAAACATGAAGTAAAGGCTCAGCGCAAAAGCAATCGCAAAGAAAATAAGGGGTCCGATTGCGGGTTTGCTCATGCGCTGATGCCTATGGATGCCTGTAGAAACTGCCTTGAAGCCACCTCTTTGCGGGTGGTGTATTCACTATGTCACAAGTGATTCGGGTTGGGAATCCCCAATGATTCGAATGACCGAAATTTTTTCTGGTCTTGCCGATCCCGGTTAGCCGCCGAGCGCTGCAACGCCCGGTAGGGTTTTCCCTTCCATCCATTCCAGAAAGGCGCCCCCAGCGGTCGAGATATAGGTGAAATCCTCCGCTGCACCGGCCTGATTGAGTGCGGCAACAGTATCACCGCCGCCGGCCACGGATATCAGTGCACCGTCGCGGGTATGCCGCGCAGCACTGCGGGCCGCCGCCACTGTTGCTGTATCGAAAGGTTCTATCTCGAAGGCTCCCATCGGTCCGTTCCAGATCAGGGTTTTCAGCCCATCGAAGGCGATCTCGATCTGCCCGATGCTCTGCGGCCCGGCGTCCAGTACCATCTGGTCAGGCTCCAGCGCCGTATCTGGCCCCAGCAGCACGACCTCATGCGCGGCGCCGGCCTTGAATTCCCGTGCCACCAAACCGTCGATGGGCAGCAACACCCGGCACCCCGTTTTGGCTGCTTGGGCCATGATATCGCGCGCTGTATCCAGATAATCGGGCTCGACTAGGGACGCGCCCAGCTGCGCGCCCTGCGCCACCAGAAACGTGTTGGCCATGCCGCCGCCGATCACGAGCAGATCTAGCCGGTTGACCAAATTCTCCAGCAGCGCGATCTTGGTCGACACCTTGGCACCTCCTACCACTGCGCCCACAGGCCGTTCTGGCTTGGACAGCGCTGCTTCCAGAGCCGATAGCTCCGCCTGCATCAGGCGGCCCGCGCAAGACGGCAGATGATGCGCGATCCCCTCGGTCGAAGCATGCGCACGGTGCGCAGCCGAAAAGGCATCGTTGCAATAGACATCGCCCAGCCGCGCCAGCCTTGCGGCGAAATCCGCGTCATTGGCCTCCTCGCCGGGGTGAAAGCGGATGTTCTCGATCAGCACGACATCGGCAGCGGCGGCTTCCGCCGTGAGCTTTTCGGCCGCATCTAGCGTCTCGACAAGCGACACCGTGCGCATCAGCGCGCGGCGCAATGCAGGAAGCACCTGTCGGAGGCTCATCTCGAGATTGACCTTGCCGTTGGGACGCCCGAAATGCGCGAGCAACAGTGGTGTGCCTCCTTTGGAGAGGATGTCGTGTACCGTGGGCACGATCCGCTCGATCCGCGTCGCATCCGTGACTTCGCCCTTCTCGACGGGCACATTGATGTCCACGCGCACAAGTACCCGTTTGCCGTGCAAATCCATGTCGTCGAGTGATTTCCAACTCATACCGTTGCGTTCCTTGCGTACCTGTTCAAACTTGTCAGTTGTTTTGCCGTTATCTCGCCTGTGGTCAATGCGCCGGCTTGGCAATTGTGCCATTGGGCCTTAGGTAACGGGAAGATTTATGAAGGAGCGCCCCATGGCCGAGATCACCGACCCAGAAAACACCATCCTGCTTGAGCTTAAAGACGGCACTGTCACCATACAGTTGCTGCCTGACGTAGCGCCAAAGCATGTGGAGCGGATGAAAACGCTCGCGCGTGCGGGCGCATATGACAACGTGGCCTTTCACCGCGTCATCGACGGCTTCATGGCCCAGACGGGCGATGTCCAGCATGGCAACATGGAGAAGGACTATAACCCGCGTGGTGCAGGCACCGGCGGATCCGAGCATCCCGACGTGCCAGCCGAATTCTCCAAGATCCCACACGCTCGCGGCAGCATCGGCGCCGCCCGCTCCGCGAACCCAAATTCGGCCAACAGCCAGTTCTTCATCAACTTCAAGGACAATGATTTCCTGAACGGGCAGTACACCGTTTACGGTCAGGTCATCTCCGGCATGGAGCATGTGGACAAGATCGCCAAGGGTGAGCCACCGGCCAACCCCGACCGCATGATCAGCGTAAAGGTCGCCGCAGATGCGTAAGCTTATTGCAGGCGGGATCTTTGCCACGCTTATCGCGGGTCCGCTTGCGGCAACCGGCATCCAGATCGAGGTTGCGGGCGAAGCGAACGGCACCGTGACAATCGACCTGCTGGAAGATGTGGCGCCGCAGCACGCCGCCCGCATTGCCGAGCTTGCAGCCGCTGGTGCGTATGACGGCGTGGTATTCCACCGCGTCATCGACGGGTTCATGGCGCAAACAGGTGATGTCGAACACGGCACGGTCGGCAGCGACATGCGCCGCGCGGGCACGGGCGGCTCTGATATGCCTAACCTTCCTGCCGAGTTCTCCGATCTGCCCTTTGAAAAGGGTGTCGTCGGTATGGCGCGCTCGCAGAGCCCCGATTCCGCCAACAGCCAGTTCTTCATCATGTTCGACGACGCTCCGTTTCTGAACGGTCAGTACACGGTCGTTGGCCGCGTCACTGCTGGCCAGGACGTCGTCGATGCGATCAAACGTGGCGAGGGCGGCAATGGTGCGGTCATCGGTGCGCCTGATGTGATGCAGACGGTTACGGTAACGGATTAGGTCCGCTGCAGCTGAACTTTAGGGAAAGGCGTCTCGAAAGAGGCGCCTTTTTCGTTGAACGGAGCGGGGGTCGAGGCATAATGCGACCTATTGGGAAGATGGTGTCATCCGATGCTCGTACCACCCATCAATCCAAGAAACGGAACATCAGATGCGAACCATAGCGGCATTGATCTTTCCCGGCTTCGAGCTTCTCGATGTGTTCGGCCCGCTGGAGATGTTCGGCCTTCTGGACACTGACTTCCACATCGACCTCGTCGCCCAGAAGCCCGGACCCGTTCCCAGCAGTCAGCGCCTTGAGGCCATAGCGGCGAAATCCATCAATGAGACGGTCGCTTACGATATCCTCTTCGTGCCGGGGGGCAGGGGCGTACGCGAAGAGATCAAGAACCACGACTTGCTCGAGTGGATCGAAGAAGTCTCGAAAAATGCGCAATATACGCTGAGCGTGTGCACCGGCAGTGCCCTGCTTGCCAAAGCCGGGTTACTCGATGGCCGCCGCGCCACGACCAACAAGGCTGCGTTTGGTTGGGTCGCGGAGCAGGGGCCGGACGTCGATTGGATACAGCAGGCAAGATGGGTCGAGGATGGACCGTTCTACACATCTTCAGGCGTATCCGCCGGCATGGACATGGCCCTTGCCGCGATCGCCGGAATGCACGGCAGCGAGACGGCCGAGCGGGTCGCCAATATTTGTGAATACACGTGGCACCGCGACAGCACGCACGATCCATTTGCAAAGCTACACGGGCTGATTTGAGCCGGGTGGCGTCCAGCGCCGCAATTCACAAAAAACGCCGCAAGCGATACTTGCGGCGTCTCGAGCTTTTCAAACGGGACAGATTTTTAAGAAGCAGGATTTGCTTTCTGCGACGGTACGGCCTTCGCGCCGGGGTTCAGCGGGTCGTCTTGACGCTGCACGGATCCTTCAAAATGTGCACCGCTCTCAATCGCGATGGTCTTGTGGATGATATCACCCTCAACCCGCGCTGTCGACGTCAGGCGTACCTTGAGGCCGCGCACGCGCCCCACGATGCGGCCATTGATCACCACATCATCGGCGATCACTTCGCCCTTGATCGTGGCTGTTTCGCCGATGGTCAGAAGATGCGCGCGAATGTCGCCCTCTACAGTGCCCTCTACCTGAATATCACCGGTGGTTTTCATGTTGCCGGTCACGTGTAGATCAGCCGACAGCACAGAGGCTGGTGGCTTCGCCTTGGGTGCGCTGGCCTTGAATTCGTTGGGCTTCGGCGGCACCGAGGAAGACGAAGGCGGAACCGGTGGCTTGTTTGCATCCGCGCTTGGGGCCGGATCGTTGATTTTGCTCTTAGAAAACATCGTTTGCTGCCTTGATATAGATCATTGGATTGACGGCTTTTCCACCAACGCGAACTTCATAATGCAGGTGCACGCCGGTTACCCGTCCTGAGGCACCCATATCACCAATTCTGTCTCCGCGCGATACTCTTTGGCCCACCTTCACGCGCATTTTTGACATATGCGCATAGCGTGTCTCGATGCCAAATTCATGCTGGATCTTGACCAGACGCCCATATCCTGAGCCCCACCCGGCGTGAGTCACTACACCGTCCGCCGTCGCATAGAGCGGTGTACCCATGCCTGCGGCAAAATCGACACCGCTGTGCATCCGGCGTCCGCCTGTTTTTGGATCACGGCGAAAGCCGAACTCAGAGGTGAAGCGAAACGAATCCTTCACGGGCTTCGCAAAAGGCGCTTTGGCAGCTGCGATCCGGTAAAGATTGAGCCGGTCCATCTGGTTCAAAAGACGATTGGCGCGCAGGGTGTCGGCGGTCGGCTGCTCGCCGCGCGTGGTGAAGCTGAGCGGCGTCAGCGGGCCGCCCTGACCGGAATAGCCGCGGCGCACGGTCTCGAGGATCCTGTCGGTCGGCATGCCCGCCGCACGGAACATCCGGTCGAGCGGTGCGACCGATACGGTCATGGCTTCTTCCAGTTGGCGGAAGATCGCATCGTTCTGCTCTTGCATCACGACAATTTTCTGGCTCATCTCGTCGGCCTGCAACAGCGCGTCTTGTGCATCCAGTACCACCTGATCACGCTCTTGCGCAGTCCGGGCGAGAGCATCGGCCATGAAATCCATCGGTGCGGTGCTCGCCGCGATCTGCACGGACCCACCATCTTCAGACTGCAACATCGCGACCTGATCACGGGCCGTCTTGCGGTCCTTCATCGTGTCGCGAAGGGTGGATTGGATGACGTCGATGCCGGTCTCAAGCTCCCGGCGCCGTGTCTCGGAGGACAAAAGTTCGGATTGCATCACTGAAATCTGTGCGAGGGCGGCGTTGAACCGCTCTTGGGCGGCAAGCGCTTCTTCCGCGCGGTTGTCACGTTGGGCGCTCAAATCGTTGAGGCGCGCCTGATAGGTTCGCTGATCGCGCTTGGCCTGCTCGCGGAAGTTCCCGGAGCCGATGCTGTCCATCAGGATGATCGCCGTAGCGATGATGGCCCAGGCAACGAGCGCTGAGCACCCAGCGAACGCAAGCAGCTGTGTGCCGGGGCGCAAGCGGATAAACCGTGTGTCATTATCTGATTTCAAAAATACGCGGCGTTCCGGAAAGTGTCTTTCCAGAAACGCATGAGTTCTGATCGCGAGCTGTGTCCGCACGTCTGTTATATCCCTTTTAGTCCCTCAACGGATCGGTGCGTCCCTCACAAATCCGTTAACTCAATCGCAATAGCCTCATGCAACGGCATCGGGCAACCCTAGAGGCCGCCACCGACGGAAGGTCGCCTGTTTATGTGGCAAATGGGCAAAAATCCGCCTATTTCAGCGGATTGTGCTGCATAGTTTACGGGCGTCTGTCGTTCTCGCGGGCCAGTGGCCAGTAGAAATCGGGCGGTATTCCGGCCTCGGCGCGCTTTTCCTCATTAAACGGCGGCTTGAGCTGCCCGTGAAAATAGCGTCGTACAAGTTCATGAAATTTCTGAGTGGGATCAATGTCATGGCGGCCGCATAGGAAGTGAAACCACTTGGATCCGTAAGCCACATGATGGACTTCCTCAGCGTATATCGTCTCGAGCGCGGCCACTGTCTGATCTTCTTTGGCCTGTTTGAAAATTCGGATCATGTTGGGGGTCACATCTAGGCCGCGGGCCTCCAGGACCATGGGGACAACCGCGAGGCGCCCCATGAAATCATCCCCAGTATCCTGCGCTGCACGCCACATGCCCGCATGAGCAGGCAGCGCTCCGTAATGGCTTCCGACCGCTTCAAGGCAATCACACATCAGATTGAAATGCTTGGATTCCTCATCCGCTGCTTTCACCCAGTCATCGTAGTAGCCTATGGGCATTTTCACGTCGCAAAAGCGGGCGATGATGTCCCAGTGCAAGTCGACGGCATTAAGCTCGATATGGGCCACGGCGTGCATCAGCGCAATCCGCCCCTCGGGCGATCCCGGTTTGCGCTGGGGTACGTCACGCGGGCTCAGCAGCTCGGGTGTTGAAGGGCGCGCTGGATGGGTCGGCGGATCTGCGCTGCCGATTTCGGGATGCGATCCATCCTCACGTGCCGCGCGCCACTGTGCGGCAAATTTATGCGAAAGGGCGGTCTTTTCACGTCCGTCACCCGTCCGCAGGACCGCCTCCGCCATCTGCGCTAGCGCCATCACAGCGCGCGCACCGCCTCCAGCACCACGTCCACATGACCGGGCACCTTCACCTTGCGCCAGATCTGCGCGATATCACCCTGAGCGTCGATAAGGTAGGTCGCACGCTCGATTCCCATGGAGGTTTTGCCGTACATGCTCTTCTCGACCCAGACACCGTAGGCTTCGGTCACAGTCCCTTCCGCATCCGACAGCAGCGGCACGGTCAGGTCATGTTTTGCAGCGAATTTGTCGTGCTTGGCCATGCTGTCGCGCGAGATGCCGAATACCTTTGCGCCCGCCGCCTCAAAGGCCGCGAGATGCTCCGAAAAGCCGATACTCTCCTTGGTGCAGCCCGGCGTGTCGTCACGCGGGTAGAAAAATAGGACCACGGGCGCGCCTTTGAGCGCACTGAGCGTCACATCGCCGCCGCCGGTCACGGGCAGCGTAAAATCGGGGGCAGGCTGGGAAATCTCTGGCATTGCAAAACTCCGGTGTGAATGGGGCGTGGCCTTGGAGTGGCCACCGACCTCTGTCATAGTAGTGTTGTGGCGCAAATGTCCAACCCATGCCACAGAAGATCCAGCATCGTGTCGAAAGGGCCGGATACCGATGGCAGACACCGACCCGCCAGCACCACAGAGGCTTCCCCGCCGCAAGCGGGGCTGGTTTTTGTTGTTGGTCGGCATGTTCAACGCCCTCTGGGCGCTGCTGGTCCTTACGACCGTTGCTTTGGTTGCGTCGGTCTATTTTCTCTATGATCGTCCCGTCATTATTCCCGGCTGGGCAGAAGCGCGGATCGAGGCGCGTCTGGCCTCCGAATTTCCCGCGCTCGAGATCACCTTTGGCGAAGTGCGCCTGCTGATGGAAGAAGGCTGGCGGCCTCGTGTGCGCCTGCGCGACGTAGAAGTGCGCGATACCACCGGCCTCGAGCTGATCCGCTTTTCTGAAGCGCGGGTACGGTTTTCGCTCGATGCCCTGCGCGAAGGAAGGCTTCAGCCCGCCGAAGTGGCGGTACAGGGCGTTTTCGCAACCATCATCCGCGAAGAAGATGGCACCCTCTCGCTCCAGCCCCAGCGCCCGGCTGGCGCGCCACCCAAAGGCGCGCCATTGGGTCGGGTGGTGTCCCAGATCGACGACGCGTTGCAACAGCCCGGTCTCGCGGCGCTCGAATATGCAGAATTGCGCGGCTTGACGCTGCAATACATTGATCGTCGGGCAGAGCGGGCGTTCACGCTCGATGGCGGGCGCCTAATCGCGCAGCGCAGTGCCGAAATGCTCGAAATCACCGCAGATCTGGCGCTGCTTGGCAGCGGCGCGGGCGCCACGACGCTCTCGGCCAACTACAGCAGCCCGATCGGTGCCCCGCAAGCCCAGTTTGGCGTGCGCCTCGAGGATGCCTCCGCTGTCGATATCGCGACCCAAAGTCCCGCCTTCGCCTGGATGGGTGCGCTGCGAGCGCCGATCTCGGGTGCGCTGCGCTCGGGTGTACTCGAAGACGGGACGCTGGCCCCGCTCAACGCGACGCTGCAAATCGGCGCAGGCGCCGTGCAACCCAACGCCAGTACGGTGCCGATCCCGTTCGAGGGTGCGCGGGCCTATTTCTCCTACGATGCAGCACTCGGCCTGCTCGAATTCGACGAGATCGCGGTCGAAAGCGAATGGGTGACAGCGCGCGGGGAGGGCACCGCGTCGCTCACCGGGCTGCGCACCGGTGCCTTGGAGGCTTTGGTCGGGCAGTTCACCGTGACGCAACTGCGCGCGGACCCGATGGATTTCTACCCCGAACCTGTCGAGATCGACGGTGCGGAGATTGATTTCCGCCTGCAAACCGCCCCCTTCAAGCTCGATATAGGGCGTCTGGACATCTTTGACGCGGGCCAGACCCGACACGCCAGCGGCACGGTCATCGCAGGCCAGGACGGCTGGCGCCTCGCGCTGGATGCGGCCACCAGCGCGATCGATCCCGCACGTATCCTGGCTCTCTGGCCCGATGCCGTTAAAACCAAAACGCGGACGTGGCTGGCGGAAAATCTGATCTCGGGCGATGTGAGCAATGCCGATTTCGCCCTTCGTATCGTGCCCGGAGAGGCACCGCGCAGCTACCTCGCGTTTGATTACGATGCGGCCACCGTAAAATTCATGCGCAGCCTGCCGCCCATTCAGGGCGCGCGCGGCCACGCCAGTTTGCAGGAAAACCGCTTTGTCGTCTCGCTCGACGATGGCACCGTCGAGACGGGGCGGGCGGGCGGCGCAGGCGATCCCGAAGCGGGTCTTGCGATGCGGATCGAACGTTCCGCTTTCATCCTGCCGGATCTCACCGTCAAGGGCGGCACACCCGCTGTCGTGCGCCTCAACACCACCGGCCCGCTGCCCGCGGCGCTCTGGCTGCTCGACCAGCCGCCCATCGCAGCAATGTCGCGCGCGGGGCTACCCGTCGCGTTGGGGCAGGGCGATGTGGCGGTGAAGGGGACGCTCTCGTTTCCCTTGATCCAGGGTGGCAGTCCGGCGGATGTCATCTTCGATGCGACAGGCGAAGTGCGCGATTTCTCCAGTACCGTGCTGGTCAAAGGCCGCATGCTTTCGGCGGAACGGATGGACGTCACCGCCAACAATCGCGGTGTCGAAATTGCGGGTAGCGGGTCGCTCGACGGTGTGCCGTTTGACGGCGCGTTTAACCAACTGCTCGGCGAAGGCCTCGGCAAAAGCACGGTGCGCGGCACCGCCCGCATCACCCCCGGCGCGCTAGATGCTTTCAACGTGGCCCTGCCGCCAGGGACGCTGAGCGGGGCCACAACGGCGACAGTGGGCATCGATTTTGAGCGCGGGACATCCCCGCGCATGACCCTGCGTTCGGATCTTCAGGGCGCTGCACTCGAGATCCCGCAATTGGGCTGGCGCAAATCAGCAGAGGCGCGGGGCGCACTCGATCTGGATATTCGTCTCGGTGGCTCTCCCGCAGTCACCGCAATGAGCCTCACAGGTGCGGGGCTGGCCGCGACGGGTACGGTCGAGCTTGCGCCGGGCGGCGGGCTTGAGCGGCTGGCTATTTCGCAGCTTCGCGTGGGCGATTGGATGGATGTGCGTGCTGCCCTCGTGGGCCAGGGGCCCGGCCGGGCGCCGCAGGTCGTGGTGCAGGGTGGCCGGATCGACCTGCGCACGGCGCAGTTCGGTCAGGGCGGTGGCGGGCCCGCTTCTGACGCGCCACCCATGCGCGTCACGCTGGACCGCCTGCAAGTGACGGATACGCTTTGGCTGCAGGGGCTGGCGGGCACGTTCAATACAGTCGGCGGCCTCGATGGCCCGTTTGAGGCTCGGATCAATGGCGGTACCGGTATCTCGGGCCGCGTGGTGCCGCAAGACGGGCGCACGGCGGTCCGGCTGACCTCTGCGGATGCGGGCGGCGTACTGCGCTCCGCCGGGGTGTTGCAACAGGCGGTCGGCGGTAGCCTTGATCTTACGCTACTGCCAGTGGGCACGGGTGGTGCCTTCGATGGGCGGCTCACGGTTTCGGATGTGTCGATCAGGGACGCGCCGTCCATGGCGGCTCTGGTCAATTCAATCTCCGTGGTGGGGCTGGTCAACGAGATGAACGGCGACGGCATCTATTTCGACACGGTCGAAGCGGAGTTCCGCCTTACGCCAAACCGGATGACGCTGACGCGCGGCAGCGCGGAAGGCGCGTCGCTCGGGCTGTCGATGGACGGGGTATTTGCAACGGATACCGGTCAGATTGCCATGCAGGGCGTGATCACGCCGGTCTATCTGCTCAACGGCATCGGCTCGTTGCTCACCCGCAAGGGCGAGGGGCTGCTGGGCTTTAACTATAGCCTCAGTGGCGCGGCCAAGGCGCCACAGGTTTCGGTCAATCCGCTCTCGGTGCTGGCGCCGGGGGGGTTGCGCAACATCTTTCGCGGCCCCCAGACACTGGCGCCGAGCGTTGAGGGTGAAACCGCTCCGCTTCCGCAGCAAGGCCCCTTTGAGGAGGGGCAAAGTCCCGTTGAACGCGGCTTTGAAGGGCGGTAGGGGCACATCATGAAACTCAGTGATTTTGATTTTGACCTGCCCGATTCCCTGATCGCAGTACGCCCTGCCGTGCCGCGCTCGTCCGCGCGACTGCTGGTGGCGCAGGGCGCGCAGATCCACGACGATCGGGTGGCCGATCTCACCACATGGTTGCGCAAAGGGGACCGGCTGGTGCTGAACGACACCCGCGTGATCCCCGCGCGGCTCACGGGCCGCCGCCACCGCGACAGCGCTCAAGGGCCCGTCGTGGCCAAGATCGAGGTGACTTTGCTGGAGCCGCAGGCGGAGGCGGGCGTGTGGTCCGCGCTGGTCAAACCCCTACGTAAGCTCAAGCCCGGAGAAGAAGTGATCTTCTCGGATGCCTTGCACGCGACGATGGAGGGGGCGCATGAGGGTCAGGCGTTTTTGCGCTTCAACGTTACGGGCGATGATTTCGATACCGCCCTCAATGCCGCAGGTGCGATGCCGCTGCCGCCCTATATCGCCGCCAAGCGCGCGGCAGACGCGCAGGATATGACCGATTACCAGACCGTCTGGGCCAAAAACGCAGGTGCTGTCGCGGCACCGACAGCATCGCTTCATTTCGACACGGATCTGTTGGAGGCGTTGCACGAAATAGGGGTCGCGTTCAGCTATGTGACGCTGCACGTGGGAGCGGGCACGTTCCTGCCCGTGAAAGTCGACGATATTGCCTATCACAAGATGCACGCGGAATGGGGGCAGGTCAGCGCGCAGGCCGCAGCCGAAATAGCTGCAACAAAGGCCGCAGGCGGGCGTGTGATCCCTGTGGGTACGACCGCGCTGCGCCTGATCGAGACTGCCGGGCGGGCGGGCGTGATCACCGCATGGGAAGGCGACACCGACATCTTCATCACGCCGGGCTTCCAGTTCAACGTCGCCGATGCGCTGATGACCAACTTTCACTTGCCCCGCTCCACCTTGATGATGCTCGTCTCGGCGCTCATGGGGGCCGAGGCAATCCGCGAAATTTATTCCCACGCGATTAACGAAAAATATCGTTTCTTCTCTTACGGAGATGCATCACTCCTGATACCGCCGCGCAAAAGCGACTGATTTGGTCGCTGGCAGACCCGACAGAGTGCAGGCGGCACCCTTAGGGCTGGAACAGACTTGAAGGATATTTCGCATGTGGCAAGTCCTCACCAGCGCTTGGGCGCTTTTGTTCGGTATGTTCCTGCTGATGCTGGGCAACGGCATGCAGGGCACGCTTCTGGGTATCCGGGGCGCGCTGGAGGGCTTCGACACGCTCGCAATGTCCATCGTAATGTCCGCATATTTTGTTGGTTTTCTGGGCGGCTCCCGCCTCGCTCCGGGCATGATCAAAAGGGTCGGGCACGTGCGCGTGTTCGCGGCGCTCGCCTCGGCGATCTCGGCGGTGATGATCCTTTATCCGACATTTCCGTTCGTCTGGGTCTGGGTGCTCGGGCGCGTGCTGATCGGGTTTTGCTTTTCCGCGGTCTACGTGACGGCGGAAAGCTGGCTCAACAACGCTGCCGACAACTCGAACCGCGGGCAGGCGCTTTCGCTCTATATGATCGTGCAGACGCTGGGCATCGTGACGGCGCAGGCGCTGTTGCTGGTGGCCGAGCCTGATGGCTTCATCCTGTTTATCATACCATCGGTGCTCGTGAGCGTTGCGATCACGCCGATCCTGCTCTCGATCAGCCCCACACCCGCGTTTGACAGTACCAAGCCGATGAGCCTTAAATCACTGATGAAAGTCTCACCCCTTGGTTTTGTGGGCATGTTCATTCTTGGTGGGATCTTCTCGGCCCAGTTTGGGATGTCCTCGGTCTACGGCGCCAAGGCCGGCCTGAGCGTGCCGCAGATCTCGACCTTCGTGGCGACATTCTTCGTCGGTGCGGTCTTGCTACAATACCCCATCGGCTGGATCTCCGACCGGATGGACCGCCGGTTTCTGGTCATCATCGTCTCGGTCATCGGGTTTGCCGGGTGCATTATGGGGATGCTGTTGGGCGATATTTTCACGATGCTGCTGGTCTCGTCGTTCATCATCGGAGGGATGGCGAACCCGCTCTATTCGCTGCTGATCGCGCATACGAATGATTTTCTGGAGCATGAGGATATGGCGGCTGCGTCCGGAGGCCTGCTGTTCATCAACGGGCTCGGCGCCATCTTGGGGCCTGTGATCACCGGCTGGATGATGGGCACATCGCTGGGGCCGGGGGGCTTCTATCTGTTCACGGCGATCTTGTTTGCCGCGATGATCGTCTACGCGGGCTACCGCTCGACCGTTCGCGCAGCCTTGCCTGCGCAGGAGACCGGGTCCTACGTGCCTATGGGACCCACCGCCACCAGCGTGGCGCTGGAAATCGCACAGGGATATGCAATCGAATCGGAGCTTGACGAAGCGCATCCCACCAAAAAGACGACAAATACTGCTGCTTAGGCGGGCAATATCCCGCCTGACAGGCTGAGTTAAGTGGGTGTTCGCGCTAACCATGACCGTTTTGTTGCAATTCGTGTGTATTAATACGGCACGATATGGCTTTAAGTGTTCGCGCAGGGGCTGCACGAACAAGGATAAAGAAATGGTTTCTCCTCAATACGTTCTCGAATTCTGGCTTGACCGGGTCGGTCCGAGCGGATGGTACAACGCCGACGACGCCGTGGATGCGGAAATTTCCACGCAATTCGGATCCGCATGGGAGGCCGCACGCGAGGGCAGCCTTGGGCTGTGGCTCACCTATCCGTCGGGCGCACTCGCATATCTGATCGTGACGGACCAGTTCTCGCGTAACATGTTTCGCGGCGAAGCGGCCGCTTTCTTGCTTGATCCACTCGCGCTCGCTGTCGCGAAGCTTTCGATCAGCAAGGGCTGGGATCTCAAAATTGATCCACCCGCGCGGCAGTTTTTTTATGTACCCCTGATGCACTCAGAAAACCTCTGTGACCAAAGCCGCTGCATTCGCCTGTTGCGGGAGCGGATGCCGGACGACGGCGGCAGCAATCTGGTCCATGCCCGTGCACACCGCGAAGAAATCCGCCAGTTCGGCCGTTTTCCACATCGCAACGAAGCCCTGTCGCGAATGGACACACGCGCGGAGCGTGCCTACGCGGCGCAAGGTGGCTACGGCGCGACCCTGCGCCAGCTTCAAGCAGACAAGGCAGCCTGATCCGCCCTGCTGATATTTGATTTGGACGATTGCAAAAGCCCCCGTGCGCTCGGCGCGCGGGGGCTTTTGCATGCCTGGCCTGCAAGTCGCGCCATTGCTACATTTCAAGCTATAGTTTAGTGGTGAGCTATATCTTTTTCCGAGACTGAAGCGAGGTGTACCATGGCTGCAACGACCTATGATCTGATTGTGATTGGCGCGGGGCCGGGCGGCTATGTGGCGGCGATCCGCGCCGCGCAGCTTGGTATGAAAGTCTGCATCATCGAGCGCGAGAACCTCGGTGGCATCTGCCTCAATTGGGGCTGCATCCCCACAAAAGCGATGCTGCGCTCGTCGGAGGTGTTCCATCTGATGCACCGCGCGAAGGAATTCGGCCTCAAGGCAGATAGCATCAGCTACGATCTGGATGCTGTGATCAAACGCTCCCGCAAAGTGGCGGGTCAACTGTCGGGCGGCATCGGCCATCTGATGAAGAAAAACAAGATTGCCGTTGTGATGGGAGATGCGACGATCCCGGCACAGGGCAAAGTGAGCGTCAAAACCGAAAAGGGCACCGAGGCGTTGGAAGCCAAGAACATCGTGCTTGCCACAGGTGCCCGCGCGCGCGAGCTTCCGGGGCTGGAAGCTGATGGTAAGCTGGTCTGGACCTATCGCCATGCCCTTCAACCGCCGCACATGCCCAAAAAGCTGCTGGTCATCGGATCGGGCGCTATAGGCATCGAATTTGCCAGTTTTTACAATACCTTGGGCGCTGATACCACTGTGGTCGAAGTGATGGACCGCGTGCTGCCCGTAGAGGACGCCGAGATTTCCGCCTTTGCCAAGAAATCCTTCGAGAAGCAGGGCATGAAAATCATGCAAAAGGCGATGGTCAAGAAGCTCGACCGCGCCGGGTCCAAGGTGACCGCTCATATCGAAGTCGGCGGAGCAGTGGAAAAGCACGAATTCGATACCGTTATTAGTGCTGTGGGCATCGTGGGTAATGTGGAAAACCTCGGCCTCGAAGAGCTTGGCGTCAAAATAGACCGGACCCATGTGGTCACCGATGAATACTGCCGGACCGGTGTCGAGGGCCTCTACGCCATCGGCGACATCGCGGGCGCGCCTTGGCTTGCGCACAAGGCCTCGCATGAGGGGGTCATGGTGGCGGAGTTGATTGCGGGCAAGCATGCCCATCCGGTCAAGCCCGAGACCATCGCTGGATGCACCTATTGCCATCCACAGGTCGCCTCCGTCGGGTATACCGAGGCGAAGGCGAAGGAGTTGGGCTATGAAATCAAGGTCGGGCGTTTTCCCTTTATCGGCAATGGCAAAGCCATCGCACTGGGGGAGGAGAACGGCATGATCAAGACGATCTTCGACGCCAAAACCGGTGAGCTTCTGGGTGCGCATATGATCGGGGCGGAAGTGACCGAGCTGATCCAGGGCTATGTGATCGGCCGCCAGCTGGAAACCACCGAGCAAGATCTCATGAATACCGTATTTCCGCATCCGACCCTGTCGGAGATGATGCACGAAAGCGTTCTGGACGCCTATGACAAGGTCATTCACATGTAGCGAACGGACCGCTGCG
>Ga0307981_1000084_pt1 | contig 94829 bp, 85 predicted proteins | sample OrgLakmetagen987_FD_201849 | JGI IMG/M metagenome (GOLD analysis project Ga0307981, IMG submission 201849) | Saline water microbial communities from Organic Lake, Antarctica - #987 | ecosystem: Environmental > Aquatic > Non-marine Saline and Alkaline > Saline | place: Antarctica: Organic Lake... | reverse complement strand
TTGCAAACCATGAAAGACTGGCACAAACTCAAACCGGCGCTGTTCAAGAGACAGCCATACTACCGTCCGGGATGCGACACCTACCCTGTCACAACACCATCGCCCACCACGATCTGTCGCCCGCAAAGGCCCGCGATCTTTTCATCATGGGTCGAAATCAGGAATGTCGTGCGTTCCTCGCGATTGATCTGCCCGATCAGGTCCATCACTTGCGCGGCGGAACCGCGGTCGAGGTTGCCTGTGGGTTCATCCGCCAACACCAGTTCAGGCCGGTTCATCAGCGCGCGCGCAACCGCGACACGCTGTTTCTGGCCGCCTGACAGGTTGGTCGAGGGGAAATCGATCCGATTGGCCAGACCCATTCGCGTCAGCAGATCGCGTCCTCGCGCCCGTGCCGCTGCGGTCTCGCGCCCTTCTTTCACTGCCGTAGGGAAGATCACGTTTTCAAGTGCCGTGAAGTCCGGCAGAAGGTTGTGAAACTGAAACACGAAGCCGATGTGCAGGTTGCGAAAGGCAGTCAGTTCGGCGTCTGTCGATGCGAGCAGATCCTGCCCCAGCATCGTGAACGTGCCGGATGTCGGCTGCATCAGCGTGCCCAGAATGGTCAGCAGCGTGCTTTTGCCGGACCCTGAAGGCCCCAGCAGAGCCGCCATTTCGCCCGCCTCCAGCGTCAGGGACAGCCCACGCAGGACTCGCGTCGCGGCCTCGCCCGTTCCATAGGTCTTGACCAGATCGGTGACCTGCAACAGCGCCATGTCCGTTTGACCGCTCATTGCCCGATCGCCGTCACCGGATCCACGCGCGCCGCCGACCGGGCGGGCAGGATCGAGGCCAGGATCGCACCGATCACCGTCAGCGTGATCGCGAGGCCGTAGGACCCCTGCGTGATGTCCAGCGGCAACGTTCCCGATTGAAACGCGTCGCGCGGCGGAAAGGGCAGCAGCGCGAGATAGCCCAGAATGACCCCTGTCAGACCGCCCATCAGACCAATCAGCGCGCCCTGGGTGACGAAGACAAAAATGACAAATCCGCGTCCCGCACCCATCGCCCGCATGATCCCGATCTCGGGGCGGCGGCGGTAGGTGGACAGCAACAGCGCCGATGCCACGCCTATGACGATGGTAATCAGTGCAAAGGTTTTCAGGAAATACCCGGTCTGCGCCTGTGCGTTCAGGGCCTCCATCAGCTGTTCCGCGCCGCTCGTCCAGGACGTCGCGTCCAGACCGGTCAGCGCGCGGATGCGCAGCGCAGTCGCGTCGGCGGCATTCAGATCGCGCAGTTTGATCTCGATCCGCGTGACACCTTGCGGCAGCGCGAACAAAGTGCGCGCCGTGGGCAGGCTGACATAAAGGCTGCTGTCGTCCAGCATACCGTTGCCGGTTCTGAAGATGCCGCTGATCGTCAGGACCGACGACACCCCGGCCGAAGACTGCAATCGCACCGTTTGACCCAGCCGCAGCGACAGATCGTCCGCCAGTGATTGCCCCAGAACCACCGAACCTGAGCCAAGCCGCGCCGACCCTGCGACGATATAGCCAGCGAGGTCGAGGATCGCGGATTCCTGCCCCGGCTCGACCCCCGTCACGCTGACCTGTGCCGTCTGTGTGCCGCGCGTCAGGAACCCTGCGCCGGTGATCTGGGGTGAAACGGCGATGACGCCCGGCACCGTTTCGATCAGCGGAACCCATGTCGTGACATTGGCCAGCGTGGCCGTACGGATGCCACCCCTTTCGGTGACGGCCAGAATTTGCCCTTCGTTTGAAATGAGGATTGCAGGGTCAGCGTTTTCCGCCTGAATGGTGATATGGCTGATGTCGCCGACCGTGCGCGACACGATGAATTCGGCCAGACCCCCGATCAGCGCGGACATGAAGATGAAGATGAACACGCCGACAGCCACTCCGGCCACCAGAAGGGCGGTCTGCGCCTTGCTGGCCGTCAGATAACGGATCGCGATCTTGAGGGCATAAAGCATCAGGGTGCCGCTTTCGATACGGCCTGGCCGTCCGTTATGCCGGTGGCGTCGGAGATGACGACATCGCCCGCTGCAACGCCTTCTGTCACGATCAGCCGGGCCGCCGGCCAGTCTATCACCTCGACGCTTCGGCGCTGCGCTGTTCCTTCTTCGAATACAAAAACACTCGCGCCTTCGGTATCCGTCACGATGGCCGCCCTGGGCAGGGTCATGGCTTGTGCGCGACTGTCCACGACGATGTTGGTGATGACGGTCAGGCCGATTGGCGCGGTGACCGGCGTATCGAAGGCAAGCGTGACGGCAAGGCCACCTGTCGCCTCGTCCACCCAACGCGACACTGCACTGACATGACCATCGCGCAAGGTCGTCTCGCCTGCCAGCTGCAACGTGGCCCGTTGGTCCACGAAGATTTGAGTGGCGTAGTCCTCGTCGACGTCGGTTTCTACCTCCAGCCGGGACAGATCGGCCAGTGTCATCAAGACGCTCAAGGGGTCGACGCTCGCCCCGGTATCGGCATCCAGCGTCAGCACGGTTCCGGCGATTGGCGCACGGATGGTGAAATCGGCGAGGCGGAGTCGTGCACCATCGAGCAGCGCCGTCATGCGGGCCACCTCTTGCGTTGCCATCGCCACGGCCCGCGCGGCATTCTCAAGCGCGATCCGCGAAACATTGCCCTCAAGCGACAGGGAGCGCGCATAGGTCGCCTGTGCTTCGTCCAGCGCAAGGACGGCTTCGTCGCGGCTTGCCAACGCCTGCCGGACGGCCGCCTGTTGCGTCGATGCGTCGATCCGCGCCAGATCGACCCCCGCCGCAACGACATCGCCCTCGGTCACCGACACGTCGGTCAATATCCCGCTCACCAACGGGCGTATGACGACCGACTGCGACGCCGCGATCCGTCCATTGACAGCAAGAACCCGCGTGGCAGGGGCAAGTGCCACTGTCTCGACCCCGACAATGGTCGCCTGCGCGGTCCAGAATTGAAGGTGGGGCTGAAAATACATGACCAGGCCCAAAGCCACCGCCAGCAGCCCGCCCAGCCCCCAATACCGGGCGCGGTTTGCAGGCTTTGCGCGGGCGTCAGGCACAACGTCGGGGGCGGCGGTCAGCGCCGGAACAGGGTGGGTTGCCTTTTCGGACAACCGGGACTCTTGTCCGTCTTTGGTCGCATTATCTATGATGAAAGTCCCCTTTCGCGGTGGTGGCATGGTTTGAACCTGTGGGCATGGTGATCGCGTTTCGGGCAAGTGACACAGGGTCTGCGTTCATTTATGGTAAGCTGTATATCCATGTCGTCGGCCGTTCATTGATCTGGATCAGCGACAGCGCGGCGACCCATATGAGACAAATAGCGCAGTCATGCGGCGCCCCCCGGTCGGATCGCGCAACGACGTATGCAAAAGGCTCAAGTATGAACACCGATCCCTATGCGGCCCTCGGCCTGACCAGGACCGCTACAACCGAAGAGATCAAGAAGGCTCACCGCAAGCTGGTGCGCAGTTCTCATCCCGATCTGCATCCCGACGACCTTGGTGCCGAAGACCGGTTCAAGGCAGTTTCCGCGGCCTATGATCTGTTGAAAGACCCCGAAACCCGCGCGCGATACGATGCGGGCGAGATCGACGCGCAGGGTGCGGAACGCCCCCCGCGACAGTATTATCGCGATTTCGCCGACCGGACCGATGACGGGGCCGATCATATCTACCGGCAACGGCAGGGCTTTGATCAGGGTAGAGATCCTGCCGATATCTTTGCCGAGATTCTGCGCAACCGGGCCCGCACCTCCGGGGCCGGGGATTTTGGCCGAACCGGCTATACCGCCGCTGGTGCCGACGCGCGCTATTCGCTCGAGGTGCCGTTTCTGGATGCCGTGCGCGGTGGCGAGACACGGATTACCCTGCCGGACGGTGCGAACCTTGCTGTGAAAATCCCTCGGGGTCTGGAAGATGGACAGACCCTGCGGCTGCGTGGCAAGGGCGCGCCGGGGCTTGGTGGCGGGCCTGCGGGCGACGCGCTCGTCACTGTTTTCGTGCGCGCCCACCCCGTCTTCAGGCGAATCGGCGACGATATCGAGCTGACGCTGCCCATCACCTTCGAAGAGGCCATTCTGGGTGGCAAGGTGACGGTGCCCACGATCGACGGCAATGTCGGCCTGACGATACCGGCGGGTGCAAGCTCTGGCAGGGTCCTGCGCCTGCGCGGTCGCGGTGTGGCGCGGGCAGGGCGTGACACCAGGGGCGACCAAAAGGTCGAACTGACGATCGTCGTTCCCAAGGATACAGACCCCGAACTGCGCGATTTCCTGACAGAATGGCGCAAAACCCACCCGTCCGACCCGCGGGCCGATCTGCTGAAAGGAGCGGCGACATGACCGACTGGTTCTCGGAAGATGATGTCATCATCACGGTGACGCGGTTGACCCGAAGCCAGCTTGTCCGCTTCGTGGAATTCGACCTGGTCAGGCCGAAGCAAGCGGAAAACGGATACGTCTTTCGCCAGATCGACATCGCGCGTCTGGAGCTTTTGTGCGACCTGACCCAGGACCTCGATCTGGATGAGACGGCCCTTGGCATCGTGGTCTCGCTCATTGATCAGTTGCACGCGGCACGACAGGACATGGCGATCATGGCCCGCGTGATCGACGGTCTGCCGAACGATCTGCAAAACCGGATCGGCGCCGCGATAAGACAGACCTGAGCGGGCCTCGCAAGGTGGCGTTTCGGGTTTTCCGTGCAGGCCAGTTGACTGTAGCCTCGAAGCCCATGACGGGGGCATGCTTTGTCGACCCGCCGTATGCACAGCGATGGCCGCCCGACACGTGGCCCGACTGTTTGAAATATCTCGGTTCGGGTCGTTTGTTTGCGATCTCCTTCAAATCCGGCGAGCGGTTCACCAGAGACATCGCTGCCTATCCATCGACGGCGATATTCGGCTTGCCGGCCTGGGCATGTCTTAAGGCGTTTCGGTTTTGACTTGAGACATACCGGGCAGCCAGGCCCGGCACCCGAACCCGGCAGCCGTGACGTGGTTCCAACACGCGTCTGACGTGCAAAGCTGGCGTGCGGTCATCGGGGCCGTGGCGCGGCGGAACTTCCTGACCGGCTTTTCAGCCGCCAACTTCCATGTTCACGCTCTGTGCATCATGTCGATCTTTTGAACGGCAGGATGAACCGCATCGCCGCGCGTCGTTCAAACCCTCGGATCCGACCCACGCATGCAGACGGCGCACAGCCTGTTGCACAGACGGCTCCTTGAATGGACGATGTTCTGTCGAAAAAACACCGCGTCAGGCGCCGCGTGCAGGATCGCCCCGCGCCGGGAGGAACCGATCCCGTGCGGTCGGGCGTTCGACCCGCTCGCCTGCGCGAGGACCTGTTCGAGCGCCGCCATCCCGGTCTTCAGGCAAGCAGCGCCCGCGCCGCGGCTTCGTCGGTCACCAGCGTCTGGCAGCCTATGTGCAGCACCGTGGCCCGGATCGCCGCGGCGCGCTTGTGTCCGCCGGAGGCCAGCACATATGGCCCGCGCGCGCATCCGGGAATTCGAAAGCATGCTGGCGTCTTTCGAGGCGTCCGGCGCTCTCGCCCGATGCGCTCTACCGGGGGCCTGGCGCGAGGCTGGGCGCGCTGAAAATCCTTGCGCAGCGCGGCTTGCTGACGTTTGCGCTGCTGCTGGCCAGTCTGTAAAAGGCTCAGGTTTTGAGCGGTGTCACATCGGGCCATGCCCAGCCGTGCCGCGCCATCCGTTCGCTACGATAACCGGCAATCTCGGCGGAATGTTGCGCCGTCAGGTCGATGTCATCCCAGCCGTTGCGCAGCTTTTCACGCCAGACCGGGTCCAGATCGAAGGCCACGTCCCGCCCCGCGATCCGCGCCCTGCCTGCGATCAGATCGACATGGGCCATGGCGGTCGTATCGCCCAGCAGGCCCAGCAGATCCTCGATTACATCGTCGGGCAGGCGCGCGGGCAGCAGACCGTTGTTCACCGCATTGCCCGAGAATATATCGCCAAAACTGGGGGCAAAGACCGCACGGATCCCGAAATCGACCAGCGCATAGACGGCAGCCTCGCGGCTTGACCCACTGCCGAAATTGCGACGTGTGACCAGCACGTCGGGCGCGGTGCGGTTGAGCACATGGCCTGCGTCGTCCTGTCGGACATCGTGCAGCAGATAGCCACCATAGCCTTCGCTGCGCGGCGTCGACATGAACCGCGCGGGGATCAGCTGATCTGTGTCTATGTTTTCGGCGGGCAGCCCTGCGGCATTGCCCTCGATGGTTTCCCAACCGCTCATGTCCGCCCCTCAAGCAATGGCCGCACATCGGTCAGATGACCGGTGACGGCGGCGGCGGCGACCATGGCCGGGCTCATCAGATGGGTGCGAGACCCGCGGCCCTGACGGCCCCTGAAGTTGCGGTTGGTGGACGATGCACAGCGTTTGCCCGCCGCGACCCGGTCGCCGTTCATTCCGACACACATCGAACAGCCCGCATCGGCCCATTCAAGCCCCGCGTCGGTGAAAACCTGCGCCAGCCCCTCGGCTTCGGCCTGTCGTTTGACCGATGCCGAACCGGGCGAGACCAGCCCCGGAACCTGCGCGCGCCGACCGGCCAGAACCTTGGCCGCCATGCGCAAATCCTCGATCCGGCCATTGGTGCAGGACCCGATGAAGACCTGATCCACCACAATCGACGTCAGCGGCGTGCCGGGCGTCAGCGCCATATACTCAAGCGACGCGCGAATCGCCGCAGCGCCTGATGTCATGGTCGCAGGATCGGGCACATGGCCTGTGATCGGCAACGCCTCTTCGGGCGAAGTGCCCCATGTCACCGTGGGCGCGATATCGCCCGCGTCAAGCACCTCTTCGCGGTCGAACGCCGCATCCGCGTCACTGACCAGCGCGCGCCAATCATCGACCGCGCGGGTCCAATCGTCGCCTTTGGGCGCATAGCGGCGTCCCTTGAGATAGGCGAAGGTCACATCGTCGGGTGCCACCAGACCCAACCGCGCGCCGCCCTCGATCGACATGTTGCACAGGGTCATCCGGCCCTGCATCGACAGGTCGCGCACAGCCGAGCCTGCGTATTCGATGGCGTGCCCCCGCGCGCCGTCGGCACCCAGTTTGGCAATCCAGTGCAGCGCCATATCCTTGGCCGACACACCGGGGCCCAGCGCACCGTTCACAATAATCCGCATCGCGCGCGGCTGCGTCTGCCACACCGTCTGTGTCGCCAGAATATGCGCCACCTCGGTCGCACCGACGCCGAACGCCAATGCGCCAAAGGCACCGTGCGTCGAGGTATGGCTGTCGCCGCAATTGATCAGCATGCCCGGCAGGGTCAGCCCCAGTTCCGGGCCTATGACATGCACGATGCCTTGTTCGGGATCCTTGAGGTCAAACAATTGCACGCCATGCATCCGCGCATTGTCGCCAAGCGTGCGGATCATCCGGGCAATGTCGGGGTCCATCTGGCCAGACCGCGTCGGCGCGTAATGGTCCACGACGGCGAACGTCAGCCCCGGTTCGGCCAGCTTTTGACCGCGCTCTGCGATCTTGGCAAAGGCGTGGTGCGACCCTTCGTGCACCAGATGCCGGTCGACCCACAGCAATGTGGTGCCATCGTCGCGCCGCAACACGCTTTGCGCCGTCCACAGCTTTTCCAATAACGTCCGGGGCGCAGTCATTCCGCCGCCTCTGCCCCCGGCACGTCGATGACAGGCTCCCAATGGCGGGTTTCGTCCTTGCCGACACGGTGCAGCGACATTTCCAGCCGAAACAGATCAGGCCGGTAGAGCGCCGAAAGATATTCGACCCCGTGCCCTTCGGCATCCATCACCACGCGGCGCAGCGCCAGAACCGGCGCGCCGACGCTCAGGCCCAGAACCTCGGCCACTTCAGGCGTGGCCAGCGTGGCGCTGACGCTTTGATGCGCGCGGTCGATACACACGCCCGAACGTTCGAGCAGCCGGAAAAGCGGCGTCGTGGCCAGATCGGCCTCGGTATAATTCGCCGCGATTTCCTCGGGCACATAGGTGGTGAGATGCGAAAATGCGCGGCCCTGCGCCAGTCGGATGCGCACGGCGGTCTGCACGCGCGCGCCCTTGGGCAAGTCCATCGCCTCGGCAACGACGGCTGGGGCGGCCCCGTAGGAAAACGACAACAGCCGCGCGGTGGTCTTTTGATCCATCTCCACAAGCTGCGGAATGAGCGTGGTGAAATCGGCCAGAACCGGCGGCTGCGACGCCTGCGCCTGCACCACGGTGCCGGACCCTGCGCGCCGCGCGATCATCCCGTCCTTGGCCAGCGCGTCCAGCGCCCGGCGGATCGTGACCCGGGACACACCCAGTCGCAACGCCAGCTTCTGTTCGCCCTCGAGCGATGCACCGGGGGCGTGTTCCCCGCGCAGAATCTCTTCTTGCAGGAGCAGATAGACGCGTCGCGCCTTGCCGCCTTCGGGAAGTCCGGCCCCTTTTCCTGCGGCCCCATCTTGCCCCATGACATCCTCCGCTCTTGTCCGGAGTCTAACGCCCTGTCTGGCAAACACAAGAAATCTAACCTGCGGAGGTTAAAATAATTACGCTTTGCGAATACGACAATCTGTATTACAAAAAATACAGATTAGAGGGAGACGCCGTCATGAACAGGGAAATTGCTCCACGCGGGAAGGGGTATTCCGACGCGAACCGCAGCGCAAGGGCGAAGCGGTTCCACCGATGACCCGAATGGCTGAATCTGCCGACCTTGCGCGGCGCTTTCTGACTGCGATGGAGGCGCGCGATATGGGCGTGGCCCGCAGCCTGCTGGCACCCGGCTTTACCATGACCTTTCCCGGCACGTCCCCCATGACCAGTCTCGAGCAGGTCATCGACTGGGCCAGGCCCCGCTACCGGCATGTGCGCAAGTCGTTCGAGGGCTTCGATACCGTTCCCGGCCCGGACAAATCCGCGATCGTCTATGTGCGCGGAACGTTGTCGGGCGAATGGCCGGACGGCACGCCGTTCGATGGCATCCGCTTTATCGACCGGTTCGAGCTGGTGGCCGGTCAGATCATCAGACAGGACGTCTGGAACGACATTGCAGAATCAAAGGCGGCCCCATGACCGAAACTATCGACCCGATCACCCTCGCCGTTCTGGCCGGACGGATGGAGCAGATCGCCGACGAGATGGACGCGACGCTCTTTCGCGCTGCCTTCAACCCTATTATTGCCGAAGCGCATGACGCGTCGCACGGTCTGTATCATCCCACCTCTGGCGATACGCTGGTGCAGGGCAAATCCGGCCTGCCGATCTTTGTCGGCGTCATGTCCTTCGCGGTCAAAGCCGTCATCGACAAGGCCGAGCAGAACGGCGATCTGGCGGATGGCGACATCTATATCTTCAATGACGCACACCTTGGCGGCACGCATCTGAACGACATGCGGCTGGTGCGGCCCTATTTCCATGACGGCAAACCGTTCTGCTATTTGGCCTCTGTCGGTCATTGGCACGATCTGGGCGGTGCCGTGCCCGGCAATTACAACCCCGCCGCGACGGATGCCTTTCAGGAGGCATTCATCCTGCCCCCCGTCCGGCTGGCAAAGGCGGGCGTCGTGCAGACCGACATCATCGACATCCTGATGCGCAACACCCGCCTGCCACAATCGGCAGAGGGCGATCTGAACGGCCAGCTTGGCGCGCTCGATCTGGGTGTGAAACGCATGGATGCGCTTTTGGAGGAATACGGAGCCGACACCGTTCGCGCGGCGCTGGACGCCTTGCAGGACCGCGCTGAGATGCTCATGCGGGCCGAGCTGACGGACCTGCCCGATGGCCGGTGGGAGGCTGAGGACTACCTTGATAACGACGGCATCACCGACGTTCCGCTCAAGATCAAAGTTGCGCTCGAGATCAAAGGCGACCGGATGATTTTGGATTTCACCGGCACCGCAGATCGCTGCGCAGGGCCTGTAAATATCGCCCTGCCCACCGCCGTCGCCACCGCCTATGTCGCGATCAAACACATCTTTCCGGCGCTGCCTGCCAACAACGGCGTGATGCGCCCCATCGACGTGGTCATCCCAGAGGCGTCGCTGCTGTCCGCGCCTTTTCCGGCCCCGGTCGGAGGCTATACCGAGACCATTTTGCGCATGATCGACGTGATATTCGCCGCCGCATCGCAGGCCGACCCCGATCGCGTCGTCGCCAACGCTTACGGGACCATCAACGCGCTTTCCATTGCGGGCAAGCGTGACAACGGCCAGCCTTGGGTGATGTTCAGCTTTTACGGCGGTGGCCACGGCGGCACGCCTGAATCCGACGGGCTGAACCACGGCAACGCACCGATTTCCACAGCGACGATTCCGCCGATGGAGATCCTCGAGGCCGCCTACCCGGTGATGTTCCGCCAATGGGCGTTACGGCCTGATTCGGCGGGTGCCGGCACGCATCGCGGCGGCATGGGCGCGATCTACGAGATCGAAGTGCTCGAGGGTAACGGCGCCACCGCCTTCCTCTTTGGTGAACGCGGCAGATTTGCGCCGCAGGGCGTCGCAGGCGGCGATCCGGCAGCGCTCAACGTGTTTTCCTATGAACAACGCGACGGCTGGCACCACCCGCCGATGGCCTCCAAGATGGTCGGTATCGCGCTGGAACAGGGCCAGGCCGTGCGGCTGGAAACCCCGGGCGGCGGCGGTTACGGACCCGCGACAGCCCGCGATCCGGTAGCGGTGGCGCGGGACGTGGCGATGGGGCTCGTGTCAGCGGACAATGCGACCGACGCCTACGGCACCAGCTGGAAGGGGGCCCGGACATGACCGGCACCCACATGAACCGCTCCTTGATGATCGGCGTCGATGTCGGCGGCACCTTTACGGATGTCTTCATCCTCGACGAAGCCACCGGCACCGCACGGGTCGCCAAGGTGCCCACGACGCGGCCCGACCAATCCGGCGGTTTTCTCGACGGGATCGGCAAGCAGGTCGACGATCTGGGCAAGGTTTCGGTCATCGTGCACGGCACCACGGCGGGCACCAACGCATTGCTGGAACGCAAGGGCGCGCGGATCGGCATCATCACCACCGAAGGTCTGCGCGACGTGCTGGAAATGCGCCGCCGCGACCGGCCCCGCACATGGGGTCTGCGCGGCGATTTCGTCCCTATCGTGTCGCGTGATCTGCGCCTTGAGGTGCCCGAGCGCACATTGGCCGACGGCACCATCCGCAAAGCTGTGGACGTGGACGCCGTGACACGCGCCGCTCAGGCTCTGATCGACGACGGCTGCCTTGCCTGCGCCGTGCTTTTCGCCAACAGCTATGCCAACCCCGAGAACGAACGCCTCGCCGTCGCTGCCGTGCGGGCGATCTGGCCCAACGCGCATGTCTCGGCCTCGTCGGAAATCCTGCCCGAAATCCGCGAATTCGAGCGGTTCTCGACCACAGCCCTCAACGCCTATCTGCAACCCGAGGTTTCGGGCTACATCGACAATCTGGAAACTGCGTTGAAATCTGACGGGTTCGGCGGTGAATTCATGATCGTGCAATCCAACGGCGGCGTGATGGACGTGGCGATGGCGGCGAAGGTGCCGGTGCGCACGGCGCTCTCGGGCCCCGCGGCGGGCGTCATCGCGGCGGGCTATATCGCCGAGGCCGCAGGCTTTCCCAACGTCATCACCGGCGATATGGGCGGCACCAGTTTCGACGTCTCGCTCATCGCGGGCGGCCAGTCGATGCTGACGGCGCAAACGTCTGTCGATTTCGGCATGGTGATCCGCTCGCCGATGATCGAGATCGCGACGATTGGCGCAGGCGGAGGCTCCATCGCCTGGGTCGACCGGGGCGGATTGCTCAACATCGGCCCCGAAAGCGCCGGATCGACCCCCGGCCCCGTCGCCTACGGCCAGGGCAACACGCGCCCCACGGTCACGGATGCCAACGTGGTTCTGGGCCGCATCGACCCTGATAGTCCCATCGGGGGCAAGCTGAAACGCCTCGACGTCGATGCCGCCCGCGCCGCGATCCTCGAGAACGTCGGCAAACCCCTGAACCTCGACGCGCTGCAAGCGGCCGAGGCGATCCTCACGGTGGCCAACAGCCGCATGGCCGGCGCGCTGCGGCTGGTCAGTATCGAGCGCGGCTTTGACCCCAAGAATTTTGCCTTCATGCCCTTTGGCGGCGGCGGTGCGCTGCACGCGGGTGCGATGCTGGCCGACGTCGGCCTCGCCCGCGCGATCATCCCGCGCTATCCCGGCGTGTTGTCGGCCATGGGCTGCGTGATCGCTGACATGCGGCAGGACTTCGTGCAGACGATCAACGCGGCCCTGATCGGTCTGGATATAGACGCGCTGACCCGGTTCATGCAGGCCCATATCGACAGCGGCCACGCCACGCTGGACGCCGCGCAGACCAGATTCAATTCGCGCGATATGGCCTTCACGCTGGATATGTCCTACCTCGGCCAGACCCATACGGTTTCGGTGCCGCTGGACGTCACGGTCACCGACGGCACCGTGCAGCCCGTCACCCCCGACCAGATCGCCGCGTCGTTCGACACAGCCTATCTGGCCACCTACGACCGGATACTGGAGCGCGGCACGCGGCGCGTGATCAACCTGCGCTCTGCGGTCACGGGACGCCGCCCGCGATTTGACCTGAGCACGCTTGCCCCGGTCGGCGGTGACGTCAAAACCGCTCATGTTGCCACCCGAAAGGTGCATTTTGGCGATGCCTGGCACGATACCGCAATCTATGACCGCTTGTCCTTGCCCATCGGGGCCTCTATTCCCGGCCCTGCGATTCTGGAGCAACCCGATACCACCGTGCTGATCGAGCCGGGCCTGACCGGCACCGTCGACGCGCTGGGCAACACCATCATCGAAAGGGCACGCACATGATCCCTTCGCGCACCGCGCTGCTGACGATCGACCTGCAAAACGACTTTCTGCACCCCGAGGGTGCCTATGGTCGCGCGGGCCAGGGAGCGGAAACGATCGCTGCCTTGCCCGCCCGCATCGCACCCCTGCGCGACGCGCTGCGCGCCAAGGGCGGCACATATGTGTCGGCGCAATTCACGCTGGTGCCCGGCCCCGGTGGCGCGCCCCTGATCGCGCCACATCTGAAAAAACTGCGGCCCTTCCTGACCAAGGGCGACTTTGCCCCCGGCGGCTTTGGTCACGATCTGGTCGAGACGCTGGCCCCCGCCGACTACACCGTCGAAAAGGTGAATTACTCGGCCTTCTTCCAGACCCGGCTGGAATACATCCTGCGCGCGCTCGACATCGACACGCTGATCATCGGCGGCATCGTCACCAATGGCGGCGTCGCCTCGACCGTGCGCGACGCACATCTGCGCGAAATCCATACCATCCTGCTGTCGGACGGCTGCGCAGCCTTCAAACCCGAGGTCCATAAGGCCACGCTGACCTCACTGGGGTCAGTGTCGGACGTCGTGACCTGCGCGCAGGCCCTGGACATGATCGGAGCAGCAACATGACCCTACGTGACCGACTGACCCGCAAGGACATCCTCGTCGCCCCGGGCGTCTATGATGGGCTGACCGCCACGATGGCCACCCAGGCCGGGTTCGAGGCGCTGTATCTCTCGGGTGCCGCCGTGGCCTATACGCGGCTGGGGCGGCCGGATATCGGGCTCAGCACCGCCAGCGAAATGGCCGACACAATGACGCTGATCGCCGACCGCACCGACCTGCCTGTGATCATCGACGCGGACACCGGATTCGGCAATGCGCTGAACGCGCGGCGCACCATGCAAAGCTATGAACGCGCGGGGGCCGCCGCCTTGCAGATCGAGGATCAGACCTATCCCAAACGCTGCGGGCATCTGTCGGACAAATCGCTGATCACCGCCACCGAAATGGCCGGAAAGATCGCCGCGATGGCCGATGCCCGCCGCCACGACACGCTGATCATCGCCCGCACCGATGCCATCGCCGTCGAAGGGTTCGACGCCGCGATCGACCGCGCCGAAACCTATGTCGAGGCAGGCGCGGACGTGCTCTTTGTCGAGGCGCCGCGCAGCACCGATGAATTGTCCAGGATCACCGAGCTGTTTCAAGGCCGCGTGCCCCTGCTCGCCAACATGGTCGAAGGCGGCATCACCCCGATCAATCAGGCGGACGACCTCGAAACGATGGGGTTCGACATTGTGATCTTTCCCGGCGGCATCGTCCGCGCGCTGGCACATGCCGCGCGTGATTACTACGGGTCGCTGCACGAACACGGGTCGAACACGTCGTTTTCGAACCGGATGTTCAATTTCGACGGTCTGAACGAAGTCATCGGCACGCCCGAGATGCTGGCCTTGGGCGAACGCTACGACGGCAAATCCTGAGCCGTCTCAGCGCCGGATAAACGGGTTCGCAACCGCCTGAGGCTCGGCCAGCCAAACAGATTTGGGTTGCAGGTATTCCTTGATCGCTTCCGCTCCGTTTTCGCGCCCCAACCCGCTGGATTTATAGCCTCCGAACGGCGTGGTATAGCTGGTCGAGCGATAGGTGTTCACCCAGATCGTTCCCGCCTGCAACCTGCGCGACATGCGCAAGGCGCGGGTCAGATCGTTGGTCCAGACACCTGCTGCCAGCCCATACGCGCTGTCGTTGCCGATTTTGACCGCCTCATCCTCGTCAGAAAACCGCAGGATCGACAGAACGGGGCCGAACACCTCCTCCTGCGCGATGCGCATGTCGTTGGTCACGTCGGTGAATATCGTCGGCTCTATGAAATAGCCGCCTGATCCCTTTGGCTGTGCCGCTTTGCCGCCCAGAATGCAGGTCGCGCCCTCAGCCTTGGCGATCTCGATATAGGACAGGATCTTTTCGTGCTGCGCGCGTGTGGCCACGGGTGAGATATTCGTCGCCGGATCCATCGGATCGCCCAGCACCGCGTTGCCCGCCAGATCGACCAACCGCGCGACGAATTCATCGTAGATCCCGTCCTGCAACAGCAGCCGTGACCCGGCAATGCAGGTCTGCCCAGACGCCGCGAAGATGCCCGAGATCGCCCCCGGCACCGCCGCGTCCAGATCGGCATCGTCGAACACAATATTTGGGGATTTGCCGCCAAGCTCCAGCGTGACTTTCTTGAAATCCCGCGCGGCGGCCTCGTTGATGGCACGGCCCGCGTCCTCGCCGCCGGTAAAGGCCACCTTGCGCACCAAGGGATGCGTGACCAGCGGCATGCCGACCTGCGCGCCAAAGCCCGTGACCACGTTGACGACGCCGTCAGGGATGCCCGCCTTTGCGACCAGCCGCGCCAGTTCCAGCGTCGAGGCGGAGGTATATTCTGACGGTTTGATCACCACCGTATTGCCCGCCGCCAGCGCCGCCGCCAGTTTCCACGCAAGCAAGAGCAGCGGCGAATTCCAAGGCGTGATCAGCGCGCAGACGCCCAGCGGCTCATATGTCACCATGTTGACCACACCGGGTTTGTCGATGGGCGGCACGGTGCCTTCGACCTTGTCCGCCAGCCCGCCATAATAGCTATACCAGTTTGCCATGTAGCGGCATTGGTTCGACATTTCCGCCATCAGCTTGCCGTTGTCGCGCACCTCGGTTTGCGCCAGAGATTCGGCCTGATCGGTGATCAGCGCGGCCAGCCGGACCAGCGCCGCACCCCGCGCAGAGGCGGTCCATGTCGGCCATTCGCCGGTCGTGAACGCGCTGTGAGCGGCCTGAACGGCAAGGTCCACATCGCTCGCGTCCCCGCGCGGGATCGTCGCCCAATCCTGTCCGGTAAATGGATTGGACGAGGCAAAGGTCTCGCCCGAGGCGGCCCCGCACCATGCCCCGTCGATCAACATCTGGTAATCCTGCATACTCACTCCTTTAACGGCAAGCCAAGCCGCGCACGCTGGCGCAGATACTGACTGGGCCGGTAGCGCGGGTCTCCGGTTTGTTCCTGCAATGCGTTCAAAATCGCCAGCACCCGCTGCGGGCCAAGATCGTCGCCCAGCGCCAAAGGCCCTTTGGGATAGCCCAGACCCAGCCGCACCCCGTCGTCGATATCCAAAGGCGAAGCGATCTGCATCTGCGCGATTTCGCAGCCGATATTGACGATCATTGCCAGCATCCTTTGGGCGATGAAACCGGGGCTGTCGGCGATGCACGTCACCTGTTTGCCTGCGCGCAGCAGCGCATGGTGCAGCCCGTCTGCGAGGTTCGCTTCCGTGGCAAGCGTCGGCATGATGGTCACCCGCGCGCTGTCCGCAGTCATCGGGTCGATCGCCATGACCTGCGCCGGGTCCAGACCTAACCTCAGCGCGGTTTCAGTGGCATCCCAGCCATACGGCGCGATCAGGGTCAGCGCGCCTTTGGAGGTGTCGGACATCTCGACGTGTGTGGCCGTCAGCGCCGCGATCAACCCGGCCAGATCGGTCTGCATGCCGGGCGGCACATGGACCTTTGGAAGCTGGGTTTGCGCAGGCAGAAACTCCTCCGGATCGGCACGCCGACCGTCCTCGTATCGGTAAAACCCTTCGCCCGTCTTGCGCCCGTGCAGGCCCGCCGCAACCCTTGCTGCCAGATGCACACCGGGGCGGTAGCGCGGTTCGCCGTAAAATTGCCCGTGGATCAGTTGCAACACCGGCAGCGACACATCGAGCCCCGTCAGATCGAGCAGTTCGAACGGCCCCATGCGAAAGCCCGCCGCGTCGCGCATCACACGGTCGATATCCGCCTCGGTCGCGAGACAATCCTGCACGATGCGGATGCCTTCGGTCAGCAACCCGCGCCCTGCGTGATTGATCAGGAACCCCGGCGCGTCCTTGCAGACGATTGCGCGGTAGCCGATCTTTTCCGCGACGGCCAAAGCCGCATCGCGGGCCGTATCGTCGCTGCGCAGGCCGGGAATGACCTCGACCACTTTCATCAGCGGCACCGGGTTGAAGAAATGCAGGCCAACCACGCGGGCGGGTTTTTCGACGCCAGCCGCAATCCCCGAGACCGACAAAGACGACGTATTCGTGGCCAGCACCGCATCGTTGCTGAGTATCCCCTCAAGCTGCGCAAAGAGCCCCTGCTTGGCCTCCAGCACTTCGGCAATCGCCTCGATCGCCATGTCGGCGGGGGCCAGATCGTTCAGCGACGCGGCCACGGACAGGCGCGCTTTGGCGGCCTGCGCGTCAGGTCCGGCCATGCGCCCCTTTTCGACCGCCCGGTCGAGCATTTGGGCGGCAAACGCCACCGCCTCTTTCGCGGCCTCGGCACGCTGGTCAAAAACCAGCACGTCGAACCCCGCCACCGCCAAGGTCTGCGCGATGCCCCGCCCCATCGTGCCGGTGCCGATGATGGCGATGGTCTGGATCATGCCGGGCGCATCGGTCAAACCGGTCGCTCCGGTCGTTGGGAAAAGCGGCGCTCGAATATCCCTTCGGCGATCCGGTTGCGCATCATTTCAAGCGAACCACCGGCGATCTGCCATCCCCGCGACTTGCGAAAACAATATTCCACGAGGGATTCGTCGCAATAGCCCATGCCGCCCATTGCCTGCATCGCCTGATTGCACGCCTCGAAACCCGCCGTGTTACAGGCCAGTTTTGCCAGCGCAGTCTGCTGCGCATCCGGCAGCCCCCGGTCGGCATTCACCGCCGCACGCATCAGCAACAATTGCGCCGCCTCAAGCTGCATCAGCGTATCGGCAAAGGCCCATTGCAGACCCTGGAATTCCGCCAGAGGCTTGCCGAATTGCGTGCGGTCCATGACGTAATCGCGTGCCGTGTCGAATGCAAACCGGCCCAAGGCCTGCGCGCGGGCTGCGTTACCGATGCGTTCCGCATTGAAGCCGCTGATCTGCTTCTTGAACCCGCCGGGGCCGAGCAGGACGTTCTCGGGCGGGATATGCACCTCGTCGAAATAAAGCGCGCACCATTGCTCGCCGTTCATGTAGGTGCTGGGCTCTCCGAAGGAAAAGCCCTCCATCCCACGCTCCATGATGACCGACCCGATGTTGCCCGTGCCCGGCCCGTAGCGCAGATAAACCAGAAACGTATCCGCCTCGACCGAATGGCTGGTGAACACCTTGCCGCCCGTCACGCGATAGCCGTCACCATCGGGTTTCGCCATGGTGATCAGGTCGGTCACGGCAGACCCCGCGCCCGCCTCGGTCATGCCAAGACCGATGACCTTTTCGCCCTTGAGCAGCGGCCCGAGGTAGCGTTCCTTTTGCGCAGGCGTCGCGTATTCGGCCAGCGTGCGGATGGCGCCGAAATTGCCGGCCTGCACCACGTCCGCACTTTTGGGGCACACGGATGCCACCGTCTGAATGGCGATCACCGCGTCCAGAAGCGTGCCGCCGATACCGCCTTCGGATTCCGGCACAGTGATGCCCAAAAGGCCGTTGTCGGCCATGATCTTGGCCACGTCAAAGGGGAAATGCGCCTGTTTCGCGCGATCCAGCGCGCCAGCCGCAAAGTGTCGTTCCGAGAGCTTGCGCACCGCGTCCTGAAAGATCTGTCGGTCCGTATCGAGCGTGAAATCCACGTCTGTTTCCTTATACTTTTATGTGTCGAGGTCGATGATGAGATTGCCGTGTATATCTGCCCGAGCGGTGGCGCGCGGCGGCATGACGATGGTCGATTCGCGTTCCTCGAACACGGCGGGGCCTGCGATCACCTCACCCGGACGGACGCGGTAGCGGTCATAGACCGGCGTTTCGACGAAATCGCCTGCCTCATCGAAATAGACCGGGCGTTGGCCAGTGCAAGCCTCGCCATCCCGCAGTGCGGCCTGAGGTTCCAGCACCGGTTTCGGGCCTGCGACGACGACGCGCCACGACATGATTTCGGCGGCCATGTTTTCGGCGCGGCCAAATAGCGCCTTGTATCGGGCGTCGAACATCTGGCCGATCTGCGCAGTGTCGCGCGTGTCGATAACCGCTTGCGGCACGGATACCTCGACCTCGTAGCCCTGCCCGGAATAGCGCATCAACGTGCTGACCTGTGTCGTGATGGCATCCTGCGGCACCCCTGCGGAGGTGACAAGGTCCATGCCTTCAGCCTCCAGTTCTGCCACCATTGCGCCGATCCGCGACAGGTCGAGGCCCGCCAAAGGCTCGATCGCCGCGCGCACGAATTCGAACGAGATGGGCGAAGCGAGAAAGCCGAAGGCAGACGCCACACCCGCCCCCAGCGGGCAGATCACCCGGCCCACACCCATCCGCCGCGCGAGGTTCGCGGCGTGCACGGGGCCTGCGCCGCCGATGGCCAGAACGGTGAAATCCTGCACCTTGCGACCGCTTTCGAGCGCGTGGATCGTCGCGGCCTGCGCCATGCTTTCGTTGACCGTCTCGTAGATGCCCCAAGCCGCGTCGACGACCGAAAGGCCCATCGGGTCGGCCAAAGTCTCCTTGATCGCGGCCTCGGCAGCCGCCTTGTCCAGCGCCATGTCGCCACCGAGAAAAGACGCGGCATCGAGGTAGCCGAGCACCAGATCCGCGTCCGTCACCGTCGGTTGCCGCCCGCCCAGACCGTAGCACGCAGGGCCGGGTTTCGACGACGCGCTTTCAGGTCCGACGCGCACCAAACCCAGCTTGTCGACCTGCGCGATGGAGCCGCCGCCCGCGCCGATCTCGATCATGTCGATCACCGGCACTTGCAGCGGCAGCCCGCTGCCCTTGGCAAAGCGGAACACGCGCGCCACCTCGAAGGCGTCGGTGCGCAGCGGTTCGCCGTCCTGGATCAGACACGCCTTGGCCGTGGTGCCGCCCATGTCGAAACACAGCAGATTGTCCTCTTGCGCGAGACGCCCGAACACCGCTGCGGCCTGCGCGCCGCCTGCGGGGCCGGATTGCACCAGCCTGATGGGATATTGCACGGCAGTCTCATGCCGCACGGTGCCGCCGTCAGCCAGCATCAGAAAGAGATCCTGCGGCAGGCCAAGTCGGCCCATTTCCTGCACCAGCCGTTCGATGTAATTGCGGAATATCGGCTGGACGAATGCATTGGCGACGGCGGTCGAGCTGCGCTCGTATTCGCCGATCTGCGGCATCACCTCGAACGAGGTGCAGATGGTGATATCAGGCAATTCGCCAGCCAGAATATCCTTGACCATGCGTTCATTGGCATCGTTGCGAAAGGAATGCAGAAAGACGATGGCGACCGCCTCGACCTTTGCCTCGCGCAGATCAATGGCCAGGCGGCGCACCTGCGCTGCGTCCGGCGCTTGCAACACCTCACCGTCGTTGCGCACACGTTCATCCACCTCGAACCGCAGCACGCGGGGCACCAAAGGCTCTGGCATGTCGATGAACAGATCGTAGATCGAATAGCGCAATTCGCGCCCGATTTCGAGCACGTCGCGGAAGCCTTTGGTCGTGACCAGGGCCGTCCGCACACCCTTGCGTTCGATCAGCGCATTGGCGACCAGCGTTGTGCCGTGGATGATCGACTGCACGTCGCCCGGCGCGGTCTGTTCGGTGGCCAGGATGCGCTGCACGCCGTTCAGAACCCCTTGGGCCGGATCATCAGGGGTGGTCAGCACCTTTTCATTGGCCAGCCTGCCTGTTGCAGGGTCCAGCATCACTACGTCGGTGAAGGTGCCGCCGATGTCGACGCCAATGCGAAAACCTGTGCTCATGTGTCGTATCCATATGCCGATGCTGCGTGGGCAGGTGTCACCAGCCCACTTTCCAGATCGGCCTTGATCGCCGCTGGGTCGCGTTTTGACGGGTCGCCCATGCCACCGCCGCCCGGCGTCTGGAACGTCACCCGGTCGCCTGTTCCCAGCCGCGTCTGGCTTTTGGCGGAGATGCGTTTGTCGTTCACCAGATCGAGCCCTCCGGACCCCGTCAGGCCGCCCAAAAGCCCGCGCGGCGGGTTGTCCACACGTTCGTGTCGGATCGTCACCGTCACAGGCGCCTCGCCGATATTGCGGAACGTCAGGCGCTGCGCCGTGCCGCCGCGAAACTGCCCTGCGCCGCCAGTATCGGGGATCAGCGCCTTTTCCTCGACCAGCAATGGCGTCTGGTTCTCGAATTGCTCGATCGCCTGATTTGACACGTTGGACGGAAAGCTCAGGCAGCCCGGGCCGTCGGCATCGGGGCGCGCGCCGTGGCCACCGTTCATGAAGAACATCTTGACGAAAGGCCGCTCTTCACCCGCGCGCCGCCCCTTGAAATAGACGTTCCACAGCGGCGATCCGCAATCGGCGATGATCTTGTCCGGCGCGATCTGGGACAGCGCGCCATAGATCGCGGGCGGCATGTAATGCCCCGACAGGTGCCGTCCCCAGACAGGCGCGGGGCGGCGCGGGTTGACCAAGGTGCCTTCGGGCGCGGTGACGGTGATGGGCCGGAACGCGCCGTCGTTGATCGGCGTTCCGGGGTCCAGCGCGCATTTGATGGCGTAGCAGCTATAGGCCGTGGTAAAGGTCATCGGCGAATTCACAGGGTGTTCGATCTGCGCGGCGGTGCCTGCGAAATCGACGATGATGTCAGAGCCCTTGATCGTCACCGCGCAATGAATGTCCAGCGGATGATCGAACCCGTCAGAGGTCAGCATGTCGGTATAAGTGCCGTCGGGAATAGCCTCGATGGCGCGGCGCAAGCTGGCCTCGGAGCGGTCCAGAACATCGTCCGAGAACGCCTCGAGATCGTCGAGGTCTTCTTCGTCCAGCAGCCGAAACAGCCGGTCGCGGCAGGCGTGATAGGCCGAGAATTGCGAACGTATGTCGCCCAAAGTCTCTTCGGGTTCACGCAAATTGGCGTTGAGGATATCGACCAGAAGGGCGTTTTCGGCACCTTCGATCACGATCTTCGAGAGCGGGATGTTCAGCCCTTCCTCGTAGCAATCCTTGGCATCGGGGCGCGGCGCGCCGCCAATGTCGACCGTGTGAAAGATCGACCCGACAAAGCCCACGTGCCGCCCGTCGCGGAACAGCGGCTTGATCATGGTGATGTCGTTGAGGTGGCCTGTGCCCAGCCAGCCATCGTTGGTGATCAGCACGTCGCCGTCGCGCAACGTCTGCACCGGGAATTTCTCCAGCATTGCCGTCAATGTCCGCGACATGGTGCCGATGAAGGACGGCACGCTGCGACGGCTTTGCGCGATCTGGCGGCCACGGGCGTCCAGCAACCCGATGGCGAAATCGTAATTCTCGCGCACCACGGAGGAAAAAGACGTCCGCACACAGGTTTCGGCCACCTGGTCCATCAGACCGTTCAGCCGTTCCCAGACGACACCGATCTTGACCGGGCTGAGTGCGCTCATGTGGAAGGCTCCTGTGTGATCTGGGTCAGCCAGCCGTCGGGGGTCGGAACCGACCCACGCAACGTGGCGAAATAACTGTCCTGAAGCGCGCCTGTGACAGGGCCGCGCGTACCGTCGCCGATTCTGAAACGGTCGATGCCGACGACCGGCGTCACTTCCATCCCCGTGCCGACCAGCATGACCTCGGACGCAGCATAAAGCTCGGTCCGGTCCACGAGACGTTCGGCCACCTTTACCCCGGCCTCGCGGGCGTGGCGCAAAACGGTGTCGCGCGTCAGGCTTTCGAGGATACCGCCGGTCACGGGCGGCGTCAGCAGCACGCCGTCGCGCACCAGCAAAACGCAGGCACCGGGCGATTCAGCGACCTTGCCATCCTCGGTCAGGATCAGCGCGGTGTCATAACCGTCGGCCTTGGCCTGCAAACCGGCAAGCCGCCCGTTGAAATAATTCGCCGCCGCCTTGACCCGGGGCGGGCTGGCATTATCACCGATGCGCCGCCAGCTCGACACCTGACAGCGAACGCCCTTTTCCAGCCGTGCGGTCAGCTGCGGACGCGGACGAGCGAGAATGGCGATGCCGGTCGGGCCGCGCGCGGTCATGTCGCCGTCACCGTCCACATAGACCTGAAGTCGAATATAGGTGTCTTCGGTCACATCATTGCGGGTCATCAGGCCACACGTGACACGCGCCATATGGGCCGGGTCTGGGATATCGTCCAGCCCCAGCACGTTGCACGACTGGCGCAACCGCGCCATATGGTCGTCGAGACGGAACAGCGCCACACCGCCTGCGTCCTGTCTGTAGGCGCGGATGCCCTCGAACACCGACGCTGCATAGGTCACGCCGGGCGCGAGCAACGGCAGAGTGACGGCCTCGGACGGCACGAACGATCCGTTCTGCCAGCCGGTTGCGCATATTTGTCCACCCGCCATGTCAGCCACTGCTCCGCAATCCGGCAGCCCGCGCCGCCTGCCTGTCCCGCATGACCCGCCGCAGGACCAGAACCAGCATCAGCGCCATCACCGCCAGCAGCGACACGAACGCAGGGCGCGCAAAGAAATACCCGAACGGATTGGGCACCGACCCCGCGATCAGCATGGATATTCGAAGGTTCGATTCCAGAATGGGCATCAGGATAAAGCCGATGAGCAGCGGCACGGTGGGAAACGCCATCTTGGTCAGCGCCCAGCCCAGCAGACCGAAAAGGAACACCAGCTGGATGTCGAACACCGACCCGCGCATCGCATAGGCCCCCGCCGCGGCGATCACCAGCACGACAGGGAACAGGATTCGTTTGGGCACGCCCACGACCTTGCGCGCCACCTTGATCAGCCAGTGACCCAGGATGAGGTTGAAGAAGTTCGCCAACAAGAGCGCGGTAAAGATCGCATAGATCGGTTCGGGATTGTCGCGAAAGATCACCGGACCCGGCGTGATGCCCTGAATGAGCAGCGCCGACAGGATCAACGCCGCAGCGATATCGCCGGGGATACCGAAGGCCATCAGCGGAATCAGATTGGCACCGGACACGGCGTTGTTGGCCGCCTCGGGCGCTGCGACGCCTTCCAGCGCACCTTTGCCGAACCGTTCGGGCGTTTTCGACGACCGCTTCGCCTCGTTGTAAGCGAGGAACGCCGCGACCGTGGCGCTGATACCAGGCAGCGCACCGACGGCGGTGCCCAAAGCGGACGATTTGAATATAGTCGGCAGGCAGCTTTTGAATTCAGCCCACGACACGCGCCGGTCGGCGGGGTCGGTGGAAAATGTCACCGTGCTGGTGGCCAGATGCTTGCGCGGAAGCTCCATCTGGCGCAGCACCTCGGCCACTGCCAGAAACCCGATAAGCATGGGGATCAGGCCGATGCCTTCCTCCATCTCAAGAAAGCCCATGGTCATGCGCGGGCTGGCGGTCACGGGATCGAGCCCGATAATACCCAGCATCATCCCCAAAAGCATCGCGAACAGCCCCTTCCAGACCTTGGCCCCGGACACGAACCCCATGGTCAGCAACGAAAACGCCACCAGCAGGGTGTATTCCGCAGGGCCAAAGTTCAGCGCGATGGACGCAAGGAATGCCGCGCCAAAGATCAGCACGATATCCGAGAAACTGTCGCCGAAGACGGAGGAATACAGCGCCATCTTGCACGCCTTTTCGCCCTTGCCCTGTTGCGCCAATGGATAGCCGTCCAGCACCGTGGCCGCAGCCGCCGGTGTGCCAGGCGTCTTGACCAGAATGGCCGTGATGGACGAGCCGAACAGAGAGCCCTTGAACATCCCGATCAGCATCGGGATGCCGACCCACGGATCGAGGTAATAGGTATAGGGGATCAGCAGCGCGACTGTCATCGTCGCCGTCAGCCCCGGTATCGCGCCCAAAAGCTGCCCGGCGATCAGCCCGATCAGGACCGCCCCGATGGATTGCCACGTCAGCGCCAGTTGCATACCCGCGAGGATGCTGTCCATTTGCTTTATCCTTTGAATAGATCGGCGATGGCACCGCGCGGCAGACGCACGCTCAGCAGCTCATCGAACAGGAGGTATGTGAAGACGACAGAGGCTACGCCGACGGCGGCCACCACCAGCAGCCGCTTTTCCCCCAACCGGTGCACCAGAAAGGTGGTCAACGCGAAACTGGCCGCATAGAACCCCAGCACCGGCACCAGAATGAACCCATAAAGCGTCGCCACAGAGTTCAGCACCAGCCCGCGCCGGGTTTCCGTCGGCGTGCCAATCTCGGTCAGATCGTCCGCCAGATCGTCGATGCCGCCGCGCAACCAGATCAGGCCCAGGTTCAGCAGACGCCCGATCATCGCAGCCGCCATCAGCGCGGCCAGCAGGTAAGGCGCGAACCGGGGCGATATTTCGCTGTCCGAACCAAAGCCCTTAGGCTCGTCGATCGACAACGGCACATACCAGAACGCAAAAAGCGCGATCAGCGGCAGGAATATCGCGATCAGGATCAGTTCGAGGCGCACATGTGTCGGCATTGCTCGTGTCCTTTGATCAAAGGGGTCCGGTGGCCGGTTCAGGCCGGCCACCGAATTGGCCCGGTCTAGTTGGCCAGACCGAATTTCTCGGTCGCCTCACCCATCGCCTTGAAGTCCGCCTGAACCCGCGCCGTGAAATCGGCGGAATTCAGATAGGCCCCCTCAGCCTTGATCCGGTCCATCAGCGTCTTGAACTCGGCGCTTTCGGTGATCTGCAAAAGCGTGTCGTCCCACTTTGCGATCACCTCGTCGGACAGACCTGCAGGTCCTGCGAGCGCAAAGAAGCTGGCCAGCTCGAGCGGGTAGCCCAGCTCGCTCAGCGTCGGTGCGTCCATGTTCTGCGGGTTCCGACCTGGGCTTGTTTCGGCCAGGATGATGACCTCTCCGTTGTCCAGCGCCGGGCCGTAATCCGATATCACCGCGATGTCGATTGTGCCCGACAGCAGGTTGGCCAGCTCGACCGCGCCGCCTTTGGAGGGCAGAAACGTCGTCTCAGCGCCTTCTGCGCGGAACATCGCCTCAGTCGCGAGGTGCGGTCCGCCACGTGGAACGGCAGCCGACCAGCGCAGTTGACCGGGGCGTTCCTTGGCATAGGCGATGACCTGATCCAGGCTGGTGAACTTGCCGTCGTTGCGCGCAAGAACCGGCTGCTTGGACAGCATGAACTGACCGATATAGGTCAGGTCGGTCATCGGGTCATAGGGCGCTTCGATCACATGCGGGCGCACGGTGATCGGGCTGGTCGAGATAAAGCAGATCGTATAGCCGTCGGGATCGGCATTGGCACAGGTGTTGATGCCGATGAACGCCCCGCCGCCCGCACGGTTTTCGACGATGAAATTCACGCCCATGATGTTGCTTGCTTGGTCGGCGACGAAGCGCGATGTGATGTCGCCGTTGCCGCCCGGCGAATAGGGCACGATCAGCGTGATCGTTTCCGACGGATAGCTTTGGGCCAGCGCGGCCGACGCCGTGATCGCCAGTGCGGCGGCACCTTTGAGGATATGTTTGATCATGTGGTCTCTCCTTGTTGGGGCGCGGGATTTGCGCCTGGTTTGCGTCGACAAGATCTGTTTGCGGGAACGCCTGCCACTTTCGGGCAATTTTGCGTTTTGGTCCCTATCCACAGACGACGCGGTTGCGATACGCTGGCACCGGAACAGGCCCGGTGGGCGATATCGAAATTGAAAGGCTTGGTAGTATGCTTGATAATGATCTCGAAGACCTGCGCGCGCGGTTGCAGCAAGGCTCCGCGCAGGATGTGCGGCTGGCGATGCGCGATGGGAGCTGGACCGGCACGACGCACGGTCTGGCGCGCGGCTATGCGCAGGCGAACCTTGCGATCGTGCCCCGCGATGCCGCGCTCGATTTCATGCGGTTCTGCCAACGCAACCCGAAACCCTGCCCGTTGCTCGACGTAACGGACACCGGCGATCCGGAGTTCCGTCTGGTCGCGCCCGGGTCGGACGTGCGGCGCGATCTTTCGGGCTATTGCGTTTACCGCGACGGGATTCTGGTGGACGAGCCTGATGACATCAGCGACCTGTGGTCGGCCGATCTGGTGGCGTTTGCCATGGGCTGTTCGCTGTCTTTCGACGCGGTCTTGCAGGACAACGGCTTGCGCGTGGCGCATCTGGACAAACCCGGTGGCCGCATCGCGGTCTACACATCCGGCATCGACTGCGTGCCCGCAGGTCCGTTCGCAGGCCCCATGGTGGTGTCGCTGCGCCCCATTCCGCGCGGCGAACTGGACCGCGTGGTCGAGGTGACGAAACGCTATCCGTCGATCCACGGCGGCCCGGTGCATATCGGCGACCCTGCCGCCATCGGCGTGACGGACGTGAGCGCCACAGATTGGGGCAAACCGCCCGAGATCGGCCCGGACGACGTGCCGGTCTTCTGGGGCTGCGGCGTCACCCCGCAGGCCGTCGCGATGGCTGCCAGGCTGCCACTGATGATCACGCACAAAACCGGTCATATGCTGCTCACCGATCTGCTGGTGAAGGAGCTGGACCAATGAACCTTGCCGACACGCTCGCCGAGCGCCCCTGCTACGGCGTGTCTTGCCGGCTGACCCGCACCACGGATATCGCCGCGATGCTGCGCGATTGCGGCTACGACTGGATGTTTCTCGATCTTGAACACGGGCCGCTGAGCATGGACCAGATCACTCAGACCTGCCTTGCCGGGGTCGAGGCGGGTGTCACGCCATTGGTGCGCATGGCCGATGCCGCACCGGGGCCGATCCACCGCGTGCTGTCGAACGGCGCGATGGGCGTGATCGTGCCGCATGTGGACGACCCCGAAACGGCAGCCTCTGTCGCGCGTCAATGCCGGTTTCCGCCGTTGGGTGATCGGTCGGTGCCGGGCATCGTGCCGCAATTGGGCTACAAGCCCCGCAGCTTTGCCGAAGCCGCCGAGATCCTCGATCCGATAACCCTGTGTGCCGTGATGATCGAAAGCCGCGCAGGCGTCGCCGCCGTGGACGAAATCGCCTCGATCGAAGGCGTCGACATCCTCTTCGTCGGCGCGTCGGACCTGACCTTCCAATTGGGCAAGCCCAGCGCCTACGGCGATCCCGAAATGGTCGCGGCGATGGAGCGCGTGACCGCTGCCGCGCAAAAACACGGCAAGATCTGCGGATTCGGCGGCGTGGCGGATGCGGCCATGGCGCGGCGCTATATCGACATGGGCATGCGGTTCATTCTGGCCGGTAACGACCAGACCATGTTCCTGAACGGCGCACGCGCGCGACTGGCGGATCTGAAAGGCTGACATCCTAACCCCGCATCGCTTTGAGCTGTGCTGCATAGCCGCCCGGATCGAGTACCACGTCGATCAGCGACGGTCCGGGCGTTTGCGCCGCCTCTTGCAACGCGGCCTCGTATTCCGCCTTGGTCGTCACACGCCACGCGGCACAGCCAAAGCCCCGCGCAACGGTCGCAAAATCAACGCGCGGCCAGCGCACGCCGGCAGGTTCCAGCCCACGGCTTTGCTGCTTGAGGTCGATCATCGTCAGCGCCCCGTCGTTGAACACAACCACGGTGACGGGGGCCGCGTATTGCACCGCCGTCGCCAGTTCACCCACGCACATCTTGAGACCACCGTCGCCGGTAAAGGCGATCACCCGCCGCGACGGATCGGCCAGCCCAGTGGCAATCGCGGCGGGCAGTGCAAAGGCCATCGACGCCAACCCGTTCGAGATTTGCAGATCGTTCGGCATGTCCGCAGGCCAGAATCCCGTGGCACTCAGCATATGCGCGCCCGCATCGACGGTGATGCGCGCGTCTTTGAGATGGGTCGCGGCAGCCTCGACGATGACCTGCGGGTCGATGTCCGACCCTTCGGGAAAGGCGATCGCGGCGCGCATGTTGCCTGCCAGATCGGCGATCTCATCCACGCTCCAATCGCTGCCTGTGTTCCGCCCGCTCAGCGCATCGAGGCCGGGTGCCAAAGGTCCGTAAACCCCGGCAGTGGCATCGGTATAATGCGGATGGTGGCGCATCTCGGCGATATCCAGCACCGGCACGTCATAGCGCCAGGGTTGCAGGATCAGCTCGACCGGGTCGAGACCCACCAGCACGATCAGGTCAGCCTGATCAACGGTCGGAGCCTCTGCCGCGCCGCCTGTGAACAGACCCACACGATTGGGGTGCGCATCAGGAATGACGCCCTTGGCCTTGTAGGTGGTAAGCACCGGACAGCCCAGACCTTCGACCAGCCGCAGGGTTTCGGCGGGCACCGACCGCGCCTCAAGCCCGACGACGACCACCGGACGGCGCGCCCCGGACAGCAGCGTATGGGCAGCATCCAGCGATGGCGCGTCACGGGACGTTGCCACCACAGGCGTCGTCGCGGACACTTCGCGCCGCGCCGCCACACCCGTCAGTTCGATATGCACAGGGCCGCGACAGGGCGCGCAGGCAAGGTCGATCAACGCCTCGATCTCGGCGCAGGGGTCGTCGCCCTCCAACCGGCTGTAGCCTTTGACGACCGGGCGGCTCATGCCTTCCTGGTCGAACACCTGATGGGTGACGTAGGCCGCGAGCGCCTGCGAAAACCCGTCGGTGATGCAGACCACCGGCGCGCGGTCGAGAGAGGCATGCGCCAGACCGTTCATCGCCTGCGCCAGCCCCGGTCCCTTGGTCGTCAGAACCGCCCCCGGCGCGCCGGATATATCGGAATCGGCAGCGGCCATCATCACGGCGGCATTCTCGGACCGGGCCAGAACGAACGTCATGCCCAGCGCCTCGGCCCCCGCGATCAGATCGAGCGACGACCCACCCCCCGGCACACCGTAGATGCGCCGCGTGCCGCGCGCGAAAAGCGCTGCGACCAGATGTTCGGCGACAGTAGCGTGCGGCGTCATTACGGCGTCATCCTTTGACATATCGACGGGGCGCAAAACCCCGGCACAGCGGCGTCAGAACACCCTGTGCTGCAACGGAACCCATCACGGGCCAGTCTGATTGCGTCATTCCCGCCCCCTTGGCCTTGCAGCGAGAGGTTATCGAAAAAAACAAACCATACAAATGAAAAGTATGTATAGCATACAAATTATCGGGATTTCCTGTATCTTTTTGGGTTTCCATACGGCGATCCGCACGGCATCCTGCCCCCAGGCGTCGCGATCCGGGCCATCCGATTCCCTGATCCCGGCGCGGCCCGCCCCTGTCCAAGGATCGACCCGATGACCGCAGCGCAGCGTCCCACCCCGCGACGAAGGACCGGCCATGGCCCCCGTTAAACAGGGATCCGGCGTGATCGACGCGCGGCCCATGCTGGGTGCCTCGGCGATCCTGGCCAACACGATCTTCGTTCCGCTCATCGGCACCGCGGTCAAGATACTGGCAGAAGAGGGTCTGGGCGCGCTCGAAATTCTGGCGCAGCGCGGCTGGCTGACGTTTGCGCTGCTGCTGCCGCTGCTGGCCTTGCGCCGCAACCGACAGGCCGTGCGCGCCGCCGATCTGCGCGCCCATGCGGTGCATGCCGCCTTTGCCGTATCGACTATGGCGTGTTTCTACTTTGCCTTGCGCACCCTGCCGCTGGTGACTGTGACCGCAATCAACTTTACCACGCCGGTCTTTACGCTGCTGCTGGCCAGCCTGCTGTATGGCGACCGGGTGCGCCCGTTGGGCTGGGTCGCGCTGACCGTGGGCTTTGCTGGCGCTGTGCTGGTGCTGCGGCCCGGAACGGACGGCATCGGGCTGGATGCAGCGGTGGTTCTGCTGGGGTCCTTGCTGGCAGGGGGCATGAACCTGGCGGTGCGCCGGATGCCGGCGCGCAGCACGAATTACGCGGTGCTGTTTTACTTCAGCCTTGCGGGGGCCGTGGTCTACGGTCTTGCGGGCGGGCCCAGCGTCACCATGCCGACCCAGACTCAGTTCATGTGGCTGCTGATCCTGTCGCTGACCGCGCTTGCCGTGCACGGCTGTATTGCGCTGGCCTACCGGCTGGCGTCGTCCGTTCTGGTGGGCGCACTGGATTACGGGCGCATCGTGTTTGCGGCGCTTCTTGGCTATCTGCTGTTTTCCGAAGTGCCCGACACGCTCGATTGGCTGGGCATCGCGATGATCATCCTCAGCGGGCTGGTGGTGCTGCGGCTGAGCACGCGGCCCGCTGTCGTTCCCGCTGTGAATTGACCTCATGACACCGGATCCACAGGTGCGCCGGTCTGACCTGTCGCCAGCTCGAACGCATGACCGACACGCAGCAAATTCGCATCCCGCATACGCGGTCCGACGATCTGCATCCCGATGGGCAGGCCGATCTGCGACGTGCCGCAGCGAATGGTGAGCGACGGCGCGTTGGTCAGATTGGCAGGCACGGCGAGCATCGGCGCGTTCAGGTAATCCAGCGGCCGGATGTTTTCGACCAGCGGTGGGTTACCGGGGACAATCTCGAACACCAGCGCGTCGAATTGGGTCCAGAGCGCCTCAACCATCTGCGTCAGGTGCTGGCGTTGCGATTGGGCACGTTTCGCGCCTGCCGCGTCGATGTCAGCGCCACCTTGCAGCCGGAAGCGGGTGTTGCGGGACATATTTTCATCGTTGGCCACGGCGTCCGCGTGCAGCGCATAGGCTTCGAACAGCATGAGCGGCAGGTAGCTGTCGGTAAAATCCTGCAAGGGCGGCAAACGCGCTTCGCTCACCACTGCGCCCAGATCCTCCAGCACCTCCAGCGCCCGCACAACCGCACCGCGCTGATCCGAGGCGACACCCGCATCCACCCCAAATTGCGCGACAAAGCCGATGCGCAGCCCGTCAAGCCGTTCGGTCAGCCCGTCAGCGCAGGACAGACCGGGCACCAGCGCATCCATCAGCAGCGCGCAATCGCGGCTGTCGCGCGCCATCGGCCCGACCTGATCGAGCGCGGGAGCCAGCGGAAAGACCCCCCTGGTGCTGATCAATCCGCCTGTCGGTTTCAGGCCTGCAATGCCACAAAACGCCGCCGGAATACGGATCGACCCGCCGGTATCCGTGCCCAGCGTCGCAGGCACCATTCCGGCCGCCAACGCCACCGCCGATCCCGACGACGACCCGCCGGGAGAACGGGCCGGGTCATACGGATTGCGTGCAAAAGGCAGCATGTCCTGCCCGCCCGGCGCACCAAGGCAATATTCAGCGCAATGCAGCTTGCCCAGCAGGGGCATGCCTGCGCTGTCCAGATTGTGCAGCGCATCCGCATCCTGGTCCGGCGTGAACTGCCCGCAAAGCGTGGTCGGCACCTGCGCGACGGCAAAGGCATCCTTGATCGCCACCGGAATCCCGTGCAGCGGGCCGTTTATGTCCCCCCGCGCAAGCTCTGCATCGCGCAGTCGGGCGGTGTCGCGGGCGCGCTCGAACGTGGGCGTGATCAGCGCATGGGTCTCGGTCACAGCCTCGCACCGCGCGATCAGCGCATCGGTCAGCTCCAGCGCACTGACCTCGCGCCTGGCAATGAGGCCGGACAGCGCGTGCAGACCCAGTTTGTGCAACTTGGTCATGTGCCGACCCCCCGCTCAAGATTGTCAAACTCCGGTTGCAGCGCTAGGCTGACCAAACCAAATGGAGGCATATCGCAATGGGCAGACTCACCGGCAAGACGGCTCTTGTCACAGGGGCCGCGCGGGGCATCGGCGCCGCCATCGCCGACCGCTTTGCGGCCGAGGGCGCGAGGGTCGCGCGGCTCGATCTGTCGTCCTGCGCAGGCAATGATCTGACGCTGACCGCCGACATCTCTGATGAGGCATCTGTCGTGCAGGCCGTCGCGCAGACCCGCAAGGAATTCGGACGGATCGACATCCTCGTCAACAACGCCGCGTCGAGCAATTCGCAAACGCCCATAGGCGATCTGAGCCTTGCCGAATGGCGGCGCACCATCGACGTGAACCTGACCGGCACCTTCCTGCTGTCCCGCGCGGTGATCGGCGTGATGCGCGACACCGGCGGCGGCGTAATCATCAACATCGCCTCGCAACTGGGCAGCGTCGCGGTGCAGGGCCGCGCGGCCTATTGCGCGTCCAAGGGCGGTATTCTGCAACTCACCCGCGCCATTGCGCTGGACCATGCCGCCGACAATATCCGCGCCAATTCGTTGTCGCCAGGCGCTGTGATGACGGAACGGCTGACCACACTTTATGGCAGCGAAGACGCGGTGAACGCGGCGCTGGCTGACCGCCACCCCATCGGGCATATCGGAGCGCCGTCGGACGTGGCGGGCGCGGCGGTGTTCCTCGCCTCGGACGACGCGCGGTTCATGACAGGATCGGACCTTGTGGTCGACGGCGGGTATCTGGCGCAATAATTTCATGCCATATGCGCGCGGTAACGCGACGCCCATGCCGCGCCGTCCATCCACGGATCAAGCGAGGCGCGCGTCGGATCGGTCCCCTTGATCGCCTCGACCACCCGCCACACCAGCGCGACGTTCGGCGTCAGCACCGGCACGCTGCGGTCCTCATGATCAAGCACGGTGCCCAGCGTGGCCAGCCCGGTGCCAAGGATCACGATAGCGTCGACATCGCTGCCCTTTAGCGCCGCCAGAGCCTCCCCCGACGCATTTCCGGACAGCGAATAGATCGGGTGGAACGCGGCCTCGGACCCGGAAAGCCGCTCGACCGGGCCAATCTCGAATCCGCGTTTTGTCCAATAGGCCATGCAGGCCGCGTGCAGCGCATCGCCGTAGGGTGACACGATGCCGATGCGCCGCGCGCCCAGACAGGCCAGCCCGTCGGCGATGGCTTCGGCAGCGGTGACCACGGGCAGGCCCCTGCGCTGCGAAATGGCACCCAGAGCGCGCCGCTCTTCCTCCGGCTCCTCCAGATAGGACGCGCCTGTGCAGGCGAACCCCACCGCCTTGATCGGCGCATTGGCGAACCGCGCGATGGTGTCGTCCATCCGCGCGACATAGTCGATCAGCCGGCTCTCCATCGTGTCCTTGTCGCTGGTCAGCCGGGCCGTGAGCGCCGCAAACCCCGGCGGGCACAGGATCTGAACCTCAAGCTCTGCCGTCGTATTGGCCTGCGGGGTGAGCAGGCCAAAGAGGCCCTTGTTTGCGTATTCCGTCATTCGGGTTTGCCCCCCAATATCGGCGCAGAACGTGCTGCAAGGCCGGGATGGTTCGACAGCCGCAGCGGCGAGCGCGGCGTCAGCACCGGAGCCACGCCGGGATGCGCCAGACGGTCGAACAGCGCGTTCGTCTCGCTGGCGCGGGGGTCTTCGGCCAGCATCTGCGCGGTGTCGCGGTAGGCGCTCCAACACACGGCGGTGCCGGCAAACGCCTGACCAATCTGATCCAGATCGTGCCGTGCGGCCCAGGCGCTCAGATGCGCGCCGATCTGCGCCTGATGGTGGAACCGCGCATGTTCTTCGTCCAGATCGTCGCTGACCGAGGCCATCTCGGCCTCAAGTCCCGTCGCCGCGACCAGCGCGCGCCATTGCTTGCGCGTCACGGCGACCACGATGAACCAGCGCCCGCATCGGGTGGCGAAATCGCCGCCAAAGCTGCCGTAGATTGCATTGCCCTGCCGGGGCCGTGGGTGTCCGGCCAACTCGGTCTCGGCAAGGATGCCGACATTGGCCATCGTCTCCATCGCGATGTCCGACAGGCTGAGCGCGACATGCTGGCCGTTGCCCGTGCGCAGCCGGTCCAGCTCAGCCGCAAGGATACCCATCGCCAGCGTGCGCCCGGCGATCACGTCCCAGAACGGCACCGCGTTGCCCATCGGGCCGATATGGTTCTCGGGGCCGGTCATCATCGCCGCCCCGCAGGCCGCATGCACGGTGTAGTCGATGGCCGAGGCCCCGTCGGGGCTGCCGTCCAGCGTCACCACAATGGCATCGGGCCGCCGCTCCAGCAGCGCCTGCGGCGTCAGCACATCGCGCGTCGGCAGGTTGGTGACGAAGATTCCACCGCCTGTATTGCCGTCGCCATCACCATCGCAGATCATGTCCGCCGCCGCCTGCCGGCCTTGCGCGTCGCGCAGGTCCAGCGTGACCGATTGCTTGCCCCGGTTCAGCATCGCCCAATACAGGCTCGCCCCCGAGGGTGCCAAGGGCCAGCGGTGATAATCGAGGCCCCCTTCGGGCGGATCGAGGCGGATCACCTCCGCGCCCAGTTGTGCAAGGCTCATCGTGGCCAAGGGCGCTGCGATGAAGGCGGTGCTTTCAACGATGCGCAGGCCGGACAATGGGCCTGTCAGGGGGCCTTTCATTCAGCGACCCGACGCGCGCCGTAGCGGGCGTTCAACTCGGCTTCGACGTAGGCATGGCTTTCGACATCGGCGAATTTCATGTCCATGTCAAAAAGGCTCGCCTTGTGCGCCGACGGGCTGCGGTCGCCCACCGCTTCCTCGACCACGATCACGCGGAAATTATGCGAAAACGCGTCGGTGACAGCCGCCCGGACGCAGCCGGAGGTCGAGATGCCGACGACGACCAGGGTATCGACCCGGTCATAGCGCAGGAAGGATTCCAACGGCGTCTCGAAGAAACACGACGGTTTGTTCTTTTCGATCACCACATCGGCGTCGGTGGGCGCGTATTCGGCAGGCCATTCATCGGCGCGGGTGTCGGCGGTATAGCCATGGCTTTCGGCGACCGACAATTTGAGGTTCCAGATGCCCCGCCGCACCGGATGATTGCGGTTGTCGCGGCGGCTATAGTAAATCGGCAGGCCGAGGCTGCGGAATTGCGCGGTCAGGTCCGTCACAGCGGTCTTCAGCGCAGGATCCTCGCGCGCGCACATGTCGAACGACGGGTCGACGAACATCCATGTCGTGTCGATGTTCAGCAAGGCGGTGCGCTCTCCGAACCCGATGCGCATCCCGAAACCGCCCTTGCGGTAGGTCGCCAGTTCCTCGTCCGGCACATAGCCCTGCCATTTTTCCAGTTTACCAGACATCTGTTGGCCCTCCTGTCAGTCGGTTTGGTTGAAACGATCCTCGAGCGCGGTCCATTCAGGATAGTCGAAAAGATCCCAGAGCGCGCGGTGGTCCAGCATCCGGTTGCGCATGCCGTCGGTGGTGCCGGTGTCATGCAGATTGGCCAGCAATTCAGCCCCCATATGCCCCATCAGACGCGTCAGCGAATTGGGATAGATGGCCAGCGCATAGCCCAGCGTTTGCAGATCACCCGCAGGCAACACAGGCGTGCGACCGCCCTCGACCATATTCGCCAGGGTCGGCATTTTGAGGCGGGAATTAAGCGCCATCATCTCGTCCCGGCTTTCGGGCGATTCGACAAAGGCCACATCCGCGCCCGCCTCGGCATAGATCGCGGCGCGGTCCAGCGCGGCGTTCAGCCCCTGATCGGTGCGGGCATCCGTGCGGGCGATGATAAGGAAATCGGGATCGTGCCGGGCATCGACGGCGGCCTTGATCCGTGAGGTCATTTCGGCAGGCGACACCAGCTTGCGCCCCGGCTCGTGACCGCATTTCTTGGGCCACGCCTGATCCTCGATCTGCACGGCGCTGATTCCTGCACGCTCCAGATCGCGCACAGTGCGGATCACGTTGATCGGCCCGCCGAACCCGGTGTCGATGTCACAGATCACCGGGATATCGACGCTGTCGGCGATACGCTGGGCACGCTCGATCAGCTCCGCGCTCGACAGCGCGCCCATGTCCGGCGCGCCGATGGCCGACATCGAGACGCCCGAGCCGGTGATATAGGCCGCAGGGAACCCCGCCCGCGCGACCAGCCGCGCCGTCAGGCAATCGTAGCAGCCGGGGGCCATGAGCAAGTCCGGTGCCTCGACCAGGGCGCGCAGACGCGACGACCGGCCCGTGACCCGGCCGAGGCCCGTGGGATAGGTATCGGCGGCGATCATGTCACCGACCTGCCAGTGTATTTGCCACGCAGATAATCGGGGTCGAGAAACCGTGCTTCGCGGGCATAGACCTCTTCCATGCCGACCAGCCGGTGCATGTCGGTGAAATCCGCGAAAAGATCGGCGTCGATCCCGGTGCCGTCGCGTTCGCAGATCGTGGTCAGCGCGCGGCGCATCGCGTGGATGGACGCCAAAAGCAGCGACACAGGCAGGCTGACGCGCGCGACGCCCATCGCCTGCAAATCGGTGAACGTCAGGCCCAAAGGCGTCTTGCCCCCCTCGACCATGTTGACCGCAAGCGGCCCGCCGATGCGGTCGACCAATGCGGCGATCGTGTCGCGGCTGTCGACACCGTCGACGAACACCATACTGGCTCCGGCGGTAAAATAGGTCTGCGCCCGGGTGACGACGGACTCGAGCCCTTCGACGGCCAAGGCGTCCGTCCGGGCGTTGATCACGAAATCGGGGTCGATGCGCGCCTCGGTGGCGGCAGCGATCTTGCCTGCCATCTCGGACACAGGGATCACCTCTTTGCCCGCCAGATGACCGCAGCGTTTGGGTAGCACCTGATCTTCGATGTTGATGCCTGCGGCACCGGCCCGCTCGAACGCCTCGACCGTAAACATCACGTTGACCGCGTTGCCGTAGCCGGTGTCGCCGTCCGCCATGAGGGGAATATGAGTGGCAGCGGCGATGGCGGCGGTGCGTTCGGCCATCTCGCGCATCGACAGGATAGAGGCGTCGGGAAGGCCCATGTGCGCGGCGGATATGCCCAGACCGCTGGCCTGCACCGCATCAAACCCGGCCTCTTGGATCAGCATGGCCGACAAGGGGTCGTGCGCGCCGGGCATCACCAACAGCTCTGGCGCGGCGATCAGGGATTTGAGACGGGACGCTTTGGACATAACGACAGATCCTTGCAGGGGAAATCGCCCGCCGATGAAAACCGGCGGACGACAATGGCCTTAGTTCGTGGCCGAGGTCAGCATGTCGTTGGTAAAGGCCGCGTCGATGTCGAGGCCTTCAAGCTTGCGCTCCGAAAAGGTGTTGAGAAAGTTCACCACACGCTCCATCTGCGCGCGGGTGATCTCAGGCGACATCGGGTAGGCGGGCAGCACGGCTGTCCATGCCTGATCGAACAGCGCCTTGTCGACCTTGGGGAAATTGCCCGCATGGACCCTGTCACGGATTTCCTCGGTCAGGGCGGGATTCTGCATGGCGACCTGCGCCCGCTGGATCGCGCCCATCATGCGCTTGGCCAAATCGGGGTTTTCGTCGATCCACGCCTGCCGCGTGTTGACCGAAATATAGAGGTGCCCGTCAAGCGCCGGCAACTGGCCTGCGGCTGTGTTGAAGAGCAAAAACCCGTTGTATTGCGCAATCGCCATGTCGCTTGTCGGGTTCGACAGGGTGAACGCGTCGATCCGGTCGCGCGAGAACGCCGCGAGGATCTCGGTGCCGCCACCGACAAAGACCACGGTCGCGTCCCGCTCAGGGTCCAGCCCTGCTTCGGTCAGCATGTACATCGCCAGCTGGTGCGTGCCGCTGCCCGCCCCGGTGACGCCGATGCGCGCGCCTTCGAGGGCGGCAAGACGTTCTTCGACGGTGCTATCTGCGGTCAGGCCCTTTTCTTCGGCAAAGGCGCCGCGCATCACGACGTTGGACGCATATTGCGTCATCAGCGCGCCGATGATCACGGCATTCGTGTCCTGCGACGCGGCCCGCAGGGCAGCCGAGGTGGAGCCGATATAGACATCCATGTCACCGCCCAGCACGGCGGCCATGGCGGTGCCGCCACCGGCCTTGAAGACCTGAAGATTGGCGTCGATGCCCGCGTCGGTGAAGTAGCCCATCACATCGGCCACATAGACCGGCAGATAGAGCATGCCGATGCTGGGCATGGCAAAGTTGACCTCATCATTGGCCTGCGCAGGGGCTGCCATGGCCAGCGACCCAACCACCGCCATCGCGGCGGCGCCTTTTTTGAAACTGTTGAAAATAGACATGTCGTTCCTCCGTGTTGAAGTCGTGCCGCACTTTGCGTGCGGCGGTTTATGCGGTCCAGAAGGCTCGCGGGGTTTCGTTCAAATCGACATTTCGCGGTCTGCATCCGTGTCGCGCCACGGCATCGCCTTGCGTTCCACAAGTTTGACGAGGGCATTCAGGAAAAAGGCCATGATCATGATCGAGATCAGGGCGGCAAAGACGCCGGTGGTGTCGAACTGCCCCGCCGAATTGGCCAGCAGATAGCCAAGCCCTCTGTTAGACGCGATCAGCTCGCCCACGATGGAGCCGATCAGCGCATAGGGCACCGACAGGCGAAGCCCGGTAAAGACCCATGTGATCGCCGAGGGCAGCACCACCTTGAACAAGACATGGCGTTCGTTCGCGCCCATCAGTTTCAGGATGGCGATCTGTTCACGGCTCACGGCACGCACGCCGGTATAGGTGTTCAGGAAAACCAGGAAAAAGACGATGGTGGCGGTCAGGTAGATCTTCATGTCCATGCCGATACCGAACCACAGCACGAAAAGCGGTGCCAGCGCCACCTTGGGCAGGGAATAGAACATCATGATGAACGGGTCGAGCACCTCTGCCACCAGTGCGGCCCGCCCCAGCCAGACGCCCATGCACATGCCGATGATGCCGCCCAGGAAAAACCCGCCCACAGCCTGCGACAGCGTGATCACGCCGTGATAAAAGATCGTGCCCGACACGAGCCACACGAAAAACTGCTCGGCAATGGCGGTGGGGCGGCTGATAAAGAACTCTGACGCGAGGCGGCCCGAAGATAGCTCCCACCCGATCAGCACGAAGGCGAGGAATGCCGCGCGCAGGGTCCAGATGCGGTTTTTGCTCAGGGTCTCCATGTCAGTGGTCCTCCGTGATGGACGGGGCAAGGACATCCCACAAATCCGCCGTCAATTCGCGATATTTGGGGTCCTTGCGCAATTGCAGAATGTCGCGGTCGGGGGCGAGGGGCACATCGACGATCCGCTCGATGGTGCCGGGTCTGCCAGTGAACACCGCACAGCGGTCACCGATGGCCACCGCCTCGTCCAGATCATGCGTCACGAACATCACCGTCTTTTTAAGACGGCGGCACAGCTCGCGAATTTCGATCTGCATGCGCATCCGCAAAAGCGCATCCAGCGCCGCAAAGGGCTCGTCCATCAGCAGCGTTTCGGGGTTATACGCCAGCAACCGCGCCAGCGCGCAACGTTTGCGCATGCCGCCCGACAATTGGTTGGGATAGGATTTGCCAAAGCCCGTCAGGCCCACGGTGTCCATCAGGTCCTCGACACTGTCGGCGATCTCGGATTTCGGCAGGCCCTTGATTTCCAGCGGAATACCAATGTTTCCGGTCACGTCGCGCCAGGGCAGCAGGTGATCGCTTTGAGTCATGTAGCCCACCGCCGGATTGTAGGGCTGCACCGGCTTGCCACGATAAAACACCTCGCCTTCGGTCGGGGCGAACAAACCCGCAGCCATGTTGAGCAAGGTGGATTTACCACAGCCCGACGGGCCGACCAGCGTCAGTATCTCGCCCGCGTAAACGTCGAGGTCGATATTCTGCACCGCCTGCAAGGGTTCGCCCTTGACCACGAATTTCTTGCCCACATTTCGGAAGGCGATCAGCGGGTCTGCCGCTCTTGCGGTCTCCATCATCTTTGACTGGTCCTTGTATTCGGTCATCCGGCCCTCTTGTGAATTTGCGTGGCCTGAGTTTTGCTCGGGTCGGTCACGATCAGCGCATCGAGCGCTAGCACGCCCTGACCGTCGGCGCAGATCAGCAGCGGGTTGATCTCTGCCTCGGCCACATGATCGCAATGCGCCAGTTGCGACAATGCGACGATGGCCAGCGCCAGCGCCTCAAGATCGCCTTTCGGTTTGCCGCGAAACCCCTGTGCCGCCCTGACGAACCGAACTTCGCTCAGCATGTCGCGCGCAATGGCCAGATCGACCGGGGCCACGCGCATCGTAGTATCATCGAGGATTTCAGCCATCACGCCGCCCGCCCCCAGCACCACCATAGGCCCCATCAGCGGATCGTTGCGGTAGCCGATCAGCGCCTCTGCCACACCGGATTCCATGGCCTGCACAAGCACACCGCGCAGGTTCGCACCCGGATGCGCGGCGCGCTGGCCTAGCATCAGACTGTCGAACGCCTGCGCGATGGCATCCGGGTCGTTGAGCCCCAGAACCAGCCCGCCTTGATCGGATTTATGCGGGATATCTGCCGACACGATCTTGAGCGCAACCGGCCCGTCGATCGACGCATGGATTTGGCGCGCCTCGTCCGCGCTGGTGGCCAGCCCGCCTTGCGGGCCCTGGATGCCCAGCAGATCACAGACCCTGCGCGACGCCACCTCGTCCAGCGACAGACCGCCGGAAACATCGAGCGCGGCATGCACTTTCCCCGCCAGTTCCGTGTTGAATGGCACCTGAGCGACCGGCGGCTTGCGCAAAAGACGCGCGCGCAACCCTTCGGCGCAGGATTCAGCGGTGCGGAAAACCGCCAACCCCTCTTCGGTGAGCATGCGGCGCGATTGCTCGGCGGCGGGCACAAGATAGACGCCAAAGGGTTTCGACGACGCCGCAAAGCCGCGCAACGGAGCCACCGCCAGATCGGGATGAAACTGCGATGACGACCCGATGACCACAGCCACCGCATCGACCTGGTCGCTGGCCATCAGATTGTCCAGAACCGCGCGCACCAGATCAGGTCGCGTGCCTGCCAGCGTCAGGTCGATCAACCCCGCACCGTGGCTGGATACGCCGTGATCTGACAGGATGCGCTGCACCGACGCCAGTTCGGGCGCCATCTCCAGCCCGTTTGCCGCCAGCGCATCGACAACCATCGCGCCGCCACCGCCTGTCGTTGTCACCACGGCCACGCGGCTTCCCGCAGCGGGGCCAGAGCCCACGAACAAGGGCGGTGCCTCATACAATGTCTCAAGGATACGCACCCGCGCGATGCCCAGATGCGCCAGAAACGCATCCGCCGTCGCGTCGTCACCCGCCAAAGCACCGGTATGCGTCGCGGCCAGTTCCTGCCCGGCCTTGGACCGGCCCAGTTTGTAGGCCAGAACCGGCTTGCCCGCCGCCTCGGCCTTGTGCGCCAGATCGGCCAGCGCGTGGCGGTCGCGGATCGCCTCGAGGAATAGCAGCACTGCGGTGCAGCGCGGATCGTCCAGCATCAGCGCGCCGACCTCGCCCACCGTCAGGTCCGTCTCGTTGCCCACGGACACAAGGCTGGAAAACCCGATGCCCCGCGCAGCGCCTTGCGACAGCAACGCGCCGATCATGCTGCCGCTTTGCGAGATGACGCCGTAGCCGCCACGCGGCAGCACCTCCATCTCGAGCGCGGCGTTGGCGCTGCATGCAAAGCCGTCGGTGTCGATCACGCCGATGGAGTTTGGCCCCAGAAGACGCACACCGCCCGCCGCCTCGGCCAAGGCCGCCTCGCGCGCATGGCCCTGGATGCCCGCCTCTGAAAACCCGTCGCTCAGGATTGTGGCGCAGGTCACACCGGCAGCCGCGCAGTCGCGCAAGGCATCCGCCACACGGTCTGCGCCGACCATCACGAAGGCATGATCGACCTGCTGCGGCACATCGCTCAGCGACGCGTAACAGAGCGTCCCGTCGATCTGGTCCGCCGAAGGGTTGATGGGGAAAACAGCACCGCCGAACCCATGCTTGCGCAGATAGCGCAGCGGGCGGGCGGCGTTCCTGGACGGGTCGGACGACGCACCGATCAAAGCCACCGACCGCGGCGCAAAAAGCGCACGGGCAAGATCGACCTGGCTCTTCCGGGTTGTCGTCATCGGCACTCTCCCTTCCGCGCAAATCCGCGAATCTCCCCACAGCCGGTTGAAACCGATCTTTCGGGTCAAGTTATCAGGTTGACTATACTTTAATACCTTTGCAAACTGTTTCTGAAAAAAAGACGCAAAATCCGGAGTTTTCCTGTAAACCCGCGACGACCTGCCCTTAGCCAAGGACGGCCGACCATGCATGTTGACCCGACGCCGTTGTATCACCGGATCTATCTGGTCCTGCGTGAGCAGATTCTCGACCACAAATTCGACCCCAACGTGCCGATGCCAAGCGAGCATGAGCTGGCCCGCGCCTATTCCGTGTCGCGCGTCACCCTGCGCAAGACCCTCGAACACCTTGAGCGCGAAGGCCTGATCCTGCGCCAGCGCGGGCGCGGCACCTTTGCGCGGCCCCCCGCAGGGACGGGCGCGGTACAGGCCGATGTCAGCGGGCTGGTCGAAAATCTGGTTGCGATGGGCCTGTCGACGCAGGTCAAGGTGCTCGAATTCGACTACGTCCCCACGCCGCCCGATGTGGCGACGGATATGGGCGTCGCAGCCGGCACCATCGCCCAGCGCGCCGTGCGGCTGCGCAGTTTCAAGGGCAAGCCGTTCTCCTATGCCGTCACCTATGTGCGCGAAGACATTGGCCGCACGTTTGACGCGGGCGATCTGTCCAGGACGCCCCTGTTGCGGCTTTTTGAGTTGGCGGGCGTCCGGATCGCGGGGGCGCATCAGCGGGTGTCGGCCAGCGCCGCCGATTATGTGGTCGCCGAGCTGATGGAGGTCGACGTGGGCGCGCCGCTCTTGTGCATCAAACGCGTGGTCCTCGATGAAGACGGCGGCGCGATCGAGCGGATCCGCGCGCTCTATCGCCCCGACATGTATGAATTCGAGCTGAACCTGACGCTGGGCGAAGGGCCGGACGGCACCTTGTGGCGGCCCTCGCAGCGGGCTCTGTAACCCTCAGACCGCCTGCACCACACGTTTCGCCGTTCCCAGCCGCAAGACGATCACACCGCTCAGCACGATCAGCAGACAGCCCAACCCGTCAATCCAGTCGGGCATCTCGGCCAGAAAGACGTATCCGATCAGCACCGCCCAGATGATCCGCGCATAGTCCAGCGCGCCGATCAGCATCGACGACGCCACGCGGTAAGCCACAGTCGTGCAAGTATGCACAGCCAGCGCGATCATCGCCAGCGTGACGAACCACATCCATTCGACCGGCTGCGGTGTCGTCATCACGGGGGCCGCCAATACACCGTAGACCACGGCACCCCCAAGGCTGAAGTAAAACAGCACCGCGTAATTCGTGCTGCGCGCGGGCATCCGCCGCACCGCGAGGTTCATCATGGCCGCCGTCAGCGACCCCAGCAGCACCACCGCCGCATCGAGACCGATGCCATTTGCATCGGGCCGCAGCACCATCAGCGTGCCGCCGAACCCGATGATCAGCGCCGCCCAGCCCAGCCGCGAGACCTGTTCACCAAAGAGCATCCGCGCGATGATCAGCGCGAATATCGGCGTGGTGAAATTGATCGCAGTGACAGTGACCAGCGGCAGGGTGCGCAACGCGTAGTAAAAGCACGCCATTGTAAAGATCGCGAGGCCCGCGTGGACCGCATGCGCCCTGAGGTCCGCCGCCTTGACTGCCCTGAAATTATTGTAGAAAAACAGCAACGGCAGCAGCAGACCCAGCGTGATCCATGACCGCATCGCGAGCATTTCCAGCGTGCCGACATCCAGCTCGGTCAACCGTTTGATCACCACCCCCATGAACGGAATGGTCAGCGTGTTGAGCAACATCGCAAGCGCGCCCAGCATGGGTCTGGGCGCGATGATGCCGGACGTGCTCACGGGACCTGTCGCCAGATCGGGCCACGCGCCTTGACCGCGTCGAGCAGGCTTTCGTCGAACGGCTCGAGCGCATAGCCCTCGGGTTGCGGCGGGCGGTTTTCGTAGCCTGTCAGGCGCTCGATCACGTCACGAATGTGCGGATCGGTGTAATAGGAATTATAGGCGGCGGTGACGGTCGCGTCGAAATCCTTTGGCATGTTCGTCTCGATCCTGCGCAAGACGTCTTCGCGCTGGTCCTGGCCCAGATCTGCGAAGCCCTCGGGCAGAGCCTTGAGGATCGTCGCCAGCGCAATGGGCCCGTCCGGCACACCTTTCGCCAGATCTTGCATCCGGGCTGCCAGCCCATGCGCCCCGGCGGCGGGCCAATCCGCGCCATCACCGGGCAACAGCGTATCGAGCAGTGCGGTCAGCGGATCATTCATGCGGTAGCCTTCTCGGGAACGCGCGCGTCGCGCATGGCATAGGCCGCGCGCAGGGCCAGCGCCTGCAAGGTCGGCGTCGGATTCACCGCAGCTGCGGTCACAAAGGTCGAAGCATCGACGATCGACAGGTTCCCCATACCGTAGACGCGCCCCTGCGAATCGGTCACGCCATGGCTGTCGTCGGACCCCATCCGCGCCGTGCCCATCAGGTGAAACCCTGCGTTGCGCGTCAATGGGTTGACAGCGATGTCCTTTGCGCCTGCGGCCCTCAATGCGTCAGTCGCGCGGTCTATCCCAAAGCGCAGCATCCTGTCGCTGTTCTCGCCGACGCGGTAGATCATCCTGGGCACTGGCAGCCCGACCTTGTCGCGTTTCGTCAGATGCACCGCGATCCGGTTCTCGTCCTCTGGCAGATCATCGCAGGTCACGGTCAGCGACACGCTGCGCCCGAACCGCGCATCGAAACTGCCCGCATGGTCCCGCCCCCACGGCACCCGCAGGCCGTATCCACCCTGCGCCGTCGTCAAAGGCCCCTGCCCGCGCAGCGCCTGGAGCTGAAAGCCCCCGACAAACCCATGGGCCGCATCGTTTTCATAGAATTCCTGACAGACAAGCGACGACCCGAACGGTCCTTTCCAGCTTTGCAGCTTGTCCTCGAACAATCCCGTCACGATGGCCGTCGGATGCAGCATCAATCCCCGCCCGAATAGCGGATGGTCCAGCACATCTCCCAGCAGCCGTGCATTTCCCAGCGCGTTGCCCGCAAGGACCACTTGCCCGCAGGACAGGGTTTTGCTGCCTTCACTGTCGACATAGCGCAGGCCGGTCACGTCGCGTCCGTTGCCTGCCAACTCAAGCCCCGTGACCACGGACCCGGAGCGCAATTCCACGCCCTTCGCCTCCGCGGCCTCAAGATAAGCCACATCCGCGCTGGCGCGTGCATGACGCGGACAACCGACGCTGCAAGGCCCGCAATTGTTGCAGGCCGCTCTGCCCTTCCGCGCCTCGCTCAGGATCGCGGCATCGGACGGCCACCAGTGCCAGCCCAAACGGTCGAACCCCGCTGCCAGCTTTTCAGTCGCGGCACACAGCGGCAAAGGCGGACAGGGGCGGGGCGAGCGGGGTGGGTTGCCGGGGTCGCCGGACAGGCCCGACACGCCCATCATCCGGTCATTCAGATCGTAGAACAGCTCAACATCGTCGTAGTTCACGGGCCAGTCGCCGGCCACGCCATCCAGCGACCGACGCCGGAAATCCGACGGGCGAAACCGCGGGAAATGCGCGCCCCAGCGGATCGTGCTGCCGCCCACGGCGTTGAAGATCGCGGGCCGGATGGCGCTTTCTGTATCGTCCACCGGATAATCCGCAGGGCCGCGCCGCACGTTGGGGTTGGCATTATAAGCCCCTTGCAAGGCCAGTTCCCAATCCGGCTCCAACGATGGCGCGCGGCGTTGCTCGACATGGCCTCCTGCCTCGAGAACCACAACCCGCACACCGGGCGCGGCGACGGCCCAGGCAAATGCCAGCCCCGCCGCCCCTGCGCCGACAATCGCGATGTCGGCGGTCTCGTTCACGTATTGACGTCGTCCGCAGGCACCTTGAGATCGACCCGGCCCTTGCCCTCTTTCATCCGGTTGAAATGATGGCAGGATGCCTCGAACGCCGGGATACCAGCGGGCAAGGCGGCCATGAACGCGGCCTCGTAGACCTCTTTCCAGGTCGCGCCATTCTCTATCGCGCGGATCGCGGCCCATTCGACGCCTTCGCTGTCGCCCTTGACGGCAGTGGTCACGCCGACCAGCACCAGAAACCGCGTCTTGAGGTCCATCGGGCGGCCTTCGGCCTCGCCAAACAGCGTATACGTGGCCAGATCGCCGTAGCGGCGCAGCATTTCGGGGTCCAGCTCGGCCAGATAATCGTGCACGGGCAACGTATATCCACGGGTGTCGCGTATCTTGTCGAGAGCGGCTTTTCCTTCGGGGGTCATGTTTGGTCCTTTGTGTGGGGGTCAGATTTTGCGGGCGGCAAGCTCGCCTTCCTTGATGGCGTCGTTGACGCGGCGCGCCGACATGGCGTCACCGATCAGATGCGTGTCGATTGTTTCGCCAAGCGCATGAAACAGCGTGTCGTTGGCGGACGAGCCCTGCACCATGATCACATTGGAAATATCATCCAGCGTTTGTGTCTCACCGGTATAAAGATCGCGGATGGTCACGCTGTCAGAGGTGATCTCGGTCAGTTCCCGGTCGACATGGAACGTGACGCCGGCCCGCCGCAGCATGCCGTGCACCTTGCCCCAATCGCGCGACGCCGCCAGATCGGGCGAGGGCTGGCCCAGCTGCGTGACGAAAAACACCTGCGCACCGCGTTGCGTCAGATATTCGGCTGTCACCGCCCCTTGCCGTCCGCCCATCGTGTCGAAGATCACGACCCGTTTGCCCACTTGCGCGTCCGTCTCGAGCAATTGCGTAAAGGCCATGACATGATCCAGATCGGCACCGGGCAGCGGGTCGCCTGCCCATTTTTCAGGCCGCAGCATGGTCCAGCCGTGGCGCAGGCCGGTCGATCCCGTCGCTACGACCACGCTATCGAATCCGGCCAGATCACTCTCGCCCGCCTTGGTATTCAGCCGGATATCGACGGCCTCTTCCGCCAGACGTGCCTCGAGCCAGTCAACGATGCCCACCAGTTCGGTGCGGCTGTCGGCCTTGGCCCACCAGCGGACCTGCCCGCCCAGACGCGCGTGCGCCTCGAACAATGTCACCGCATGACCGCGCCGCGCCAGCGTCCACGCTGCACGCATCCCGCCGGGGCCACCGCCGACGACGGCGACCTTTTTGCGGGTCTCTGCGGGCTCCAATGCCTCTTCGTCCAGCTCCAGTTCGCGCCCTGCCGACGGGTTGTGGATGCAGCCGATGGGCGCCTGGGCAAAGATCGTCGACATGCACCAGTTTGCGCCCACGCAAGGCCGGATTTTCTTGGCCTCGCCCGACAACGCCTTCTTCCCCCAGCGGGCATCCGACACCAAAGCCCGGGCCATGCCGACGAAATCCAGCTTGCCTTCGGTAAGATATTCCTCGGCCTCGTCCGGGTCGACGATGCGGCCCACACCGACCACGGGGATTTTCAGCTTGGCCTTGACGATCGCCGTGGCATCCAGCTGAAAGCCATGCTTTTCCGGCGCAGTCGGATAGATCAGCATCCGGTTGATATACGTGCCATGCGACAGCGAGATGTAGTCGATCAGCCCGGTCGCCTCGAACTCCGCCGCCAGATCGGCCCAGTCGTTGGGGCGCAAGCCGCCCTCGTGCCCGTCGTCGGAATTGAGCCGCATGCCCATGATCATATCGGGGCCAAGCTCTTCTCGGCTGGCCTGCAAGATCTCCATTACGATCCGCATCCGGTCCTCGAGCGATCCGCCGTAGGAATCGTTGCGCATATTCGTGGCAGGCGACAGGAACTGGTTGAGCAGATAGCCGTGCGACATACCGTGCACCTCGACCCCGTCAAGACCGCCCTCGCGGGAGTATTTGGCGGACAGGCGGTAGCCTTCGATCAGCTCGTCGATATCCTTGGTGGTCATGATATGCGGCATCTCGCGGTAGACACCGCAGGGGATGGCCGAAGGGGCCCAGACCGGCAGACCATTGGTCACCGAATTGGTTTGCCGACCCCGGTGCCACGGCTGCGACAGCAACAACGTGTCATGTTCATGCACCGCCTCGGCCAGCTTGGCATATTCCGGCACCATGCGCGGATCGAATGCGAACGCCTTGCCCTTGTAGGGCTGCGTGGTGGGATGCGACGCCATCGCCTCCATCGTGATGACGGCAGCGCCACCTTTGGCACGGGCAGCGTAATAGGCGATATGCGCGTCGGTAAAGAGATGATCCTTGACCAGCAGCGTGGCATGCGCGGTCATCCAGATCCGGTTGCGCGCAGTTTTGGGACCCAGTTTCAGAGGGCTGCCAAGAAGGGGATAAGCGGTCATGCGGGTTCTTTCCGTTGAATGATGTTGCCACCGTCGGGGATGCGCAGGCAGCGCGCCTGCTGGCCGGTGGGCACTTCGATCGTGGGCGGGATATCGCTGCGACAGCGGTCGATCGCGACGGGGCAGCGGGTGTGGAATTTGCAGCCCGAAGGCAGGGCGATGGGCGACGGCACTTCGCCTTCGAGCACATGACGCGTGACCTTGATCGCCGGATCGGCAGGCAGATGTGCCGACAGCAGCGCCTGCGTGTAAGGATGCGCGGGCGACTCGAACAATACCTCGGCGCGGCCTTGCTCGACCACCTCGCCCAGATACAGCACGGCGATGCGGTCGCTGATCATCCGCACGGTGCCAAGGTCGTGGCTGATGAAAAGCATCGCCGCCTTGGTCTCGTCCCGGATTTCGGCCAGCAATTCGAGGATACCGGCCCGCACCGACAGGTCGAGCGAAGAGGTCGGTTCGTCCAGCACGATCAGCTTGGGGTCGGTGGCGATGGCGCGCGCGATGCAGACGCGCTGCAACTGCCCGCCCGACAGGTTCGCAGGCGTGCGGTTCAAAAGCGATGTGCTGAGATTCACACGACGGGCGAGCGCCTCTGTCCGGTCGTCGCGCTCGGACCGCGACAGCGGCATGTGCAGTTTGATTGGCTCTGCAATCAGATCACGGATGCGCATCCGCGGGTTCAGCGCGCTCCACGGATCCTGAAACACCATCTGCATGTCGCGGCGCAGCGGGCGCACCTTGCCGATAGGGATATGGGTGATGTCGTGCCCGTTGAATTCGATGCTGCCTTCGGTCGGCTCGGTCAGGCGCAGGATCACGCGCCCCAGCGTCGATTTGCCGGAGCCGGATTCGCCCACCATACCCAGCGTTTCGCCGGGTGCGATGCTCAGATTGACGCCGTTGACGGCATTGACGAACCGCTTGCCGCCAACCGGAAAGCGTTTGCTCAGGCCGCGCACATTCAGCACAGGGGCAGTCATGCGCGCACCTCGATCGCGGGTTCCGCGTCCAGCTTGCCCGCGTAATGGCACAATGCGAAATGGCCCGGTGTGACCTCAATATTCGGCACCGGGTTGCGGCAGGTGTCGGTCGCAAAGGCGCAACGCGATTGCAGCGCGCAACCGGGGGGCAGATTGAAAAGATCGGGCGGCTGCCCGCCCAACGCCTTGGCCCCGCCCATCTGGAACCGTTCTGGCGTGGCACTGATCAGATTGCGCGTATAGGGGTGCAAGGGGGCGGCAAAGACCTCGGCTACAGGCCCGGTTTCTACGATACTGCCGCCGAACATTACGGCGATATCGTCGCAGAAATGCGCCACCACGCCCAGATCATGCGTGATGATCATCGTCGCCATGTTGAACCGTGCCACCAGATCGCGCAGCAGATCAAGGATCTGCGCCTGAACGGTCACATCCAGACCCGTCGTCGGCTCGTCCGCGATCAGCAGCTTGGGCGCGTTCATCAGCGACATCGCCAGCAGCACGCGCTGCGCCATGCCACCCGACAATTCATGCGGCCAGGATTTCGCGCGACTTTCAGGGTCGGGGATACCCACCGCCTCCATCATCTCAAGCGCGCGTTTGCGCGAGTCCGCCTGTGACCCGCGAGAGTGGATCTGGTGCAGGCGCACCAGCTGGTCCCCGACACGGGTCAGCGGATCAAGCGAGGTGCGCGGGTTCTGCACCACCATCGCGATCTCTGCGCCTCTGATCTTGTTCAGCTCGGCCTGCGGCATGTCGGTCAGCTCGCGGCCTTCGAACTTTACCGATCCCGCGACGACCTTTGCAGGCGGTCGCAAGAGACCCACGACCGATTGCGCGGTCAGCGATTTACCCGCGCCCGTCTCACCGACGATGCCGAGGATACGGCCCGCGTCCAAAGAAAACGACACGCCGTTCAGCGCCTTGGCGACGCGCGTGCGGTTGTCGATATCGCGCGAGATGAAATGGGTATGCAGGTCCTCGACCACGAGCAATGTCATGACGCGGTTCTCCGGCGCGGATCCATCAGATCGCGCAGACCGTCGCCAAACAGGTTCAAACCGAACACCATCAGGATCAGCGCCAGACCGGGATAAAGCGCAACCCACCATTGCCCCGACACCATGAATTCCGCGCCTTGCCGGATCATCGCGCCCCATTCCGGCGTCGGTGCCTGAATACCCACACCCAGAAAGGCCAGCGTGGCGGAAATCCGCACGGCCCAGGCCGCACGCACCGCCGTCTGCGCCATCGCGCCCTGAATGGCGTTGGGCAGCAGATGCACGAACAGGATACGCCACGTCGGATTGCCCGCCGCCACCGCGCTTTCGACGAAGTTCGACGAGCGCAGCGCCAGAACCTCTGCCCGCACGACCCGCGCGAACACCGGCGCGTCGAGCAGCCCCAGAACCAGCACCACGTTGATCAGCGACTGGCCTGTCGCGGCCACGACCGCCAACGCCAGAATGATCGACGGAAAGACCCGCAGCCCGTCAAAGAACCGCATCAGAACCTCGTCCAGCATGCCGCCGCGATATCCCGCGATCAGGCCAACGGGCACACCGATGACCAGTGACAGCAGCACGGCGGGAATGGCAATGCCGAACCCGAACCGCGCGCCGTAGATCACCCGGCTGAACACATCCATGCCGTTGCCGTCGGTGCCGAACCAATGCTCGGCCGACGGGGCCTGAAGCACGCGGTCGGTATAGGCGGCGACCGGATCGTGCGGCATGATCCACGGGGCCAGCACCGCCAGCACCGCAAAGACCCCGATGATGAACAGGCCGACAGCCGCCGTAGGGCTCAGCCGGACAATACCGATGAACCGGTTCCAGATTTGCGAGGACCGGCTGCGTTCCGCCACGAAAGCCTTGTCGGGGGCGACGGTATCGGGTGTTGCGTCGGTCATCAATTCAACTCCGACCGGGGTTCGATCAGGTGGACGACGATGTCGATCACGATAAAGACCATCACTGAAAAGAGTGCCAATACAAGGACATAGCCCTGCACGGCGGTGAAATCTCCGCTGATGATCGCATTCAGCCCGTATTGCCCCAGCCCGCCCCATGCAAAGACGTATTCAATCAGGGACATGGTGCCGACAAGTCCTGTGACTTCGGTGCCGACGAATGTCAGCACGGGCACGGCAGAGTTGCGCAGAACCAGCTTGCGAACCTGCCGTTCGGGCAATCCGCAAGCATGGGCATAGCGCACGGTGTCGGACGACAGCACCTCGATTGCGATGGCACGGGTCTGTTTGATGATCGGCGCGGCGGACACAATGGCCAGACAGATCACCGGCATGATCAGATGCGAAGCCGCCGAATGTGCCGCCTGCCAATTTGCGGTCAGAAGCCCGTCGATCAGATAGGATCCGGTGATCGCATCGGGGGGTGTCACCAACAGGCTCATGCGCCCGATGGCCGGTGGTGCCCAGCCCAACAGGTAGAAAAACACGAATATCATCACCAGCGCGAGCCAGTAGGTCGGTATCGAAAAACCCAGCAGAGACAGCACACGCGTCACCTGATCGAACTTGCCATTCGGCCTGAACGCGGCCCGCAAACCCACCGGAATACCGATCAGCGCACCAAGGCCCACGCCCCAGAAGAGCAGTTCGAGCGAGACCATCGCGCGTTCTTTGATGTCGGTGATCACCGGGCGATTGGAGAGCCAGCTTTCGCCCAGATCACCCTGAACCACATTGCCCAGATAGATGCCAAACTGCTGCCAGAGTGGCTGATCCAGCCCCAGATTGTCGCGGATCATGTCGAATTCGGCCTGCGTCGCTGTGGGGCCGGCAAGACGGCCCACAGGGTCCAGCCCACCGATGCGCACCAGCATGAACGTGATGAAAACCACTCCGATCAGGAGCGGCAGGACCATCAGCGTGCGACGAAAGATGAACCGTTGAAAACTCACGGTAATTCAGCCTTTTGGGAGGTCGGAGAACCGGGCGCGGACAGGCCGCGCCCGAAAGGATTGCGGCAGATCAGTCGCCGCGAAGCTCGCGCCACCGCTCGTGCTCATCGGGATAGTAGGTCCAGCCCGTCACATTCGGGGCCATCGCCTCGAACGTCGCGGGATACGTGGCGAGGATCCACGGTGCATCCGCAGCCCAGAGCTTTTGCGCCTCATCCATCAGGGCCAAACGCGTATCCGTGTCCAGTTCCTGACGCGCCTCGTCGATCAGCGCATCGAGCGCGGGGTTCTCGTATTTCGCACGGTTCGACACGCCCGCAGAATGGGTCATGAGGAACATCGAATAGACCGCGTCCAGAACGATCGGCCCGTCTTCCCACGTAAAGAAACACATGTCGCTGACTGCCGGGGCCGCACGGGCACGCATTTCGGACGATGTGATGCGGGTCGGCACCGCGTTGATGCCGGCCTTTTTCAGCATGTCGGCGACCTGAATCGCGACAGGCTCCTGATGCCAGAAGGCGTCGGAATAGAGCAGTTCGACCGGCTCTTCGATGCCATCTGGATAGCCCGCCTCGGTCAGCAGCGCCTTCGCCTTTTCGAGATCGTAATCATAGGCGAAATGCTCTTGATTGCTGCCTGCGATAATGGGCGACACGATGGATCTGGCGATGTCGGCCTGACCCGCGAACACAGCCGTGTTCAGCGCATCCTTGTCGACCGCATAGTTGAACGCCTGCCGCACACGCACGTCTGAAAACACGTCGCACGTCGGGTTCATCCGGGCCGCTGCAACCGACCGGCTGGTGGCGCGCTCGACCTTGACGTTGTCATCGGCCTGCATGTTCACAACCTGAGTGATCGACGGGCGGTCGATCCACTGGACCTGACCGGCCTTGAGCAGGGTGACGCGGCTCGCCTCCGAAGGGATTTCCTTGTAGATGATGCGGTCGTAATAGGGCTGGTCGCCGAAATAGTTCGGGTTCGCCACAAAAACCGCCTGATCGTCGGCGCGCAGCGAATCCAGATGGTAGGCGCCAAAGCCCGCCGTGTTGGACTGCATCCATTCCAGCGCCCAGGGGTCTTCGTCGGTGATGTGCTTCTTGACCTCGGTCGTGTCATAGATAGCGGGGACATAAAGCGTCAGCGCGCTGAGCAGGATCGCCGAGGGCGCGGACAGGTTGAATTGCACCTCGTATTTCGAGAGCGCCTCGACCGAGTCGACGTTGGACACGCGGGCGATGAAATTGCCGGTGCGCTTCTGGTCCAGCGACTTGGCCCAGCCCCATGCCACATCCTCTGCGGTCATCTCGTTGCCGAACGGGCTCAGCACGCCTTCGCGCAGCTTGAACACCCAGGTCTTGCCATCCTCTGACACGGTCCAGCTTTCGGCCAGATGCCCGCGCAGATCGTCGGGGTTGAGGACGGTCTGGCCGTCCACCTCCATCTTGCCGTAGCCGATCAGGTTCTCATAGACCTGCGTAACCACATTCTGGGTATGCGCCTTGAGCGCGTCACCGTCGAATCCTTCGGGGACCTGCGGCGAGGCGAGGATCATCGTTTCGGCCTTGGCCGCCCCCGACATCACGCCCATCGCCAGTGCGAGCGCAGCTGAGAAAGCCAGTGTTCTTCCCGTTAGCTTCATTATGAAAATTCCCTTGTTGGTGGTTTTTTGTGGTCGGTCAAGGCGCGGTTTCAGGCCGCGCTCTCTTTTTTCGGATTAAAGAACGGCACCCGGAATTCCGGTTTCACCTCGGCCAGGATATCGATCACTTTATAGGCCGATCCGATCTTGCGGCCTTTCGGGGCCTCCATCTCGTAGGACCAGTCTCCGCCGTATCCCAGCGTCTTGTCCACACTCACGATGGTTCCGCAAAAGACGGTAAAGTCGCGCTCGGGCACGCCGGTCACCCGTTCGCGCAGCAGTGCGATGATGTCTTCGGGCGCGATGAAGGCATCGACGCCGACCTCCTGATAGAGCCGCCCATCGACCCAGGACCGCATCACGCATTCGTCCCAATGGTCGCGCATTTCGTCGTAGGGCCAGAACACCGGTGCCACATGGTTTGCGCAGGCCTGTTTCGATCCGGGGATCGACACCGTCTCCATCGCGCGGTCGGTGTGGTCGGACCCGACGCCCACATAAAGCTGATCCGCCATATGCAGCACGATCTCGACCTCGCCCGAGGTCTTGTCGGTCTGCACGAAAAGCTCATCGTCGGTGGTCAGCGCATGCAGCGCGATCGGATAGATCCGCGGCGCAGGCACATCGAACGCGATATGGATACCGGATTTCGCCACCTCTTGCTGGTGCGCGACGGCCGTATTGGGGTCGCGCGTGGCGGACCCCAGATTATACATGCGGTTGGTGACGAATTGCGCAGGGCTTTTGGTGCCGTCAATCGCTTGAATCGTCACGTCCAACGTATGGCTCATGCCATCTCCTCCAGATCAATCAGGGCAGGGTCGAGCCCTGGTCCGATATGCCGCCGCCACATCCAGAACCGTTTGAGCGTGCGCCCGCCCGATCCTTTGCCAAACGCCTCGCGCCCATGCAGCGCGATCAGGTTGTTCATCACCAGCGTCTCGCCGGGTTTCAGCGTATAACGGAAATTCAGCTCGGGCCGGTCGAGCAGCCCGTCAAGGTAATCCAGCGCCTCGCGTTGTTTGTCGCTCAGCGGCGTTCCCGTCATCTCCATCCCCGGTTCGATCATGATGCGCGCGTAATGGATACGCAATTCGCCGTGCTCGACCTCGAGGATCGGTTTTTGAATCGTCGGCCCGCGCGACGGCCAGACATGCGCCTGCGGCGACCGGAAATGGTAAGTGTCGAAGTAAAGCGGCAGCAGATCGGGGCGTTCCGCCTTGATCGTGTCATAGACGTTGCGCGCGGAAACGATCGTGCTGTCGCCCCCCTCCGCCGCCGACCGAAAGCAATAAAGCGCGAGGTAACACGGCGGGTTCTGCTCCAGACAGCCATTGTCGGAGTGCTTTGCCGAGCGTTTGGAGCTGGCCCCGACCCGCGTCGGATCGGTATTCGCAGCACCTTTGTCGGCCACGGTGAAAAACCGGCGGTCCTGCCCGATGCCCTGCCGGATCGGCAGCCCCAGATAATTGCAGATCGCCCAGGAAATCATCTCGGCCTCGGCTTCGGTCCAGTCCTCGGCACCGATGCCGCGCAGCACGAAAAACCCGCGCCCGCTGTCCAGCCGCTTGCGCAGCTCCGGCACGTCGCGGGCAAAGGACGGAATGCGGAAATCCTGCTGCTCGACCGTGTCGACATTCAGGCCATTGGCGTTGGCAAAGGCGATTGCATCGGCGATCTCACGCTTGGCCGCATCGGGCAATGTGTAGAACAGCATGGCATCTTCGCCCGCCAGATCGTCGCGCCGCCAGGCCCTGCTGTCAGGGTCGGTGGCCGGAACCGCAGGCGCGGGCCGAACGGTATCAGAGACGTCTGATGGTTGCATGACAAGGCTCCCTTCGCATCATCTGTGACAAACAATACCGATTTAGTGTTCAAAAGAAATACAATTCTTTGGTTTTTTTAATCAGCTACTCCGCCGCGACCGGGTTGCCGCGATGCGGTCTGCCGCACGCAGGGCCAGCGCCTGTAGCGTATTGGTCGGATTGGCCGCCGCCCCGGTGACAAAGGCCGACCCGTCCGTCACAAAGAGCCCCGGAAGGTCATGCGCCTCGCAACAGGCGTCCAGCACGGATGTTTCGCGGTCAATGCCCATCCGCGCCGTGCCCATCAGGTGAAAGCCCGCCTCGGGGATCGTCTCCATCTCGATAAAGTCCTGCGCGCCGGCCAACGCCAGAATTTCGCGCGCGCGGTCGCGACCATAATCCAGTGCCTTTTTCGCCTCTGTCGGAATTTTGTAGACCATGCGCGCGGCGGGCATTCCGTCGGAGCCTGTCAGCGTCTCGGACAGCGCGATGCGATTGTCCGGGTCCGGCGCATCCTCGGCACAGACCGACAGGGAACAGGCATGGCCGAACATATTCGAGAACGCCGCATGATGCCCCTGCCCCCAGGGCGCGCGCCGCCCCAAAGACCCGAGCGCCGTCAGCGCAGGCCCATGCGTGCCCAGCGCCTGTAATTTCACGCCCCGCTTGAAGCCCCGCGTGTCGTCCGTCTCGTAGAAATGATGGCTGACCAAGGTTCCGGCAGCGATACCTTTGTGGCCGTCCATCGCCGCGTCAAAGAGCCCCGTGACCCGCGCAAGCGGATGCAGCATCAACCGCCGCCCGACCAGCCCAGAGCGATTGACCCGCGCAGCCCCCGGCGCGTTGAGCAAAAAGCGCGGCGTGCCGATTCCGTTGGCCGCGACGATCACCACAGGCGCGTGGGCCGCTTGTTCGCAGCCATCTGCATCCAGCCAGACCACGCCTTTGGCCGCGCCCTGAGCATTGGTCAGAATGTCCACCGCCCGCGCGCCGGTCATCACTTGCGCGCCCGCCTCGATCGCCGCGGGCCAGTAGTTCAGGTCGGTCGCGGATTTGGCACGCATCGGGCAGTGCAATTCGCAGGGCCCGCAATTGTTGCACAGGCCCTGCCCTTCGGGGGCATCGGCGGTGTTGATCGCGATGTCGCCCGGCCACCACGACACGCCCGCATCGTTGAACGCCCGCGCCATGCGCCGCGCGCCGGTTGACAGGCCAACAGGCGGCATGCGCGGTGCGTCCATCGGCGGATAGGCCGGGTTTCCGGGCAGACCCGCGACGCCCATCATCCTCTCGTTCAGATCGTAATAGGGGCTCAGATCGGCATAGGTCACAGGCCAGTCGTCGCCCACGCCATCCAGCGAGAACGTGCAAAAATCCGACGGGTGAAAGCGCGGAAAATGGCACGACCACAGCACCGTGCTGCCACCGACCCCGTTGAAATAAAGTGGCTTGATCTCGCTATCCGCATCGTCGACCGGATCGTCCGCAGGGCCGCGGCGCCGGTTCGGGTTCGGGTTCCAGCCGCGCTGGCGGATCACCTCCCATTCGGGGTCCGACGACGGCGACGCCTCGGGGTTCACCCAATCGCCCCGCTCAAGGCAGGTAACGGAAAACCCCTTGGTGGCCAGCCGCCAGGCTGCCGCAGCGCCGCCTGCCCCCGCGCCTATAATCACGATATCGCTCTCGGTGGGCGGCATACATCTGTCCTGTTGCAAATACATCTTTTCGTGCAGTATAGAAACAGGATGCCGCCGGAGCAAACTCAATTCGCACCCGGCCCGCGCCACAGCTTGGGGGATCAGCAAATGACCAGACGGGCGGTTGCAATCGTCGGCGCTGCGGGCGGTATCGGCAGCGCCATCGCGCGGCGGGCCTGCGCGGACGGCTATGATCTGATCGTGATGGACCGGCCCGGCGATGCGCTGGATGCAGTGGCCTCCGAGACCGGTGGGCGCGCGTTCGGCCTCGATCTGACGGACGCGGCTTCGGTCGATCTGGCGTTTGCGCAGGCCCGCAAAGAAATGCCGTCGCTCTACGGTCTGGTCCTCGCCGCCGGTGTCGTGGACAACGGCAAGCTGGCCGATCTGGACGCCGCAGAATGGTCCGACATTCTGGCGGTGAACCTCACCGGGCCGTTCCTGTGTTGTCTTGCTGCGCGCGACTGGATCGCGGATTCAGGCCGGATCGTCACGCTTGGATCGCTGGCGGGGCGCACGGGCGGCGTGATCACCGGCACTGCCTATGCCGCGTCGAAAGGCGGGATCGAGGCACTGACAAAGTCCATGGCGCAGGAATTCGCACCGCGCCACATCACCGTCAATTGCGTTGCGCCGGGGGCGATTGAGACACCCATGTTGGCTGCGCATCCAGCCGAGAAAAAGGCCGCCATGTCCGCCTCCACCCCCCTCAGACGCATGGGGCAACCGGCCGAGATTGCCGCCGCTGTCGCCTATCTTCTGCATGCCGACGCGGGCTTTACCACCGGGTCGGTGATGGCGGTCAACGGCGGGTTGAGGATGGATTGACCACATGGCACCGCATTCCGAATACCCGCATGTTTTCAGACCCCTGACCATCGGTAGAACCGAAGTGCGCAACCGCATCCTTGTGCCCGCCCACACGACCAATTACGGCGAAAACAACCTGCCCTCCGACCGCCATCTGGCGTATCATCGCGCGCGGGCGGCAGGTGGCGCGGGACTGAATATTTTTGAAGGTATCCGCGTGCATCGCTCCAGCCTTGGGCGGCAACAGGGGCTCAACGGGTTCGACCCCGCCTGCATCCCGCGCTTTGCGCGCATCGCCGAGGCCGTGCGCAACGAAGGCGGCAGGCTGTTCGGCCAGATCATCCATCTGGGCCGTCATATCGACGGTAATTTCGCCCGCACGCCCGCGTGGTCGGCGTCCGATATTCCGTGGTCCGCGACCGCCCCGCCGCCCCATCCCATGACCGAAGACGAGATCGCGCTGGTCGTTCAGGGCCATGCCGATGTGGCTGCGAACCTGGTCGAGGCCGGGCTGGACGGGATCGAGTTGACCATGTCGCACGGGCATCTGCTCCAGCAATTCATGTCGCCCGCGTCGAATCACAGGACCGACCAATATGGCGGCTCGCTCGAGAACCGGTTGCGCTTTCCACTTGACACGCTGCGGGCCGTTCGCGCGCAGATCGGTCCGGACCGGACGCTCGGTATCCGGATCAGCGCCGATGAATTCCTGCCCGGCGGTCTGACGCTGGACGACATGACAGGCATCGTCCGGCAGGTGGTCGACGCGGTGCAGGTCGATTTCGTGAACGTGTCGCATTCCGCCTATCACGGCAGCTATACCGTCTCGACCCAGATGGCGGATATGGCGTTCGACGTGCAGGATTTTCAGCCCCTGACCCATGCCATTTCGGCCGCTCTGGACGGGGTCGAACGCAAGCCGGTTGTGATGACCGTCTGCCGATACCAGACAATCGCGCAGGCCGAGGATATGCTGGCCACAGGCACCACGGACATGGTCGGAATGGCCCGCGCGCATATCGCCGATCCGGCCATCGTGTCCAAGGCACAGACTGGGCGCGTTGCCGAAACGATCCCCTGCATCGGCTGCAATCAAGGCTGCGCAGGCATGCTGGCGCTGAACCTCGCGATCACCTGCCTGACGAATCCAACCGCCGGGCGCGAAAATGAATGGCCCGCCCCGGCCACGATCCGCACCGCGTCCCCCAAACGCGTGCTGGTCATCGGCGGCGGTCCCGGCGGAATGGAGGCAGCGGCGACATCCGCCGAACTGGGCCACGACGTGACTTTGGTGGAACGCGCGGACCATCTGGGCGGGGCGCTGCTTTGGGCCACGCGGATGCCCCTGCGACAGGAATTTACTACGATGCTGGAGGCGCAAGAGGCGCAGTTGCAGCGGGCCGGGGTGGCGGTCAGGCTGAACACGCAGGCGGATGCGTCGATGGGCGCGGGCTTTGACCATGTCATTCAGGCGACAGGCGCAGACCCCCGCGCGCATGTTTTGCCCTCGGGCGCAACGGCGTCGACGTTGGAGGCGGCGCTGGCCGACGCGGACGCCCTTGGCCAAAACGTCACGCTGGTCGATACGCTGGGCACCTGGTCTGTCGTGTCGGTCGCGGAATGGCTCGCGGATCTGGGAAAGTCGGTCACGCTGGTCGCGCCCACCGGCAGTCCGGGGTGGTCGATCAGCATGTATAGCGGCTTTGCCCTGCGCCAGCGGTTGCGCGACAAACAGGTCAAGGTGATCCCTGGTCAGGCGCTTGCGAATTTCGACGGCGGCATGGTGCAACTGACAGACCTGTCGTTGGGAACGCCCGGAGCGCGGTTCAAAGCCGACAGCGTGATCGCGCCGATGGCAGCACGACCGAGAATGCTGGATACCTCAAACGTCACACTGCTGGCTATCGGCGATTGTCAATCCGCACGCACCGCGCTCGAAGCAGTGTTCGAAGGCCACGAGGCCGCGCGCAGCCTCTAATCTTCGTCAAAGCCCGACACCTGCGCGCCAGTCTCTGCCTGAAATGCCCCCTGCCCCGGCATGTCCCGCCACACCGCGAACCGTTCGGACGGGGTGACGTCACCAGCGACCATCAGCGCGTGCCAAACCTCGCACGCCTCAAGGAAACAATTCACGCCGCGCGGCCACATCAGATAGCTGAGTGCCTCAACCATCGCATCCTCGGGCAATCCCAGCTTGTAACCGGCCCTCAGATGATGCGCGATGCCAGCTGAATCCCCCCGCGCGGCCTGTACGGACAACAACGTCAGATGTGCAAGGGCTTCGGGCAAAGGCCCGCGCAGGGCGGTGATGCTGCGCTCATACGCCTGCCCCGGATCGAGCGTCGGCAGATGATCCGGAAAACTCTGCGCGGCAAAGCGGAACGCCCCCAGCGACGCCGCCTGCCCGGTCAGCGCGATAATCGCCTCGGCCTCGGCATCCGTGCCGCCCGCCTGACGGAAAAGCTCCAGATGATGCGTGCCGACATGCTCTTCGACCGCCACCAGAATCCCCAGCCAGACGCATTCCTTTTCGTGGTCATTCAGCACACGCGGTGTCACCGTCAGCGCGTTATACATCCGCAGATAGGCATCGTGCAGATCGGGCGCACCCGCCGCCAAGGCCCCGTGATGCGGCAGCAGGAACCCGCGTGACGCCGCCAGCTTTTCCAGCCGCGCGCGCAGGCCATCGACGTCACTCATCGGACCCATGCCCGCCTTGGCCCGGCATGTTGGCCCATGTCCTGAACGCATCGGAGGCGGGCAAGTCACCGGCCGCGATCATGTCCTTCCAGATGCCGGCGGCGGTGACGAAATAGGGCACGCTGCCGGGGAACATGGTCAGCGATATGGCCTCGGCCAGTTCGGCTTCGGGCACCTCAGCGGCATAGGCATGGGCAAGTTGCCAGCGCAGCCCGTCCCATTGGCCGTTGCAGACCTGAATGGCGCAGGCCGCCAGATGACACAGACGCGGGTCGGCACCCTGCCCAGCGGTCAGAACGGCGCGGTTCCAGTCGGCGCGCAGGTCGATGCCCTCCAAAGGCCCCGCCCAATCCCACGCGGCAAAGCGATAGGCGCGGAACCCGCAAACCGTCGCCGTCAGGGACACCACCGAGCGGATCACATCGTCGCTGCCCCCAGCGGCGCGGAACTTGGCGATGTGATGCGTCGCGATCTCTTCGTCGGTCGCGATCAGGATACCCAGCCAGACAAATTCGCGGTCATGATGCGACAGGGTCCGGTCGTCCAGCGCCAGCGCGGTATAGACCGCGTCATACGCCTTTAGCAGATCGGGCGCGGTCAACGCCAGCAACCCGTGATGCGGCAACAGATAGCCGCGTTTTTCCCGCATCGCGGTGAGTTTTTCGGTCAGATCGTCGCTCATGCGGCCCCCATTTTATGTGTGCTCAGCGTATTGATCACCAGATCGGCGGCGCGCATGCCGATCATCGTAGTCGGCGCGTGGGTGTTGCAGGACGTCAATGACGGCATCACCGACGCATCTGCGATGCGCAGCCCGTCGATGCCGTGCACGTTGAGATCAGCATCGGTCACGGCCATCGCATCATTGCCCATCCGGCAGGACCCCACCGGATGATAGACCGATTCCGCATGTGCCCGGATCCAAAGATCCAGATCCGCATCCGATTGCGCATCCGGCCCCGGTCTGATCTCGGGCCCGCGCCAATCATCGAACGCGGATTGCGCAAAAATCTCGCGCAGTTTGCGCACACCCGCCCGCAACACGGCGATGTCGCGCGGCGCGGTCAGGTAGCCACCGGTGATCGACGGGGCGTCCTTGGGGTCGGCGCTGTGCAGCTTGATCTGACCCCGGCTGTCGGGCCGCATCTGATAGATGTTTGCGAAGAACCCGTGCCCTGTCGGCCCCGGCGCCTTGCCAAACGGCATCCGCACCGCCGCCGTTGACCGCCCCGGCAGGAAATGCGCCTGAAGGTCGGGAATATCCAGCGCCGGATCGGACCGCAGAAAAGCCCCCGCCTCCAAAGGAAAGCGCGCCGCAGGGCCTGTGCCAAAGAGCATCGCCTGCCCCAGCGCCAGCGCGGCCTTGTCGGCCCGCAACAGGTTGTAAAGCGTCACGGGCTGCGTGCAATCATGCTCCACCCGGACCAGCAGATGGTCCTGCACGCCCTGACCAACACCGGGCAGATCGTGTTTTATGTCGATACCGTGTTCCGCCAGATGATCTGCCGGACCGATGCCCGACAGCATCAGCAGCTGCGGCGTGTTCACCGTTCCGCAACTGAGAATGACCTCCGAGGACGCACGGGCGGTGATCCGGTCCGACCCCTGCGCCAGATCCAGCCCAACGGCACGGCCCCCTTCGACCAGCACGCGCAACGCATGTGCACCTGTCAGGATCCGCAGGTTGGGTCGGTCAAGATTGGGCACCAGCCACGCGCCCGCAGAACTGAGCCTGCGGCCGTCAAAGATGGTGAAATCATACCGCCCCATGCCCTCGGGTGCCGCCCCGTTGAAATCGTCCGTGCGCGGATAGCCCACCTGCTGACCGGCATCGAGAAACGCCTGTGACAGCGGGTTGATATCGGGAAATTCGCTCAGCTTTTGCGGCCCGTCACCACCGTGCAACTCGGTCGTGCCGCCGTGGTGCCCTTCGATCCGGCGGTAGCGCGCCAGAACGTCGTCCCAGCCCCAGCCGGGCAGTCCGCGCTGCGCCCAACCGTCATAATCGCTGGGCAAACCCCGCGTCCAGACCATGCCGTTGATCGACGAAGACCCGCCGAGCACCTTGCCCCGTGGCCAAAAGAGTTTGCGCCCGTTCAGACCCGGCTCAGGCTCGGTGTGATAAAACCAGTTGGCATAGCGCCCGCGCAGCAGGATGCCGGTCATCAACGGCACGCGGAACATCGGGTTACGGTCGCGCCCGCCCGCCTCGATCAGCAACACCTGGGCATCGGTTTCCGCCGCGATACGCCCCGCGACGACGGCTCCGGCCGAGCCTGATCCGACGACGATCACATCCGCTTCGATGGTCTGTGTCATACGGCCAATCCTATGTTGCGCGCGGCATTCTGGGCATCGTGCATCGCGTCATAAAGATTGCGGGGCGCGACGGCATCGCCGATGGTTTTGACCGGCAGGCCCGCCTGTTCCAACGCGGTTTGCAGCGCGGTCGCGGCTATTCCGGTGGGGGAATGGACAATGTGGTCGTAAGGGCCAAGGGTGGTTTGCCGGGCCGAAAGGCTGTTGTGGCAGATCAGCGTGCCGCCCTCGGCCCTGATCGGTGTGACGCCCAGATGCCGGATCACGCCCAGCCCCGCCAACCGCTCCAGCGCGGTCATCCGGCTATAGAGCGACACCGACCACAGCGGCACGGTCGAGGACTGGATGATTTCCACCGTCGCACCCGCCTGCGCCAGCGTTTCCGCGACCGAGAGCGTGGCCCACGACCCGGCCTCGTCCCAAAGCGCGACGCGTTGATCGGCCCAGATGGTGCGCGGACGTTCAAGGGCCTCCTGAGGCGAGACAGGCTGCGCGCCCGGCAGATCACCCGCTGCGTGGGTCGCACCGGTAGCCAGCAGGATCAGATCGGCCTGCGTCGCCTGAACCGCTGCGATGCTGGTATCGCGGTCGGTTTCTATCCGAACACCCGCGCGGGTCACGGCCTCTGTCAGCCAAACCCGCATCGCCTGAATATCGCCGCGCCCATGCCCCGAAGCGCACAGCGCCAGCTTGCCGCCCAAGGTATCGCTTCGCTCCCACAAAGTCACATCATGGCCCGACAGCGCCGCAATCCGCGCCGCTTCGAGCCCCGCAGGGCCGCCGCCGATCACGAGGATGCGCGACATTTCAGGGGCTTTGGTGGGCGGATCGCTCCAATGCCGTTCCTTGCCCACGCCGGGGTTCATCATGCACGAAATCGGCTGGTGCGCTGCGATCTGGCCGATGCAGAAGTTATGGGCGACGCAGGGCTTTACCTGCGCCTCATGCCCCGCAAGCGACTTTGCGATCAGATCAGGGTCGGCCATATGCGCCCGGTTCATGCCGATCATGTCGATCTGTCCACGGGTCAGCGTCGCTTCTGCCTCGGCCAGGGTGCGGTAGCGGTTGGCGGTGAGCAACGGCAGATCACTGATCACGGCGCGCAGGGCTTCGGTCTGGTCCCTGAACGGATGCGGCGGATGCGCCATATCGGCCACATGATGCCCGATGCTCGGCCATTGATAGGCGGCGACGGACGCGTTGACAAAGGCCAGACCGGGGAGCATGGCGGCATGGCGTGTGGCCTCGCGATGCTCTTGCGGCCCCACCGCGCCCGGCATCAGATCGTCGACGCTGGTGCGCACACCCACGGCCAGTTTCGAGCCGACCGAAGACAGAACGGCCGCCACGACCTCCAGAGGATAGCGCATGCGATTGTCCAGCGATCCGCCGTATTCATCATTGCGCACATTCGCGGCAGGCGACAGGAATTGATGCAGCAGATGGCCGTGGCCCAGATGCACCTCCAGCCCCTCGAACCCCGCCTCAAAGGCCAGTTCAGCGGTCTGCACATAGGCGTCGCGCACTTCGGTCATCTCGCGCCGCGTCATCGCATGCGGCACAACGCCCCCCGCGACCCACGGCACAGTGGACGGCCCCCATGCAGGCAGATTGTCGACCTCGTTCGGCCCGTGCCGCCCGGCATGGGTGATCTGAACGAAGACACTTGCACCCTCCGATCGCACTGCATCGACGATTCTGCGCAATCCGTCCAACGCGCGAGGGTCGGACCCGCTCAGCCCACCGGCGCGGCCCAGCGACGTCGGATGCACACGCAAAGGCTCCACGAACACCAGCCCGACGCCCGCTCTGGCCCGCGCGCGCAGATAGGCGACGTGCTGATCGGTCGGCAGGAAATCACGGCCAAAGTTGGTCGTATGCGCAGGCAGAAAGATGCGGTTGCGAACCTCTACGCCACCGATGGTAAAAGGCGTCATGGTGCGGGGATAGCGGCCGCTCATGAGGCCGCGCGACCATGGGAAACGGTGCTCATATCGCGGTCACCCCGCCGTCGATGACCAGAATGTGCCCGGTGACAAAGCCCGGAACGGCGAGGAAGAGCGCGGCGCGCGCCACCTCTTCCGGCTGGCCGAACCGGCCCAGCGGGATGGATTTCAGCAGGCCGTCGCGGCGGGTCGGGTCGGTGCGGGCGACTTCGGTCATGCCGGTCTCGATCGGGCCGGGGGCGACTGCGTTGACGCGCCCGCCCCATGCGGCGAATTCCACCGCCAACGTGCGCACCAGACCATTCACGGCGGATTTCGACGCGGCGTAGGACGTGGCACGCGGGTGGCCGATGATGCCCACCTGGCTTGAGAACAGCACCAGCGCGCCTTTGGTTTTGCGCAGATGCGGCGCGCTCGCGCGGGCGACGTGGAACGGGCCATCAAGGTTGATGGACAATACGCGCCGCCAATCTGCATCGGACGTCTCTTCGAGGCTGCGGAAATCGAACACGCCCGCGGTGAGGATCACGGCATCGAGGCCCCCGAGGGCGGCGGCGCTCGCATCGACAGCCGCATTCACGGCCTGCGGGTCGGTCACGTCGCAATCTTGCACTGCCTCGGCCCCCGGCGCATCCTCGCCCGGCATGACCGTCGCCGCGACACGGGCACCGGCACCGACAGCCAGCTTCAGCGTCGCCGCACCGATCCCGGCACCGGCCCCCATGATCAGCAGACGCTTGCCGTCGATGTCGATCAGCGGGACCATCACGCGGCCTTGTGGGCGATGATCATGGTCCAGGGAAAGCGCCATGCGATGTTATCCGGTGACAATGCGCCGTCGAATTCCTCGAACGGGACGATTTCCACGTCATCGAAACCCGCGTCCTTGTGCGCCTGCACGATGTCCATCGCATTCAGCGGCACCATGAACGGCTCGTTGTTGCGCGCCGAATGACCGTTGTGGACCCAGTGTTTGAACGGGTCGTCCTTCATCAGGAAATCAAGGTGAATGGACAGCCCGCCGGGGGCCAGCAACCGGTGGCTTTCGCGAAACACCGCGCGGATATGCGAGGGCGGCATTTCGTGCAGCATCATGGTCGAGGTCACGACGTCGTTCGCGCCACCCTCAAGCCCGGTATCCGACGCATCCGCCTGCCGGTAGGCCACATTCTGCGCCTGCAATCCAGCGGCGCGGATTGCGGCGACGCGCAGGCAAGGGGCCGACAGCTCGACCCCGGTGACATGAATATCCGGGTGATCCTCAAAATAAGGCTGCGTGCTGCCGCCCCAGCCACAGCCAAGGTCAACCACCTTTTTCACATCGCGCCCCGCGCGGGTCAGGGCCTGCGCGGTCATGCGGTGAAACAGGCTTTGGGATTTTTTCAGCATCGGCGCGGTGCTTTGCGCGCCACGCTCATAGATGTAGCCTGCGATCTCGTCGCTCCAGACACCGCCGGGGTGCTGGTGAACATCGACCGAGGTGTAATATTCGGGGTGCTGGAAATCGGCGTCCAGCGTCAGAAAATCAGGCAGATCCGCGTTCAGCGCCTTGGTAATCTCAGCGCGATATTGCTCGTAATGCAGCGTCAATCCGCGCTGGCCGCTGTATTTCATCCGTTGCAGATGCCGCTCGAACCAGCCGAACATCTGCGCGGTGGTGTCGTGTCGCATCACCTCGGCCACGTCCTCGGGGCCTGTGGCTGTCACGCCAGAAGCCTCATACCGGTTGCGCAATTCGGGGAACATGACCCGTGTCCAGTTGAGTTTGCAGTCGAGAACAAACGCCTGATAGGCGTCGAACGGGCGGTTTGGGGGGATCTGGTCGAACATATGGCCTCCGAATGTGATGCGCGGCCAGACCGACCGGCCGCGCAAGGATCAGGATTTGTCGAACTGGCCGACGCCACCCTCGGGCGCGCCAAGCGATGCCTCGACACCCAAAGTGCAGGCCATCAGCGTCTCGCTGAACTGCTGCCGCGCGGTATCTAGCGCCGCGCGCTGCGTTGGATCCGGCTGAAACGTATCCAGCGCCTCGCGCGTCACCGGCTGACCAGCCTCCAGCAACATCTCGACAATGGCAAGGCGATCGCGCGTCACGTGCAGCTCTGCCGCCAGCGTCATCACCATCGCCATCACCCGGTCCAGCGCCGGATCGTCGAAAAACGTCTGCTCAGGCTTGAGCGGCAGACCCGATGGATGTTGTGTCATGCCCATCGGGCTGCCCTCCGATTATGCCGTCATGGCCTGCATTGCAGCCCAGGATCCATCGCCGAACGCCTCGTTCGCCATCTTTTCGTTCAGCGGCGCAATGTCCGTCGCCAGACCTGTTGCGTCCAGATCGATCAGCGCATCCATGCCGTTGGCATCCGACCACGCCTTGAGATCGACCGATTTCGACGCCAGACCGGCCTGGAAATACGCCTCTTCCTCAAGCTCGTTGAACGTATCCTGCAGGATCTGCTGCTTTTCCGGGCCCAGCGCCTCCCATGCCGAAATCGAGATCACTTCCTTGTCGAGCGCGAGGCCAAAGTCCGGCACCACGACGTTGTTGCAGACCTCAAAGAACTTGAACTGCACGGCGGGGTTGAGCGCGGTCAGAACGCCGTCGACGATGCCCGATTGCAGCGACAGATAGACCTCGTTGAACGGGATGGGCGTCGGGATCGCGCCAAAGAACGCCAGCGCCTCGATACAGCCCTTGATCTGCGGCGCGCGCACCTTGCGCCCCTTGAGGTCGGCCAGCGATTCGATCGGCTCCTTGAGCATCAGGTTGTAGCCGCCCAGACGGCCCGCCCCCAGCAGACGCGCGTTATACTTGTCCTCCAGCGCTTTGGAGGCGACAGCGCCGATGTCGCTGTCCAGCACTTGCTTGGCATGCACGCCGTCCCTGAAGAAATAGGGCGAATACATCACGTCGAACTGGTCGGTGCCGGTATAGGCGCCATTATATATATCGAGCGCGCCCAGCGCCATCGACTCGATCAGATCCTTTTCGCCGCCAAGCGTGCCGGCGAAGATCTCGAACGACAGCTCTCCTCCGGTTCGTTCGGCCAGCGTGTCCGACAGCTTGGCGTTAAACATGTTCGACAGCGATTGCACACCACCGGCATTGCCGTAGCGCAGGATCGTCGCGGCCATCGCGGCGCGCGGCATCATGCCTGCGGCGACGGCAGCCGTTGCGGTCGCCATGATCTGACGGCGTGTCATCTTGGTCATCATTGGGTATTCCTCCTTGTTGGTTTCGTTGGATTCTCATCGCAAGAGCAGGGTCGGCAAAAGCTGTGTGATCCACGGCACATAGGTCAGCAATATCAGCGCCGCCCAGAGCACACAGTAAAACGGAAGGCCGCCGCGAAAGACCTCCATCATCCCGATTCCGGATATTCGGGCCATGACGAACAGGTTCAATCCCACGGGCGGGGTGACCATCCCCAGCACCAGATTAAAGACCATCACGAGGCCAAAGTGGATAGGATCGACGCCCAGAGAGGTCATCAGCGGAAAGAATATCGGCGACAGGATCAGCATCAGCGGAAGTGCATCGAGGAACGTGCCCAGGATCAGCAGCATGATGTTGATGATCAAGAACAGCACATACGGGTTGTCGGAAATCCCCAGCAGCCAGGACTGGATCATGGTCCCCAATCCGGCAAGCACGGCGATCTGGCCGAATATCTGGCTGAACGCGACCGTCATTATCAGGATGGCGGTGGTCATGGCAGCGGCGATGGCGGCCTGAAAGAACGCCCTGAACGTCAGGTCGCGGTAGATTGCGATGCCGATGACCAGCGTATAGAGCACCACGATCGACGCCGCTTCTGTCGGTGTGGCGATGCCAAAGACCTTGGTCACGATGATGATCAGCGGCGCGCCCAGTGGCAGGATACCCGCCCGCATGGCGCGCTTGCGCTCGGCCCAGCTGGCCTTGGGTTCGCGCGGAATGTCGTAGCGCCGCCCGATAAAGCTACTGACGCCGATCAGCCCGACATACATCACGATACCCGGCAGGATGCCCGCGATGAACAGCTCGCCCACAGACAGGTTCGCGATGGACGCCAGCAGAATGAACAGGATCGACGGCGGAATGATCGGCGCCATCGCAGCCGAGGCGGAAATCACCCCCGCCGCATAGCGCGCCTTGTAGCCGCGCCGCTTCATCTCCGGGATCAGGATCGAGCCTGTGGCCGCCGCATCCGCAACCGCCGAGCCAGAAATACCCGCCATGAAGAGGTTCGCCGTGATCCCCACATTGGCCAGCCCGCCGGGCCGGTGCGCCACAAGGCTGGCCGCGAAATCGATCAGGCGGCGGGTCACGCCTGCCTTGGTCATCAGCTCGCCCGCCAGCACATACATCGGGATCGCAAGCAGCGCATAGCTGTCGATGCCGCTCGTCACCGTCTTGGTGAACAGCACCGGATTGATGGGCCGGCCGTAAAACTGGCTCGCGGCGATATAGGCCAGCGCGGCCATGCCGATGGCATAGGCGATGTCCATGCCCAGCATGACGAAGACGAACAACAAGATGATGCAGATCGTCAGCAGCATGCAAGGGGCCCTGATCTGTGCGCGCTGCTCATTTTACGTCCATCCGATCTTGGGCCGGAGGCTCTTCGCCCAGCGGCACAGGGTCGTCCACATGACCTTTCAGAAGGCGGGTGATGCGCCACGCCTCGTTGAACAGCAGCATGCAGGCCCCGATGGGCAGCGCCCAATAGGTCAGACTGTCGTTCAGGCCGGTCGCCAGCGAGGTCGACCGTGTCGTCAGCTGAAGGATCGGCACCGAATACCACAGGATCAGCAACAGCATCGCCACGATCATCGCATGCATGACCAGCTCAATCACCCGGCGCGGCCCGTTCGCCACCTTGTCGATCAGCAATGTCATCCGCAGGTTGGCCCCCGAAAAATGCGCAAAGGCGGCCCCGATGAAAATCATCCACACAAACAGCAGCTTGGGCAATTCCTCGCCCCAGCGCGGCGGGGCGGAAAAGAAATAGCGCATGATCACGGAATAGAGCACCAGCCCGGTGAACACGGTCAACATGACCCCGCAAAGCGCCGCTCCGAACCGACGGAAGCCCGCAAATGCCGCAAGTGCCTTCATACCGCATGCCCCCTGCAAAAGAGCTACAGATTCGGATTGGTCCAAACATCTGTATCTCTTTTCGTTGCATTACTGTCTTATATCTAAAACAACTTGTCTACGGATTTTTAAACCGGTTTCGACAAGGTATCGGCGTGAACGGGGCATGAAACGCCCAAGATCTGGACGGAGTCATCAAAGGCATCCGCCCTTCAGAACCGAACACGCAGACCAATCAACGCGCTGGTCCGGCCTGATCCGCGTCCAGAAACGACCTCAGCAAGCTTGTGTAAATCTCGGGGCGTTCGACAAAGGCCATGTGCGACGCATCCTCTATGACCTCGAACCGGGCACCGCGGATCATCGCGGCAAAGCGCGCGGTGCTCTGCGGTGTGGCCTCGTCATGGCGCCCGCAGGTGACCAACGTGGGCGCCATGATTTGAGGCAATCCGGGCGTGCCGTCGTAGTCGCGCAAGACGCCTGTGCAGGTGAACTCGTTCGGCCCCCACATGGCGGCGTAACAGACCTCGTTCATCCGCTCGAACGTCTGATTCACGGATTCGGGCCAAGGGTCTGTCCGGCACAGATGGCGTCGATAGAACATGTCCACCGCGTCCAGATAGGCCGGGTCCGACAGCCGCCCTTGCGCCTCACATTCCAGCATGATCGCCACCGTCTCTGCGGGCAGATCTGCGCGGTGCGCGGCATTGTCGGCAATCCATGTCTGTGTGTGGATCAACGGACTGGACAGGATCAGACGCTCCAGCCCCAGAGGCCGCCGCGCCGCATAGGCCGCCGCCAAGGTGCCGCACCATGAATTGCCCAAGAGGTTGAGTTGGTCCAGCCCAAGGGCGCTGCGCAACGCGTCGATCTCATCCAGAAAGCGGCTGACATGCCAATTGGCCGGGTCATTCGGGCGGTCCGACAGCCCCGCATCCAGCTGATCGTAAAAGATCACCGGGCGTTTATCCGCCAGAGCACATAGCGGATGCAGATAATCATGCGTCATGCCCGGCCCACCGTGGATCACCAGCAATGGCGTGTCGGCGCGCAGATCGCCGCAAACCCCATGCCAGAGTGTCCCCCCGTGGACAGCCACACGCCCCTCGGACGAAAACCCCCAGTCGGTCACAGCGTCGCGCCCGCGAGCACCTGAATGAACGTCTCGCGGTCGATGATGCCTTTGACCTCTCCGTCATCGCCCCGCACCGCGATCACGCCTTCGCTTTTGGTCAGGATGTCGGCAACGTCGGCGATGCGGTCATTGGGGCGGACCGACAGGCTGGCGTCGATGAGAGTATCACCTGCGGGCCGCATGATGGTCGCGGCGCGCACAACCTTGGCACGCGGCACGCTGTTGGTAAAGCGCGCGACATACTCGTTGGCAGGGCGCAGGATCAGGTCTTCGGGCGACCCGATCTGCACGATGCGCCCCTGATCCATGATGGCGATGCGGTCGGCGATCTTGATGGCCTCGTCGAGGTCATGGGTAATGAAGACGACGGTCTTGCTAAGCTGACTTTGCAAACGCAGCAATTCGTCCTGCAAATCCGCCCGGATCAGCGGGTCCAGCGCCGAGAACGGTTCGTCCAGAAACCAGATCGCCGGGTCAGAGGCCAGGGACCGCGCAATGCCCACGCGCTGCTGCTGACCGCCCGACAGCTCATCCGGGAAATGGTCTTCGCGGCCCTCGAGGCCCACCAGCGCGATCATCTCGCGGGCCCGCGCCTCACGCTTGGCCCGGGGCATACCCTGCACCTGCAACGGAAAGCCGACGTTGCCCACCACATCGCGGTTGGGCAGCAGGGCGAAGTGCTGGAACACCATGCCCATCTTGCGGCGACGGATCTCGATCAGTTCGGACTCTGACGCGGCCAGCAGGTCCTCGCCTTCGATGTCGACGCCGCCCAGCGTCGGCTCGATCAGGCGCGAGAGGCAGCGCACGATGGTGGATTTGCCCGATCCAGACAGGCCCATGATGACGAACACCTCGCCCTTGGCGATGTCGAAGGAGGCGTCGCGCACGGCGGCTGTCCAGCCCTTTTGGGTCAGGGCCTCGTCGCTCAGCGTGGCACCTCCGGCCTGCTCGAACTCCGACGCCGTTGCGCCAAAGACCTTCCAGATGTTGCGGCAGGAGATTGTCGGAAGTTGCGCCGCATCATTCATGCAGATGTCCCTCTGGGAGAATGGGTCGAGGCGCGCGCGGCACCGGCCTTGAGCAGACCGTCGGCGATCAGCGCCAGCGCCGCGACACACAGCCCCGCGATGATCCCTTCGCCGACCAAAGACCGGTTGAGCGCGATCAGAACCTGTTGGCCCAGATCCTTGGTGCCGACCAGGGCAGCGATGATCAGCATTGAAAACGCCATCATGATGGTCTGGTTGATCCCGATCAGCAATGTCGGCAGCGCGGCAGGCAAGCGCACCCAAAGCAGCGTCTGCCACGGCTTGCACCCCGCGATCTGCGCTGCCTCGAGCCGTGCATGCGGCACCTGCGCCATGCCGACCATCGCATAGCGCACGGCGGGGGCTATGGCGTAAAGCGTCACGGCGATCACCGCCGACACATCGCCAATCCGGAACAGCATCACCGCAGGCAGCAGGTAGACCAGCGTCGGCAGGGTCTGCATCGTGTCGAGCACGAAATTGGCAGGCCCCTGCGCACGTTCCCGCGACGACAGCCAGAACCCGATGGGATAGCCGATCAGCACCGCCATGGTAACGGAAATGGTGATCAGATAGACCGACGACATCGCAGGTCCCCAATAGCCCGTCAGCACGATGAACATCGCCATCCCGGTCACATAAAGCGTCAGCCTGAGGCCGGCCAGAACATAGGCCAGCGCCGCCACAGAGCCGATGATCAGCGTCCATGGCGCAGCTGCCAGAAAATCGTCGAAGGGTCGCATGACGACGAGCAGGGCAAAGTTGCGGAACCCCTCAAGATAGTCAAACAGGTTCTGGTTGATCCAAGTCACGGCCCCGTTCCAGAAACCGGCGGTGGAGATCTCCCACGCCTGCGGCAAGGCTTGCAGCGGTTTGATCAGCAGCGCCAGCACCGTAGCCATCACCAGCCATGCGCCGACCAGCTGCCACAAGGGCCGCTGCCCCGGTTCCCGGTGACGGCCATGGGCGATGCGGTGCGCGGCGGCCTGCGAGGTGCGGTCCAGGATGATGGCCAGCGCCACGATGCCCATGCCAGCCTCAAGCCCAGACCCGATGTCCAGCTTGCGCAGGGCGGTCAGCACGTCGAAACCCAGCCCTCCGGCCCCGATCATCGAGGCGATGATCACCATGTTCAGCGTCATCATGATGGCCTGGTTCATGCCCACAGCCAGCTTGCCCAAGGCGGCGGGCAATTGGACCTGCCACAGCAACTGGCGGGGTTTGCAGCCCATCATCGTGCCGCATTCGGTGATTTCGGTCGGCACGGATTTCAACGCCAGCACCGTGTTGTGCACCATCGGCGGCAGCGCGTAGATGACCGTGGCGACCAGTGCCGCAGACGGCCCATAGCCGAACAGCAAGAGCGTCGGCACCAGATACGAGAATATCGGCACGGTCTGCATCACGTTCATCACACCGCGGGTGATGTTTTCGACGTTCTGGCTCCGGTAAGACCAGATGCCCAGCGCCAGCCCGATGATCATGGCGAGGATCACACTGACCAGCACAGAGGCCAGCGTCACCATTGCGTTTTCCCACAACCCGAAGAACACCAGAAAGCTGGTCGCCACAGCCAGAGAGATCGCCAAAGGCCGCCCGCCCAGCCGGTAGCCCACGATGATCAGCGTGCCCGCGATGGCCAGCCACGACAGCGGCGGCACCGCCTGGGTGACGTTCAGACCGCGCCCGGTAAAGATACCCTTGGAGAGCACGACCACCGTGCTGTCGATCACGATGTCAAAGAGCGACGCCAGTTGCCGCGTCAGATCCTGCATCGCGACGCCGCCGATCGTCGCTTCGCGCACCGCCCAGTTGAGCCATTCGCTGAGCGCGGGCGCGATGGGAAACTGCAACCACGCGGGCACGACGCTCAGCCACACCGGCCCGAGCAGCGTCAGGATGCTGAGCAACGCCAGAGCGATGCACGCCACCAGAGAACGCGGCAGCGGGCGCGCGGTTGGCGCGGAGGCGGAGGTGGTCTCGAGCGTCATGCGATACCTTCAAACAGGACACACCCGATCACAAGGACCGGGTGCGTCATTCGCCAAGGGAACGTGATCACATCGCGCAGGAGGCCCATTCTTTCCACGTCGCATCGTTGGCCATCAGCCATTCAGTCGCGACTTCGGTCGATGACCGCCCGTTCAGGTCAATCTCGACCAGCAGCGCGGAGATCGTGGCGTTGTCCATGTTGTAATTGCGCACGATCTCGTAGGCGCAGGGCCAGACTTCCTCGCCTCCGGCCCAGGCCATCTTTTTGATCCAGCCGTAGGGCTTGCCGCAATCGTATGTCGCATCGGGGTTCGGACCCCAGCTGGCATCGGTGAAACACTCGTTTTCGAACTGCGGGAATTGCACGTATTCGCCATCGTAAACCGACGTCACCCAATGCGGCTGCCAGACCCAGAGCACGATGGGCGCCTCGCGGTCATAGGCCGATTTCAGCTCTGCAAACATGGCGGCGTCGGTGCCCGGATGCACCACCTCGAACGGCAGGTCGAGCGCTGCGATCATCCGCTCGTCATGGTCGCCCCAGCTGAGAGGCCCGCCCACATAGCGACCCTTTGGCGCGGTATCGGCGGTCGAAAACACCTCGGCGCAGGCCTTGAGAGCTTCCCAATCCGGCAGGCCGGGGCAGCGGTCCTTCATGTAGGACGGATACCACCAATCCTCGACGCCTTGCAGACCCGTCTCGCCCATATCGAGGACATTGCCCGTGGCGACGGATTTCTCGAGGTTCTGCATCTGCGTGGTCTGCCACGTCTCCATAGCGATGTGCAGATCGCCGTTCTCGAACCCCGGGTAGCGGCCGGAATCATCCGCCACCACCAATTCGGTGTTGTAGCCCACGGTTTGCAGGATCAGCGACATGATCTCGCCTTGCATGCTGATGCTGGTCCAGTCGCCGGTCATGATCCGGATGGTGTCGTCGGATTCCGGCACCTCGGCCAGCGCCGGACCGGCCAGCATGGCCGCGACGGCGACGCTGCCGCACAGATGTTTGATGTTCATGATGTTATCTCCCTGATTGGTTCTTGTCTTCGGTGTGCGGGTCTAGCCCTTCACATACCATCCGTTATCGACATAAAGCGCGGTTCCATTGATGAAACTCGCCTCGTCCGATGCGAGGAACAGCGCCGCTGCGGCGACTTCCTCTGGTTCGCAAATCCGGCCCTGAGTGGCCGCCAGATCCCCATCCTGCCATTCCTGGCCCTGTCCGTCCAATTCTTCTATCTCGCGCAGACCGTGGGCGGTTTTCACGAACCCCGGGCAGACCGCGTTGCAGCGGATCCCCTTGTCGCGGTATTCGATGGCGATGCAGTTCGACAGCATCAGAACGGCGGTCTTGGTCATGCAATAGAGCGATTCCAGAGCAAAGGCCTTACCGCTGCCGATGCTGGCCGTGATAACGATGGACCCGCCGCCGTTTGCGACCATATGTTCGACAACCCTGCGCGTGACCAGAAAGGCCGAGCGGACGTTGATATCCATCAGCCGGTCGTAATCTTCATCCGTGGTCTTGTGGAACGGTTTCACGATGATCGTGCCGGCGTGATTGAACAGCACGTCGATGGTGCCGCGTTTGGCGATGACCGCATCAAGGCCCGCGGTGACGGCGTCTGCCTTGGAGAGATCCGCCTGCTGGAAGAACGCCTCGTGGCCATCTTTGGCAAAATCCGCGACCATCGCATCGCCCGCTTCTTGCGAAAGGTCGAGGACCGAGACCAGCGCGCCTTCGGCGGCGAACATCCGTGAGGCGGCGAGCCCAATGCCACCCGCCCCGCCGGTGATGAGCACCGATTTGCCTTCGAACCTGCGGCGGCCTTGGGCAGAGCGTTCGGCGGGCGAGAGGGTCATTGGTTCAGTCATGTATGGTCCCAAAGTGAACAGCGATTGGTATAATTAGCATACCTTTGGTGCGGTGAGTCAAGGAAAACCCCGCATTGGTGGTGTGGTCGGCCTGTTGCGCCCGTTCGTTGAGCAGTCACCCCGGCGCGTCGCAAGCCGGGCTGGGGGTGGGGGTGGGGGACGCTGAACGCGCTAAGCCACACGTCGCAAAGGCAACCGCACGCGTTCCTGCTCCAACGTTTCGACCATCAAAGTCTCTGCAACACCTTCTTTCCGCGCCACAATCGCCTCGGCCAACCGCGCGCGCACATCGAGGCTCGCGCGGCGCGCTGCGTCCACCTCCCCCTCGGGCAGCGGCAGGAACAGCGCCGCCATCGCCTCTTCGACGGACACCGCGACGAACCGGTTGGCCGACGCCTGCGCCACCGACAGATGAAACGCCGTCTCGCTGCGCCGGATCTCTGCGTGCGACACAGATCCAGACAGCGCGACAATCGCCGCGTCGATCTGTTCGAGATCCGCCACGCTGCGCCGCACCGCCGCCAGACGCGCCGCCAAAGGCTCGGCCATTTCGCGGTATTCGAACACCCGCATCATCTGCGCCGGATCCGCTGACACATGGTTCTGCGCCATCTGCCGCAACGCCGGTTCCGACGCCACGAACGCGCCCCCGGTTGCGCCCCTGCGGATCACCACATAACCTTCGGCCTCTAAAACACCCAACGCCTCGCGCAGGGTAACGCGGGAAATGCCGATCTGTTCGGCAAGCTTGCGCTCAGACGCCATACGCTCGCCCGGCAGCAGCAAACCAAGGTGGATGGATTGTTTCAGCCGTTCGATAGCCAGCCCGTGCGCCGCCTTTTGCTCGACCGGTTTGAGACCCCAGAGCATCGCTCAGACCGCCGTCAACATGTTGTCGGCGCAGATCTCGGCCCCGTTGATAAAGCCCACCCCGCCCGAGATGAACGCGACCCGGCGCGACAGCCTGTCGCGGGCTGGACGCGCATCCGGAGTGACATGAAGTTTCCGCCCATTCATGGTATAAATAATAGACCATTCGGCAAGACTTGGGTATCACAATCTTGGCGTCGGCTGGATGCAGAGTTTGAGCGGCCTGCGGATGACCCGTCATGCGTGCGACCGGTTTGTCACGTGATGGCAGCCCCGGCTGTGTCCACTGGCGCGGCGCGGCGCGACGGGGTTCGGGGTTTGTGACCAACACCCCCCGTGACAAACACCGCCTGTCGGCCCTACGATGCCGAAAAAGCGAGGCTGACATCATGAATCCGACCGATATGCCCGAGCACGCTGCAAAAGTGCTCGCCGCCCTGACCCGCACGCCGGGGTTTGCCGACCTGCGGCTCGAAGACATCACCATGACCCGGCAAGGCGGGATGACGAACCGGGTCTTTCTGGTCGACACCGGCACCGACCGCGTGATCGTGCGCATCCCCGGCGACGGCACCGAGGCCTATATCGACCGCCGCATAGAGGCGGTGAACGCCGAGGCGGCCCATGCCGCGGGCGTTTCGGCAAAGGTGCTCTGGTCCGATCCGGGCAGCGGGCTGATGGTCAGCCGTGCCATCGACGACATCGTCACCATGACGCCCGAATTATTCGCCACCCGCCCCGGTGCTGCTGAACGCGCGGGCAAGGCATTGGCCAAACTGCACGGCTCCGGTCGGACGTTCGAGTTTCGGTTCGAGCTGTTTGCGATGATCGACGAATACCTGTCACTGCTGGCGGGTAAAGACGTCGCTCTGCCCGAAGGTTACCACGACATCGTAGCCGCCGCCGCACCTGTCAAAACGCTGCTGGCCAAGAAACCCGGCGTTCTGGCACCCTGCCATTGCGATCCGCTGTGCGAAAACTTCCTCGACGATGGCAAGGTCATGTGGATCGTCGATTGGGAATATTCCGGCATGAATGACCCGCTTTGGGATGTGGGTGATCTGTCGGTCGAGGCAGGATTGACGGACGCCCATGAGGCGGAGTTGATGCAGGGCTATTTCGGCCACGCGCCCAGCGCCGCCGACCATGGCCGCATCGTGATCTACAAGGCGATGTGCGATCTTTTGTGGACGCTTTGGGGGCTGATCCAGCTGGCCGATGGCAACACGGCAGAAGATTTCCGCGCCTATGCCGATGGTCGCTTTGCGCGCTGCCGCACATTGATGGATGATCCGGCGTGGGAAGGGCATCTGGCTGCCGTGCGGGGCTGAGATGGACCCGATCCAGCGCGCCTTGGCCCTGTCCTGCTGGCACGCGCCGCACGATGCGCAAATCCTGATCGGCGGGATCACCAATCACAATGTGCGGCTGACCGACCGGGCGCAGGATTATGTCGTCCGGTTGGGCGACGACATTCCCGAACATCTGGTGATGCGCTGGAACGAACGCGCCATCAGTCAGGCGGCTTATGCTGTGGGCCTGTCGCCCGAGATCGTCCATTCCGAACCCGGCGTTCTGGTGCTGCGCTTTGTCGAAGCCGACGCGCTGACCGGCGAGGATCTGCATGATCAGGCGACGTTGATGGCGACCGTCGATCTGGTCCGGACCCTGCATCATCAGGGCACGCAGGCGCTGCGCGGCCCTGTGCTCAGCTTCTGGATTTTCCACATTCTGCGGACCTATGCCGGGTTTCTTGGCGATCGAGGGTCGCCGCATGCGCCGCTGCTGAGCGATCTGCTGGATCAGGCGGATACGCTGGAGCGGCGCGTCGGTCCGGTCGATCTGGTGCTGGGCCACAACGACCTTTTACCTGCGAATATCCTGCGCGGCACAGACCGGCTGTGGCTGGTGGATTGGGAATACGGCGGGTTGAATTCGCCGCTTTTCGATCTGGGCGGATTGGCCGGCAACGCGGGCCTGCCCCGCGATGCCGAAGAAATCATGCTGCGTCATTACTTCGGAAATGCGCCTGATCCTGCCCTCTGGCAAAGCTACGACGCGATGAAATGCGCGTCGCTGCTGCGCGAGACGATGTGGAGCATGGTGTCGGAACTGACCTCGGAAATCGAATTCGACTATGCCGCTTATACGCAAGAAAACCTGACCAATTACCGCGCCGCCTACAGCGCCCTGAGCACCAGATCCTGATGTGAAAGACGTTCCCGCGCAGGCGGTGATCGTCGGTTGCTCGACTGCCGGTCATCCGGGCGCAAGACGGCATCCCCAAAGGATTTCACTACACCGTGCCCGGCAGTAATTACGACCATTTCGAGCCGTTGATGGAGCTGGCCCCGGGCCGCGTCCCCGCCTTGCAGACCGCAGGTATCAAGGACCTGGTCAACGGGCCGGAAAGTTTCACGCCGCTTGGCAATTTCATCCTCGGGCAGGCTCCGAACTGGCGAATTTCCACGTCGGCGCGGGCTTTAACGCCTACGGCATCGCGTCGGGGGGCGGCGCATCTTGCCCCGCTTGACGATCCCGGCATGATTGCTGTGAACCGCTGGGCGTAAAAACCTGCGTGACGCCACCGGGGGTTTGGCGCTAAACGGGGGGCAAATGTGCGGTAGACATCCTTATACCGCCCCTCAGACAAGCGAGACCCCCATGCCCGACGCCCCCCGCGACACCCGCCACGCCTTGCAGATCGACCCCGAGCTGACCCGTTTCATCGAGGATGAGGCCCTGCCCGGCACGGGGGTCGAGGCGGACACGTTCTGGGCCGGGTTGTCGCAGATTGTGCATGACCTTGGCCCCGTGAACCGCGCACTGCTGGCCAAACGCGCGGAGCTTCAGGCGCAGATCGACGCATGGCATATCGCGCATCGAAGCGGGCCACATGATGCCAGCGCCTACAAGGCGTTCCTCGAAGAGATCGGCTATCTGCTGCCCGAAGGTGGTGATTTCAGCATCGACCCCAAGGGGGTCGACCCCGAGATCGCGCAGATCGCAGGGCCGCAATTGGTCGTCCCGATCACCAACGCCCGCTTTGCGCTGAACGCCGCGAATGCCCGCTGGGGGAGCCTTTATGACGGGCTATATGGCACGGATGCTATGGGCGCGCCGCCGGTGCCCGGTCCGTTCAACATCGGTCGCGGCGCCCGTGTGGTGGCGCGTGTGTCGGTGTTTCTGGACGAGGCGTTCACGCTGGACGGGACAAGCCACGCAGTGGCACAGGGCTATGCGGTCAAGGCTGGCCAGCTGACGGTCGACGGCTGCCCGCTGGCCGATCCGTCGAAATTCAAAGGCCACACGGGCGACGCGGCTGCGCCTGAAACCATCCTGCTGTGCAACAACAATCTGCATGTCGAACTGGTGTTCGACCGCGATCATCCGATTGGCCGGGACAGGGCTTCGGGTCTCGCGGACGTGCGGCTGGAATCGGCCATTTCTGCGATCATGGATTGCGAGGATTCCGTCGCCTGCGTCGATGCCGCCGACAAGGTTGTCGCTTACGCCAACTGGCTGGGCCTGATGAAGGGCGACCTGTCCGAGACGTTCCGGAAGGGCGGCAAGGACGTGACCCGCGCGCTGCACCCCGACCGCGTTTTTACAGGCGCGAATGGCAATGCGATCTCGGTCAAAGGCCGCGCGCTGATGTTGATCCGCAATGTCGGGCATCTGATGACGAACCCCGCGATCCTTGACCGTGACGGGCAGGAGATATTCGAAGGTCTGATGGACGCGATGGTCACGACGCTGATCGCGATGCACGATCTGTCAAAGACGGACGGCGCGCGTAATTCCACGCATGGCTCTGTCTATGTGGTCAAACCCAAGATGCACGGGCCCGATGAAGTCGCTTTTGCCAACGACATCTTCAGCCATGTCGAAAAGGCGCTCGGCCTGCCGCAAAACACCGTGAAACTGGGGATCATGGACGAGGAACGGCGCACGTCGGTGAACCTCAAGGAGTGCATTCGCGCAGCACAGCACCGCGTCTGTTTCATCAACACCGGGTTTCTGGACCGCACTGGCGACGAGATCCACACCTCGATGGAGGCAGGCCCGTTCAGCCGCAAGGACTTCATCAAGCGCAAGGGCTGGATCACCGCCTATGAGAACCAGAACGTCGATATCGGGCTGGAATGCGGTCTGTCGGGCAAGGCGCAGATCGGCAAGGGGATGTGGGCGATGCCCGACAAGATGGCGGCGATGATCGAGGCCAAGATCGAACACCCCAAGGCAGGCGCAAATTGCGCATGGGTGCCCAGCCCGACGGCGGCCACATTGCACGCGCTGCATTACCACCGGGTCGATGTGTTCGCGGTGCAGGCACGCATCGCCGAGGATGGGCGGCGCGCCTATGTCGAGGCGCTGCTGGACATTCCCGTGGCGGATTACCGTCGCTGGACCAGGGACCAGATCCGCCGCGAGGTCGAGAACAACGCGCAGGGAATCCTCGGCTATGTGGTGCGCTGGGTCGATCAGGGGGTGGGCTGTTCCAAGGTGCCCGACATCAACGATGTGGGCCTGATGGAAGACCGCGCGACCTGCCGCATCTCGGCGCAGCATATCGCCAACTGGATGCATCACGACATCATTTCCGTGCAGGAGGTCAGCGAAGTGATGCAGAGCATGGCACAGGTGGTTGACCGTCAGAATGCGGGTGATCCGCTCTATACCCCCATGGCCCCCGGTTTCGACGGCATCGCCTACCGCGCCGCCTGCGATCTGGTGTTCGACGGGCGCACGCAGCCGTCGGGCTATACAGAGCCTGTGCTGCATGCCCGGCGGCTGGAGATCAAGGCGCTCGCCTGATCTGAACCGCCCCGCCGATCGCCAGCGACAGCACCCGTGCGGCGTCGATCACGGCAGCGCTCAGCCGGTCGATCTGACCCGCATCGACCCGGCTTGTCGGGCCGGACACCGAAATGCCCGCCACCGCCTCGTTGTTGCTGTCGAACACCGGGGCGGCGATGCAGCGCATGCCCAGCGTCTTTTCCTCGCCATCAATCGCATAGCCCCGCGCATGCGCCAGTGCCAGATCCGCCCGCAAGAGCGCCGCATCGGTGATCGTATGCCCGGTAAACGCCTCAAGGTCGTGCCGCGCCAGCACCCGCGCCAGCCTGCCGGCATCCATCTCGGCCAACAACGCCTTGCCGATGCCAGACGAATGCATCGGCGACATCGTCCCCGGCGGAAAGAACGCGCGGATGCTGGCATTTGTCTCGACCTGTGACAGGAACAGAACCAACCCGCCTTTCTCCATCCCAAGGTTCGCGGTCTCGCCGGTGTCCTCCATCAGCTTGCGCAGGATCGGGCGGGCACGGTCGACCAGCGACGAGCGCCGCAGGAACCGCGCGCCGATGACGAAGGCACGCGGGCCGATGTGCCAGACCTGCTCGACGGGATCGAATTCGACCAGCCCGCGTCCTTCGAGCGTGACCAGAATACGGTAGATCGTAGCGGGCGACTGGCCCATCTCGGACGACAATTCGGTCAGCGCCTTGCCTTGCCCCTCGCTCAGAAACTCGAACACCTCCATCGCGCGGTCGAGCGATTTGATGGTGTTCTGTGCGGTCTTGTCCGCCCATCCACGGGGCCGCCCGCGCGCCCGCCGGGGGCCGGTGGATTCGGGTTTGGATGCGTCCACGTTCTGTCCCCTCAAGGTATTCGAAAACCATTTTCACCATATGAAAAATACAAGTCTTTGACAACAAAAGATTATCCTGGGCACACCCATTCTGAAAAAAGATTTCAAAAAAATATACCCGCGTCCATCGGTGCCGTAGAACCGTGCCAGCAGATGAGGAGAGAGCCATGAGCTTCCAGAATCCGGTTTTCATTCCCGGTCCCACGAACATTCCCGAGGTGCTGCGCAAGGCCTGCGACATGCCGACGATCGACCATCGCTCGCCAATGTTCGGCAAGATTTTGCACCCCTGTCTGGACAAGGTGCGCCGCGTTCTCAAATCTGACAGCGCCAAGGTATTCATCTTTCCGTCGACCGGCACCGGGGGCTGGGAAACCGCCCTGTCGAACACGCTCAGTGCGGGCGACAGCGTTCTGTCGGCGCGCAACGGCATGTTCAGCCACCGCTGGATCGACATGTGTCAGCGTCACGGGCTGGACGTTCAGATCGTGGAGACGCCGTGGGGTCAGGGCCTGCCGGCCGACCGCTACGAAGAGATCCTCAAGGCCGACACAGGCCACAGGATCAAGGCGGTTCTGGCCACGCATAACGAGACCGCGACCGGCGTCAAATCCGACATCGGCGCTGTGCGCCGCGCGCTGAATGCCGCCGGTCATCCGGCGCTGCTGTTCGTTGACGGGGTCAGCTCCATCGCGTCGATGGATTTCCGGTTTGACGACTGGGGCGTGGATGTCGCGGTGACGGGCAGTCAGAAGGGCTTCATGCTGCCCGCAGGTCTGGCCATTCTGGGCTTTTCCAACAAGGCCGTCGCCGCCTCGCATCATGCGGGCCTGCCGCGCACCTTCTTTGATATCAAGGACATGCAGAAGGGCTACGACGCGAATGCCTTTCCCTACACGCCGCCCGTGGGCCTGCTGAACGGGCTGAACATGGCCTGCGACATGCTGCTGGACGAAGGGCTCGACAACGTCTTTGCGCGCCACAGTCGCATCGCCAGCGGTGTGCGCGCCGCCGTGCAGGCCTGGGGGCTGGAGCTTTGCGCTGTGTCGCCCGAAGTCTATTCCGACACCGTCAGCGCGATCCGCACGCCCAAGGGCTTTGACGCGACATCCATCGTGACCCATGCGGCGGACACCTACGGCGTGGCGTTCGGCGTCGGTCTGGGCGAGGTTGCGGGCAAGGTGTTCCGCATCGGCCATCTGGGCAGTCTCACGGATGTGATGACATTGTCGGGGATCGCCACGGCAGAGATGTGCATGGTGGATCTGGGGCTGGACATCCGGCTTGGATCCGGTGTCGCGGCGGCGCAGGAATCTTACCGCAGCAACCGCGTAGCGCAGCGCGCAGCAGCCTGAGGAGCGCCCAATGTATATCCCCACGTTTCAGGACATGCTCGACGCCCATGCGCGGATCGCGCCCTATATTCACCGCACGCCGGTTCTGACCTCGTCCTATCTCGATGAGCTGACCGGAGCACAGCTGTTCTTCAAATGCGAGAATTTTCAAAAGGCGGGGGCATTCAAGGTGCGCGGCGCGTCCAACGCCGTCTTCGGCCTGTCGGAGGACGATGCCCGCAACGGCGTCTGCACCCATTCTTCGGGCAACCACGCGCTGTCGCTGTCCTATGCCGCGGGCCGCCGGGGCATCCCGTGCAACGTGGTCATGCCGCGCACCGCGCCACAGGCGAAAAAGGATGCGGTCAAGGGCTACGGCGGAATCATCACCGAATGCGCGCCGTCCACCACCTCGCGCGAGGCGGTCTTTGCCGAGGTTCAGGCCCGAACAGGCGGCAATTTCGTGCATCCCTATAACGATCCGCGCGTGATCGCGGGTCAGGGCACCTGTTCACGCGAATTCATCGAACAGATCGGCGAAATGGACGGGGGCGGTGTGGACATGATGGTCGCGCCCATCGGCGGCGGCGGCATGATCTCGGGCACCTGCCTGACGTTGAGCACCATCGCGCCCGAGGTGCAGATCATCGCGTCGGAGCCCGAGCAGGCAGACGACGCCTATCGCAGTTTCAAGGCCGGGCATATCATCGCCGACGACGCGCCTGTGACCATTGCGGATGGGCTCAAGGTGCCGCTCAAGGATCTGACGTGGCATTTCGTGTCCAACCATGTGACCGACATCCTGACCGCCTCGGAACAAGAGATCATCGACGCGATGAAGCTGACGTGGCAGCGCATGAAGATCGTGATGGAGCCCAGCTGCGCCGTGCCGCTGGCCACCATCCTCAAGCACAAGGACCGGTTCGCGGGCAAGCGGGTCGGCGTCATCATCACCGGCGGGAATGTCGATCTCGACACCCTGCCCTGGCTCAAGTGAGGAAACTCTTATGAACACCCATGCGAATTTCGACGGCCTCGAAGTCGGCTACGACGTGCCTGCCCTGCCCGGCATGGACGAGGCCGATATCCAGACGCCCTGCCTTGTGCTGGACCTGGACGCGCTGGAGCGGAACATCAAGAAGATGGGCGATTTCGCCAAGGCCGCAGGCATGCGCCACCGCAGCCACGGCAAGATGCACAAATCCGTCGATGTACAGAAATTACAGCAAGAGCTGGGCGGTGCCTGCGGTGTCTGCTGCCAGAAAGTCTCCGAGGCCGAGGTGTTCGCCCGCGGCGGCATCAAGGACGTTCTGGTGTCCAATCAGGTGACACAGCCGACCAAGATCGCGCGGCTGGCCAACCTGCCCAAGCTGGGCGCGCGGGCGATCTGCTGCGTCGACGATCTGGCCAATGTGGTCAACCTGTCCAAAGGCGCTGTCGCGGCCGGAACGACCATCGAATGTCTGGTGGAAATCGACTGCGGCGCGGGTCGCTGCGGCGTAACCACGACACCGCAGGTGGTGGCGCTGGCCAAGGCCATCGACGCCGCAGAGGGTCTGAAATTCACCGGGCTTCAGGCCTATCAGGGCGCGATGCAGCATCTGGATTCGTATAAGGAGCGCAAGGCCAAGACCCAGATCGCCATCGACATGGTTCGCGACGCGGTGGACACTTTGAAGGCCGAAGGTCTGACCTGCGACATCGTCGGCGGCGGCGGCACCGGGTCCTATTACTTCGAGAGCGCGTCGAAGGTCTTCAACGAGCTGCAATGCGGATCCTATGCCTTTATGGATGCCGATTACGGACGTATTCTGGACAAGGACGGCAGCCGCATCGACGACGGCGAATGGGAGAACGCGCTCTTTATCCTAACCTCTGTCATGTCACACGCCAAGGCCGACAAGGCCATCGTCGACGCGGGTCTCAAGGCGCAATCCGTGGACAGCGGGTTGCCGACCATCTATGGCCGCAACGATGTAACTTACGTCAAATGCTCGGACGAACACGGCATCGTGGCAGACCCCGACGGCGTGCTCAAGGTCAACGACAAACTGCGTCTGGTGCCCGGCCATTGCGACCCCACCTGCAACGTGCACGATTGGTATGTCGGCGTGCGGGGCGGCAAGGTCGAAACCCTCTGGCCGGTGTCAGCGCGCGGCAAAGCCTACTGAACAGACGATGGGTTAAATCACCCATCCTACGAGATAGCGGGCCCCCGTAGGATGGGTGCCCGCACCCATCGCCCCGATCAGAGGACACCTACATGCTCATTGTTCCAGAACGCGAAATCGCTGACCTGATGACCCGCGAGGCCGCCTTCGACGCGGTGGAGCAGGTGTTCGCCACCATGGCCGCGGGCGACGCCACCAATTTTCCCGTGGTGCGCGAAGCCATCGGGCATGAGGACGCGCTTTACGGCTTCAAGGGCGGGTTCGACCGCTCGGGCGGGACACTTGGCCTCAAGGCCGGGGGCTATTGGCCCAACAATCTGGCCAACAAAGGCATCATCAACCACCAATCCACCGTGTTCCTGTTCGACCCCGATACCGGCAAGGTCCGCGCCATGGTCGGCGGCAATCTGTTGACCGCCCTGCGCACCGCCGCCGCCTCTTCGGTGTCGATCAAGCATCTGGCGCGCAAGGACGCAAAGGTCATCGGCATGATCGGCGCGGGCCATCAAGCCACGTTCCAGCTGCGCGCCGCCCTTGAGCAACGCGCCTTTGAAAAGGTCATCGGCTGGAACTTCCACCCCGACATGCTGCCCAATCTGGAAAAGGTCGCGGCCGAGGCCGGTTTGCCCTTCGAAGCGGTAGGGCTGGACGGCATGGCGCAGGCGGATGTGATCATCTCGATCACCTCGTCCTTCGATGCGATCCTGCGCGCGGATCAGGTCAGCCCCGGCTGCCACATCGCCTGCATGGGCACCGACACCAAAGGCAAGCAAGAGGTGGACCCCGCCTTGCTGGCCCGCGCATCGGTCTTCACCGACGAGGTCGCGCAATCCGTCAGCATCGGCGAAGCCCAGCACGCTGTCGCCGCAGGCCTGATCTTGCAAGCCGACATCGCCCAGCTGGGTGGCGTGATCAACGGGACGCATCCGGGCCGGACATCCCAGGACCAGATCACCCTCTTCGACGGCACAGGTGTCGGCTTGCAGGATTTGGCGGTCGCCGCCTCTGTCGTAAAGCTCGCCGTCGAAAAAGGCGTCGCGATCGAGGTCGACTTCTGAGCCGGTGAGGCACAGCATGTGCAGGAAAAAGCGGCGCGCCGTTTATCCCCTGAAATGACACCCGCGAAAGGCCCTGATCTGCCAAGGGCACGGGCAGGTGGCTTTTGCGGGCAGGTGGCTTTTGCGGACAGGTGGCTTTTGCGGACAGGGTGCTAGGGCACGGCTTTGTGGCGTCTGCGCGATATCTCGGGCCGCCCGGGCAGGCTCAGCATGGCGTCAGCGCGCGGTGTGCGGCTGATGACTTTGCCTTTGGCCACGACGCAGAGCCGCGCGGCGCGCAGCCGCAATGCCTCGATCGGGTCGCCCGCATCCAGCACGACCAGCGAGGCGCGTGCGCCGACGTGCAAGCCGTAACCCTCCAGCCCCATGATGGCCGCGTTATGCTCGGTCACCATGTCGAAACACCTGCGCATCTCGTCCGGGCTGGTCATCTGCGCCACGTGCAGCCCCATGAAGGCCACGTCAAGCATGTCGCCGGTGCCCAGCGAATACCACGGGTCGCGCACGCAATCCTGACCCCAGCCGACATTGATGCCCAGCGCCTGCATTTCCTTGACCCGCGTCAGGCCGCGGCGTTTGGGGTAGGTATCGTGCCGGCCCTGCAACACGATGTTGATGAGCGGATTGGGAATGGCATGGACCTCGGCCTCGGCCATCAAAGGCAGCAGTTTGGACACATAATAGCTGTCCATCGAATGCATCGAGGTCAGGTGCGATCCGGCGACGCGGCCTTGCAGGCCGAGGCGCTGCGTCTCAAAGGCCAGCGTCTCGATATGGCGCGACATCGGGTCGTCTGTCTCGTCGCAATGCATGTCGATACGCAGGCCCCTCTGCGCGGCGATCTCGCATAGCTCCGTCACCGAGGCGGCACCATCCACCATGGTCCGCTCGAAATGCGGGATACCGCCGACCACGTCGACGCCCATGTCGAGCGCGCGCAGGGTGTTGGCGCGTGCATTTGGGTCGCGGTAGAACCCATCCTGCGGAAAGGCCACCAATTGCAGGTCGATGTAGTCTCTGACGGCCTCGCGCACGTGCAAAAGCGCCTCGACCCCCAGCAGGCGGTCGTCGCAGGTGTCGACATGGCTGCGGATCGCCAGCAGGCCGAGGCTGGCCGCCCAATCGCAATAGGCCAGCGCGCGGGTGACCACGTCGTCTTGCGTCATGACTTGTTTCAATTCGCCCCAAAGGCCGATCCCTTCGAGCAAAGTGCCCGAGGCATTGATGCGCGGCAGGCCATACGACAGCGTCGCATCCATGTGGAAATGCGGGTCCACAAAGGGCGGGCTGATCAGGTCTCCGGTGGCGTCGACGACCTCGCCCGCCTCGGCCTCCAGCGTGCCGATAGCGGCGATGCGGTCGCCATTGATCCCGATGTCGGCGACGCGACCGTCGGGCAGCGTGCCGCCTTTGATGAGCAGATCGAACATCAGCGCTCCCCCTTGTTGAATGGCACCATCAGGGCTGCGGGCACCTGTGCGCGGCGGGACATCACGACCAGCGCCACGATGGACAGGATATAGGGCATCATCAGGAAGATCTGGTAGGGGATGTTCGCCCCGAAACTTGTCTGCTGGACCCGGATTTGCAGCGCATCGAAGGCGGCGAAGAGGATTGCACCCAAGAGCGCCTTGCCCGGTCGCCAAGCGCCAAAGACCACCAGCGCGATGCAGATCCAGCCGCGTCCGTTGACCATCTCAAAGAAGAACGAATCGAACGCCGACATGGTCAGGAACGCGCCGCCCATCGCCATGAACCCGCTGCCGACGATGACCGCGCCCATGCGGATTGCGGTGACCGACAGGCCCTGGGCGGCGACGGCTGCGGGGTTTTCGCCTGCTGCTCTCACCGCGAGGCCCAGCGGCGTGCGGTAAAGGACATAAGCGACGAGGCCGACCAGCGCGAAGGCCAGATAGGTGAAGGGCGTCTGGTTGAAGAGCGCCGGGCCGAGGAGCGGGATCTCTGAAAGCCAAGGGATTGCGTAGGGCTGGAAGGCGTCGATCTTGGGCGGGCTGGTGACTTCGGGCAAGGCGAGGCGGTAGGCATAATAGGTGGATGAGGTGGCAAGGAGCGTGACGCCAAGGCCCACCACATGTTGCGAAAGGCCGAATGGCACCGTCAATATGCTGTGGAGAAGCCCAAAGCACATGCCGACCACCATCGCCACGCCAACGCCCACCCACAACCCCGTGCCGGAATAGACCGCCATCCAGCCTGCGAATGCGCCTGCCACCATGATCCCCTCGATCCCGAGGTTCAGCACGCCCGCGCGTTCGCAGATCAGCTCGCCCAGAGTGGCAAGAATCAAAGGGCTGGCGATGCGGATCGCGGCGGCCCAGAAACTGCCGGTGAGGAGGATTTCAACGATCTCCATCAGTCGCGCACAACGCGGAACCGGGTCAGCAGGATCGCGAGGACCATCGCCAAGAGCGCCGTGGCCAGCAGGATATCGGCCAGATATGTCGGCACGTCCGCCGCGCGGCTCATGCTGTCGGCGCCCACGAAGACGCCTGCGACGAACAATGCCGCCGCGATCACGCCCAGCGGGTTCAAGAGCGCCAGCATCGCCACGATGATGCCCGTGTAGCCAAAGCCCGGCGACAGATCGAGCGTCAGGCTGCCCTTGAGCCCCGCCACTTCGGAAAAGCCCGCCAGCGCGGCCAGACCGCCCGACAAAAGCGCCGTCAGGATCAGCACGCGGTTGACGGAGATGCCCGCGAAGGCCGCCGCCTCGCGGTTGAGACCCACGGCGCGCATTTCATAACCCAATGTCGTGCGGGTTTGAACGACCCAGACGGCCACGGCGCTTAGGATGGCGAGGATGAAACCCCAGTGGAGCCTGAGGCCCTCGGCGACGCGCGGCAGCCGCGCTTCGGGCAGGACGCGGGCGGATTTGGGCCAGCCCATGCCCATCGGATCCTTGAGCGGACCTTCGAGCAGCATGGAGATGAACAGCAGGAATATGAAGTTGAAAAGCAGCGTGGTGACGACCTCATCGACGCCAAAGCGGGTTTTGAGCAGCGCAGGGATGAGCAGGAGGAACGCGCCTGCCAGAATGGCGCTGATCGCCAGCACCGGCAGCAGCGCGAACGACGGCCAAGGCAGCAGCCCCGTGCCCAAAAGCACCGTCAGCAACGCACCCGCATAAAGTTGCGCCTCGGCCCCGATGTTCCAGAACCGCGCGCGAAACGCGACAGCCGCGGCCAGCCCTGTAAAGATCAATGGCGTCGCGCGGTTCAGCGTCTCGAGCAGCGCAAATTGCGAGCCGAACGCGCCTTTGAGGATCAGACCAAGCACCGAAAACGGGTTGGCCCCGGCGATCATCGCCAGAAAACCCGCAAGCACCACGGTCATGCCCAGCGCAAGCACCGGCGGACCAAGGCGGCGCGTCAGGCCGGGATGCTGGATCGGTTCAAGCCGCATCTGCGTCGAACCCCTGCCCCGCTCCCTTGCCCGCCATCCAGACGCCCAGATCGGCGGGCGTCATGCTGCCCCGAGCAAAGCCGGGAGACAGCCGCCCGCCCGCGATCACGTGGATCACGTCAGACAGCGCCATGATCTCATCGAGGTCTTCGGAAATCAGCAGCACTGCCGCGCCTGCGTCCCGCGCGGCCAACAACTGTCCGTGCACATAGTTCACCGCGCCGATGTCCAGCCCGCGCACCGGCTGATTGGCGAGGATGATTTGCGGATCGGCCTCGAGCACGCGGCCGAGAATCAGTTTCTGCATATTGCCGCCCGACAGCAGCCGGATCGTGGTGTCCGGACCGGGGCAGCGCACGTCGTATTTGGTGATGATCCCCTTTGCGAAATCGCGGGCACGCCGCCAGTCGAGCCAGCCGCGATGACTGAAGGGCGCAGTCTTGTAGCGTTCCAGAATCGCGTTCTCGGTCAGGTCGAAATCAGCGATTGTCCCGGTCTTGTGCCGGTCTTCGGGGATGCGGGCGATGCCGCCTTGCACCGCTATGCGCGGGCTCCATTGGTCGAGAACGGCTCCACCGAGGCTGATCTGACCTTGTGCGGGGCTGCGCAAACCGCCCACGACGTCCGCCAGCGCCGCTTGCCCGTTGCCCGACACACCGGCCAGCCCGATGATCTGCCCTGCGCGCAATTGCAACGACACCGATTTCAGGCCCGGTGCGGTGCCGGTATCGGGGGTTGTGACGTCGCCAAGTTCAAACAATGTGGCACCCGGCCTCGATGGCGCGACCTTGGGGGCCTGCGCCTCTTGCCCCATCATCATCGCCGACAGCGCGCGGTGGTCGGTGTCTGCCACATCGACACCACCGACGACCTTGCCATGCCGCAGCACCACGACGCGGTCGGCAATCGCCATCACCTCGTGCAGCTTGTGCGAGATGAAGATGATCGACAGCCCGTTGGCGATAGCCTGCCGGAGCGTGTCGAAAAGCGCATCCGCTTCTTGCGGGGTCAGCACGGCGGTGGGCTCGTCCAGAATGAGGATGCGGACATCGCGGTAGAGCGCCTTGAGGATCTCGACCCGCTGACGTTCGCCGACGCTAAGATCACCGACGCGGGCATCGGGCGACACGGCAAGACGGAATTTCCCGGACAATGCGGTGATGCGTTTGCGCGCCCCTTCCCGGTCAAGGCGCATGGACAGCAGCGGCTGCACCCCCAGCGTGATGTTCTCGGTGACGCTCAGGTTGTCGGCCAGGGCGAAATGCTGGTGCACCATGCCGACGCCCGCATCCAGGGCGGCGCGTGAATTGCCCGCAGGAAGGGTTTGACCGAACACCTCCACGTCGCCGCTGTCGGCCGTATATTGGCCAAAGAGGATGTTCATCAACGTGGTTTTGCCCGCGCCGTTTTCACCCAACAGCGCCACCACCTCGCCACCGCGCAAGGACAGGCTGACCGCGTCGTTTGCGATCAGCGCGCCAAAGCGTTTGGTGATGGCGTTCAGGCGCAGAACCTCTGCGCTGCCTTGTGCCATCAGGACGATTTTGGTTCTTCGTCGTTGATCTCGACCACAAATGCTCCCGACCGGATTTCGGCCTCGCGCACGGCGACCAGATCCATCACGTCCTGAGGCACTTTGCCTTCGAACGTGCCCAGAGGCGACAGCGTGGTGCCGCCCTCTTTCATGAAGGAATAGACGCCGTAATCAGCGGCGACGAACGTGCCCGCCTGCACCTCGGCGATGGCCTTGTCCAATGTCGGCTCGAAGTGCCAGATGGCGGAGGCGACGACCGTGTCAGGATAATCCGACTGCGTGTCGATCACGTTGCCGATGGCCAGAATACCCTTTTCCTTGGCCGCGTCCGACACGCCGAACCGTTCGGCATAAAGCATATCCGCGCCGTTCTCGATCATCGCGAACGCCGTCTCCTTGGCCTTGGGCGGATCGAACCAGCTGCCGATAAAGCTGACCTGGAATTTGATGTCCGGGTTCATTTCCAGCGCGCCCGCCATGAAACCGTGCATCAGCCTGTTGACCTCGGGAATCGGAAAGCCGCCGACCATGCCGATGTTGCCGGTCTCGGTCATGGCACCCGCGATGAGGCCCGACAGATACGACGCGTCCTGAATGTAATTGTCGAAGACGGCGAAATTGGGCAGCGCGGCATCCTCTTTGAACGAAGACCCCATGAGGAAGGCGACGTCGGGATATTCGGCGGCGACCTCGCGCGCCTCTTGCTCTGCGCCGAATACTTCGCCGACGATCAGCTTGTTGCCTGCCTCGGCATATTCGCGCAACACGCGGGCATAATCGGTATTGCTGACGTTTTCCGAGAAGGAATAGTCGATGTCGCCGCGGTCCTGCGCCGTCATGGCCGCCAGATGGATGCGGCTGACCCATTGCTGTTCGACCGGCACGGTATAGACGCCCGCGGTCTTGATCGGTGCGGTTTGCGCCTGTGCGGCGGTCCAGCTTCCCGCGAACAAGGCGGCCGTCGCACTGGTGCCCAGAAAGCGGCGGCGATTGATTATTGTGATCTGTGTCATGTCGTGTCCCCCATATGGTCTGAGCCAACGTGTGCGGGATTTGATCGGGCGGTCAAGGATTGAATGACGGCACACGGCTTGTGACCCGGAGGTATCTGCGATGTTGATGACAAATCGCGCGCCATACCGACTGCCACCTCGCCATTCCCGGACGGGGTCACAACAGGCGAAACGATGCGCTGCCGGATCACCGTCCACATCGGGTCTGCGCGCCGCCGACCAGCCACAGATCGGCCAGCCGGTGGCTGAGAATGCCCCACGCGGGGTCATCGTTGCGGGTGTGCCCCGGCAGCTTGATCGCCAGCGTTGTCCCCAGAGACGTCACGGCATCGCCGGTCTGCGTGGCACCGGACGCCAGAAACGCCACAACCCTGTCGGTTGTGTCGCCCGGAGATTGCAACCGCAAGAGCCGATCCAGAACCCACTGTGATATGCCCCTGGGGCGCAAAGCCTCCGATCAGGGCTTCTCTTCGGCCTCGAACCCTTTGGAATCGTGCATCAGCAGATCGGTCCCGGCGTGCAAAGCCGCGTCGATCAGAAAAATGCGCCCGGCGTGCCGTCGAATATGAGGATTTTGCAGGCATTCAGCGCCCGACCCGGCGCCGCCATGAGCGTCATGTGCGGTTTGCCGTAAAAGGCCGCCTTGCCGCCCGCCTCCGCATACTCATGCGCCAAGGCACCCGGCGCGCTGACGAGAACCCCTGCGCGAGGCAAGGCGCGGTCGGGACCCAAGCATATGACCGGCAGATCGCGCGCGACGTGCTCAGCAGCTTGGCGAGCCGGGGATGGACTGGCGGCGTTTGCGCAGCCCGGTTTCGGGGAAGGGACAGACATCCGGATCGCCGCAGGCCTTCGCATGGCAGGCAATCGACAAAACCCGGGCGATCTACATGCGAGCATCATGCATCGCGAATATCACCTTCGGGACGTCGACGCATTGGATGCCGAGATGAAGCACCAAATGGGATGACTTCGAAAAGAACCTAGCAGGTGGCCGATACACGCTACAATATCACGAGCACAGATGATCAATTAAAGAACTTACATCGAGACGCACGCGGGATGGTCGTATGTTGCGGCTCTGTTGCACAAATCAGGTAGTGGACGGAGTTCCCCTTTCCCCCGGACAGACTTATCCCACGACGGGTATGCCGAGCGCGGTGAAGCCGTTGAGAATGGCGACGCGAACCTGGAACTCCGCAACCTGACGGTCGAAGTCCCGAGCGGCCAGACGTTGAAGCGGCCAGACGTTGACCCAGCAGTTTCAC